>Ga0160423_10000933_pt1 | contig 24319 bp, 11 predicted proteins | sample CRUFie14St8metaG_FD_108191 | JGI IMG/M metagenome (GOLD analysis project Ga0160423, IMG submission 108191) | Marine microbial communities from the Costa Rica Dome - CRUD Field 142mm St8 metaG | ecosystem: Environmental > Aquatic > Marine > Oceanic > Photic zone | place: Costa Rica: the Eastern...
CAAACAGGTTCTGTAATTGGTAGATCGTTTACGCAAGACGGTGATATGAACCCAGGTAAAATACCTATTCAAGAAATACAAAGTGGAAGTGGTGGTCAAAAACTACAAAGTTTAATTAGCACATATAATTATTATTTACAAATGATAAGAGATGTGACCGGATTAAATGAAGCAAGAGACGCTAGCACGCCTGATTCAAGATCTTTAGTTGGCATACAAAAAATAGCAGCAGCTAATAGTAATACAGCTACAAGACATATTTTAGATGGTGGTTTATATATAACATCACATTTAGCAGAATGTTTATCATTAAGAATATCTGATGTAATAGAGTTTGCCCCAACAAAAGAAGCATTTATACAAAAAATTGGTGGTCATAATGTTGGTACATTAGAAGAAATGGGTAATTTACACATGCGTGATTTTGGTATTTATATAACATTAGAGCCAGACGAAGAAGAAAAGCAGTTGTTAGAAAACAATATTCAAACAGCATTGTCAGCAGGTTTAATTGATTTAGACGACGCAATCGATATTAGACAGATACCTAATTTAAAACTAGGAAATCAAGTTTTAAAAATACGTAGAAAAAGAAAAGTTGAAAGAGATCAACAATTGCAGCAACAAAATATTCAAGCACAAGCGCAAGCAAACGCGCAAGCTCAACAAGTTGCAGCACAAGCTGAAGTACAAAAGAAACAAGCTTTAGTAGAGACTGATGCTGAACTTGAAAGAATTAAAAATGAATTAGAAATTCAAAAATTACAAGCAGAAGTTGAAGCTAAAAAAGAATTAATGGCACAAGAATTTGAATATAATATGCAGCTTAAAGGTTTAGAAGGTGCCGCTAAAGCAGAAGTACAAGCGCAAAAAGATACCGCAGCAGGACAAAGAGAAAACGCAAAAATAGCGTCTAATAATTTTGAGTCCTCAGGCAATGATATTATTGGCGGCGGCATCAACTTAGGTACGTTTGAACCTAAGTAATAATACTAATGTATAATTATATAATATTTTATCATGGCAGAAAAGCAAAATGAAGCTGTTGAACCTCAAGTTGAGGAGCAAGAGCAAACTACTGAAAAACAAGTAGAAGAAGTAAAACCAGACACAGGCGTAACAGCAGGTGACGATGGTACAATTAAAGTAGATTTAAGTAAACTAAATAAACCAGAAAAAGATGCCGTTCAAGAGCAAAGCACAGATGACAGCAATGCTGTTGTCGGAGAACCCGAAAACACGGGCGACAGCCAAGAAGTGGTTGAAGAAGTACGGGACACCGAAGAAAAAGAAGTAATCTTAGAAGAAATAACCGATGAAACCAATGAAACAAATAATACTAACGAGGCAGGAGTGGCAGGAAGCATTGAAGCTACCGACACCGCACCGCAACAAGAAGAAGTATTACAGGAAGAAAAAGCACAAATTGAATTACCTGAAGGATTAGACAAGGTAGTTGAATTTATGAAAGAAACCGGTGGTAGCTTAGATGATTATGTAAAGTTAAACACCGATTATTCTAAATTAAATGATGGTCAATTAATACGTGAGTATTATGAAACAACAAAACCACATTTAGATAGAGAAGACATAAATCTTCTTATGGAAGAATTTAATTATGATGAAGAGGTTGATGAGCCAAGAGATGTAAGAAAAGCTAAAATTGCTTTTAAAGAAGAAGCAGCAAAAGCTAAAAAACATCTTGAGGGTCTTAAGTCTCAATATTATAATGAAGTGAAGGCAGCAAGTAACTTATTGCCCGAACAACAAAAAGCGGTGGAGTTCTTCAACCGTTACAAAAAAGAACAACAAACAGCTGATGATAGCCAAAAGTATTTTATACAGCAAACTGAAAATGTTTTTAACAAAGATTTCAAAGGTTTTGAATACAGTGTTGGAGACAAAAAATATAGGTTTAATGTTAAAGATGCAGTTGGTGTAAAAGAGACCCAAAGCGACATTAACAATTTTGTTAAGAAGTTCTTAAATGAAAAAAATCAAATGTCAGACGCAAAAGGTTATCACAAATCATTATTTACAGCTATGAATGCTGATGTAATTGCCAATCATTTCTATGAGCAAGGCAAAGCGGACGCAATGCGTAATAGTATGGAAAAAGCAAAGAATATTGATATGAGTCCGAGAGGGACGCATGAAAAAGTCAAAACTTCTAATGGTTGGTCCGTTCGCGCAGTGCCAAGCGATTCAGACAGCATGTCAAAACTTAAAATTAAAATTCGTAAATAACTTTTAAAAATTAAAAATTATGGCATTTGCAACTAGTCCAGATACTTTAGCTAATCTGGCGCATTTAACTCCAAGACCTATTAAAGGTTTATTTGGAGACAACTATTTGTCTGTTGCTGAGCTAGACTTTACACAACAGTTTTTACCTGAAGTTTATGAGAAAGAAGTTGAAAGATTTGGAAACAGAACTATCAGCGGATTCTTAAGAATGGTAGGAGCTGAGATGCCTATGGCGTCTGACGTAGTAGTTTGGTCTGAGCAAGGAAGACTACACATCGCTTATGATGATGTATCGTGTAACTCTGCTGGAACAGTATTGACGTTCCCTGCTGGTCACTTAATTGGCCCAGGTATGACAATTGTTGTTTCACAAGGTTATGATACACAAAAAGCGTATGTTAAATCTGTAAACGGAAACGACGTAACTGTAGAGACTTACGGTGTATTAGCTGCTTTAGCAGGTACTATTCCTGACGCTACTGACGTAAAAGTATTCGTATATGGATCTGAATATGGAAAAGGAACAAAAGACGCTGGTAATTCAATCGATGCTTCTTTCACAACTTTCAACAACAAACCATTAATCATTAGAGATAAATATAATGTTAACGGTTCTGATGTTGCTCAAATTGGTTGGGTAGAAGTAACTACTGAAGCTGGCACTTCTGGTTACCTATGGTATTTAAAATCTGAGCATGAGTCAAGACTAAGATTTGAAGATTACTTAGAAATGTCAATGGTTGAAGCTGAAAAAGCATTAAACCAGGATGGTTCACAAAGACAAATCGTACAAACTGGTTTTGGTGGAAGCGGAAACGTTGAAGGTTCTGAAGGACTTTTCTCTGCATTAGAGAATAGAGGTCTTGTTTACAATGATGCTGATTTTGGAGCTGCCTCTACAGGTGGTGCACCAAGCCCAGGATTAGGTGAATTTGATGACATCCTAAAAGAGCTTGATAAGCAAGGAGCAATTGAAGAGAATATGATGTTCTTAGATAGAGCTGTAGCATTATCAATTGACAACATGCTTGCTCAGCAAAATACATATGGAGCTGGTGGTACATCTTACGGTGTATTCGATAACGACGCTGATATGGCACTTAACTTAGGTTTCTCTGGTTTCAGACGAGGTTCTTATGACTTCTATAAAACTGACTGGAAATATCTAAATGACTCTGTAACAAGAGGATTAATTGCTGATATTGAAGGAGTTATTGTTCCTGCTGGTACAAGTACAGTTTATGACCAACAATTAGGTAAAAACATTTCTAGACCCTTCCTACACGTACGATACAGAGCTTCTGAAGCGGACGATAGAAAGATGAAGAACTGGGTTACTGGTTCTGTTGGTGGTAACTTTACAAGTGACGCAGATGAAATGAATGTTCATTTCTTATCTGAAAGAGCACTATGTGTACAAGCTGCTAATAACTTCGTGTTATTGAAAAAGACACAAGCTTAATATTTATATAAGGAGGCGGGCGTCAAAAAGCAAAGCTCAAAAAGGCGCCCAAGCCCTTATTTTTAACATTTTTATTATATTATATCATGGGAAAAAAAGAAACGCCAGCCGCGGAAAAAGGCTGGGAAATCAAAGATAGATTATACACATTAAAAGGTAATAAAAAACCATTAGTTTTTACATTGCCTTCAAGACATTCACTTAAAAGATCTTTACTGTGGTTTGATCCAGAAACTCAAACACAAAGAGAATTAAGGTATGCAACCAATCAAAGCTCCCCATTTGTAGATGAACAAAAAGGGCAAGCTACTTTAGGCAGGATTGTTATTAGAGACGGTGCATTAAGAGTGCCAAAAGAACAACAAGCATTACAAAAATTACTTTCATTATATCATCCATTAAAGGATAAAGCTTATGAAGAATACGATGCAGTAATGAATGCTGAATATGAAACTGATTGGATTGAATTAGAAATTGAAGCTTTAAACTTAGCTAAGACATTAGACATTGAACAAGTTGAAGCAATACTTAGAGTCGAATACGGAAGTGAAATTAATGCAAGAACATCTAAGGAGCTAAAAAGAGATATACTCATTATGGCTAAAAGAAATCCGAGATTAGTTATTGAATTAGCTAATGACGATAACGTACAACTTAGAAATTTTGGTATTAAAGCAACTGAAGCGGGATATATTACTTTATCACAAGACCAAAGAACATTTACATATGGTGATGGTGATAGAAAATTAATGACTGTTCCATTTGACGAAAACCCTTATTCTGCATTAGCAGCGTTCTTTAAAACAGACGAAGGAGTTGAAGTATACAAAGCAATTCAAAAAAAGCTAAAATAGTTAGCGTGTAGTGGTTAGGCCGCTATATGCGGCTTAATTACTATAATAAAAAAGAATATGAGCGTAAGTATAGATACTGTTTATCAAAGAGTGTTAAGTATACTCAATAAAGAACAACGAGGGTATGTTACGCCTCAGGAATTTAATTTGTTCGCAAACCAAGCACAAATGGATTTGTTTGAACAATATTTTTATGACATAAATCAATTTGGTCGTATGCCAGGCAACAGCACAGAGTATTCTGATATGTTAAGTATATTAGAAGAAAAGATTGCTTTGTTTGAAACAACACAAGATTTAACATACGACATAAATAATCAAATTTTTCCTTTACCGTCTAACCTATATAGAATAGGATCGGTAATATATACTAATACAACAACAAGAGATCTTTTGCCATCTCCAACTCAAATTGCAAACTTTCCAGTTGCAAACCCTGAAGTTCATAGACAAACAATAACGGAAGATATAGAGGCTGAAAAAATAAACGCAAAAGATTATTTATATATTAGTTCTTCACCTTTAACTAAACCCAAAGACACTAGACCTATTTACATTGCTAATCAAAATGGCATTAAAGTATATGGAGACGTACAAAAACAAGCTGATGTTAAAGTTAACTTTATACGTAAACCTGTTGAAGTTGAATGGGCATATCAAATAGTATATGGCGAAGCATTATATGATGCTACCAATGCAGTTAATTTTGAATTACATCCATCTGAAGAAACAGAACTTGTAATTAAAATACTAGAGCTTGCTGGTATATCTACAAGAGAATTACAGGTATATCAAATAGCAGCTGGTGAAGAAGTAAAAAACACACAACAAGAAAAAGCTTAATAGATGGGATTAATAAATCAAAATAACGAACAATATTATTTAGGCCCTGATGGGAGATGGAATAGCTATGATGAAAATTATGGAGATTATCAGTTTGTGTCTATTAAAGATATTATAAATAACTTTATAATAGCTTATGTAGGTGAGGGCAAAATTATATCAAAAATAAAAAGAACAGATGTTGCTTTTCATGCACAGCGTGGTTTGCAAGAGTTTAACTTTGATATATTACCATCAAATAGATCGGTTGAAATAGAAGTTGGGCCTTTACTTAATTTTATATTACCACAAGATTATGTAAACTATATAAAGTTATCATGGTGCGATAGCAGCGGTGTTGAAAGAATATTATATCCTGCTATAAAAACAAGTGACCCTATTCCATACTTACAAGATAATTTATATGAATATGTTTTTGACGAACAGAATAGAGAAATAGTAAAACCGAAACCGTCTGAAACATGGAAAAAATTTAAACGTAAGGATAGAACAAACATTAACGAAAATGTAAACAATAGCGATTTGCTTGCTTTAAATCATAAAGGTGGCAGATACGGAATTGATCCTCAATATACAAACGCAAACGGTGTATTTTTTATAGATCCAGTTGCTGGCATAATTCATTTTAGTTCAAATATTGTAGGTAAAATTGTTACATTAAAATATCTTTCTGATGGCCTAGCTTATGACGAAGATATGAAAATACATAAATTAGCTGAGGATGCTTTATATAAGTATATAGCTTACGCTATTTTATCTACAAGAATAAACACGCCAGGCGGTCTTATACAGCAATACAAAAAAGAGTCAAGTGCTGCTAAAAGAAACGCTAAATTAAGATTATCCAATATAAAAATAGAAGAGATTACCCAGGTAATGAGAGGTAAGTCTAAGCAAATAAAACACTAAAATATGCCAGAATTAATAAATAATTTCATCAAGGGCAAAATGAACAAAGACCTTGATGAACGATTAGTTCCAAATGGCGAGTACAGGGATGCGTTAAACTTAGAAGTTGCAACCTCTGATGGATCAGATGTAGGTACACTTCAATCACTTTTAGGAAACGAAAAAAGATTAAATAGACTTTTCGATCCCCTAACTCAGTTACATCAAACATGGGCTTCATATACTCCTGATGGTTCAAAGTATATACCTAATACAGCGGTAGCTATTGGTTCTTTAAAAGATCCTGTAAAAGAAAGAATATATTGGTTTATAACTGATGATGCTGTTGACGCTGTTGTACAATATGATCAAACAACAGATACATTATACCCTATATTAGTTGACATTAAAAACCCTGAGGATAGTAGAGTAGGCATATTAAAATTTAGAAAAGACAAACTAATTACAGGCGCTAATATAATAGGTAGTGAGCCTGACAGTGATGGTTTTTTGTTTTTTACAGATAACAATTCTGAGCCAAAGAAAATTGAAATAAGTAAATTTAGAGAAGGCACAATTGATTTCGCGACACACACACAAGTTTTTGGACGTAATTTTAAACTTCAAGATATTACAGTTATTAAAAAATCCCCTTTAATAGCACCAACAATCTATAAGAAAACAACCGTTAGAGATGGCGAGATTAAAACAACTACATCTGCTGAATTTGCTACAACAGAAGCGGGAGCTGATTATGATCCAACTGAAATTATAGTTCAAGATTTTGGTACAGTTGACACATACAGTTGGTCTAATGCTGTTAATTATGTTGCAGGCGATTTTTTGTTATTAACAATACAAGATCCTGACGATAGATTTGATAGAGAGTTCCAAGTTAGGTTAAAAGTATTAGAAGTGTTTAGTGAATATTCTGCAAGTTGTGAATTACAAACTGCAGGATCTGATATACCTACAGGTATACAAGGATGGGAAGTTGAACTTGAATTAGATGATCCTTTGTTTGAATTTAAGTTTCCTAGATTTGCTACAAGATATAAATATGATGACAATCAGTTTTCTGTATTTTCACCATTTACAGATATAGCTTTTATACCTGGTGATGACTTTGAATATAATGGAGAAGATGGGTATAACTTAGCAATGACAAATAACGTTAGAGTATTAGAAATTAGAGATTTTGTAACTGCTGACGTTCCACCTGATGTAGTTGCTATTGATATATTATACAAAGATACAGCATCAACAAATGTATATAGAGTTGATACTATAGAAAGAGATAGCGAGCAATGGAATGATAACTCATACGGGTCAACTGTAAACGCAACTGGTAGAATTAAAATTGAAACAGAATTAATATCTTCTTTGTTGCCTTCTAATCAAATATTAAGACCATATGACAACGTACCTAGAAAAGCTTTAGCGCAAGAAATAACGGCTAACAGGTTAATATATGCTAATTATACGCAGAACTTTAACATGGTTGATTATGCTGGTAATGAAGTAATACCTACATTTGACTTTTCAATTGTGCATGATCCTAGCAAAAATGAAGACTTAGATCCAACTACAGGTGAAAATTTAACTACGGATCCAATAGCTGGTGTACCTATTGAATCATTAAAAACGGCTAGAACATATCAAATGGGTGTTGTTTACATGGATGAGTTTGGACGACAAACGCCTGTATTTACAAACGATTCAGGTGGTAGATCACTGGCAAAAGAGTTTGCTAATTTATATAATACTATAAATGTTAACTTAACTAATCAACCACCTAACTGGGCTACCCATTATAAGTATTACATTAAAGAAACAGCAAATGAATATTACAATCTTGCGTTAGATAGGTTTTATTTACCAGAAGACGGTAGCGTTTGGTTATCGTTTGCTTCGGCTGATAGAAATAAAGTTGATGAAGAGACTTTCTTAGAATTAAAAAAGCAGCATGATAATGATGAGTTTATTGCTGACCCTGCTAGATATAAAATATTAGCAATATCAAATGAAGCACCTGATTCTATCAGAGAAACATATACATTAAAAGGATCTGGCACAAGTGATTTTACCGAGTCAGGCTTTCCATTAAAAGATAGAGGTTTTGTTGAGCTTGAAGAAGAAAACTTTGATAATTTATTTGGGGAAGATGGCCAAAATGTTATAGGCAAAGGAGATTTGTGGATGCAAATATCGGGCGGCTCCAATATAAGTGATAAGTTTCAAATAACAAGTATACAAAAACAAGGTTCAATATACAGAGTACAACTTAAAGAACCAATGAATGTATCTGTGGCTTTTACTACAAATGGAGAGCCATACGAGTATTCTAATAGATCATCCGATACATTTACTATAAGCATATATCAAGTTGAATATAAAAGAAAGCCAGAATTTGACGGTAGATTTTTTGTTAAAGTATATAAAGATGCAATACTAGAACAAAACATATTAAAAGGGCAAGAAGACGGGCAATTGTTTGTTGAATATGCAAAAGATGTACGTTATATAAATAGGTCTTCAAAAAGTTCTTATTGGAAAGATGACAATCCAAGAAAAAGTAAAGGATGGTTTTGGGATAAAGTAAATCCACTAGATGTAAGAAGAAGAGCTGGCGCTGATTTAAAATATCAATCGGGCAACCCTGCTGACTTTCCTAGAACAGGTTTAGGTGTTGAAGTTGGTAATAGACAACTTAATATATCTTTTCATGGTTTTGGTAATCCATGGGAAAACAAGAAAGCTTTTTATGAAAAGCTGCACGTTTGGTGGGGCTGGCCTAGCAATGACCCTGATAGAGCAGATAGTATAGGATTTGCAAAACAATTAGATACAGCCGGTTCTCAATTTAGGTTTACAGATGACCCTAATAAAGAAAACCCAGCAAACACATATACAATAAAGAAAACATATAGATCAGCTTATTGTGTGGCTAATAGAAGAACAGGTAGACATGGTTCCGGTAAATACGGGTCTAGACGTGTTGTTCGTTTTAATATAATTATTGATAAGCCTATTGCCTGGTCGCCTTATACAAATGGACCAGACGAAACAACTTTGGCTGGTGTAGAGTTTTTAAAATTATACATATTAGGCGGTGATACATATGCTTCTGAGAATCCAGCTATATTTGAAACATACCCGAAAGAAGCTGTTGATATGGATTTATATTATGCAGCTAGTAATGTATATGAAATAGAGGGTGCTGGAACACCTGAAGCAAGTCATGGAAGTAGTCTTAAAAAATTATCATGGTTTAACTGTTATTCATTTGGGCAAGGTGTTGAATCAAATAGAATACGTGATGATTTTAATCAGCCTATTATAGATAAAAATCCTATAGTATCGACAGTATTAGATGAATCATATGGTGAAGAATCAAAAGCAACAGGATTAATATTCTCTGGTATATTTAATTCAACCAGTGGTGTAAATAGATTAAATCAGTTTATACAAGCTGAAGCTATTACAAAAGATTTAAATCCAGCATATACAAGCATTCAAAAATTATTCGCGAGAGATACAAATTTGATTACATTGTGTGAGGATAAGTGTCTTCAAATTCTTGCGAATAAGGATGCTTTATTTAATGCAGATGGTAATACTAACATAACATCAAATAAAGCCGTTCTGGGTCAAGCATTGCCTTATGCGGGCGAGTATGGCATTAGCCAAAACCCTGAAAGTTTTGCGGCGTATGGAAATAGAGCATATTTTACTGATAAAAACAGAGGTGTTGTATTAAGATTAGCTGGTGGTTTAGGTGGCGGACAAGGATTAACAGAAATATCTGCTGCTAATATGCGCGACTTCTTTAATGATAACTTACATAGTTCAACTAAGTTGCTAGGAACTTATGATGATGATAAAGATGTTTATTATTTAACATTAGATAAACTTACACCTGAATGGCAAACAAAATTAAAGTTAAACGATTCAAGTATATATCCTAATACCACGCAAGAAGGCACAACTATAGCGTTTAAAGAAGACGTTAAAGGTTGGACATCGCGTAAAGATTTTATACCTGAAACCGGATTATCATTAAATAATAAATATTATTCATTAAAAAGAGGCTCAATATGGGAGCATGGATCTGAAAATGTTGATAGAAATAATTTTTATGGTGTTCAGTATGATAGTGCTATAAGGTTTATATTTAATCAAGAACCAGGTTCTGTTAAAAGATTTAAAACTTTAAATTATTCAGGCTCTGAAGCGAGGCAATATTTATATACAGTTGAAGGCCAATCAGCCTTATATAAATATAATATTGCTGAAGTACAAGCAAAAAATTACACGCCTGTAAGTGAAATACCAACAAGAGGTTGGTATAATAGCTTTATGTTTACTAATTTGCAAGAAGGTAATATAAAAGAGTTTTTAGATAAAGAAGGTAAATACTTTAATTATATAAAAGGTATTGGCACTGAATTTATAACAAACACTGATAATAATTTAGATTCAAAAGAATTTTCAATGCAGGGTATTGGTAGGGCTACCGTATCTGGAGCAGCGCAAACTAAATTTAATTTACAATATTTTGTTGACGCCTCTTGTTATGGGTCTATTCAATCACCTATAGCACAAGGTACAACTTTAAATATTAATGAAGATGGCGGATATGTTGCACCTGTTCTTGATTTAAATAATTTTGCTTCAGACCAAAATACACCTGCTCAAAATATTACATTTACTTTAGTAGAAGATAATACTTCTAATTTAGATTTAACAGTTACCAATACAGGTTTTGTATCTGTTTCAAATCAAACTCTTAACTTTAATGGTTCAGCGGGATCATTTAAATATAAAGTTACAAATGATACTGGTTTAGAAAGTAATATTGCAACGGTTGACATAAATGTTATAGGAGTAAATGATGGTCCTGTATGGGTTACAGATCCAAGCACAGTTCCTAATGTAACACCTGGTAATCTATGGGAATTTACAGTGCAAGCCACAGACGTTGATCAAGATGTTTTAACAATTACATCTAGTAATTTACCAAGCTGGGCAACGTTAACTGACAATGGAGATGGTACAGCGTTAATAAGTGGGAATATTACAGCTGGTAACCATGTGTTTACAGTTACAGTTAGCGATGGTACATTAACTGCAGATTTAGAAATAAGCACATCTGCTTTATCACAAATATTACAAAATTTAAGATTTGTTGGTAGATATGTAGCTTCATCAGTACCTGCCCAAACAATAACAGATCCAGATGGAAATTCTATATCAGTATGCGGCTCGCCAGCGGGAACAGTCGGAGGGCATACATGCAATAGAGGATCATTTAAAGTACTTGCAAATGGAACTCCAATAGGTATAATAAATATTAGTAACTCTGGAGGCGGAACCTATTACGCAGGTAATTTAGCTGGAACGTCAGCTTCTTTAATAACAGATAATGGCAAACCTACTGGTAATGAAGAATATTATTATGATAGTTCAACATATAATAACTCACCAGGTAATAGTGATAGATATGAGGTGTTCCAAATGGACGCGACTACTGCGGAATCAATAGCGCAAGCTTCCGGCAATGGCAATATATCGTTTACAATAGAATGTAATACATTTACAGATCCAACAATGCAAACAGAGGATTGCCATTCAAACGCTTTATGGTTTAGTATATTTAGACCAGGATATGGACAATATTTATGTACAGCGTTTAGTACATCAAGTTTAGTAACAATTAATGCCTATACAGGTAACATAGTAAATCCAATACCATAATGAGTCATATAATATCAACAATGGACAATTTCACTGTTCAATCAGTAGAATACATAGTAGAAGGCGGAAATCAAGTTGATGATGTAACTGGTCCAATAATTATAATGACTTTAGTTCCTAATGTAGGTTTTGCTATTGAAGCAAGTAATTTTTCAGCTAAATCGCCATTACCACAAGGTATTACTCAAATAACATTTGCGCAAGGTGGTAAATCAAATGAAAATGTTATTATGACAATGAATGTTGATTCTAACTTTGATATGCCAAATGGTGATCTTACAATACCAATATGTATAAATGGTTCATCAAGACAAATAGGTGTAATTGTAAAAGGTAATGTAGATATACAAACAGGGCTTAATATGACACCGACGCCAAGTTTTCCAGAATTTGAAAACGAAGGTGCATTAAACTCAACAGAAGAAATAGTAACACAAACGCTTCAAGCTGATAGTGGTTATTATTTTGCTAATCAACCAACAATATCACTTGTAGAAGGTAATCCAGATCACTATTCATTTAGTGTTACACCTTCATATACTCTTGACAATGACGGAATATCAAGATTAACAAGCGCGGTTTGTAAAGCATTTTATACATATCCTTCTGTTAGTGTTGATGAGCAAGAGATATTAGTATTTGGTAGAGTTGTAGAAATACCAGTGTTAGTAAGAGAAATAACAGCTTATTCTATAAACCAAGGCAATATTCCAGTAACGGGTGAAACAAGATCTATATCTTTAGTTGGTGTTGTTGGTGCTCAATATAGTGTAACTATTACAGCTGATGTAGGTAGTAATCCTAATTTTTCAGGAACAGGAACAAATGTATGGTCAGGCACAATGCAAGGATCTGTTGAATCAGAATCTATTATTTTCCCTCAAGTAGCTCAGGATGTAGTTTATACAATAACTATAACTGGTGATTTAGCAAGCAACTTTGGTACAAATCCATTTACATTAAATCAATCTGCAGATGTTGATTTTAGTATTGAATTTACTACAAACGATTATACAGTTACACCAGGTGAATTACGATTACAAATACAGCCCAACCAAAGTGATATAAATCCACCAAATGGACAGCAGTTCCAATATTCATGTACAATAACAGCTGGAACTGTAACACCTCCGTTCGGGTTTGGAGGATTAACAGCTTTACCTAGTGATATGGTTAAATTTGGTAATAATGATGCTGGATTTGATATTGCCGCTATTTTAGCATTACCTGCATTTGATAAACAAAGTATTACAGTGTCAGTTATTGGCCACATATTTAATACTGAATTTACAGGTGGTGCAGTTGGAGATTTTGGTGCAACATTGGCTATAGATAATTTTGTTACAGACGCGGCACAGCAAAGAGCTAAAACTTCAGCAAGATTATTTGCTTTTGCTAACAGTGGTGTTTTATGCGGCCAATCAACAATAGTTAACGATGGATTCATATTCTTTAATAACAATCCAAATGGATCCGTGCCTGCAAACGGAACACAGTTGTACGATTCAACAACTTCTTCGGGCTGGACAAGAGGCGCTGGAGCATTTGCAATATTCCCATTTACTAGTCCAGGGGGAGGCGGTCAAGATTATATAACTGTTAATTCATCAGGCGAGGTTACTGGTTCGGGGCAGTGTTCAGCTACTAGTGGCCCTAATAGCGGAGGTAATACCACTTCTGGTGGAAATACATCCGGCGGTAACACTAATAATAACGGTGAAGGAGTAACTGGTGATAACGGTCAAATTCAACAAGAATAATTATGGAACAAATAACTTTAACATTTCAGCACCCCATACAGGTATCTGTACAGCCAGGAGACACTGCTTATTATACAAATGATCCTATGGGAGAAGATATTGTTAAAATAGGTAAAATTGTATCAGTAACTAGTAATCCAGATGTTATTACATGCGAGATAGAGTCTAATACCGTTAGACCGTTAAATACATCTTTTATACTATTTACAAAAGATAATAAAGCAAATATAAGTGGTATATTAGGATATTATGCTGAAGTTGAAATGAGGAATAATTCAAGAGTAAAAGCTGAGCTATTTTCTGTAGGCTCAGAGATATTTGAGAGCAGTAAATAACATGTAATAATAATTATATGTCAAAAACTATAATTAAATCAAATAATAAAGAACTAAGTACATTTACATCTGATTTAGAAAACTTACAAAATTTATTTATAGAAAACAATCATGTTGAAGGTATATACGGAGACGGCAAAAACCTTGTTAACAATGAAACATTTAGAATAGAGAATGAGTTTTCAGATCAATTGTATATGCGTAAAATGTATATGCCAAAAGAATGCGTTGTTATTAGCGCAATGCATCATACAGAACATTTTTGGTTTTTATTAAAAGGCAGAATATTAGTCACGACAGACGGTGAACAAATTGAACACATAGCTCCGTGTTATGAAAAATCCATGAAAGGAGCAAAACGATTAATATTATCTTTAGAGGATTCATTATTTATAAATGTACATAAAAATCCTACAAATACTAGAGATATGAAAGAAGTTGAAGAGTCTTTATACTCTATAACTATAGAAGAATATAACAAAAAAGAAAAATTATGGCAGGAATAGCAGCAGCGGGTGCTATAGCATCAGCAGCAAGTGGTATAGTTGGTGGCCTTACTGGCATTGCTGGTGGTATAATCGGTAGTGGTAGAAGAAAGAGAGAGCAGGCAGCGGCGCAAAAAGAATACGAAATGTATAAGCAGCGCTATAATGAATTAGATACATCCAACTTATACGCTAATTTAGAAAACACAATGGAAGACTTAACTGTCGACCAAAGGGCAGCTCAATTTCAGTTGCAAGCACAGCAACAAGGGCAAGCTAATATTATGGATCAAATGGCTGGAGCAGCGGGCGGTAGTGGTATTGCAGCACTTGCGCAATCAATGGCCAACGCACAAACTCAAAATGCAGCAGCAGCAGCAGCTAGTATAGGTCAACAAGAAAGAGCAAATGAAAGGGCAGCAGCATCACAAGCTGCACAATTACAGCAATTAGAAGCCGCAGGCGCAGAAAAAGCCAGAAGTTTAGAATATAGTAAAACAGGAACACAATTAGGTATGGCCCAACAAAGATTAGCGGCCGCAAACAAAGCAAGACAAGATGCAACTAATTCAATTATTGGTGGTGTTGGCAGTGTTATGGGAGGCGCAGCGGCAACAGCAGAAGCTGGATCAGATGGAGCAGGAATGTTTGGCGGAAGTGGTGGCTTTGGTGGTAACTTTTTAGCAGGCCTTGGTTTAGGATAAAATAATATATTATGTCAAAATATAAAAAACCTACAATACAACAGTCAATTGCCCCTAATGCAGCATTAATACAGGGAGAAGCAATGTTAAGAGCTTCGCAAAATAATAATCCTATGGGTGTTATGCAAAATGTAGCTAACTCTATGGCGAAATATATGGTTCCCGCGTTTAGAGCTGCAGAGCGAAAAAAGCAATTTGCTGATGAAAAATGGAATAGTTGGTTAAGCCAATTAGGCCCAGATGTAGACACAGAAGGATTAAATGCTCAACAAACGAGTATAATAGGTCAAGCTTCTCAAAATTTAAAGAATCAATTTTTAGAACAATACCAAATTGTAAATAGCATAAAAAATACACAATCGCCAGAATATATGGAGGCTGTAGGTAAAATGAACGGTATTATAAATGATTTTAAAGGATTAGCATCTTTTAAAAACGGCCATTTAACTAATAAAGAAAATTTTACAACTAATAAAAAACAAGGTAACTATTCTACAGCGTCGCAAAATGATGGCTCATATAATACAGGTATTGAAATATATGGTGCAGGTATAGATGGTAATGGGTCACAGTGGGCTTTAGCGGAAGATGGTAAAACGATATTGTATAGCACATCGAACGGGTTAATAAAGCCAGCGGATGTTCCAGAGATGACATTAGTAGATTTCGAAAATGCAACTAAAATTAATACAATGCTTGCTAAAATTGACGAGGCAGGTATAGGTTTAACTGGATCTAAAGAAAGACAATTAAGAGGTCAACTTGAAATAATGTTTACAGACCCTAAAGCATTAAACTCTGCAATATACGATGGTAAGATACAAGGTATTAATATTGATATACCTGAAGAAATATTAAATGGAGACCCTGATGTATTAAGAGAAACAGTAATTAATCAAATTGTTGAGGGTTCAAGGATTAATGCAGCCGAAGAAAAAACCAGAAGAAAAAATAGCTTTAGAAGCAGCAGAGGCGGCGGAGGCGGCGGTAATAATGACGGATATTATGCTCCAGAATATACAGGTCAATTAGATGAAAAAGGTAATAAAATTTATGCAAGAATACCTAAAGATCCTAATGGTGAAGTTATATATATAACTCTTGGCCAAACTGGCTCAAATAATACAAGCAATTCAAGCGACCCTATTTTGGATAATGCAGGTACCCCGTCCTCTTATGATAGGGATGGTGATGGTGTTCCAGATTCTTTTGACATAGATGGTGGTGATGGAACAGGTACTCCTGGCGCTTTTGGACCAAGAAATAATCCAAACTCCGCAAGTAATAATAATAATAGCAGTAGCGGCAGTGGTTCAAGCTGGAAAAAAAATAGAGAATTACTTGAACAGATAGCTAACGACAGAGGAATTAAAAATCCAACAGACAAGCAATTAGAGGAAATTTGGGAAAGTGTTGGAAATTAAAAAATAAATAAATATAATTATGTTTGAACTAGAAGACGGGCGAGTAATAGATACCAGTGAGTACAGCGAAGCTATGATGGCCATATTTAAACAAAAACATCCTAACGCTAAACCTGTAACACAAAATTTTCAACAAGATCCTGCAGATGCGGAGACAGTCGTAGGATCAGAAAACAATACGGTCTCAAACTCGGAAGATGGTTTATTGGTATCACCAGAAACTGAAATATCACCTTTAGATAAGCTAAGACAAAAATATTCGAAAGAATCTTTGATGGAGAGGATGCCAACAGTGCAGATAGATAATACCGCTGTAAGACTTCCTAAAAAAATTATAGATCCAATAAAAATAGCTGAATCTAATAAAAGAGAAGCAGAGCTTAGAATAAAAAAGCTAGAAGCTATTAAGTCTGCAGATACTTTTATAGAAGATGCCATAGCTGATAGTTTTGAAGTAAAAAATGGTTATTATGATTTTAGTAACCAAGATGATATTATTAAATTTAGAGATAATGCTAACTCTAATTATATACAAAACAATCCCATTATACAGGATGAAATCGTGCCTCGTATTGCAAAAGAAAAAGAGCAAGATTTAAATGACTATATAGAAAAAGCAAAAGAGTTATATAATTTAAACAATCCAGAGGATATTACACAAGAAAACGTAGATGCATATTTAGCCGATGTAAACGAATACTACTCTGGACTTTTAAATGCTGCTATAGTAAATGATTCTCAATTTAAAGAGCAGATGAGGCTATATAATGAAGCAATGGATGCTGGATTAGAGCCTTATTATAAAGGATTTCAAAGAAGCGAAGCCTATCCTTTGTTAACTAAATTTACAGATTTTACAAAACGTCAACCATATATACCCTTTGTAGGTTATTTAATGGAAAATGTTGTAATGAAAGGTATTGTTGGTTTAGAACAAGTAAACTTGGGTTTAAACGATGCGGGATTAAAAGGTTATGAAACCTACGTTGTAGATAAAATTAAAGATGTAGATAACGCTAATTTTGGTAAGGGGTTTGAAGATGATAGAATAGGTTATTGGGTTCCAGCTAAAGGCGGTGATAGTAAAGCAACAGAAGGCAACGTATGGCAATTTATACCAGAAGTTTCTGATGACGGTATAAAACAAGCGGCTATTGTATCGCTGGGCGGCAGAGGTGTAGTAAAAGGCACATGGGGTGAATTTAAAGACGGCTTTCAAGACTGGATAGCAGGTGAAGACGAGCAGTTAAGAAAAAGAACACTAGAAGTACAGAATAGAGAGTTGTTGCTTTCAGGTTTTGATAACGCTGAATTTGACAAAATACTTGAAGGGGAAGACGTTGCAAATAATATTATAAGGCTAGCATCAGAACAATTGCCACAAATGGCATTAACACTTCTTACTTTTGGTTTGTCTAGCGGAACACAAATAGGTTCAAGCATATATGCAGACGGTATAGACGCGGAGGCAAGAAAAAGATTTAATATACCAGAAGGTGAGGAAGTACCTGTAGAAGCTCGTAGAGAAGTTATGAAAGATGAAGACTTCTTAGATGCTTTAGAATTAAAAGCTATCACTGGTGGTACAGTAGGTGGTTTGTTAGACAGATTTGCGGCAGGTAAAGTTTTAAAACCATTTACAATAACATCGACAAAATCTATATTAAGAGGCGGTTATCAAAACTTTTTAAAAGGCGTAGCTAATGGAACTGTAAATAATACAAAGAATGCGGCTTTAGAATCTATAACTGAAACATTACAAGAAACCATTCAAATGGGTTTATCTGGTAACAAGATAGATGGTGATCAGTTATTTGAAGCAGCTGGTACAGCTTTTTTATCTACGATGGCTATAGGTATAGGTGGTAATGTAAAAAGCCAAAGTAACGCAGAATACCAAACTATTTTAAATAGAGTCGCTGGAAAGCTTAATCCAAAAAGTGCTGAAGCATTTTATAATGTAAAAATAGCTGAAATAGATAACTTGCTTAAAAACACAGTTGATGAAAAAACTATAGCTGACTTAGAAGCTAAAAAAGCCGCAACTATTGCAATAAGAGACGCTAATACTAAAATACCATCTAATTTTTCTCAAGAATCTAAAGAGCAAATATTAGAGCTATTAGTAGAAAAAGATGGATTGCAAAATAAAATTAAAGGCAAAGATAAAAGTTTAGTAAAAACAGATACAAATAGAATATCTGAAATTAATGAACAATTAACTTCTATTGCAGCTACAGAACAGGTTACACAAAATGTATTAAAAGCTAGCAAGCCTTTGGCTGATATTGAAATTGAAGTTGCAAGAACAGAAAAACAAGCTAAACAACAAGCTGGTAAAAATAGTATTGCATTAGATAATGACGCTACTGGGTTTATAAGTGAGGACGGAACTAAAATATTTATTAATCAGCAAAAAGCTGCAGAGCTGGGCGAAGTTAACACGGCTTCACATGAGCTGTTACATGCTGTATTATTCAAAACATTATATAATAGAGATGCAGATGGTAATGTTACCGGAAACAATGTTGTAAGAGGTCTTGCCCAGGTTTTAGATGAGGAGCTAGCTAAGTTAGGTGATAATGTAAATAATGTATACGCTGATAGACTTGCATTATATAAGAAAGATCCTTCAAGTGTGCAAGCAGAAGAAAAGCTAGCGTTATTTGCTGATGCTTTATTCTATGGTGATATAAAAACCAATGATAGTGTAATAACAAGAATAAAAGATTTTGTTAGAAGATTACTACAAAATGCAGGATTTAAAAATATTGAATTTAATGAAGGTCAAGATGTAGTAAACTTTTTAAAAGATTACAATAGGGCAATTGAAAGAGGTAAATTAGGTAAAGCAATAACCAAAGCAGCAAAAGAAGGTGCTGTTGTTGGTGACGCTATAAGAAGATTTCAAGGGCCAGAAGCTGTTGCTAGAAATAAAGCAAATAGGTCTATAAAAGGATTAGAAAATGTAAAAAATAAATTATCCGAAATAGAGCCTAATTTTAAATCAGCAAGATCGCAAACTGACATTGCGATGGAGCTTCCTACTATGATTTCAACACAAATCAAGAATAGGTTCCAATTAACTAACGACAAATTAGACGCGTTTACAGACGACGTAATTGGAAAACTATATTTAGCTCAGGAACCAACGAAATGGGACGGCAGAGGTACGTTATATGGCTTCCTGAACGGCCGTATAAGCAAACGTATTAGTGATGTTGTAAGAGAAGAGTTTAACAGAGTACCGCAAGAGAGATTATACTTAGGTGAAGTACAGAATTTACAAGCAGACGAGCAAGTTAATTTAGCGGCTGAAGAAACAGCAACTACTCAAACGAAAGAAAGACCTAAGTTTAAAACATTAAGTCAAAGTAATATTTTACCAGCAGATCAAAAACAAGCAATACAAAAGAAATTACTTAGTACAATAAGAGTATTAAAATCTAGGCTTGATCAAGGTAAATCTATAAACAGAACTGTATCGCCTTTAATTGCTGAAATAAGAAAAGCAATGGGCAAGCAGGCTGATATTGAGTTTAAGAAAAGGTTAGGGCCTAAGAAAAATGATATATTAAGAAAAAACTATCTTAAATTTAAAAAGCCTATACTTGAAAATATGACAACCACATGGCTAATGACGGCTATGCCATTTGCTGTTCAAAAACAAGTTAACGGTAGATTCACTTCAGATTGGCAAGGTAAAAAGATAGATAGAGAAACTGTTGATACAGATAAAGCTGGTAGAACATCTGGTGCTGATATAGTTAGAAGATTACCTAATGTAGCAAATAAAGTTACTGATGAGCAATTTTTGTCATACATGTTTAAAGACAATGACGTTATCCGTGGTCGTAAAGAATCTTTATCTAAAGCTATGGCAGAAGAATATAGCTTTGATTTATTATCAGAAGAATTGCAAAATCCTAATAGTGCAATACGACAAGCATTTGTAAATAATCAAGAAGCTTTAGGCGTTGAACTTGGTAAAAACTTTGTTCAAGAAGTTGAAAGAGATATAGAAAGAGGTAATGTTAAATTTAATCGTGCCGGTATTCAAGGGTTGAATAGATTAAAATTAAAAGAATGGCGTAAAGGTTCTGAGAAATTTATACAAATTATAGATGACCTAAATGGCAACTACGGTAAGAATGTTGAAAAAACCGTTTTACAAGCTATAAAGCAGGTTTGGCCCGGTGATACATTTACTCCAGGTGAATATAAAGGGTTAGCTAAACAGTTTACACAGTTTATAAAACAAACAGTTAAAGCGCAGCCTAAGTTTACTAAGCGAAAAGGCGGTACATTTAAAGACTTTTTAAGAGAAGTTGCAAATGATATTGATGGAAGATTATCTATTGTTGCATATACAGGTGCTACAAAATCTGCAAATGATCTGGTTAAATGGAAACCAGGGCCTAGAGATAAAAATGGTAAAAGACTTGGGCCAGATAAACTTATTGTAACAGATGACATATTAGACGCAAGAAGTATTGTTGAAAATGTTGTTAGTAAAATGCCAATTGAGGAGGCGTATTTTGCTTTACAAAATACATTTAATTCAACACCTGGAAGGCAAGATATATATCAAGGTAAAGATGATGTAGTAGCTGCTTTAAGAAACGCTGGTTTTAAATTCGATAAAGTAATAAGCAGAGGTGCTAAAGGTACATTTATAGTATTAAATAACGGAAAAGAAGTTAAAGTTTTAAGTCCAGAAGGTAAAGTAACAGCTGACATGCTTGGAACAGAGCATGATGTTGCTGCTAGTAAAGCAAAAGCCGAAATAGCTTGGAATACAACAACTAATATAGTAAAAGCATTAAAGCAAGTTGATCCTAATGTACAAGCAATTATTCTGTCTTCTATGAACAGCGGCTCGCAAACAGTATTAAGAGAAGCTGCACCTGTAACATGGCGAAGTAAAACAAAACCTTCAAAAGTTCCAAAGGATTATAGATACGAGCATGCAATCCCAGCTAGAGTTATTTTGCATCATATGTATCAGCGTTATGTAAATGGAGACACCTCTATAGATATTAAAGGTCTAAAAGACGACTATGTTGTTACTATAATACCTATAGAAATGGACGATGTGTTACGCGATGTTGGTTTAGAGCAAATAGCATTAGTTGGATATACACCAGGTGTTACTCCTAAATTTGCTAGATATTATAATGTTCTTACAAGAAACAGAATACAATATGCTATTGAAGAAATTGGTAATCCAAAAAATGTTGTAGGGCAACAATTTGAAAACACATATAATAAACTTAACCCCGTAGTAAAAAAAGCGGCACCTATTGTAGTTAAATCAGATATTGCATTAGAAAAAGCATTTAAAAAATCTAGGTCTTTAAATTATGGTGTGAATCCTAAGGGTATAACTGTTTTAGATTTTGACGATACAATAGCCATATCTGATAGTAAAGTTATAGTTGTAATGCCTACAAACTTAGAAGGTGTTAGTAAGATAGATCAGTTAATAAAAGAAAACCGTTTATACGGCCCAGGTAATAGAATATTAAATTACAGATTTGAGCAAGAGTTATTAGCTAGAAAGAAAAAAATAAAAGAGTTAGATACTAACAATTCTGCAGACGAGTTAAGGGCATTGTATAAAAAAGCAAAAGGCGAAAACAAAGAAAATATAAAACTTGCAATACAAGAAAAGTTTAAAGCTTTAGGTGAAGACGTTATTGCAGATTCGCAAATAGATATATATACAGGTGAAGTTATGAAAATAACACCTGCTGAGTTTGCTGCAAGATCAACAGAGCTAGAGGCACAAGGAGCTAAGTTTGATTTTAGTGAATTTAATAAAGTTGTAAAAGGAAGAAAAGGTCCATTGTTTGATTTAGCATTAAAAAGACAGAAAAAATTTGGTAATGATAATATATTTATACTTACTGCAAGACCACAAGCTTCAGCTAAATCAATACAAAAATTTGCTAAAGGTTTAGGTTTAAATTTAAAATTAAAAAATATAACAGGGCTTGAAGATGGCTCGCCACAAGCAAAAGCTGATTGGATTGTTGGAAAAGTTAATGAAGGATTTAATGATTTTTATTTTGCAGATGATGCTCTAAAAAATGTTAAAGCTGTTCAAGATGCTTTAAATTTATTTGATGTTAAATCCGATGTACAACAAGCCAAGTTTAAATTTAACAAAAGTTTGAATGCTGAATTAAATAAAATGATTGAGCGACAAACAGGTATAAGAGCTGAAACTACATACTCCGCAGCTTTGGCTAGAAGAAGAGGTGCTAGAAAAGGTAGATATAAGTTTTTTGTTCCTTATGGCGCAGAAGATTTTAGAGGTTTAACTCAATATGTTTTAGCTGGTAAAGGAAAGCAGGGTGAGATGGATCAAAAATTTCTTGAAGATAATTTAGTTACACCATATGTGCAAGGTATTGCAGCTATGGAAAAAGCAAGAAGAGCTTTAAAAAATGATTACCTTGGCTTAAGAAAAATGTTCCCGGACGTTAGAAAAAAATTAGGTAAAAAAATTCCAGGTATGGAATATACGCATGATCAAGCTATTCGTATATATTTATATAATAAATCTGGATTTGAAATTGACGGGTTATCTAAAAAAGATTTAAAGCAAATAATCTCAATGATAGAAAAAGATGAAAACCTTAAATCTTTTGCAGATGGATTACAATTAATAAGCAAAAAAGATAAATGGGTTGAGCCTGATGCTTATTGGGACACAACAAGTATATTAGGTGATTTAAATAACTTGTCAGAAAAAATAAATAGAGACGATTATTTAACTCAATTTAATGAAAACGTTGACGCAATGTTTGACGATAAAACATTAAATAAGTTAGAAGCCGCGTATGGAACAACATATAGAGATGCCTTAACAAATATAATAGGTAGAATGAAAACCGGTATAAACAGACCTAATAGACCCGGTAAATATGAAAGAAGGTGGTTAAACTGGGTTAACAACTCTGTTGGTACTATAATGTTCTTTAACAGGCGTTCAGGATTATTACAGATGTTATCTTTTACTAACTTTATAAACTGGAGTGATAATAATCCTATACAAGCAGCAGCGGCGTTTGCTAATCAACCAGAATATTGGAAAGCATGGGCAGAAATATTTAACTCTGATAAATTAAAAGAACGTAGAGGTGGTTTAAAATCCGATATACAAGAACAAGAAATTGCAAATCAAGCTAGAAACAGTAGGAATAAAGCCAGTGCTATTATTGCATATTTATTAAAAATAGGTTTTACACCTACTCAAATAGCAGATAGTATGGCTATTGCAACCGGAGGCGCTACTCTTTTAATTAACAGAACTAAAACATATCAAAAACAAGGTATGAATTACAAAGAAGCTAGAGCAAAAGCTTTCGAAGATTTTAGTAAAATATCAGATGAAACGCAGCAGTCTGGTGATCCTATGTTAATATCAGCTCAACAGTCAAGCCATTTGGGTCGTTTAGTATTAGCATTTCAAAACACGCCTATGCAGTATACTAGATTAATTAAAAAAGCTAGTCAAGATTTAATAAACGGAAGAGGAAGTGCTAAGACAAA
>Ga0160423_10000934_pt1 | contig 24315 bp, 21 predicted proteins | sample CRUFie14St8metaG_FD_108191 | JGI IMG/M metagenome (GOLD analysis project Ga0160423, IMG submission 108191) | Marine microbial communities from the Costa Rica Dome - CRUD Field 142mm St8 metaG | ecosystem: Environmental > Aquatic > Marine > Oceanic > Photic zone | place: Costa Rica: the Eastern...
ATTCAAGTGAGATACAAGACAGTTCTCAATTAATTATTAAGTCAAATAAAAGTATTTACATATTTAACTCTGGTCCAAACAAAGCTTATGGACAAATACTTTATGAAAAAGCAAAAAAAAAATCAAATAAAAAAATTAAGTTAATTTTAACATCACCAAAACCTGAAAATGTTTTTGGTGCAAATGTTTTTCTAAAAAAAAATATAAATGTATATTCTTCATATACTTTAGCTAAGCTTATACCAATTAGGTGTATTAAATGCTTAGAAAAAATAAAAGAAAGCCATCCCCAATTTATTGGAAAAACCAAATTAATTAAAAAAGTATCCAATTTAACTCATACAGAAATAAATGAGCTTAATAAATTGGGTATTAAATTAAAATTTTTTGGAAAGAATGAAGTAATTATTCCTATATTTGAGGAGATTAAAATTGCTTTCACATCTGGGATTCTCGATAATAATTATATTCCCAATTTAGAAAATTTAGGCTTAAATGAATCACTAAGTTTAGTTACCTTTTTAAAAAAAGAAAATCTAGAGTTGATTACTAATAAGGGGTTAATTATTAATTCATACAATATTTTACAAAGTAATGAAAATTATTTGATGAAACTCCAAGAGTTTCTTCAAAGTAGTTTTGATCATGACTTAAGTTTATTAGAAACTATGGAAAGTAGTGAATTCAAGGAATTTAACCAATACAAATTTTATAAAGAGTTCCATCGAATTAATGTTTCAAAAGAATATCTTAAAAAAGAGGAAATGTATTTTGAAAAAAATTAGTGTTCTTTTTTTTAAAAGAGATATAAGAACAATTGACCATTTACCATTAAATTATTTAATTGAAAAAGATTCAAATATTTTACCCATCTACATTCTAGACCCTTTAATTAATCATGATGAACATTATTCAGAGAGACATTGGAATTTTGTAAAGGAATCTATTCATGATTTAAATCTTGATTTAGCTAAATTTAATGGTGAAATCTATTTTTTTGAAATGTCGTATGTTGATGTATTTAAAAAAATAAAATCAAACTTTCAAATTGAACAAATAGTAAGTTACCAAGAAATAGGATTAAAAAACTCCTGGGAATGTGACAAAAGCTTAAAAAAATGGTGTGATAATACCAACATACAATGGATTGAATTACCGTATAGTGGGATAATCAGAGGACTAAACCTTAGGGCAAACTGGATCAAACATTGGTATAACCATTTAAAAAAACCTTTGGCTGATAATGATCTTAATAAGGCAAAATTTATTAAAACAAATCTGTTACCTAACACTAAAATAAAGTTGTCTAAAAATAGTTACTTTCAAATTGGTGGTCAAAAAAATGCAAATTTATTACTAGATAAATTTCTTGATAATAATGGTAATTACTATAATAAAAATATATCAAAACCATATTTAAGCGTTGATTCATGTTCAAGACTATCACCATATTTGTCATGGGGAAATTTAAGTATTAAATACGTGATAAATAGATTAAAAAAAAAATGGGATGAAACGGGGAAAAACATTAATTTTAGTGGTTTTTATAATAGGCTTAGATGGAGAGATCATTTTATTCAAAAGTTTGAATCACAACCATCAATAGAGTTTCAAAATATCAATTCCGGCTATGATAATTTTCCATTCAGAGATGATAGTTCATCTGAAATTGATTTAGAAAATTGGGCGAATTGTAAATCCGGATTTTTACTAGTTGATGCTTCGATGAAATCTCTAAAAGAGACAGGGTATGTCAATTTTAGAATGCGTGCTATGGTTACTAGCTTTGTATGTCACCAACTGTTAATTTCCTGGCAAAGAGCAAGTTTAATTTTATCTAAACTTTTTTTAGACTTTGAGCCAGGCATTCATTATTCTCAATTACAAATGCAAGCAAGTACTACTGGAATTAATACTGTTAGGATTTATAGCCCCCTTAAGCAAATTATTGATAATGATGCTGATGGAAAATTCATAAAAAAATGGTTTCCTCAATTTAATAATATTGACGACATGGTTTTTGGAAAACTAGGAGGAGTACTCAATAAAGAACAAATAAAAAAATACGACTATTATCATCCAATTGTTTCGTTTTCAGAATCTTACAAAAGAGCAAGAGAGTTATTTCATAAATGGAAGAAAAATAAAAATGTAAGGTCTAATAGAGACGAAATTGTAAAGAGACTCGTCAAATAGCTTCATTTAAATATTTAGCAAGATTATATCCACTTAAAAAAGCACCTTCTACTCTTCCTCCGCTAATCCAATCTCCGATAGCAAAAAGATTATCAGAGTTTGAAGCAATTTCGTGATCAAATTTAGTTTTTGAGGTAGAGGCAAATCTCCACTTATGTAATTTAAGATATTCTGGTTTTGAGGGTCCAAAGATGATGTTCAGTTTGCTTAACAATTTATTTGTTATTTTTTCATCTGATAATTCAAGATTGTCCCTTGACCATTGAGCTTTAGCTTGAAGTACCCAGCAGTGCAGCTTATTATCATTGAATTTATAATTTTGATAAAACAAAGAGTCCAGATTAGAATCATTATTAAATTTTTGATACGGATAAACACTGTCATGAAAGTTTTTAAAACCGATCATTAATGTTATACAAGGGTTCATGGAATATTTTTTATCAAAAGAAAAATTGTTCGAATAAATTTCTCTTGTTTGATCAAAAGGGGCTGAAGAAACAACGTAGTCAAAAGCTCTTTTTGAAATAGTATCATCGTCAAAAACTAGTTGCCACTGATTGATACTAGTTTTTTTTATTGATTTAATTTTAGTATTTAAGGAGGCATTAATTTCTTTTCCTAGAGTCTTTCCAAAAGTATTCATTCCCCCTGTAAAGTAATAATGAGTTGAGTTTGTAAATTTTTCAAGAACACCATTATTATTGGATTTAACAGATTGCTCATATTTTTTAATTAATCCTGAAAAATTAGATGTAAGAAATTCCTTGAAGATACTATTTTTAATTGTAAAAAATTGTGCGCCATGATCAAATTTTCCCCACTCTGTCCTTCTTGTTGAAAGTCTTCCAGAAAAGCCTCTGCTTTTTTCAAATATTTCGATATTATATTTTTTTCTATTTATAAAAGATAAAAAACTAAGACCAGAAACTCCAACACCAATTAATGCTATATTAGTCATTTTTAAAAATTATTAATTTTAAATGATTCAAAAAAATTTAAACTTTGTAAGTGAAAATAAGTCAGTCCTGACAAATGGAATATCATTCTTAATTTTGTTACTAGGATTAAATTTACATAACAATATTATAACAACAGTAGGTCTATTTGCGATATCTGGAGGTTTAACAAACTGGCTTGCTATTCATATGTTATTTGAAAAGATTCCTTTCCTATATGGTTCAGGCGTTGTTCAAATTCAATTTGAGTCATTTAAAATTGGTTTAAAAAATTTAATTATCTATGAGTTTTTTTCTTCAGATAAATTAACCTCCACTTTTAATAGCTCAAGTGAACTATTATCGACTATAAAAAAAAAAATTGATCTTGATAAAGTATTTGAACAAATAATTGATGCAATTGAAAACTCTCAGCTAGGTGGGTTGTTGAATATGTTTGGTGGCAAATCTTCTCTCGAACCTTTGAGAGAACCTATTAAAGAGAAATTTAATGATATTATCAATCAATTATTTGAAAACCAACAAAGTCCGGATTTTACGAATACCTCTAAAGATTATATTGAAAAATTAATTGATGAGAGGTTGTCTGAATTAAAACCTAAAGATGTAAAAGAAATTATACAGAGGATGATAAAAAAACAATTAGGATGGCTAGTTGTATGGGGTGGTTTTTTTGGTGGAATTATTGGATTAATATCAACATTATTTTTTTAACTCTTATTTAAGAAAACGTAACTTCCATTTCTTTTCTAGTCTTAACAGCTATATTTGTGGGATCAAATTCTACATCATTCCATGTTATGAATTGATCCTTATTTACATTTCTTTTTAATTTCCAACCATGAGCAAGACCTAGAGGAAGATATTTGTTAAAAATAGAATCTTTTGCTTGAACTAATGAGCCAACAACAGTATAGCCACCCTCCCCATCAAGTACTTCTCCTTGGGTTAGGTTTTTCTTTGCAACAGCTGATACATCTGCATTAAAAAGATATGGACAGCCTGTGGATTCATGTCTTGTAGCAATAGAAGCAACAGAAATTCCAACTTCTAATCCAATTAAGTGCCATCTTTTGTATAGACATGCATATTTTCCAGTATCGTCAGTTTTGACGCCATATTCATGAAAGCATCTTTTAATGTATTCAATATCACCTTCAAAAACAACCCAAACACCATAGCGAATATCATAATTAATTGGTTTTTGTGTGATCTGATCCAAAGATGACACAACCTCAACCAAACCCTCACGATCTAAAACTCCACCTGAAGATTTTGGTTTCATAAGTGAAGGGATATCATCAATAGAACCAGAAGGAAAAGATAGACCAGCCTTCGGGGCATCAAGACCAGTAGCATTACATACAGCAACAGACTCTATCGCTGGTTTTGATCCGTCTAAAAAGGAATTAAACATCTTGGGGTTCAATCCACCTTTTTTAGCAACTTCATCCGATAGTCCATAGTAACCCCAAACTGTTTCAGGTGTAGAGTATTTATAGTGAGCTAACCATTTATGTCCTCGCCCAGCAGATGTAACCTTGAATCCTGAAGTCCGAGCCCAATCAACTAAATCACAAATTAAAGCCGGTTGATCGCCATATGCAAGACTGTAAATTAAATTTTTTTCGTGCGCTTTTTTTGCTAATAAAGGTCCGCAAAATGCATCTGCCTCAACTGTAACCATAACAACATGTTTATTTGATTCAAAAGCGGCAATTGCATGCTCTACAGCAACAATAGGGTTACCTGTTGCCTCAACAATAATTTGAATATCATCGTGATCAATTAATTTTTTAAAGTCTTCTGTGATATATGTTTTATTTTTTTTAATTGCTTCTTCAATAGAACTGCATGAAAATTCTTCTTCACTCCAATCAACTCTCTTCAAATTTTCTTTTGCTATATCAGGTTGAATATCAGCTATAGCAACAAGTTTGACTCCAGGTGTTTTTTTAATTTGAGCTAGATACATCGTTGCAAATTTTCCAGCGCCAATTAAACCTATTTTTACATGTTTACTTTCACTATCAAGTTTTTTTAATTTTGAAAATAGATTCATTTGTTTACCTCAATTGCGGTTTAATCTTATCAATGTTTTCAAGTAATGCTTCTTTTACAAATGGTGATAATCCAATGTCGTTTTTAATTTCCTTAATAATGGAATTTTTCATTCTGGGTTCCCAAAACTTTTTTACGTGTGTAATCAAATCCAGCTTAGCTTGATTCTTATCAGGCATTGCTTCAAAAAAATCACCCATTTGATTCAACATACTCACTAAATTTTTGATGTCCATATAAACTAAATACCTTTTTTGTTAACAAATCTATTCGGAAAAGTATAGGCAACAATTTTATCTTTTTTAATAAATCCACCTAAAGCAACATTATATTTAATTGCCAGATCAATAGCCATTTGTGTTGGAGCTGATACAGATATTAGCATACCAAATCCAAGCGTAATACTTTTTTGTATCATCTCAAAACTCGCTCGACTCGTTGTAAAAGCAAAACCATTATGAATTTTAATTTGGTTTTGAAGAATATACCCTATCAATTTATCAAGTGCGTTATGTCTTCCGATATCTTCTTTAAGAATAAAAGTATCAGTAGATAAATCAAACCAAGCCGAGGCATGTGTGGCTCCTGTGAGTTTTTGAATTTCTTGATTATTTTTAATTATAGAGGCCACATCTAAAATTTTTGAAACTGGCACAGATAAAGAATTGACAGGCTTTAATTTATTCTTTAGTTCATTTAATGATGATAGTCCACAAGTGCCACAACTTGATGAAGTAATTGTATTTCTTCTTTTTAGTTTTAAAAATTTATCATTATGAAGGTCTATAAAAATTTCATAACCATCTTTTCTTTTATCATTTACGACGACATTGGTTATTTGATCGTATTGATCAATAATTCTCTCAGTAAGAGAAAAACCATATGCAAAATCTTCAAGATCAAGTGGTGTGCACATTACTACAGCGTAAGGCTCACTATTGTAAATCAGCGAAACTGGAATTTCTTCTGCTATCCAGTCGCTCCTTTGAGAATTTTTCTCATAACCTATATCGGTTACAAGGGTATTTTTTGTCCCGGTTTTTTTTAAAGAATTACTTAACTTGTTCAATACTTTGTTTTGATTCAGAAGGCAAAAGACTTATTTGTGTTTTGTTGAACTTTTTATATCGTTCTTGCCATTCTGAAGGTTGTGTTACTGATACGACTTGAACTGCAGTGACTTTATACTCAGGACAATTTGTAGCCCAATCGGAACTATCAGTTGTTATAACATTAGCACCAGATTCAGGAAAGTGAAATGTAGTATAAACCACACCCGGCTGAGTATTTTTATTTAATCTCGCTCTAAGAACTGTCCTACCAGATCTACTTTCAATTCCAACCCAATCATCATTTTTAATTCCTCTATCTTCAGCATCACTGGGGTGAATATCAAGTCGGTCTTCGTCATGCCACATAGAATTATCTGTTCTTCTTGTCTGAGCACCAACATTATATTGTGACAATATTCTTCCAGTCGTAAGAATAAGTGGAAACTTAGAATTAACTTTTTCATCACTTGCAACATATTTTGTAACAAAGAATTTACCTTTTCCTCTAACAAACTTATCAACGTGCATAATTTCTGAACCAATTTCATCTGTTGAATCGTTGCAGGGCCACTGCAAACTAGTATGTTGATCAATTTTTTCATAACTTACACCTCTAAATGTGGGAGTTAGTGATGAAATTTCTTGCATAATTTCTTTTGGATGCGAGTAATTCATTTTATAACCTAGAGCATTGGAAAGTTTTTGAGTGACCTCCCAATCAGCTAATCCAGGAACTGGTTCCATAGCTTTTCTTACTCGCGAAATCCTTCTTTCGGCATTAGTAAAAGTACCATCTTTTTCTAAGAAAGATGTTCCAGGTAAAAAGACATGAGCGAATTTAGCAGTTTCATTTAAAAATATATCTTGAACAACAATGCAATCCATAGAAGATAGGGCTGATGTTACGTGTTGAGTGTTTGGATCGGATTGAACAATATCTTCACCTTGACAATACAAACCTTTAAAAGAACCATCTAAAGCTGCCTCGAACATGTTTGGGATTCTTAAGCCTGGTTCAGGATTGATCTTTACACCCCATGCATATTCAAATTGATCTCTTGTTGTTGTATCTGAAACATGTCTATAACCAGGAAATTCATGCGGAAAACTACCCATATCACAACTTCCTTGGACATTATTTTGACCTCTGAGTGGATTAACTCCAACTCCATGTCTACCTACCATTCCACATGCCATTGCAAGATTAGCAATACCTAATACCATTGTAGAACCTTGTGCATGCTCAGTAACACCTAAACCATAATAAATTGCTGAATTAGGACCCGAAGCGTAAAGTCGAGCAGCTTCACGAATAACTACTGGATCCACACCTGTGATTTTTTGAGTAGCCTCAGGTGAATTTTCATCAAGCGATACAAAGTTTTTCCAGTCCTGAAAGCTTTGATCTTCACATCTTTCTTTGACATATTCATCGTTATATAATTTTTCTGTCACAATAACATGAGCTAAAGCAGTAATGACAGCAACATTGGTTCCGGGCTTAAGTTGAAGGTGATGTTCAGCTTTTACATGAGGAGATTTAACCAAATCTATAACCCGTGGGTCAATGACAATAACTTTTGCTCCTTGTTTAATTCTTTTTTTCATTCTCGATGCAAATACAGGATGTGCATCGGTTGGATTAGCACCAATCACTAAAATAACATCAGTTTTTTCAACAGATTTAAATGTTTGAGTACCAGCAGAAGTACCATAAGTCTGACCAAGTCCAAAACCAGTTGGTGAGTGACATACTCTGGCACATGTATCAACATTATTAGTACCAAATGCTGCCCTAACAAGCTTTTGAACGAGATAAGTCTCTTCATTTGTGCATCTGGAAGAGGTTATTCCACCTACAGAATCTTTTCCATACTTATCTTGAATTTTTTTAAAGGATTGTGCAGCAAATGATACTGCTTCATCCCAAGAAACTTCTTTCCAAGGATCGGTAATTTTTTCCCTTATCATTGGCTTAGTAATACGATCTTTATGCGTAGCATAGCCCCATGCAAATCTACCCTTAACACAAGAGTGTCCTTCGTTTGCTTTTCCATCCTTCCAAGGAACCATTCTCACAACTGTTTGGCCTTTCATTTCAGCTTTAAATCCACAACCAACACCACAGTAGGCGCAAGTTGTTGTTACTGAATGCTCAGGTTGCCCAAGATCAATAATTGACTTTTCTTGGAGTGTTGCTGTTGGACAAGCCTCAACGCAAGCTCCGCAAGATACACATTCACTATCAATGAATGCTTCATCTTTACCGGGGGAAACTCTGCTTTCAAACCCACGTGATGAAATGGTTAATGCATAAGTTCCTTGGGTTTCTTCACAGGCTCTGACACAACGATTACAAACAATACATTTACTAGGGTCATAAGTGAAGTAAGGATTCGATTCATCTTTAGTTTCAGAACAATGATTTTTACCGGCTTCATCGCCAACACCATATCTTACATCTCTTAAACCAGTAACACCTGCCATATCTTGTAATTCGCAATTTCCGTTGGCGCTACATGTTAAGCAATCAAGAGGATGATCACTAATGTATAATTCCATTACCCCTTTGCGGAGTTTTTGTAAATTTGGAGTTTGTGTGTGAACAACCATACCATCTTCAACTGGTGTGGTACACGAAGCAGGAAAACCTTTCTTACCATCAATTTCAACCAAACATACTCTGCAAGAACCAAAAGGTTCAAGAGAATCAGTTGCGCACAGCTTTGGAACTTTTATATCAACTTGGCTAGCTGCCCTCATTATCGAAGTTCCTTTGGGAACAGAAACATCAAAACCGTCAATTTTTAAACTAACAATTTCTTCACTCTCTCTTTTAGGTGTTCCATGGTCTAAATTTATTTCTCTAAATTTAAGCATCTCAACTCTCCAAGTATTAATTTGTCAGCGCTTTATCATCAGAAGTAACACCAAAATCTTCTGGATAATATTTTAACGCAGAATTAACAGGAAAGGGAGTCATTCCTCCCATTGCACACAAACTTCCCTTTTCCATTACATCACATAAATCTTTCAAAAGAACAACATTTTCATCAACATTTTCTTTTTTCTGAATTCTATTGATCACCTCAACCCCTCTGGTCGAACCAATTCTACAAGGAGTACATTTTCCGCAGCTTTCCACTGCACAAAATTCCATTGCATACTTGGCTAATTCAGCTAAGTTAGCATTTGTGTCGTGCACAACAACGCCACCATGACCGACGACTCCACCAAATTCAATATATTTTTCGTAGTCAATTGGAATATCCCATTTGTCCTCTGGAATGTAGCTGCCAAGTGGACCACCAACTTGAATGGCTTTGACAGGCAAACCAGATTTTGTGCCCCCACCTATGTCAAAGACTAATTCTCTTAATGTAACACCAAATGCTTTTTCATATATACCACCGTGTTTGATGTTACCAGCTAGCTGAAAAGGTAAAGTACCGGTAGATCTTCCAATACCATAATTCTTAAAAAAACTTGCCCCTTTTGCTAATATTAGTGGGACTGAGGTAAAAGTTAGCACATTATTTACAACAGTTGGTTTTCCAAATAAACCATTAAGAGCAGGGATAGGAGGTTTTGCTCGAACAATTCCTCTCTTACCCTCGAGACTTTCAAGCATTGCAGTCTCCTCACCACAAACGTAGGAACCTGCCGCTTTTCTGACCTCTAACTGAAAATTCATTTTTGTACCTAGAATTGATTCTCCCAAATACCTCTCTTTATTAGCAAGCACTATAGCTTTTTCCATAGTATCAATTGCATGGGGGTATTCAGATCTAATATAAATATATCCCATTGTTGCACCTGAAGCTAGCCCTGCAATTGTCATTCCCTCAATCAAAGAAAATGGATCGCCCTCCATAGTCATTCTATCAGCAAAAGTACCTGAATCTCCTTCATCAGCATTACAAACAACATACTTTTTTTCTTCATTTGCTTCATTAACTGTTTTCCATTTAATTCCAGCTGGAAAAGCAGCTCCACCTCTTCCTCTTAAGCCTGAATCTAGAACTTCGCTAACAATTTTTGAAGAGTCCATCTCCAGTGCTTTTTTTAAACCTTCGAATCCATCATACGAACAATATTGTTCTATTGATAATGGATCTATGAGCCCAACTCTTTTAAATGTGAGTCGGTTTTGATTAGAAAGAAAAGGTATATCATCAATAACGCCTAAATAATTTTTGTGATTTTTAAACTCAAATTCATTAAGTTCAATAATGTCATCGATATCGTTTTCAGTGATAGGGCCAAAACCTATTCTTCCAATTTTTGTATCAATTTCAAGTAAAGGCTCAAGCCAAAACATACCACGAGAACCTGTTCTAATAATTTCAAAATCTTGTCGGTGAGACTCCAGTTTTTTTGCTAGTTTGTTAGAACCGAGAGACTCTGATAAAGCATCTTTTGAGATATAGAACTTTTTAAAATTAGGCATTTTGGGTCTCACTTTTTAATTTAGATAATAGATCATCCATTTTTTTTGAGTCAACATTTCCATAAAAATCATCATTAATTTGAATAGCAGGAGAAGCAGCGCATAGCCCAAGACAATATACCGGTTCAATTGAAAATTTTGCATCAATACTATGCTCATGCATTTTTGCACCAGTTTTGTTTTCAATCTGTTTATACAAATTATCAGAACCACATGATTTACATGATTCGGCAACACAAAGTTGGATATTATATTTTGCAGGTTTGTTAGTTCTAAAGTGATGATAATAAGTTATTACCCCATGAACTTCGGCTCTTGAAAGGTTAAATTTTTTTGCAACAACACTTGCAGAATCTTCGGGTATAAAACCTAAAGAGTCTTGAATATGGTGTAATACAGGTAAAACCATATCTTCAGAACTGCCTTTTAAAGACACGAACTTATCAACTAAATTTTGGACACTATTCGACAATATATCCTCCCATATATGCTATATTAGCATATCTGTAAAATAATAAAAGCCCTATTCTTTATGTATATTTTGTTTGTGTAGATTTAAAAATTGCTTTAGAATATATGTTTTTTATAACATATAATATATGCCTAAAGTATCTATAAATCCAATTTGGAGCGTAACTGAAAATGGCTCCAATGTTCTTCAGCCAAAAGTTTTAGAACTTTTATCTTTAATCTATTCCGAGGGTAATCTTGCTAAGGCTTGTAAAAAAAATAATTCTTCTTACAGATACTCCTGGAATCTTATCAAAGAAGCAGAAAAAAAATTAAATCAAAAGCTTCTAATTAGTACTATTGGCAAAGGTTCGGAATTAAGTCCCTTAGCATCCAAATTGGTATGGGCTGGCCTTCGCATTTCTGCAAGACTTTCACCAATGCTTGAAACGTTAGCATCAGAATTAGAAACCGAAATCAATCATGTATTGTCCCCTTCTTTTTCTGAGAATCTTAACATTAATGCAAGTCATGGATATGCTGTTGAAAGATTCATAAATTTGTTAATTGATAGCGGTCACTCTGTAGAGCGAAAATATGTCGGGAGTAGAGAAGCTCTCGCCTCACTAGCATCTGGTTCATGTGAAATCGCAGGGTTTCCAATTCCCTCTGGAGATTTTGAAAACATCGCAATTAAGAATTATTTAAAAGGCATCAACGAAAAAACAACTAGCTTTATACAAATTGCAAAGAGACAACAGGGTTTAATAGTCAATAAATCAAACCCAAAAAAAATATATTCAATAAAAGATCTAATAAGAAAAGATATTCGCTTTATAAATAGACAACCATCGTCAGGTACATATTTTTTATTGGAATGCTTGTTAAATAAAAACAAAATTAAATCAGAAGAAATCAATGGTTTTCAGCAAGGAGAATACACGCACGCTGCAGTAGCTGCTTTTGTAGCGAGTGGAATGGCAGATGTTGGATTAGGTTTGGAAACTCCAGCTCGAAATTTTGATTTAGATTTTATTCCAATTGCATCTGAAAGATATTTTATTGCTTTTGATAAAAAAACTTTGAACAAGAATAAGTTGCAAAAAATTATTTCAATTATCGAGGATAAAAAATTTGAAAAAACTATAAATAATTTACCTGGATATTCATTTTCTGATTGTGGAAAAATTCAGAAATTTGATCAAGTTTTTGAGAGTTCATCATAATTTTTTATTCTTTTATTTATAGTCTATAATTGTATGCTTAACTTGGGGGGAACATGACTAAAATTAAATTCATTAATATTTATCTAATTTTTTTACTATTTCTATTTGCCAACTGCTCTAATAATAATTCAGGTTCTGGTAGTAACGAGGAAACAATCAAAATAGCACATATTGATCCTCAAACTGGGCCTTTTGCCCTCCAAGGTGCCTCAGGAACCAGTCATATGAGATATATCATTGAGCAAATAAATGCTGATGGTGGTGTCTTAAGTGGTAGAAAACTTGAAATAGTTGCTCTTGATAACAAAACCAATCCACAAGAAAGTTTAGTTAATTTAGAGCAAGCAATCGGTGAAGGCATCCAATACATTACCCAGGGTAACGGGTCTCATGTTGGAAGAGCGCTCACTGAAGCTATTAAAAAACATAATTCAAGAGATGTTGGTAATGAAGTTGTATTCCTTAACAATGCAGCAGTGGATCCCGCACTAACTAATGAAAGTTGCCATTTTTGGCACTTTCGTTTTGATGCACATGTTGGAATGAAAGCTAATGCTTTAACATCTTCTATTGCCAATGAAACCTCAATTAAAAAACTTTATTTAATTAATCAAGATTACTCTTATGGACACGCAGTCGCAAAGGAGGCTGAAAAATTTATAAAAGTCAAAAGGCCTGATATTGAAATTGTTGGAAATGAATTCCATCCAGTTGGAAGGGTGAAAGATTTTGCCCCTTATGTTGCAAAAATTAAAGATAGTAATGCTGATGCCGTGCTATCAGGCAATTGGGGGAGTGATTTGGCATTGTTAATTAAATCAGCAGCAGAATCAGGTTTAGATTCCTTGATGTACACAAACTATGGAAATCTTGTGGGCACAGTTAGAACAATTGGTGCATCTGGAGTAGATCGAGTTAGAGTTGCATCCTCTTTTCACCAAAATATTGATGGTTATCCGCTTAAAGAATTAAATCTTGGTTACAAAGAACAATCTGGGGAGGATTGGGTTCATAACCCATATAAATATCTAATTGAAATGTGGGCAATGGCTATTAATAAAGCTGGATCCACCAACCCAAAGGCCGTTGCTTTGGCCTTAGAGAGCTTATCTTATGACGGTGGTGTTGGAAAGGTTACTATGCGAAAAGATGACCACCAGCTTATGCTACCTTTATACGTATCATCATTCTCAAAGCTTGGGGAACAAGTTAAATATGATTCAGAAGGCACTGGTTTCGGATGGAAAACAAACTTTGTACTTAGCGCTGAAGAAACTGAGTTACCTCATACTTGTGAGATGGATAATCGACCCTAACTAGTTCCACACCATTTAAAAATAAAATTTAATATTGACTTAGTAATACTCAAGGTGCTGCTTATTGATACACATTCATCTATTCCGTGAATGTTTTTAGCAATTGGACCATAGCATGTGGATGGAATATTCCCGTAGTTGGATAGCACTCTAATGTCTGTTGTTGCAGTACTTGAATACATTGTTGGTTGCTCTTTGAATACCTCTAAATGTGATTGGGTAAGTGTATTAATAAAAATTGAATCATCAATGTCAACAATACAACCCTTTGATTGAAATCCGTTATATGTAATTTCAGCGAAACAAGAACTACTTTTATCTTCTTGAATGTAATACATTTCAATATGCCTCTCTACCATTTTTTTTACTTCTTCTGGTTCCCACTGCGGATCAAAAGAAAGACGTATTCCCATTTTACAATGAGTAGGAACAGAAGAGCGCCACTCTCCTCCTTCAATCAATCCAAAATTAAAGTTTATTGGTTCGTTAACCCAATTAAATTTTACTTTTGATTTTAAATCATCATTCCATCGTTTCTCTAATTTCAAAAGATAATTCCACAAATCAAAGGCATGCTCGATTGCATTTACTCCAGAGGATTTGTCTAACACATGAGCAGGCTTACCATAAACATCAATATCCATCCACATTACTCCAACTTGAGCTCTCATAATAGTTTCATTGAAAGGCTCTGGAATAATTGCTGCATCAGCGGTAAAGCCCTCATTAAGACAAGCTAATGCTCCATTACCTGTACATTCCTCTTCAATAACTGATTGGAGAATTATTTTTCCATCAATATTTACTTCATGCTTATTAATCAAATACAAACAATAAACTATAGAAGCAAGTCCAGCTTTCATGTCACCTGAACCCCTACCAAAAAGCCAATCACCATTGACAACTGGTTCAAAAGGTGGGTTTGTCCACAACTTTGCGCTTCCAATTGGAACAACATCAATGTGTCCATTCAGAATTAATGACTTACCCTTTTGACTATCAGCATTATGAATGCCAATAACATTAAAGTGTTTTTCATTGTCATAATTAATTAATGATTTTGCAAAAAGTGGAGCATTTAAATTATTATGAGTTTTAAGAGGTATTTTTTTGGTTTGAAGGTTTAAGTCTTGAAATATATTTAGTATAAAATTTTGAGCCTTCAATTCATTTCCCATGGTTGAATCATAGGTTACTAATTTTGATAGAATATCAATAAGGTATTCTTTATCTTTATCTACAATTTTTGAAATCATTGGTAAAAAGTTTTTATTTTTATCATTCATAATGTGAAAAACTATAGGAGTATAAACATGCGATTATCAGTCAATAAAATTTTGGAAATGAAAACTAATAATGACAAAATTACCATGTTAACTTGCACAGATGCAAGTTTCGCAAAATTATTAGATGATGAAGGAATTGATGTTTTTTTAATCGGTGACTCTTTAGGAATGGTTATACAAGGTTTTGACTCTACAATTCCTGTTAGCATTGATGATATTAATTACCATATGGAATGCTGCATTAGAACATCAAAAAGAGCATTAATTCTTGCAGATATGCCATTTGGAACTTACCCTGATCCTCAGGTTGCATATGAAAATGCAGTTTTTTTAATGCAAAATGGAGCAAGTATGGTAAAACTAGAAGGTGGGGAAAGTGTTGCACCAATTATTACCTATCTCGTAGAGCGAGGCATACCTGTTTGTGGCCATATTGGGCTCACTCCGCAAAGTATCAACCTTACTGGATCTTATAAAATCCAAGGTAAAAATAAAGAACAAGTTGAGCAGTTAATTAAAGATGGACTTTCTCTTCAAAAAGCTGGTGCTGCAATGACTGTTCTTGAGTTGATGCCTACTGATGTTGGAAAACAAATTACAGAACAACTTGACATCCCAACTATTGGCATTGGTGCTGGTAAATTTTGCGACGGACAAATTTTAAATCTATATGACATGCTAGATGTGTACCCTGAAAAAAAACCAAAATTTGCCAAGAACTTTCTTGCAGGTAATGGGTCAATTAAAGATGCTATAAAAAAATATGTGGAGGAAGTAAAAAAAGGTACTTTTCCTGATGAAAATTATAGCTATTAATTGTTAATTGATTTCAATGAATTTTACATTTTAAGTAACAACGTAACTTCTGAGCCCTTCAATATTTTCGTTCATGTTATCAGTGTCTTTCTCACTTAAACCATAATTATGAAGTAACGTAACAAAATTATGGGAAACAATTATTAAAAGATCTATTTATAATTTTAAATTGCTTCATATCACAATCTGCTTTGAATGTCTTTTCCAATAAATAATAGACAAAGTGAATTTGGTGTCTAATTAATCTGTCTAAATTAATATTGATAAAATAACGATCAAGGTTTGGTCTATCAAGGACGATTTGATAGAAAGCTTTTACAATTTTTGTTACAGTTGGTGTTCCACCATATTTTCCATACAACGTTTTCGCATTTAACATTTTATATGAATAGAGAAGAGTGGTTAACAACTGCGGTTGATTATTTAAAAAGTATATTTCAATCAGCAGGATACATTGTGCCAAAAGTTAAGGTTTCGTGCGGTTTTCCAAGCACTGGCGCTCGCAGTAAACATATTGGTGAGTGTTGGCCAACAAAAAGTAATTTAGAAAAAATAAATTATATTTTTATATCACCCTCTCTTGATGACCCAATTGAAGTATTGGATACTTTGGTGCATGAATTAACGCATGCAGTTGATGATTGTGAGCACAAACACGGAAAAGAATTTGCTGAGATTGCAAAGTTAGTTGGCTTAGAGGGAGAAATGAAAAGCGCCTCTGCGGGTTATGATCTTAAAGTACGCTTAAAAGGTATTGCTGAAAAACTTGGCCCTTATCCCCAATCAGCTTTAATAAAAGCACCAGTGGCTGCTCGTTCACGAGGAATCGCCAAAGCTAAATGTAATATTTGTGGATATCAAGTTACAGTTATTAAAAGATTTGTTAGATTTGGAGCGCCAATTTGCCCAATTCATAATGAAGTTATGGATAAGCTTGGTGACTGGACAATCAAAAATAATTAATGATTCGGCCCTAAAATAAATAGGGCCGATTGAAAATTACATTAAATTATGCAACTGAAAGTTTTTTTTGTTTTGATGAATTATCAACTGAAGTAATTTTGATAGACTTTGGTTTCATAGCTTCAGGTAATTCTTTCTTTAGTTTAATAGTTAGTAATCCATTGACTAAATTTGCATTAATTACTTCAACGTATTCTGCCAAATTAAATTTTTTCTCAAAAGATCGTGTTGCAATTCCTTGATAAAGATAGTTTGATTCAGTATTTTCATCAAGATTTTTTTTACCCTTAATTGTCATAATTTGATTCTCAACATTTATGTCGATTTCATCCTCACTAAAACCAGCAACAGCGAGAGTAATAGAGTAATTCTCATCACCATGTGATTCAATATTGTAAGGTGGGTAACTTGAATTTTGATTAGATCTAGTAGCAAAATCAAATAAATCAGCTAATCCATCAAAACCAACTGTGCTTCTATAAAGCGGTGTAAAATCAATCGTAGTCATACATTATTCTCCTTTAAGCAAAAATGTAAATTAAAAATTGAACCTGATTATTCAGCGTTCTAAATATATATATGTGCTAAAAAAAAATTTTCAAGTTAAAATTTAATTTTTAAATACACGAACAAACAATGAAAGTAAAAAAAATCGTTAATAATTTAGAATTAATTGTAGCTGAACTAGAATTACACCATCATGCTGGAAAAGCAGTTCAATCTGGTTTAAATCTATGTGCAAAAATTACTGAAAATGGTGAAGATAAAATTATTCCTCTCAATACGCCAGATGGTAGACCAATTTTTATGAATATGGAAAATGCAATACCATTAGATAAAAATAATGAATGAGCAAGTTTTTGACAGGATTGGAAACTCTCCTTTAATTCACCTTAAATCTTTTTCTCAACAATCTGGCTGCAATATATTTGGTAAAGCTGAATTTATGAATCCTGGTGGTTCTGTTAAAGACAGAGCTGCTGCACAAATTATTAAGGATGCAATCAAAAATAAAAAAATCAAACCTGGTGGAACAATTATTGAAGGTACTGCTGGTAATACTGGGATAGGAATAGCTTTAGTAGCAAATGCTCTTTCATTAAAAAGCATCATTGTGGTGCCTAACAATCAAAGTCAAGAAAAAATAAATACTTTAAAAGCTTGTGGAGCTGAAGTTGTTCTAGTTCCTCCTGTCCCTGGAAAAAATTCAAATCACTTTACTAAAATTGCATCAAGAATTGCTGATGAAATGAATGATCAGGAGCCTTTATCTGCATTTTTAGCTGGACAATTTGATAATTTATCAAACCATAATGCACATTATTTGAGCTCTGGCCCTGAAATTTTTAATCAACTTAATGGTAATGTTGATGGGTTTATTTGTGCTATTGGAACAGGTGGAACACTCGCTGGGATTTCAAAATATTTAAAAGAAAAAAATTCAAATTTTGTTACAGGACTAGCTGACCCACCAGGAGCAGCTCTTTACAACTATTACAAAAATGGGGTTTTAAGTGCTGAGGGTTCTAGTATTACTGAAGGTATAGGTCAGGGAAGAATTACCAAAAATATTGAAGAATTAAAAGTAGATTATCCATATCAAATTGATGATCAAGAAAGTCTAGATGTAATGTTTAAGCTCGTTGAGAATGAAGGACTCTTTTTAGGTATTAGTTCAGGAATAAATGTAGCCGGCGCTTTGAGACTAGCAAGCGATGTTGGTCCAGGGAAAAATATTGTCACAATTCTTTGTGACTCAGGTTCAAGGTATCTAAGTAAAATTTATAATCCAGCTTTTCTTGAATCAAAAAATTTTACTTATCCTAAATGGTTAAAAGAGAAAAATACATTTAATCTAGATAAATATCTTACTTAATTTACCATTTCATTTTTTTAATTTTTGTACTATCAATGTTCTTAAACATTTAATTAAAATCATCATTTCTTGTAATTCATAATTGAAAAAAAAAAGATTACGCGCTATTGTTAATGAGGTATAATTTTCTTAATTAGTAAGGAGGGAGTTATCTTGTGAAAAAATTTGCATTTTGGTTACTTTTCACATTTTCTTTAAATTTTTCAAATATCGCTATCAGCGGTGACAGTGTTGCAGGTGCAAAAAAGTACAATGCAAAATGCAAACAGTGTCATGGTCCCGCAGGTAAAGGTATTGCTAGTTATCCAAGAATTTATGGAAAAGAGATATCCTATGTTAGGTCTAGACTTCAGACCTACAGAAGTGGCAAGGAAGTTGGTGCCAATTCAGCATTAATGATCATGATGGCAAAGCCTTTAACTGATGAAGAAATAGAAAATTTAGCTGCGTATTTAAAAGATGCAAGGCCTGAATAATTAACAATTAAAAATGGGAGAGTATATTATGAAAATAATAGGCAAACTTAAGTTGCTCTTAGCCGTTATAGTTCCTTCTATGATGGTTATTGGTGCCGCTTCTGCCATGGATGTACCAAACATTAAAGCTGAAAAAGTAATGTCTGGTTTAGAGAATCCATGGGATATGTCTTTTTTACCTGATGGTTCAATGCTTTACACTGAAAAATGTAAAGGTCTTTCAGTAAGAACTAAGGGTGGTGATGTTCATGCAATCTATGGTGTTGGAAACTCTAATGGTTACAACAGCAAAGGTGATGATCTTTTTTGTGAAGCACAAGCTGGTATGTTAGGTGTTGTTGCTGATCCTAAGTTCAAAAAGAACAGAACTATTTATGTCTATTCAGCTTCAAAGAAATATATGGGCGATGGATGTAAGAAAGATAACTATGCTAGCTGTCACGGTAACATCGTAATGAAGTTCAAGCTTGCTAAGGATATGAAAAGTGTTTCTGACAGAACAGATATCGTAAAAGATATTGAGTACAAGCCTTTCAAATCTGATCAGCCTTTCGGTGATCCTGGTGCGCACAACGGTGGTAGAATGCGTTTTGGTCCTGATGGATTTCTTTATGTAGGTGGTGGTGACCGTCACTGGGGTCCTGGCCCACAGTCTGGTAAGCACATCGCTGGTAAAGTTTTAAGAATTGATGGTAACGGTAAAGCTGCTAAAGGTAACAAGCCTCCTCGTGGTTTTGATAAAAGAATTTATACTTATGGTCATAGAAATGTTCAAGGTATAGATTTCAGACCTTCTGATGGTAGACCATTTACTGCTGAGCATGGCCCATGGCACAATGATGAAATCACTGGTTTAGTTAACGGTGGTAACGGTGGTTGGGATCCGCATGAAAAAAGAGGTGGAAGAAGTGCATGTCCTGATAAATACTGTGGATATGAGCCTAATCAAAAAGAAGGTATGGATCCAGCAGTTCGTGCTGCTTACACGCCTATGAGTGACACAAGATTTAAAGATCTTATGACACCAGCTTGGAACAACAATGGTTTCTCACAAGGTACTGGTTCTGCTGCATTCCTTAAAGGTAAGAACTGGGGAATCTATGAAGGCCGTTTAGCTGCAGGTATTATGGGTATTGGATTTGGTGACACACCAACAGGTCTACGTATTGACATGTACGACATTACTGATGACGCTACTTCTATTAGAAGTGTTGTTAGAATGCCTATGGGTCCTGTAGATAAAATGTCTAAAAGATACCGTGGTCTTGTAATGGGTCCTGGTAACGCTTTATATGCTTGTACTGACGAAGGTGAAGTTTGGAAAATTACAGCTTCTCTTAAGTAATAAGTTTAAAGCAACTTATATTGAAAACCCACGATTTATCGTGGGTTTTTTTTTGTATAAATTAAAATATTAGTTTATTTTTTTGCAACGCCTTTTATTTAATCTTAATCCTTTTTTATATTCGTTACACCCCATTGTTCCAATAAAACAATCATTATCAATAACCTCACTCACTCGAGCTCTATTGGAGTTTTTTGGATTGTAAAAAATAACCTTTTTAAAAGTACAAACATTAAGGTTGGGTTCTGAACACTTCAAATATTCATTTTTAGGTAATGTTATGTGGAGCTCTTTATTTTTAACCTCAAAATTTTTTACAGAAACCCATTCACTAGTCTTATTTTTAAAAAAAGCTTGTTGCGCATTTTTTTTCTGATCTTCAATTTTATAAGAATAACCATCCTCGCACTGAAAAATTAGCTCTTCAGCACTAGCAAATGATGATAAAAACAAAATAAGAAAGAAGGTATTTTGCATACTTTTAGATTATATAATTAAATCTTAGACTTTTACAAGGAAAAATAAAGCTAAATTCAATAAAAAGCACTTAAAATCAATTAAAATACACATAAATGTCATTAAATGTGATTAAAATAGCATTTTTATATATTAATTATTTTTTAATATTTTTAACGTAAAAATGTTAATAAATTCAAGTAAATACCGATAATATTACTTGTCGACAATAAAAATAATAACAAATTAGACTTTGTTTTCCAAAATAAAACAATTAATCTATTTCTCGTGCGTCATTTTTACAGCTCTTTTTTCTTTTCAAAAAGAAGCTAATGCGCATGCCTTTGCCTATTGTTTAGAAAATACTGGTCCCGGGCAAGTTACCTTCTGGCTAGGAAGTTATCATGCTAGCACTCCTCAAGGCTACATTGAGTTAAATGATGGAACATCCATTGTTACAGCAAATTTTACAGCTGTAACCTATGCAAATACCCCTTCCACCCTTACCCAAAGTGATTGCACATATATTCCTTTTGGTGGTTATACTCCAGCAAGTGTTAATGGTTGGCAAGAAGCCACAATTACCGGGTTAACTGTAGACACCTATACTTGGAGATTTGTCTGTTCAGGATGTCCTGCAACTTGGCAACCAGTTACAGGAACCGAAGGCAGTATAAATATAACTAGCGCTTTACTTGGCGCTGTTGCTATAACTGGCTCTGCACCATCTGATAACGCTACAGATGTTGAAATTACTTCCAACTTAACCTTACAGTTTTCTGATAGTGTAACTGCGGATACTGGAAATATTACGCTTTACAGAAGTTCAGACAATTCAGTCATTGAAACAATTGCTGCCAACGGCGCTCGAGTGAGTGGGTATGGAACAAGTACATTACTTGTGGATTGGACAAGTAATTTAAATCCATCAACAGACTATTATGTTTTAGTTGATAATACTGCATTTTTAAATGGCGATGGGTCTTCAAGTGTTGAGGGACTAATTGCTTCAACAGATCTAAATTTTACAACGCGATCTGCACCAGTTTTATCAAGTTCAATACCTGTGGATAATGGCGCAAGTATTGCACTAGCACAAAATCTTATTTTAACCTTTGACCAAGTTGTAAATGCAGGCACAGGGTCAATTCACCTTTACAAAGTTGACACTCCTAACGCATTAATTGAGTCAATTGCGGCAAATAATGGTTCAAGAGTTTCTGGATATGGTACTAATACAATCACTATTGATTGGTCATCAAACCTTGGTGGATCAACCGATTACTTTATTCATATTGATAACAATGCTTTTACAAATAATAACGGTACACTAGATTATGCTGGGATAAATGATGCAACAAGTTTAAATTTTTCAACTATATTAAAACCATCCCTTGCAAGCTCAACTCCTAGTGATAATTCAATAGGTGTATATTTAGATTCAAATCTCGATCTTGTCTTTAATGAAAATGTAATTCAAGGAACGGGAAACATTGTTCTCTATAAAAGTTCTGATAATTCAGTCATTGAAAGCTTAGATGTTGCATCGAGTACTAGAATTACTGGTTGGAGTGGGTCAACACTAACAGTTGATTGGACAAATGATTTAGATATTGCCACCGATTATTATGTTCAAGTTGATAACACTGCTATTGAAAACGTTGGTACTGCAAAATATGATGGAATTAGTGATACAACAACATTAAACTTTTCCACTGCCACAAGACCAACAATTACAAGCTTAAATCCTAGTAACGGAACTTCTGATATATCGCTAGATAAGTCTCTAACTATTATTTTTTCGGAAGTTGTCAATCTTAATGCTGGAAATATTCATCTTTACGATACATCAAATAATTTAATTGAAACTATCAGTTTAACTGGATCACAAGTCAGTGGCTCAGGAACAAATACAATATTAATTGATTGGACAAATGATTTGGATCCAAGTGAATATTATTATGTTCAAATTGACTCAAATGCAGTCTTTAATCAAGGTGGAGCAGATTTTAGCGGGGTGAGTGATAATTCATCAATTACTTTTTCTACTGGAACTCGACCTGTATTGTCTTCTACACAACCAACTGATAATAAAGCCGATGTTAATATATCAATTAGCTCAATACAATTAACTTTTGATAAACAAGTAAATATCGGAACTGGAAATGTCTATATTAAAAAAGTCTCCGATAACTCAACTTTTAGAACAATTGATGTAACATCCCCTCAAGTATCGGGTAGCGGCTCACTTGTAGTCGATTTGAGTTTTGCAGGTAATTTAGATTATTCAACTGCATATTATGTTAATTATGATGCTGGTAGTTTTACATCAGTTGCTGCTGGAATTCCTGTAGCAGTTCTCTCGGATAAAACAACTTTTAATTTCACAACCATGGGCTTACCAGTTCTAGTTAGCTCTTTACCTACAGATGATGAAATTGATGTTGATTTAACAACTACATCAATAAAATTAACATTTAGTGAAGCTGTACGTAAAGGTACAGGTACCATTAGACTCATGAATGCAGAGGATGACTCAGAAATTGAAAGTTTTGATGTGTCAGGTTCGAAAATTACTGGATGGTCTTCACCTACTCTATCATTAAATTTATCTGATTACATGCAAGAATGTCATGAATACTATATTTTGGTAGATAATACCGCTATTAGTAATATGTCAGGAGTGGTTTTTTATGGCGGGATTTCAACTGATTATGAATTAAACTTCTTCACTCCACCTTCTTGCTTTCCGGTAATAATGAGATCAAATCCAAAAGACGACAGTAAATATGTTGCTCCTGGAAAATTTAGTTCTGAAATTATTTTCTCAGAATTTATATTTCCGGATAATGGTGTTATTGAATTAAGAAAATATGACAATGATGAAGTTTTAGAAAGTATTAGTATTAATGATGAAAGAATTGTCTTTGACTTTAACAAATTAAATATAGACTTTAATACGACCCTTCTACCTTTAACTTCATACTATTTTTATGTAAATGCTACTGCCATCAAAGATGATGAATCAATTAATTTTGCAGGATTACTTACTAAAAATGATTTAAATTTTTCTACTTTAGATAATCCCTTTAACGACCCAGAGGTGGTTGGAATAATCGAAGCACAGGCTGAAATTGCTTTAAGACAAATGGATGAAACAATTCGCCCCATTAGACAAAGGATGGACTTTGTAAGAAGACATATTGGTAAAAACTCAGGCGCAATTGCTCCACACATCATAAAACCCAAAAATATGCCTTATAACGGATTAGAATTTAATTTTGAAGATGCACCATTACAAGAAATTTTAAAAAAGAAAAAGATACCGATTAATTTAAGCTCATTAAAACCCACAAAAATTAATCCTTTAGATCATAAAAATAATCCTGA
>Ga0160423_10000935_pt1 | contig 24310 bp, 23 predicted proteins | sample CRUFie14St8metaG_FD_108191 | JGI IMG/M metagenome (GOLD analysis project Ga0160423, IMG submission 108191) | Marine microbial communities from the Costa Rica Dome - CRUD Field 142mm St8 metaG | ecosystem: Environmental > Aquatic > Marine > Oceanic > Photic zone | place: Costa Rica: the Eastern...
TTTAGTTTATCGGTCGACTTATAAAGATCCTCGATCATCATGAATTGTTCCGAGTCCGCGGGGAGTGATCCAAGTTGGCCCCGTGGCCATTTTATTCTAAACTCTGTATTCTCTTCTAAATCTTTTTCCATTAGTTGTAGTCTAGTGTCTGCAACATTTAATCTTTCAACAATCTGAAAGTAGCCCATAGTGCCAAGTGCTACGATTATTATTAAACTGGCAACCGTTTTCATCGGCATCTGCACTGCCGCTTCTTCAGATATGTTCAATGGTTTTTTACTCATTTAATTTTGGCTTTGGTTGCGGAAGTATAATATCTTTTGTCTTAATTTTCAATGGTGTATGGTCCACTGGTCTCACACAGAAAGCTAGTATCGATAATAAAACTATTAGTATTGCTGTGAATTTGTAATTCATAACAACCCCCTATCATTACTGCTTCTTTGGTGTAAATAAAGACTTAATTTTTTCCCAAATTCTACAACAAATTCTTTTACATTTATCAATCATGTTTTTTCTCCTCAATTTCATAGAAAAACTTATCAGTGTCCTCAGTTTTCCACTGGCCAGTATCTTCTACGTTCCATTCGTTTGTTTGTACCTTCCAATCAGGAACCTCATCTTTGACTGTAAAAGATGGTATGTTCCAAATTATTCGGTTGTTTGGTTGCGCGGCGTAGTTGCCATCGTCTAATTCCATTATATGGGCACACTTGTGTTCGTGTGGTATTTCTGAATGTTCAGCGTCAAGTATATTACAGTCTGGGTGGGCCCAGTCAATAGTAAATAAATACTTTCCGTGATGCCATTTTTTATCTTTTCCTCTGTATTTTCCGGATGTTCCTTGAATTATATCCCAATTATTAACAGCAGGATAATAACTAAAACAATTCCAAAGCTGAAGCTCATCAAGTCTACGTTTAGGAACGTTCTCAACTTTAAATCCACGTTGAATAAAAGCTGTGATAGGTAGTCTGTAAAAGATTGCACCGTTTTCCATAAGCGCGTGAAACAGTATTGCACTGCCCGCGATGGATGTAATACCAAATATAATACAGTCTTCAACTTCTCCATGATGTTTTTTACCATCGTAAAGAAATTCTTTTCTTATTTGAGCATAAGTTGCTGGTATGTTTGCATTTAAGTAAGCCATAATTTATCCTCATTTTACATCTCCCCAGTTCTCACCATACTCATAGTCTACTTTGTTTGGTATCTCCAACTCAACTGCGGATTCCATAATTTGTTTTATACGTTTAGCTTTTATATCACTTTCTACAGATATATCCAACTCATCATGCACTTGTATATGTGCAACAATGCCCTCCTTGTATAGCTCCAACATAGATTTTTTTGTCATGTCTGCAGCTGAACCTTGTATTAATTTATTTAATGCTTTGTAAGTATAAGCACGCCTGATGCCTGAACCGTATTCCTGGCGGGCTTGTTCAAAAGGTAAAGCTTTATGGATGCCAAATTGATTTGGTTCCCACAGATGAAACCTACATAATCTACCTAACAATGTTCTTATCTGTCCTCTTTGTTGTGCTCTATTTGATACAGAGTTCATTAAAGTTTTAACAAACGGAACACGCTGGTGGTATATTGTAAACAATTCATCTGCAGCATCTTTGGATACACCTAGCTCTGCCTGAAGTTTAGCTTTACCCATACCATAGAATAATCCAAGATTAATTGTTTTAGCTTGTGATCTTGGTATATCAGCCATCTTTGCAACAATAGTATGAAAGTCAGCATCGTCTTGTAGATAAGAATCTTTAACACCAAACACACTGGTGTCTTGATCTAGGGATGCATAGTGCACTACAAGTCTTGGTTCTTGTTGACTGTAGTCAAAGCATCCCCACTCGCAACCGGACTCTGGAATAAAGAGGGATCTAATCAATGGACCCAAAGCCTTGTTGCGCGCAGGAATCTGTTGTAGATTTGGATTAGCATAACTAAACCTACCAGTTATGGTTCCACCACTATCTGATCTAATTTGATTTATGTCAGCGTGTATTCTACCTTTGTGTTCGTGTTTTATTATTGTATCTATGAAAGTAGTATGTGCCTTGTTTATCTCTCTAGCTTTTGCTATACATTTAACTAATGGATGTTCATGAGTTGATAAAAAATTTTTTGTAAAAGATGGAGAGTTTGTTTTTAAAGTTCTTTCGTACGGTAATTTTAGTTTGTCAAAAACTTTGGCAATCGATCTTGCTGCCCATATTTGAGTGTCTATTCCTGTTTCTTTTTTTACTTTTAACAACAAGTCTTCTTCTTCTGATGCTAGCTGTTTCTTCAGTTTATGAGCTTTTTGAACGTCGACTCTCACCCCAAGAAATCTCATGTCAACCAAACAAGGAAAAAGATCTCTTTCAAGAATAAAAATAGATTCTAAGTCTTGACTCCAAATCTCTTTTGTCATTTCTTTCCAAAGATTAAATGTTAGTTCTGCATCGCGTTCAGCATAGTTACCAACATACATCGCTGGTAGTTTCCACATATCTGCTTTTGCATCCAGGCCCCACTCTTTTGCTGCGTTAACTAGATCAGCTTCGTTCTTACCTTGACCAAGATAATCCCAACCAAGAGATCCTAAGTCATATCTGTATCTATTTTCATTTACCAAAGATGCAGCAATCATAGTATCAACTATCTCTCCGTTTATTTTTATGCCCATGGATCTAATCCAACACACATCATACATTGCGTTGTGAAATATTTTTCTAGATTCAGATTTACAAATATCCGTAAACCATTGAATTACTTTGTTTTTTTCTAGGTTGCCACCACCCTCATGATCAAATGGAAAGTAACCAGAATAACCTTCTGTTGCAACTGCAATACCAACTACTTTACCTTTTCCAATGACAGAACCTGATCCCATACTTTTTAAATCTGGATCATGTGTTTCTAAGTCTATTGCAATTTCATCACAAAATCTTAGATCAGGAAACTCTTTGGGTTTGACCCACTCTGTTTGTGCCTTAAATATCATTTTGTGTCCTTCATCTTTTTAATTTCTAATTCACAGTAGTGAATGATCTTTTCTAGATCTTTTACACCATCTTTCATCTTATATCTACATGCGTATTTCACAACGCATCCTTGGAAGAATGTTAAGTCATTCTTTGATATAAACTCAAAAGGTTGTATCTTAAAATTTTTATAATGTTTTGGTCCCCTTTGTTGTGGAAAAACTTTATCCCAGTCATCTGGATGTGTCATATTCTAAACTCCTTTGTTCTGTTTTGAGATTTTATTAAATATAAATTTTGCATAGACCTAGTAACACCTACATACCAAACTCGATATTCTTCATCTCGTTTGGTTGTAGATTTTTTTGCGCCCCTCATAGTGTTGGTTGTTTGATTTAAAAACAAAACAACATTAGTTGCCTCGCCACCTTTAGCTCCATGTATCGTTGATACTTTTATTCTTGCTTCTTTCGTAGGGTCTTCATTGTTTAGTAACAATAACTTCATGTATGTGATTTGACTATCTGTTAATTTATCAAAAGCATCATACCAATTCAATGAAATGTTCATTGTGTCACCCATTCTTTCTTTTATTCTTTGTAATTGCACTTCTGGTATCGATATCTTTTTTTGTATCTTATACCAATTTTTTATATCTTCATACAAACTTTTACCAATACTGTTGCCTTGAGCAGTGCTAAAAAACAAACCTTTTTTCTTTAAAAAAGTTGGAATATTTTTTAACAAAGATTTTGTTCTTGCTAATATTAGCCAATCTCCACTTGACATATCTATGTCGTTTAAGTCATATTTTTCTATAACATCACCAATTTCTGATCTTGGAAAATATTTTTTGTCAATCCTATTTTCTTGTATTCTATTGATGACACTCAACGCTTTTAGTTGTATATTAATCGGCACTCTTTTTGAATGTTTTAAGGGTATCTCCTCAGCTTTCCAATTTATAAAAGAATCTACATCTGCACCAGCCCAACCAAATATTGCTTGGTCATCATCACCTGCAACCCATACATCACACTTAGTATCTTGTTCTATTTTATTAATCATAGACCATTGTATTAATGATAGATCTTGTGCCTCATCAACAAAGATAACATCAAAATCTGGTGTAACATCTTTATTTAAAAATTTTTCTATCATGTCAGTAAAGTCTATCAACCCATGCACTTTCTTGTAGTTATCAATCTCTTGTTTGATTGCATCTAATTTATATCTGTCTATCTTTGATAAGTGTTCGTTTAAATCTAATTGTTCTAGAGCTGTTATTTGTTTTACTCTGGCTAAATTTATTAGACCTAAATACTCACTGTCTGATGAAAATATACCATTCCAATTATTTGTTTCATAAGATGCATAATTTATTTGTATACCGCAAGTTTCACCTATAGCTTTGTAATTTAAATCTTGCATAACATTTTCTTCTTTTAATCCTAATCTATTAAAAGCTAGAGAGTGTAGTGTTTGAAAATATTTAATATCTTTTTTCGTAAGTTCTGTTTTTATTTTTAAAAACCTATCTCTTGCCTCTCCTGCAGCTTTACGCGTAAAAGCAAAGTAACCTATCTTATTTAGTTTAGTGCCTTTGTTTACGTAGTTCTGCACCTCATTTAAAAGTCTTCTAGTCTTTCCTGTGCCTGGTGGTCCTATAACTTTGTATCTCATTAATAGTTGCTACCCTTTCTTTCGACTGGTTTGTATTCTATTTTGTCTATGTGTAATTGTTTGACTCTACAAACTTTAACAGTTTTACCATCTACATTTAAAGAGTGATTGAATTCTACATCACATTTATCTTTTAATTTTTGAGCTATTCTCTCTTCTGGTATTTTCCAACTTGCACCCAAGTGATCTATAAAAGAACTAAATTTAAAATAATGAAAGCCTTCTTCAGTCAAACAAGACCCACTATTTATTTGTATTCTTTCTCTTGCTCTTGGTCCGTTGACACAGTATTGAAACAACTCTTCTTTTAATCTGTCCTCTATCTGTGTTCCTGCAGGTGGTGTGATCTTTACAGAATTTTTTCTAAACTCTGTAAGTTTTGCTCTAAAATCTTTTGGTTTCAATGGCTCGTGATATATACCAGTCTGCTCCCAAATTAAATCTAGTAGCTCTGTTTGTTTTGTTATAAGTCGCCTGTTGCTTGCTACAACACCCGCCTTCGTGCCATCTGGTAAAGCTACATTGAATCTATATTCTGGTTCCGCGTACATAATAATCTCAAAGTCTGTTATGTCCGGAAACATGGTTATGCTATCTGATTTAACACCAAAAGGTCTGGAGTAACAAAGACTACGCATACACTTGCTATGTATTGGATCCTCGTAACAAGTATGGCCTGCAGTATCTTTTTTCCATGCAGATATTTTAGAGTCTAGTTTTGCTTTGTCCCAAGGTGTCTCTAGATAAGTATAGTTTGCATTTGCAACACTATCTGGCCATTTGTCTTTGTATTTCTTTTTAGCAAAGACCATATAATTATACATAAATCTATCTCTACCATCATCTAATTTTCTTTTAGAACACAAAGCTAAACAAGGTGGACCATCTTCAAACTCTTGGTTTGTTCCTACTAAAATATTTTTGTAAGTTTGATCTACTAATTTATCAAGGTCCTCTTTACTAATTGTATTTCTTTCTGCTAAATCTATAAATTTATTTATATCTAATTTATTATTATCTTTGTCTACAGCATATCTATTTGTATTGCCGTTGTTGTAATATGGTAAGTTTATAAAATTACCTGGTTTTATTTCTCCTTTGTCATCTTCCTTTAGTTCTTTCTGTTTAGGAAAAACCTCCGTATCAGGATCTAATCCTAGAGGTAACAAAAAAGATTTTAACGCTGATATTAAATCAACAGTTGGTATTGGTTCTTTTAAAAATAAATAACAATGTAATCCACCACTCTTAGATAACATTGGTATCAAAGGTAGTTTGTATTGTTGAAATAGTGCTAGATAATTTTCTATTTTAAATGTCGAATAATTTTTTGGGTCTATGTCTATGCAACCAAACTGTGCAGTCTTATCTAATCTACAAGGTTGTATACCAATAGATATCTTACCCTCAATGTGATCTTTATAATCACCTTGTGTTATAGGCCTGCCAGCCCATTCGTAGTTTGGCTTAAGTTTATTTTTATCTGTATCTAATTGTGCCGAAGACATGTCGGCTATACCAAAGTCTCCTTGGTATCCAGTAAATAATTTTATAAAGTCATCAACCATAAAGATCCCGGGCGGGGCGGATCCCGTCTCCCTTCACCGCCCCTATCTTCCACGTAAGAAGAATTAGTAGTTTGACTCAGGGTTATCAGCCGCTGATTTAGCTTGACTGTTTTTTAGAGAGCCACAAAAATCTTTAGCCATTTGATAAACACCAACGTCGTCAACTTTCTTAACTAAGTTAATGTTGTATCCATGCCATGTAAAACTACCAGAGTTCTCAACAGATGTAATTTTATACACCCTTGAAAACATAGGTGCCGGAACAGCTTTATTGGTTTTAGGATCTATCTCAGTCTCGTTATCACAAACTGAGTTCCAGTTTCTGCTAACTTTGAGTTGAGTTGATTTCATAGTCATCAAACACTTTTCTGGTTTATCACTTAAAATTATAATGAAATGATTAGCTGTCTTTATAATCTCATTACCATTTGCAAGAACATCTTTGTTACCTGCTTTAGTTGTTTGTGACATGATCTCAGGACCTCTATCAGGATGAATAGGTCTACCTTCTGCTCTTTCAAAAGGTGCCCACTCTGGATATGTCATCTTGTAGAAAACAGGAACAACTAGTATTCCCTTCTCTCCATCATACAGTTTTTTTGTAACTGTATTGTAAAACATACCTGCCTCTGCTCCATCAACATACTTTGCATGTCTCTTTTTAGTTTCATCTGAACCTGATTGTAACAGTTTCAGAAAAGGTATTGCGAGATCATCTCTATCGATATTCTCAAGACCCATCCCTGAATCTTGTACAAAGTCAATAGTTGCTACTGCACCACCTTGTTTTTTTGCTACGTCTCTTGTTTCTTCACTCATGTTATTTGCTCCTTGTTATTTTTGTTTTGTTTCCCTTAAACAGATTAAAATGTTCAGAGGGTAGATCTAAATTTTTTTCGACCCGTTCTCTGTACAGTGCTTTGAGAGTCATGGGTTCAACTTTCAATTTTTGTTGAGGTTGATACCCACTACTCTCGGCAAGGTTAGCGTATTCACGCGCCTTGTTATCTTCGTTACGACCAAAGGAAACAGTGATCTCATTCTTAATCAAATCACCCAAGTCGTTATTTCGAAGCCAGTTGTATGCGCCATCCCTTTTATCTACAGGTATTGTAGCGCTATAAATCTCTTTTATTTCTATTGCAGATCCATCTCTTAATTTCATAGTTTTAAGTTTCATGGACTCCATAATTTCAGGTATCACTTGTTGTGATAGCTTATCTCTTTGTGCTTTTTTTCTTAATAATCTTTCTTCATCCATTTTTATTTCATCTTCTAAAGATTGTAACTTTAAAACATGGCCAGATAATGACTCTGGATTTTTAAGATCATCTACTTGTTGAGGTGCATCCTCAATAAACATTTTTTGTAAATCACTCATTAATTTCTCCTTTCTCGTATAAATTAATTTTTATTGGATAATAACTTTTTTCTTGTTTATCCCATTTTAATAAATTGTATTTACCATTAGTAATATCAGAAACTATAGAACATGCTACACCAATAATAGCTGGATCGCCTGTAAGTAGTAAATAATCTTTCTCTGTAAATCCTTTTAATAATTTTCTTAATTTAAATATTAATGGACCTGGAGAAAAAATTATTTGTGACAGCTCTGGTAACAAAAATCTTATTTCACCGTATTTAGATGCACCCATAATATTTATTCTAGGGTTACCGTCTTTTGTTCCTGCTATCTCCTGTATAACGTATACTATATTTTCTTTCATGCCTTGACATATAATGCATCATGGATTATATGTCAACCTAGAAAGTAGAATAATGAATTATAAATTTAAAACACGACCATATTCTCATCAATTAAGGGCTTTAGAAAAGTCTTGGAGTAAAAAACATTTTGCCTATTTTATGGAAATGGGCACTGGTAAATCAAAGGTATTGATAGACAATGTATCTATGCTTTATGACAACGGTAAGATCAATGGTGTCCTAATTGTGGCACCAAAAGGTGTGTATAAAAACTGGTATGATCAAGAAATACCAAATCATATGGTGGATCATATAGACAAAAAAGTAGTTTTGTGGCAGTCAAATATCACAAAACAACAACAAAAAAAGCTAGATATTTTGTTTGAAACAGGTGAGGATTTACACATATTGATTATGAATGTTGAAGCTTTTTCTACACAAAAAGGTGTTGATTTTGCAAAAAGATTTTTATTTTCACATAGAGCCTTGATGGCCATTGATGAATCTACAACAATAAAAAATCCATCCGCAAAGAGAACTAAAAATATATGTCAACTAGGTTTGTTATCTAAATACAATAGAATACTTACAGGTTCACCAGTTACTAAATCACCATTAGATTTGTACAAACAATGTGAGTTTTTAACACCAGGATTATTAGATCATGACTCTTACTATTCTTTTAGAACTAGATATGCAATTATGAAAACAGCTAACTTTAGTGGCAGGTCTGTGCAGATAGTCGTAGGTTATAGAAACCTAGATGAATTATCTAATAAACTTAAACCTTTTTCTGATCGTGTATTAAAAGATGATTGTTTAGATTTACCTAAAAAAACATTTATGAAACGTGTTGTTCAACTAACACCTGAACAAAATAAATTATACCAACAAATGAAAAAAGAAGCGCTTGCAATATTAAATGGTAAGATGCTCACAACAGCAAATGCACTGACACAGTTGATGAGACTACAACAAATAACTTGTGGTCACTTTAAATCTGATGATGGCACAGTGCAAGAAATTAAAAGCAATCGTATTGATGAACTAATAAATGTATTAAATGAAATAGAAGGAAAGGTTGTGATATGGTCTCACTGGCAAAGTGATGTAAAACAAATTATAAAATACTTGTCAGATGAATTTGGTAAAGATTGTTATGTAGATTACTATGGTTTGACACCACAAGATGAAAGACAAAAAAATATAAAACGTTTTCAAGAGGATGATAAGTGTAGATTCTTTGTGGGCACACCACAAACTGGTGGTTATGGTATTACTTTAACTGCAGCATCAAATATGATTTATTATTCTAATGGTTATGATCTTGAAAAAAGACAACAGTCTGAGGCTAGAATAGATCGTATTGGTCAGACTAAACCCATGACATACATTGATATAATATGTGAAGATACTGTAGATGAAAGAATTGTAAAAGCTTTACGTAAAAAAGTTAATATCGCTAGTAAAGTTATGGGAGAAGAATTAAAAGCTTGGATTTAAAGTTTCTGTATTAACACAACAATTACACCACCCATACCGGTAATTAATGCACCCACAGATACTAGAAGTATTCTTTCTATTCTAGTGATTTGAGTTTGTAATTGATTAATACGGTCGTGTGTTTGCTTTTGCATAATTCTGCAAAGCTTTTCATGTGATTCTATTCTTTGTAATGCGTTATCTCTTGGCATATTTACCTACCCAATAACAAATAGGTTCTAGTATTTTTCTATATACTCTACCTAGTATGTGCACCTTGCCTCTTGATTCTTGTCGAATGTCAATAGTTCTATGCACTGCTATGTGTTCTAATATTTTTTTAATAATTTTATTTGTTTTAGATATTTTTACAAGTGGTAAAAATATTTTGTGATATCCTATTTGATACTCTGGTGCTAAATTTTTTGAGTGTCTCAACCATATTTTATTTCTGAAAGACCCAAAACCGTAAGATTCGTTCATCATAGTGCAGACAATTTTTCCGCCGCCTCCGCCCGATCCGCCGCCACCCGACGGGCCATCGCTTTCAAATCCTGCATCTGCTGATGATTCTCCTGGTCCTGATGGTGGTCCTCCTGCATCACTAGGTCCATCTCCCTCAAAACCTTCATCTGCTGTAGCTCCTGGTCCACTTGGTGGTCCTCCGACATCACTAGGTCCATCGTCTCCAAAAGCATCGTCAGCCGTTATTCCTGGTCCCTCTGGTGGTCCAACAGGATCATCATCTGATGTTGGTTCGCTACCTGTCAATGCTACCTCATCAAATATATTTCCAACATTAACTCCAGTTGGATCTGTTATATCACCTGTCTCCACATCAACAGTGTTTCCACTTGGAGTTGTTGTAGTCGTTGTTGTATCATCAAAATCATACATTGGTGCAGTAATTGTAATTCCACCGAGTTTATTAGATAAATTATTTAATTGATCTGTTGTGTTATCAAATATTCCTTTACTAGTTCTTTCCTCTAATCTACTTTCAACAGTTGCTTTTGGACCTCTTCCAAAAGCAGATACCGCGTTGTATCCCTCCATTACTCCACCAGGACCATAAGCTTCGTCTATTGCGTTTTGTTGGTCTTCAGTGTAGCTGTCATATTCTATTTGAGAAACTGAGGGTTCAATATTTGATAGTGCATCAAACACTAAACTTACGGGTCCTTTTGCTAATGTATTAATTGCAGTTGATGCTAAAGTCTTACCAACGTTAAGTTTTTTTCCAAAAACATCTACAGTTTGATTTGCAAAATCTACCACAGCTCCTGGTATTTTACCTAATTCATTTAAAGCATTATCAACAGTTTGACCTGCCTTACCTATTATACTTTGAATTGTGTTTTCTTGTTGAACTGTTTCAAATGAAGGCGTGTAACTACCTAACCTTACTTCATCAATTTTTGCTTGTTGAATATCTTCTGGAGTAACTCCCGGCGGTGTCAATTGTGATAATCCTGTTTGTACTGTTGTTGGTCCTTGTGTTGCAAGTTGTGAAGCTATCTGTGGTGCCTCTGGTATATCTCCTGTTAAATTTCCTAAAGGTGGCGCCGCTGTGACTTGAAAATCTCCAATATTACTTGGTTGAGTTAAATCTTCTACTGTTATGCTTGTATCTAATGGTGTGGTTGGATCAAATTCATCAACTATGTTTCCACCATAACTTCCGTCTGGATTCGTAATATCTCCAGTCACACTATCTACAGTTGTGCCAGGTGTTGTTGTAAAAGTTGGTTGACCAGCAAAAGTTCCTGATTGTGTTAAGTCTCCAATTGGAGCAGAATCTAGTATAGAGTCGCTTGTTGCTTGATCCATGTCGCCTGTATCAATAACCGGTGTTGTGTCTACTGTTGGTGTTGCTACAACCGGTGGCTCTATCGTAGGTATTGCACCACTATATAATGCATATAAATCTTCTAGATAACTTTGTTGTGTAGGATCAAATTGTAATCCAGAAAACTCTGGGACATCAGCCAAAACCTCTTGTCTAGTAGGAGTGGTTGTTCTTATGTCACTAACATCAAGACTTGGATCTGTTAGCTCTGGATTTGCAATTATTGATTGTAAAAATTGATCTTCATCCATTATGATATTCCTCTTTGTCTTAGTCTTATAGCTTGTTCTTCAGGACTTAGCAACGCTTGTTCTGAAGGTGTTAATCCTTGAGCATTTATAGATGCCAGTTGATTTGTCTGCACTATTGCAGGATTTATTGGTGGTGTTGGTAGTGGTGTCGACTTTGCCATATCATCGTATGAAGGTAAATAATTTTCAATATCTATATCAAACTCATCGTCAAAAGATAAATCTCTTAAATCATCTTGTATTTCTAATATAATATCTCTTGCTTCTTCAAAAGGATTTGGAACATTTATTCTGTCTTCTATTTGCCTAAATTCTTTTTGTATATTTTCTGATGGAAAGTATGGGGTAAAAATATCGTTGTCTAATTTATTGTAAACATTTCTTAATCCTCTTTCATTAAATTCATTTCTAATGCCATCCATATCTGTGCCTAATATATCTGCAGATTTTATATCTCTAACCATTTCTCTATCAACATTAAATTTAGCTTTGTTTGCTGCAATATACCTTTCTACAACATCTCTTGCGGTCTTAGGTCCACCTTTTAATACACCTTGATCACCTCCTGTAAACAACGCTCTAGATTCTCTAATACCTCTTTGATAACCTGCTATCTTAAAACCCATAGATCTTACAGGATCTACTCTAACAGCTCTGTATCCTGCAAACCCTAACAATTCATCCGGAACTTCAAAGAACTCTCCACGTTTTGATGGTTTGTCAGTAGCTGCTTGATATAATCTATTTAATTGTTGATAAGAAAAAGGTAACATTGCCTGTGCTAAGTGGTTTGTAACAATTTTTATTTTTTCACCATCAGGTGTTTGATCTGTGTATAGTTGTCTACCTTCTCGTGTTCTACCACCTCTAGCAATAATATCTAGTGCAGCCTCTGTATAGATGGCTTCTGATATAAAAGGCGATGCAAGTTCTCCTGCAGCTTGTGCCATACCACGCACAACACCTTTCATTAACACCTCTTCATTCGTAATACCTTTTTGCACTTCGTTAATTAGTGTTTGTATCGGTCTTGTGGCTACGTCATATGCGTTACCGTGACTAAAATCTATGTATTTTAAATCACCATTTTCTGCTCTAATTGGTAAAATTGTAGAATTTTTAGACCATTTAGGTAAAAATCTTTTTAATGCTTGTAACTCCTCATTGGTAACATTGTATATTGCTTGAAAACCTGACTGTATTATATTTGGTGCTATGGATAAAACTGTGCCTAAACCAATTAATCTTTTAATACCTATATTTCTTAACGCTGGGTCCTGTATTTCTTTTAGTGATCTTTGTGCAATATTAGTCGTTGTTCTTAATATTTCTGATGGAAATGACATGAAAGTTCCAAGTGGTAAACGTCTTAATGCTCTAACTGTGTCAGATACATATGCATAATTAGGAACAGTATTTCTCACAATATCTGCTGCTTGTTGATCTAAAAGATCATCTGTAAAATTTCTTTTAGCTGCAGTATATGCATTTTTTAATCTGTATCTTTCAACAGCAAAGTTTGCAAACTTAAATAAGTCATCTTCTGCCGTGTATAAATCTTCTGCACCTTTCATAAAACCTTTTGCCACTCTACCTGTGCCAGCAGTTAATTTTTTTAACATTGACTCAAATGGTTTTGCAACATTTAAATTTTCACCAAATCTAACATCACGTAAAAGATTTTTTACATCACCAAGTTGTACTTGTGAGTTTCCAACACCTAATTCTAATAATTTTCTATATCTTGCATTAGCAGCTGCTTCATCAAAACCAACACCTGTTACTTTACCTAAAAATCTTTTCACAGGTGCTCCTGTTTGTAATGGTCCAAAAGCATCTGCAAACGCTTTAGCTACAACCGCAGGGTTTTCAAACAATATTCCATTTGCTGCAGAAAAACCTGTAGCAGAAAATAAATTTCTAAAGTGTGTGACTGGTGCAAGAATAGTTTTTGCAACTTGTGATGCTGCTTTTGGAAATAATATTAAGTTACGATACCCCCATGTTAAAGCTTTTTCTACACCTGTAGCACCTTCTCTTGGTTCAAATAAAAATTTTAAACTTTTTGATGTATCACCTAATCCTTCAGCTATTGCTTTTGTAGTAAATTTACCCTGAAGTGGGTTTATTGTAAACTCATCTTTAAAAAATGGTAAAAGATATTTATCTAATTCTACTATCTCTTGATTTGGCAAAGCCTCTGATGCTTTTAGTGGATCATCAAAAAAGAAACCTCTTGCTCCGACAGGAGTGTCTTTTGTAACTGTTTTTTTTATTGCTTCATCTTGTTTTGCAAGTCTATCAAATAATTCATTTTTTCTAGCAATAGCAGATAATTTTGTCATACTGTTGTATATAGAAAATCTAGGATCCTCCATTTTGCCAAATAATTTTTCTATAGCGACTCTATCTTTGCCTTTTGTTTCAGCTAATATACGATCTGGTTTAATTTGATCTGTTAATATATTTTTAAAAAATTTATCTATCTCTGGGCCTTCATCTGCAGCTGTTTCTTTTACATATTTAAAAGGTAAACTTGGTGGAGCTTTTTGTTTTTGTGCAGTTTTAATAATTGTTTCAACCATGGTTTGTGCTTGAAAATCATTGAGTTTTTTACCATTTTTAGCAGCATATCTTTTAAAAAATTGTTTTGTTTCATTTATTGCCTCTTCTGTTGGTGTGTATCTCATGTAAGGTAAAATAGAGGTATCTTCAAATATTCTATATGTATTACCAAGATATTCTTTTACTCTGTTACCCATGAGTGATTGTAATGTTTTTACATCTTTAGGTGCGTTTGAAGATGCGTTAATTAATTGTGTAAAGGTTCTTCTTGCACCATTTAATGACTCAAATATAGATTTTATAGACTCGTCTGTTGCACCATTATCTTTTAATAATTTATACACTGTGGCTGATTTAGAATTAGATATTTTCTGACCTATATTATCAGAAAATAAAACATCATTTAATTCTTTGTAGATATCTGCTCTTCTTTTTGTGCTTGATTTATCAAATAAAGATTTAAATGTAGGAAACATAGTATCTACTTGTCTATCTATATTTTTTACTAACTCCATGGCTCTATTGGTATCTGCCATAGTTGCACCTTTTTCTGCCATCTTTGCCTCAAATATTTCTTGTGGCTTTGCACCTCTTGCTCGTAGTGCAGAAAATATTTTATTAAAATGCTGATCTAATTTAGCATTACTAAATTCTATCCTTTTACCACGTGTGGCTGCAGCTTTTATTGCTTTACCTGTGCCATATACAAAAGGTGTAATTAACAAAGACTCAGAACCAAATTTAGTTCTGTTCATTAATTTTTTAAATGCATCATCTCTACCACCCTCATCAGTGGTTTCTTCTAATTGCGTTGGTCCTGCTTCAAACACATCACCAAAACTTCCTATATCTTCTACATCTGCAACAAAAGCCTCACCTGCAGAACCACCTGCAACTCCAGCAATAAATTTTTTCTTTCCTAATGTTTTGTTAAAATCATTTGCTTTTTTTGTAGCTTGTTGCAAATTTAAACCTTTTGGATTCATATAGTTGCCAGCTTTCTTTGCCTTAACAGCACCACTAGCTAATTTAAAACCAACAGTTCCAGGAACACCTACTTGCACTAATGTTTCTACTATTTTACCGATAGCTCTGTCATCTGCTACTTCTTCAAATACATTTATCGTATCAAACGCTTTTTCTACTTTAACAGCAAGATCTGTATCAAAACCTAAGTCAATTAACTCCGCACCAAGTGATACAACACCTTCTGGAACTTTTATAGCACCAGATACAATACCTGCCATTGTTGCTGTAATTACACTTGTTTCTGAGCTTTGTTCTTGTGGTGTAAGGTCAAAGTAGCCAAGTGCGTCTATCTCTTTAGCCATTTAACCTCCTATTGTAAAAATAATTTTGATAATTCTGGTACTTCTATTGCTTCAAGTTCTGATGTAATTCTTATTATTTTGCCGTTGTCTACATCTACGTAAACACCTGGAGCTTTATTTCTAGTATCATACTTACCATCTTTTATTTTAATTCTACCTTTAGGGGACTCTCCAGCTTGTCTTAAAGTTGGTGCAATTTTTTCATCAAAGGTTGCATGATAAAAAGCTTTGTTGCCATCACCATATTGAGTTCTATAATTTTCTAACGTTCTTCTAAAATTTGCTGTCTCACTATATGTTTTACCAGTCATTTCTGATTTAATTATTTCAGCAGTTTTAGCTCTTATCTCCTCTGCTGATGCGTTAGGTGGTAATAAAAATTTTGCTTTTTTTTCAGCTGCTAAAACACTTTGATTTTTTCTATTTAATTGTGATCCTAATGCAGTTGACACAGCAGCTTGTTTTCTTTTATCTAATAATGCTCTTCTTGCATCATCTCTTTTTATAAAATCTCTATAACCTGCATCCAAAGCATCTAAAGGATCAATACCTCTTGCTAATGCAAGACCAACTTCTCCAAGGGGTAATCTTGTTCTTCTAACAGGGGCTAAACTTTCCATAATATCTTGAATTTCTTTTGCCTCTCTTCTAGCTCTTTCAGGATCAAGAGTCCCAGTTGATAATTGTTTTCTATCAGTTAGACCAGTCATAATACCATCATTAGTTGATCCACCTCTTCTAAACATAGGTCTTTTTAAGATTTTAGCCATTATCTGCTTCCACCAAATATTCTTCCGTATATATCAGCGCCTGCAAGACCTAAACCTAGTGCTTTCATTAACGGACTAGCTCCAGCTGGTTCGGCAGCCGCTTCACTAATATTAACAGCTCCTGCTCCTGGCGTTAATTGTGCAATACCTGCACCTAACATAGATAATCTTCTTCTTGGATCATCTACTGCCATTTGAGCTGCTTGTCTTTGTGCATCTAATATTGCTTGTGTTTGTGATTGTTGTGCTGCACCTAAAGTTCCAAGACCAGATATTTGAGCTCTTGCAAAGTCTTGTGCTGCTGCACCAAGACCTCTTTGTTGATTTGCTATCGCTTGTTGATTTGCAAGATCTTGTTGTCTTCTTGCTGCTGCATTTTGAAATCCTTTTTGTTGTAAGTCTGCTAATAACCTAGCTCTGTTCATGCCGCTTGTTGCTTGAAACTCGGCTCTTTGTACACCTTCACGGCCACCACCAAAAGCACCCGGTGTGCCTAATGCTGACGCTGCTAATCTATTTTGTTCTATTTGTCTTTGTCTATCAAACTCTGCAAGAGTTGTGTCTATAACTTGTTGTTGGAATGGTGATGTATAAGATGCAATTGACCCTGGACCTGTGCCTGCTCCCGTTCCAGTTAGAGCTGATGCTGCATCCGCAGCTGTTGTAGCTTTTGTCAAAAATGGTTCAAAAGCACCAAGACCTTTTGTTGGATCTACAGCTTGTGCATATGCTGCCGCTTGTAATGGATCTTGTGCTGCAACTTGTGGTGCAAGTTCAGCCATACCAGCTCTTGTGATTCCAAATTGTTGCGCTTGTGCTTGTCTTTGTGCAAACTGTTCTGCTGTCTCACCTGGTTGTTGAGTTGTTGCTGTGGTGATACTAGGTATACCAGCTTGTCTTGTAAGATCTGCTAAAAATGTTTTTTGTGCTGCCTCTATAAACTCTGGTGGTAATGTTCTTGATTCTGCTATGCCACCGGTTTGTTTTAATACTCTACCACCCTTAGAAAAGTTTCCTGCATCTAATGCTATTTGATCCAATTCAGCTAATGTTTCTTGTCCAGTTAATTGTGAGAATATATTAGGGTAATCAAATTTAAGAAAGTTTAATAAATTATTATAAGCGTTTCTACCTACACTAGGATCCACTTGTCTACCATCTGCAAAACTTGAAAATTTTAAATCATCTGTAAATCTATTTAATTGTTGATTAGAAAAATCTTCTTGTATTTCATCAAACGTTTTACCTTGAGCAACACCTTGCTCTAAAGCCTCTAACTTCTCTCCAGTTCCAAACGAGGTTCCTGACACAGGATTAATACGCCCTATTGATCCACCTAATTGTATTTGATCATCAAATTGAGGAATTAAATCATCCTCCATCATACCTAAATCAGTTTGTTGTTGTCTTAAATCTTGTAACGTATCTTGAGTTTGTTTTGTGAGAGGTTTTGCTTTTGCACTAGGTGTCATTACTTTTGGATCATTATACTCAAACTTAAACATTGGAGGTGTTTGTCCTTTAGATACTGCAGTTCTAGCTTGTTGTAATAAATTTTGAATTTTTTGTTGATTAGCTCTGTTTTGAGCGATATTTTGTGCAAGTGTATTAGCCATTGTAATACCACCTGTTTGATAACCTGCACGTCCCCCAGTTGCCATATTCATTTCGTCTTGAACCTGTTTAATTTGTTCTTTAGTAACTCCAGGGACTAAATCTAAAATACTCGATGGTTCTTGACCAATTTTTAAAAGCATTTTAATTTTTCCTTTAGTAGATTCGTCTATTTCTATTTTTCCGCCTGCTTCCATTATGTTACCCTTTTTTCTAACCTTTTCATTGTATCATACATCCTTTGTGCCCCTTTTTCAATGCTACCGTTACCAGCTCCTCTTACAGCATCTGCTGTAAAAACAAACTCATTTTTTGATAACATAGCAGGCACATCGTCTGCTTTTTATTTAATACCTACAGGCACAAATCCACCTGTTTCTCTGTAATCTCTCTCCATAACTCCGGCTTTATTTAATTTCATGATGCCTGTTGGCATGCCACCTTTTGATTTAGAGTTTTTAATTTGATTTATTTCTTCTTGTATGGCTCCCTCGTCAAATTTTACTCTGCCACCTTTTGCATATGGTATATTATATTTTTCTGCAAATTCTTGGCCAGATAGACCTGCGTCCACATTGGGAACAAAATCAGGGTTTCTTCTTGGTGGTGTCTCACCTGGATATTCCATGGCTAATCTGTATTGATCATTGTCACTTAATGTTTCCCAACTCTCACCCATTAAAGCCTCTTGATATGTTGGTTTCATAGCTGCTTGTGCTGCTAGAACTCTATTTCTAATAGCATTTAATTCTGCAAGACTTTGCATACCAACAATACCAACAAGTGGTGGAGCAAAATTAAAAGTATCCATATCTTCTTGTGTTATTTGTCGAGGCATACCTGTTTGATTTATGTCTTTTAAAAATAATGGTTGTTGTGGTTGATTTAATAAATCTAATGCAGGGTTTCTATTTAAATTAAGATCTCTAGTTTCTATTGGTGTTATTTTTGCATCTGTTATTTTAGATGGTGTTATTTTTGCATCTGTTATTTTAGATGGTGTTATTTTAGCTGCTCTTATTTGAGCTGGTCTAATCATTTGATTAAACGCAGCCTGGTTAGCCAAGTTACGTCTTATATTTTCTGCAAGTGTGTTGGCCATAGTAATACCACCAGTCTGATATCCAACTCTACCACCATCACTAAGATTGTATCTAGCTACAAATGCATCTCTACCCGCATCATCTAGTTGAGAATACTCTTTGTCAAAACTAAAATAATTATCAAAATAGGTTCTCATTTTTCTACCTACATTTTCTTTTCTTCTAGCTAAATATTGTTCTACAGTCTCACCTTCTTCTTGAGGTGGTTCTTCTTTTATAAATTTTTCATACACGTATGACGCTGCACTAGTGATACCACCAAATACTATTCGATCTTGAATTGAAGGCGGTAGATCTCTTAATATTGGAACTTTACCAATTGTTGCATCTGATAATTCTTGAACACCTTTTAAACCTTTTCTTGCATCGTCAGCTGTTTTTGCAGTTTCTGCTGTCTGTTGAGATTGAAATAAACTTCCTACTGACTGTGTTCTTTCTGGACTTAGTGGTGATGAAAATCCAAAATCTCCAAAAACATTTTCTGTACCGCCTAATTTTCTAGTGGCTGATCCAAATGCAAAAGTAGCGGCACCTTGTTTTATGGCATCACTAATACTACCCCTTTGATCAAACCTACCAATACCTCTCATCAAAGCTGCAGTCTTTGGTGAAAAAGGTGCAACAAGTGGTGCAGCTTTTACTGCAACATCTGCTAATTCATTTGGTATAATTTTTCTAACTCTATCTTTAATATCACTAACAATTCCAAAACCTGTTCTACTACCCATGGGTATACCCGTATAATCACCGCCACCAATGGTGCCTGGAGTGACACTCATGATCCCACCTTTATTACGTAGCTGTCTTGGCATTTTTGCTCTATTTATCATAATTATAATATATCGTGTTTAATTTAAAAGGCAGGAATTTCACCTGAGTTTATCAATTTACTATCTTTTAGATAGTAAATCAAGATTATGTTACCACCGTTCTAGGGGTTACTTGCATAGCTGACAATATAACATGCAGTCTATTTGCATTGGCAGCCGCCACTTTTATGATCTCTCCTGCTTCGGCTACTAATGGATTTGTTAATATTTCTGTGGGTGTGTTTGGAAAAATTGTTTTTTGAAAAGCAACACTAAACACAGCATCACTGGTATTAGTTAATGTTATAGTAATACTACTTCCACTACCAGAATCATCAGATACTAGTATTGATTTTATAATAGCTGTGGTTGCAGTTGGAACAGTATACAAAGTTGTATTTGCATCAGTGGTTAAATCTACTTTTTTATTTACAAAGATATTTGCCATACTTATCCTAAAAAGAAAACAATCGAATCATTGTCTTCTGTCTTTTCCTCTTGAAATGTTGAATTTAATTTTTCTATCAAACCATTTAAATCTCTTACTAAAGACAAAAATACTGCTTGATCGTATTTTTCAGGTGGTTGTGTTAGTGATTGTACTATCTTAGCCATTTTTCTTTTTTACTCCTTTTATTGTTTTTTTATTTAATGATGCATAAAAAACTTGTTCACCACGTTTTTTACCATATTGTTTTTTCATAGATTTCATTATCTTTTTACCTTTTTTATTTAATGGCATTATCTTCTACCATCCGGTTGTATATCTATTCTAAAAGTTCCCAATTTCCAAAACTGACTCGATCCTGTGTTTTCTACTTTTAAAGATATGGATCTAGCTCTTGCTCGTGTATCTACTTTAGTTGTGCTACTATTGATTGTAAATGGACCCAATGTTGAACTAGCTTGTGTTTGATTTGGAAAGTCTCTTAAATTTAATGTAACTCTAGCATCACCTGTTTGTGCTAAAAAATCTGGTATGACTCTTCTTATCTTCATCATGAACTCACCATCTCCAGATAATCCTTGTTGGCCAATATCAAAATCACCAGATTCTATACTTGCAGTGATAGCAGATGTTTGACCGCCTTTTACTTGATTGAGACCTGTTTCGTGTTCATAGTATGTTGATGCACCATCGGTGTTACCGTGAACATAATTAACATCGGTGTCTGCTGTTTCTGCACTTGAGTCATATTCTGTTGCGTGTGGTTTTCCAAATATAGCAGAGTCTTGCCATGCAGTTCTAGCTAATGTACCAGTTGTCCATACTGGACGTTCAGGGCTTGAATCTAAATAATTAAATGAAACCATTCTATTAACAACACCAGAACCAGAGTTTGGATAAAACCATATTACTTCACCAAACAAGTTATTTAAACCAGCATTAATATGTTGTTTTGGAATAGTGTTTATGTCATCAAATACATGGTCCTCAACTAAACATGGTAATGATTCTAGTCTACCTGCATATCTAAAGAAACCATTCTCTGACATCCAATAAGCTGTACCATCAACTTCAACAGCTGCGTTTTGTCCAATCAATCCACAGTTAGTACCAACTTGTTGGAACGAGAAAGTAAATGGAGGTCCAACAAATCTCATGGTAAATAAAGCAGTATCTGTCCAAACGTAAATTGCATCACGACCTCTTATCGCTCCTACAATTTTAGATCCATCTGCAAGTCTTTGTGTACCAGCTGTGTTTGTTGCTGATGGTGTGTAAGTATTAATATCTTCTTGAGATGAGAATCTAATAAACATTGGATCTTGTGTAGATTTTGTTCCAATGGTTGTTTCTGTTCCAAAAAATATTAAGTGTCTATCGGGAGTAGATGTAAGAGTAAATGATGATGCAGTTGGTGCACCAGTTATAATAGTAGCTCTAGTATTGTTTGCTCCTATAGGATTAGAGTCCCACTCAAAACTCTCACCACTATTAATAGTTGCTATAAGTTTGTTACCAAAATTATCTAACGACCATAAACCAGGTGCCGTGATAATATCTCCTGATGCTGCAGCATTCCATGAAAAAAAGTTTGATGCATCTGTAACAGTTGCACCTGAACTATGAGATGCAGCAGTTGTTCCTAAAGCACCTCTAGTTAGTCCAGATAAGGTTCCGCCACTATTACCCGTATACGTTATTAGTTCTGATCCTATTAAAACTGTTCCTGAAGACGGAAATGAAGATGAGCTAGCCATTGTTAAACTCGTAACACTAGCATTTATTGAAGATGATAATGTAGATGTAAATTGTCCAGCTTGTTGTCCACCCCAAGATCCAAGGCCCCAACCTGTAGATGCAACTTCAACTGCAGGTCCTACAGGATAATAATGTTGAACTCTAATACCACCAGATGTAGACGCACCAGATCCTGACTCGTTTGACTCCATTTCTATTGTTAGAGTTGTGTCTGTTGGTATTGAAGTTACCATAAATTTTTTATCTGTAAAATCTCCAGATACAAAATCGGAATTAGTTATAGATGTAAAATTATCTAATAATATAATATCAAATTTATTAACATTGTGTGCTGATGAAAAAGTTAAGGTTACAGTCTTTGATCCATTAGTTGTAGAAAACGCAGATGTTAAAGTTGTTGTAGATTTAATTGGATGTATATCGTAAAATATACCACCAGAGTATGCATACAAAATTCTGTTTGTTCCTAAAATAGCATACTTAATACCAGATGTATTAACGAAGTGATGGATTGCAGTTGCTCTACCTGTAATTGCAACAGAACCTAGTTGAGACCATCCACCTATTTTTTCTGGCTTACCGTATCTAAATCTGACATTATCACCATTGACCCATTGACCTTCTCCACCAGTCGCAGTTACTTGTTTGTTGAATCCTGGTGCAAATCTTATTTTTTGCAACATAATTATTTACCTTACGGTTTAGTTGGCCAAGTAGCGTTTTTACATTTTTCAACAGTATCTTTACCATCAGGAAAATCTCTAAGTTCTTGACGATATGTTTTCATATCATCGGACAGAGTATTATCTGATAAAGCAAGATAATCTGTTTCTGCAAGAAGTCTATTTCTTTTAGCTCTAAGATCAGCTAAAGCTCTAGCAGCAGCACCATCTGCCCATGCTTGTTCTTCAGCGTCTCTAGCAGCTTCTTCTTCAGCAGTAAGCTGTATTCGTTCTCCATTTACTAATTTGTATCTTGGCATAATATATCCTTTTTATGTTAATTTAATCCAAATAGCAATATCTGTCCACTATCTATATTACCATTTGTCATTTTAAACTGAACTCTAGTCAAAGCAGTTGTTGTGTTTACATAACCACCTACATATGCGTTCATTGTATAATCTCCATGATGAGAATAAGTTACATTAGAAAGAAAATGTTTGACAAAAGTAGTATTACTTGGATCAAAAAGATGTAAAGTGCCTGAAAGACTTTGGTCATTATCTGCACCTTGTCCCTCTGCTAAATTTTGAAATCCTGTCCCTTGTGCTTGATCTCCACTTGTTCTATATCCCAACGCAGGACTACTAGCACTTTCATCATGTTGTGATCTAAAATAAGTTGATGTAATTGTTTGATTATAATTGGTATTAGTTCCTGTATCTACTTGAAATACTAAAGCGGTTTCAGCAGAACTACTATCTGTTTGTGGGTGTATATTTACAAAATAAAAAATATATTCCTTATAGGTGCTGTCAATCCCTGATGTGAAACTTATACTTGCTGATGATGAAGCTGTTTGTGTTGCAATATGTGTAAGACTTCCAAGAGAAGTTATTGAACCAAAAGCTGTTACATCTTTTACTGATCTATTATTTAATTTTACAATACTCATTAGCTTCCTTTTATTCCAAATAATTTAATTGTACCTGAATCTATGTTCCCACTTTCAAATTGGAACTTAACTGCATCAATAGGAGAGGTAGTGTTAAAATAACCAGCACCGAAAGCATTTTGACAATAATTACCCATAACAGAATTATTATATGTATAGTGTTTTGTAAATGTATTTGAACTAAGATTAAAAAAATGTAATGTTCCACATAAACTTGCATCATTATCTGTTAAAACTGGTCTTCCTAAATAAGCATTACCAGTTGATTGTGCTAAATCCATATTTGTATCATAGGCTAAAGTCGCATCTGATCCAGCTTCAGTTTGTTGCGCTCTAAAAAAAACTGTTGTAGCAGTTACTCCATAAGAACTTCCACCATTTGTTGAAGTTTGAAATGAAAAAATAGCAGATGATGATGGGTGTATATTGATAAATTTGAATAAGTAAATGGGATAAGTATTATCTAAAACTACACTTGAACTACCATCAACAAAAGAGATTGAAGAACTTGAACTAGCAGTTTGTTCTTTTATCAAAGTCATTTTACCTTGTGTCAAATTAACACTTGTTACTGCTGATATAGAATTATTATTATGTTTAACTAACGCCATATAATTTTATTGTTCCACTATCAATATTACCACTCGATATTTTAAAAGATACTGCATTAATTGCTGATGTAGTATTACAATACCCAGCTATATATGCATTCCAAGTATAGTTATGAAAAATATAAGAATTAGTAACACAAGTAAAATGTTTCACAAA
>Ga0160423_10000936_pt1 | contig 24297 bp, 26 predicted proteins | sample CRUFie14St8metaG_FD_108191 | JGI IMG/M metagenome (GOLD analysis project Ga0160423, IMG submission 108191) | Marine microbial communities from the Costa Rica Dome - CRUD Field 142mm St8 metaG | ecosystem: Environmental > Aquatic > Marine > Oceanic > Photic zone | place: Costa Rica: the Eastern...
AGACATAAAAATACCTATTTGTAATCTTTTATCATTAAAATATTCATTTTCATATACTTTTTCTATTACAACAACTTTACCATCTACAGGGCTAATAACTTTCGTATCATCTTTTATGATAGTTCGATTGGGATTTCTAAAAAACTGTAATATCAATAAAAAGAATATAATTATTAAAATTTTTAAAATTTTTTCAAAAAATGAATTATTGATTAAATCTGTAAAAAAAAATAAACAGCTAGAAATAAAAAAACTTATAAGAATAATTTTATGACCTTCTTTATGAAACATATTTTAAAATTTTTAAAAATAAATAAATAAATGGTGCAACAAAAATAGCACTATCCAAACGATCTAATAATCCTCCGTGACCTGGGATTAAATTACCACTATCTTTAACATTAGCTTGTCTTTTATATTTTGACTCTATTAAATCACCAATTGTACCAAAGACACTAATAATTACACTTATAATAAGCCAATTTGAGAATTCTAAATTATTAGTAAATTTAAAAATAAAATAGCTACCAATAGCCGAGAAGAAAACGCCACCTAAAAATCCTTCAACTGTTTTTTTTGGCGATACACTTTCAAATAATTTTTGTCGACCAAAATTACTGCCAATTATATAAGCAAAGCTGTCATTTAACCAAATTAAAATAAACATGCAAATAATTGTTTCAGAGTTAAATACTCCAGTATTTAAAGAAATCAAGATTAGAAAAATAAATCCACAGCTTATGTAAAATGTTGTATTTATATAACGGTTCGTTAGCAGTTTGGGTAAGCTTTTAGACGTGAATAAATCTCTTGTCAGAAAAAGTAAAACAAAAATAGAAACGACATGTATTATTTGTGACACCTCATTTATAGCAGGAAGAGTTTTTAAGTTCAAACTTAAAAATCCAAATACAAAAAAAAGAAAAATAAAAATTAAATAAGAAATAGGATTTTTTTGTTCAATTAGCTTATTAAATTCTAACAATGAAATTAATCCAAAAATCAAAATTAAACCAAAGAATGTAAGTTGGTTTTGCGCTGCAAAAATTAATATAGCTGCAAATAAAATACCTGAAATTGATCTTTTAAAAAATTCTTTCAAAACATTATAAATCTTCCAATAAAATTAAATATAAATTTTTAGCGCTGCTACCATAACTCAAAAAGTTATTATCATTATCTATTTTAAAATGTTTTATTGTTGTGATATTTGAAGGGATTTTTTTCTTGCTTTTAGCCTTAATTCCATGAAGACCTTGACCTATATTTTGTACTATTTGACTAGTGCTTGCAAAAACAATAAAGTTTTTAGGTAATTCGATTAATTTTTTTTCTGCAATTTGGTTAGATGAGATTAATATAGACCCATCCGCTGCAATTAAGTTTTCGCATGTTGTAAAAAACAAATTAGCTTCATTTAATTTTTTAGTTATTTTCCAATTAAAATTTTTAAACTTCTTTTTAAGTTTAGAATCAAAAATCAGGACTTTTATATTATTCCAGTTGTTTTCCTCAAAAATTTGTTCAAGAAATTCGTATACTTCATCAATTGAGTCGGAGTAAAGAAATTTACCTCCGTTTTCCTTAAAGTTTATTGTGAAAAGTTCATCTATGGGTACATTTTTTTTTATGAAGGAATTTTTTTCATTTTCTTTTTCAGATGCTTTTTTTTGCTCATTAGTACTAGAGCTAAATATTTTTCTAAATAGATTCACTTAGATAAAGATCTTAAATTTTAAATCAAATATAAAAAATTAAGTCTCTGTTTTTTTATTTTTTATTTAAAACATCTAATCAGTATTCTTTTCGTGTGGGCGTTTGCCAAAAATTTGTTCTAAATTGTCTTTAAAAATCACTTCATCTTTTAACAATACTTCCGCTAATTCAATTAATTTATTTTTGTGTTTTTTTAATAGATTTATAGCCCGTTGATATTGTTTTTCAACAATATTGGAAATTTCCTTATCGATTATTTCAGCTGTTTGTTCACTGTAGGGTTTTGTGAATCCATATTCTGTCTGTCCAGAAGAGTCGTAATAAGTTAAATTACCAACTTTGTCACTCAATCCATAAATTGTAACCATTGCTCTAGCCTGTTTTGTTACTTTTTCAAGATCACTAAGTGCTCCTGTAGATACTTTATTAAAAATAACTTTTTCGGCAGCTCTTCCTCCTAATGCCGCACACATTTCATCAAGCATTTGCTCAGGTCTAACTATTAATCTTTCTTCTGGTAAATACCATGCTGCACCAAGAGAGCGTCCTCTTGGTACTATTGTAACTTTCACAAGAGGAGCAGCATATTTTAACATCCAACTAACCGTCGCGTGGCCTGCTTCATGATAAGCGACTGCCATTTTTTCTTCAGTTGTAATTATTTTATTTTTCTTTTCTAGACCGCCTATAATTCTGTCAACAGCATCTAAAAAATCTTGCTTACCAACTGATTTTTTATTATTTCGAGCAGCAATTAATGCTGCTTCATTACATACGTTTGCAATATCAGCACCTGAGAAACCCGGAGTTTGCTTTGAAAGAAAATCAGTATCCAAATTTCTTGCTTTTTTTAGAGGTTTTAGGTGAACTTCAAAAATTTCTTTTCTTTCCCTTAAATCTGGAAGATCGACGTATATTTGACGATCAAAACGACCAGCTCTCATTAAGGCTTTGTCCAATACGTCTGCTCGATTAGTTGCAGCTAAAACTATTACATTAGTATTTGAGCCAAACCCATCCATTTCAGTTAACAATTGATTAAGTGTGTTTTCACGCTCATCATTCGAACCAGAAAAATTACTTTTTCCTCTAGCACGACCAATTGCATCAATTTCATCAATAAATATTATTGATGGTGATTTTTCTTTAGCTTGTTTGAAAAGATCTCTAACTCGGGAAGCCCCAACTCCAACAAACATTTCAACAAAGTCAGATCCTGATAGTGAAAAAAATGGAGCTTTTGCTTCACCTGCTACGGCTTTTGCTAATAAAGTTTTTCCTGTGCCAGGAGGTCCAACTAATAAAGCTCCCTTAGGAATTTTACCACCAAGAGAAGTATATTTTTGGGGATTTTTAAGAAAATCTACAATTTCTTTCACTTCCTCTTTAGCTCCTTCCAAACCTGCTACATCCTCAAAAGTCGTTTTGGTCTCTAATTTTTGATCGAATAATTTAGCTTTAGATTTTCCAATATTAAATATTTGTCCTCCTCCACCTGGACCACCTCCAGACATTTTTCTAACAACAAAAATCCAAATTGCAATAATTAATACGAAAGGAATAATAGATATTAAGATATCTCCAAAAGCATTTTTTTCAGTTTTGAAATTTAGCTCAGTATCAAGTTTTTCTTCATCTATGGTATCTTCAAGCTGTTTTTGAAATAATTGAACATCACCAAATTCAAATGAATAATTAGGGGACAGACCTATATTAATTAATTGATTTGGCTTTGATTTTCTGTGAGTTTCTTTATTTAGGGCTTTGTCGTTAATGTAAACACGAGCTTCTCTCTTATTAACAATTTCAACTTTTTTAATGTCACCGTCTTTTAAAAATTTAAAAAATTTAGATGGTGTGATAATGTTTTCTCCAGAGCTAAAATAGTATGGCAATTGAAAAATTAAAAAAATTCCAATTACTATTGCATACAACCAATAACTATTGAGTTTAAAATTATTTTGTTTTTTTTCTTTAGGCATATAAAGTTCTTTAATATTTTTTAACTTATGATGGTGGTTTTTGCATCACCCCATAGATTTTCTATATCATAATAATCTCTAGTTTGTTTTTGAAATACATGAACAACAACATTTACATAATCCATTAATACCCACTTTAAATTTTCACTTCCTTCAATTTGGTATGGTTTTTCATGAATACCTTTACTCACAACTTTTTGTATTGAATTTACAATTGCGCTAACTTGAGTATTTGAGTTACCATCACATATTACGAAATAATCACAAACTGTATTATCGATTTTCCTTAGATCTAGTAAATTTATATTTTCACCCTTAATATTTTCAATTCCTTTGATTACTAAGGAAATTAATTCGTCTAGTTCAGGTGTGTTTTTTGTCATATATTCGTATTACATTGCAAATTTATTGTTTTTTAAGTCTAAATCATGATTATTTATCTTAATAAAATTATAATTTAATTCCAATACTCATATGCAACTTATCAAACTTGATGCCACTGAATCCACCAATCTGTATCTTAAGAATTTATTTTCTAATATTGACTTAGATGACTTTACTACAGTGATGTCTAAATATCAGACTGATGGGAAAGGTCAATTTGGAAATAGATGGTGCTCAGAAAAAGGTAAAAATTTGTTAATCAGTGTATTAAAAAAGAATATTGATTTGAAAATTGATGACCAATTTTATTTAAACATGCGTGTTGCTTTAGCTGTACTTATGACATTAAAATTTTTTAGGTTACCTAAACTTTCAATTAAGTGGCCAAACGACATTTTGTCATACAATAAAAAAATTTCTGGATTATTAATTCAATCAATAACAAAAAAAAAACATATCAAACATGTTATAATTGGTCTTGGTATAAATGTTAATCAAACTTCTTTTGAGAATCTGCCAAAAGCAACTTCAATGAAATTAATTCTTAATAACTGTGTAGATATTGAAAAATTAAGATTGAAATTTATTGATCAATTAAAATATTATTTGAGTCTTCAAAACAATTTAGAAATTTCAAGAACATACCATGGGTTGTTGTATAAGAATGGGGAAGAATGCAACTTTAAAGCAAAAGACGGGTCTTTTTTTCAAGCTAAAATTATTGGTGTCTCAGTTAATGGTAAATTAAAAACAACTGTAGGTGGTTTGTACAGGGAATTTGATTTAAAATCAATTGAAATGATTTACTAGATTTTTTTAATATTAAAACACAAATCCTCAATAAATTTTGAAACAGGTCCTTTAATCATCATAGTCATCATGGAATTAAAATTCCCATCAAAAAAAAATTGGACTTCTGATTTTTCAACATCTTTAATATTAATTGAGATTTTTAGTGAGAAGTCAAGTTTTTCATTTGACTTGAAAATTATTGATTTGTATGGGATTTCAGATTTTTTTACTAATGCAATCTTTGGCATTCCGTTTAGAGCAAACATAAACTCAAAATCATTAATTAACATAAATTCATTAACGCTTTCAGGCATTAATTTTCTGAAATTTTTTATATCAACTAAAAATTTAAAAATTTCTTCAGCAGGTTTGTGTATTAATATTTTGGGTGATTCAAGATTCATGGTTTAATTTTATATTCCACTTAGAAGGATTTTTGTTCCATTTGGATAATATTTTTAGTTCTGATTCATTAATATATCCTGTATCAAGAGCTTGTTCTAAAAGATAACTGTAATTACTAAGAGTTCTTAACTCAATATTATTTTTTAAAAATTTACTTTTTGAGATTTCAAAACCATATGTAAATATTGATACCATTCCTTTAATCTTTATTGACTCATTTCTTAGTGCATTGACAACGTTAAGACTACTTTTACCAGAGCTTATTAGATCTTCTATAATTACAGTATTTTGTCCCTTTTCTAATTGTCCTTCAATTTGATTTTGTCTCCCATGTTTTTTTGGTTCTGGCCTAACATAAACGAAGGGAAGTCCTAATTCGTCCGCTACAAGAGAACCAATTCCAATTGCGCCTGTTGCAACTCCAGCTATAACATCTGGTTTTCCATATAGTTTTTCAATATTATTTGCTAATTCATTTTTGATATAATTTCTTATGTGAGGATAAGATAAAATTAATCTATTATCGCAATAAATAGGCGATTTCCAACCCGAGGCCCATTCAAATGGTTCAAGAGGATTTAACTTAATTGCTTTAATATGCAGAAGTAATTCAGCTGTTTTTTGCGCAGTTTTTTTATTAAAAATCATAATTCAAAATTATAAAAAATACTACATTTACTACCTAATAATTTGTTTTAATTGATAATGCAAAAAATTTTTGTTGGAAATAAGCCAATTATTTTAACTACTAAGGTCGAAAAAGAATTAGGGTTTAAAAATATTATGATTGAACATGTTGATATTTTTAAAGTACTAGATCTACTAAAAAAAAATAAATATGATTCAATTCGAATTATTGGTGATGATGAAGATGAATTGTTAAATTTATTTTTAAAATTTTTACCTAATGTCGTTGCTGGAGGCGGTAAGGTTATAAATTCTATTGGACAAATTTTATTTATTTATAGAAATGGTAAATGGGATTTACCAAAAGGTAAAATAGAATCTAATGAAACTATTGACAAAACCGCATTGCGAGAAGTCAAAGAAGAGACAGGCGTAAAAAAACTTTCCATAACTAAACCATTACAAATAACCTATCATATTTTTAAACGTAATAATAAATTATATATTAAAAAAACTTATTGGTTTGAAATGTATTCTTCTTACTCAGGTAAACTTAAACCACAATCTAATGAGGGAATAACTAAGGCTAAATGGATAGGTCCAAAAAAACTTAAAAAAGTAAAGAAAAACATTTATGCCAATATTGTTCAGCTTCTTTGAGTTAAATTTTAACACTATTTGGCACCAAATTTTTAAATTCCCCTTTATTTTCAATGATTTCTCTAACAATTGATGAAGTTATAAATGAAGTTTCTGTAGAGCTTAAAAGAAAAATGGTTTCGATTTTACTTATTTTTTTATTAGTTCTTGAAATAATTTTTTCGTATTCAAAATCTTTTGAACTCCTAAGCCCCCTTATAATAAAATCTGCTTTTATTTTTCTGCAAAAATCAGTTGTTAATCCCGAGTAAGTCATAACTTTAACTTTTTTATTTTTTTTAAACTCATTAATGATAAAATTTTTTCTCTGAGAAATAGAGAACATTTTTTTTTTAGATGAATTTTCTCCGATTGCAACAATGATTTCGTCAAACAGTAATGCTCCGCGATTAATAATATCACAATGGCCAAGAGTAACTGGATCAAAGGAGCCGGGAAAAACAGCACGTTTCATAAGGTAAAGTTAATTATTTTTATTAAGAGCCATTTCAATTGAATTAACAAAAAGGTTTTTTAAACTTATCCCAGCATTTTCGGCTTGTTTTGGTAAAATACTTTCTTTAGATAATCCCGGTACTGTATTCATTTCAAGAAAGTAAGGAGTATTTCCTTTGAATATGAACTCGCTTCTAGTTAAGCCTTTCATTTTTAGTATAGTGTATATTTTTTTAGCTATTTTGTTTACATTATCTAGTTGGACTTTTGAAATTCTTGCCGGAGTAATTTCTTTGGACTTACCATTGTATTTTGCATCGTAATCAAAGAAGTCGTTTTCAGTCACAATCTCGGTAACTGGTAATACAATAATTTCATTTTTATAGTTTAAAACTCCAACTGAAACTTCAGTTCCATCCAAAAAAGACTCAATAATTAATTCATCATCATATTTAAAAGCGGTATCAATTGCAGGGTTTAATTGTTCAGTATCATAAACTTTTGTAATACCAAAACTGCTCCCAGATTTATTTGGTTTGACAAAACAAGGCAGGCCAATATGACTTAAAATTTTATTTATATTGAATTTTTCACCTTTTTTTAACGAATAAGAAATTGCAATTGGGATATTATACGCATTCAAAACACTTAAACAATCTCTTTTGTTAAAGGTCAGTGCTGCTTGATACATATCACAACTTGTATGAGGAATTTTTAAAATTTCAAAGTAAGCTTGCATAAACCCATTTTCTCCAGGTTCACCGTGAATAGCATTAAATACACAATCAAAATATATGATTTGGTCTTGAAAGTTTAATGAAAAATCATTTAAATTAATATTATATTTTTTATTGTTGGGGCATTTATAAAACCATTTTTTTTTATCTATTATTATACAATAACAATTATATTTTTCTTTTGGGAGATTTTTATAAACCATCTGACCACTTTTTAATGAGATTTTAGATTCACTAGAATAACCTCCCATGATTATGGCTATATTTAATTTCATTTATTTAATTTAATTATGTAAAAATATCATTTTTTTAAATTCAAAATTTATTTATTAAATATTAATGTACTAAATCTTTTTATCAAAATTCTCTAAAAAAAATGTTTAGATTTGTTAAAATAATTTTATGAATTTTATTAAATTTCTATTTAGCAAATCATTTTTGAAACATATATTTATATCAGTTTTTTTAGCCATATTATTATTTTGGGTGTCATTGAAATGTCTAAAATTTTATACTAATCATGGAACAAGTATTGAAGTTCCAAACGTTATTGGCTTGCAGTTAATTAAAGCTAAAACTAATCTTGAAAGTTATGATTTACAAATAATAGTAACTGACTCTTCAAATTTTAATCCAAAATATCCACCTATGGCTATTATTGAACAAGAACCTAGCCCTGGTTTTTTAGTGAAGAAAAAAAGAAAAATTTATGTTAGTTTAAATCCAAGCGATTACAAAAAAATCCCTTTTCCTGATGTAATTAGAAAAACTGTTAGACAAGCAGTTCCAACAATTGAATCATTTGGATTTAAAATAGGAAAATTAAAATATATAGATGATATTGGTAAAGATGAAATTATTGAACTTAGGGTTAAAGATAAATTGATCAGTCCTGGAGATTTAATAAAAAAAACAGCTACAATAGATATTATTATTGGAAACGGTAGATAAATTTTAATTAATCAAATGAATGATTTTTCAAAAGAATATAAAGATCTTCATGAACATTACTTTTTTAAGGTTGACGTAGGTCAACAGTCGTTAAGAATTGATAAATATTTAATGAATTTTGTCGAAAATGCAACTAGAAATAAAATTCAGTTAGCTGCTAAGTCTGGTAATATTTTCGTTAATAATTCAATTGTAAAATCAAGTTATAAAGTTAAACCAAATGATGAAATCAGAGTCATGTTTGAACATCCACCACATGAACACCTACTGGTTGCAGAAAACATTCCCATAGATATTATTTTTGAAGATGATTATCTAATAGTGTTAAATAAACCCGCTGGTATTGTTGTTCATCCTGGACATGGTAATTATTCTGGTACTTTAATAAATGCGTTGATTTATCATTTTGAAAATTTACCTAACAATAGCAGTAATAGACCTGGTTTAGTGCATAGAATTGATAAAGATACTAGTGGACTATTAGTTGTTGCAAAAACTGAGCAAGCAATGGCTAATCTTTCAGCTCAATTCAAAGAAAAAACTAGTGATCGATCATACATCGCTTTAGTTTGGGGTAATCTTGAAAATGATATTGGTACTATTGAAGGTAATATTGGTAGGCATCCAAAAAACAGACTACAAAACACTGTATACGTTGGTGACGATAAATTTAAAGGAAAAACTGCAATTACTCATTACAAAGTTATTGAGCGATTTGGTTATTTGACTTTAATAGAATGTACCTTAGAGACTGGTAGGACTCATCAAATCAGAGTACATATGAAGCATATCGGTCATACACTTTTTAATGATAAGAGATATGGTGGTGATAAAATTTTAAAAGGCACTACCTTTGCAAAGTACAGACAATTTGTTAATAATTGTTTTAAGGTTTTAAATCGTCAAGCATTACATGCAAAATACTTAGCATTTGATCATCCAATAACAAATGAAAGATTAAAATTTTCTTCTAATCTTCCTGATGATTTTAAACTTTGTATTGATAAATGGCGTACCTATTCCAAATTCACAAATTGATTTTTCCCTTTTAAATAGTTTAACAAGCGATTAACGTTTAACTTTTTTTAAATTTAAAATTTGTTGGTATTTTTGAATAATAAAATTTGTTATGAAAGTAGTTTTATCTCCAGCGAAATCTCTTGATTATAGCACTAAATTACCCACTGAGTTTAGTTCTAAGGGATGCTTCATGAATGAAGCTTTTCAGCTAAATAATTTATTAAAGAAGAAAACTCCAAAAGCTCTTTCTGAGCTAATGAATATTTCTCCTAAAATTAGTGAATTAAATTACATTAGGAATCAGCAATGGTCTGTTCCGTTCACAAGTGATAATTCACGACAAGCTATTTATGCTTTTAATGGAGATGTCTATCGTGGTATAGATGCTTACACAATTTCAAATGATAAGCTCGAAAAGTTACAAAATACTGTTCGTATTATATCTGGTTTATACGGACTTCTAAAACCAATGGATTTGATACAACCTTACAGACTTGAAATGGGTACTAAATTTCCTGTTGGTAAGAATAAAAATTTATATGACTTTTGGCGTGAAAAAATTACATTATCGCTCAAAAAAGAGTTAAATTCCAGTGATTTGTTAGTGAATTTAGCTAGTCAGGAGTATTTCAAAGCTATTGACACAAAAGTTATTTCATCCCCCATTGTTAATATTGACTTTAAAGAGTTTAAAAACGGAAAATATAAGACTATTGCTATCTTTTCAAAATTAGCTCGTGGACTTATGACAAGATTTATTATTGATAATGATCTTAAAAGCATTGATGATCTAAAGACTTTTAATAGTGATAGATATGAATATGATGAAAGTTTATCAACTGAAAACAGATTAGTCTTTACCCGATAATTCCATACTTTTACTACAAAAAGCTAAGCTATAATGGATTGTATAAATTTATCTATTTTAGAAATTCCCTTGGTTTTCAAATGTTTTATAAAAGCACTTCCTATTATTCCACCATTAGAATATGCTGTAGCTTCATTGAAACTTTTTTTATCTGAAATTCCAAACCCAGTTATCAAAGGATTTTTTAAATTCATTCTAGAGATTCTTTTGAAATAATTTAATTGTTCATTACCAAAACCATTTATGCCTCCTGTAGTGCTTGAGCTACTAACTAAATAAATAAATCCATCTGAAACTTTGTCTATATATTTAATTCTATTTTCGGAAGTTTGGGGTGTTATTAAAAAAATATTAATTAACCCATATTTGTCGAAAATTTTCTTGTAATTTCTGTGGAATATTTGCACAGGCAAGTCAGGGATGATACATCCATCAATGCCAACTTCTTCACACTTTTTACAAAATTCTTCTACTCCATATTGAAGGATTGGATTGAAATATCCCATTATTATTAATGGTATTTTAACACTATTTCTAATATTTGCTAACTGATTGAACAAATAATTTGTATTCATACCATTTTTAAGTGCTTTGCTTGAACTGTCTTGAATTGTTGGGCCATCAGCTAGTGGATCACTAAAAGGTAAACCTATTTCAATAAAATCAACATTATTTTTTTCAAGTTCTTTAATAATTTTAACTGTATCGTCGATTTTAGGAAATCCAGCAGAAAAATATATTGAAAACAGTTTTTTGTTTTCTTTTAATTTTCTTTTAATTCTATTCATAATACTAAAGTTTGAAATAATCTACGTAATTATTTAAATCTTTATCACCTCTTCCAGATAGACAGACAACTATTACATCATCTTTTTTAAATTTTCTTTCTTTAAAAATAGCAAATGCATGAGCTGTTTCTATCGCAGGTATTATTCCCTCAAGTTGGGATAATTCTAAACCAGCTTCCATTGCGTCTGAATCTGTTACAGAAATAAACTCTGCTCGTTTAGTGGTATATAAATTTGCATGCATGGGTCCAATTCCTGGGTAATCTAGCCCGGCTGATATTGAATAAGGTTCAGTAATTTGACCATCACTATTTTGCATCAATAGAGTCTTGCTTCCATGAATAATCCCCTCTTTTCCAAGTATTGAAGTTGCGGCACTTTTACCAGTATTTACTCCTTTACCAGCAGCTTCAACTGCAATTATACCAACACTATCATCATCCAAGAAATTATAAAATGCACCAGCTGCATTACTCCCTCCACCTACACAAGCAACAATATAATCAGGGCTATCGCAACCTTCTTCTGCTTTGAGTTGAAATTTGATTTCTTCTGAAATAACTGATTGAAATCTTGAAACCATATCAGGATAAGGGTGTGGACCTACTGCGCTACCAATAATATAGTGTGTGTCATTAGGATTATTTATCCAATCACGAATTGCTTCGTTGGTTGCATCTTTCAGTGTTTTGCTTCCAGAAGTTGCAGGTTTGACATCAGCTCCTAGCATTTTCATTCGAGCTACATTAGGTGCTTGGCGAGCAATATCAACTTCTCCCATATATATCACACATTTAATACCTGCAAGAGCACAAACAGTTGCTGTTGCTACGCCATGTTGTCCCGCGCCAGTTTCTGCAATAATTCTTTTTTTATTTAAACGCTTGGCTAATAATATTTGTCCTATAGTATTATTTATTTTATGTGCCCCAGTATGACATAAATCCTCTCTTTTAAAGTATACTTTTGTTTTATATTTTTCAGAAAATCTTTTTCCGTAATATAATGGAGTTGGTCTACCAACATAGTTTTTCAAAAGTTGATTAAATTCAATTTTGAAACTTGAATCAGACATAATACTCAAATATCTTTCGGTTAATCTTTCAATATTTGGATAGAGCATTTCAGGAATGTAAGCACCTCCAAATTGACCATAAAATCCATTTTCATCAACATTGTAACTCATAATTTATCAATAAATATTTTAACTTTATTTTTATCTTTATATCCTGGTTTTACTTCAAATTGACTGTTTATATCTATTCCATAACAATATTTTGAAGCTTTATTTTTTTTAAATTCTTTTATTTGGTCAAAAGATTCAAGACCGATACCACCACTTAAAAAATATGGTTTGTCTAATTTGTAATTTTCAATCAAATTCCAATTAAAACTATATCCATTACCTCCATATTTTAAACCTTTGGTATCAAAAAGAAAATAGTCTACACATTCTTTGTAAATATTCAATTTACTGAAGTCAAAACTATCATCTATAGCAAATGCTTTAATTATTTTTAAAGATCTTTTTTTTAGGTTTCCACAAAGTTTAGGAGATTCTTCACCATGGAGTTGTACTAAATCTAGTGAGTTTATTTTAACCATATTAAATATAGTTTTTTCATCACTGTTGACGAAGACACCAACTCTCTTAATGTTTTTTGTATCACATTTTATTGGGCTAATAATTTTTCGTTTTGAAAATTCATAGAAAATAAATCCAATATAGTCTGGTTCAAGCAAGGAAATTGCATTAATATTCTCTTCGTATTTCATCCCACATACTTTTATTTTCATTTTTTCAAATTATAAATGAATTTACTTGCAATATCTCCAGGCTTATTTGATTTCATGAAGTTTTCACCAATTAAAAATCCTTTGTAACCAAATAATTTTAGTTTCTTTACAACTTCAATATTGCTGATCCCACTTTCTGAAATTTTCAAAAACTCATTTGGAATAAAATCACTTAATTCTTCGCTAAGGTTTAAATTTATTTTAAATGTTTTTAAGTCACGATTATTTACTCCAATAATATCTAAAGAGGGCATTATATTATTTTGTAATTCTTCCTTGTTGTGGACTTCAAGAATAACTTCAAGATTTAAATTTTTAGCAAGAATTGATAAATTTTTAATACTCTTTTTATCCAGAATAGCTGCTATAAGCAAAATTACATCAGCTCCAAAAGCCTTAGCTTCAATTATTTGATATGGATCTATAATAAACTCTTTTCTTAATATAGGGAGTGTACAGCTTGAACGTCCAATCACTAAATCTTCTATTGATCCTCCAAAATATTTTTGATCAGTTAATATAGACATGCCACTAGCACCTGCTTTTTCATATTCAACAGCAACATCAAACACATTCAAACTTTGATTTATTTCTGATTTTGATGGTGATCTTCTTTTAAATTCTGCAATTATTCCACTGCTACTAGTTTTATTTAAGTTTGATGTAAGTGAATTTTTAGGTCTATCAAATAGAACTGAATCCTCAAGTTGAGTCTCAGGAATTAATTTTTTTCGAAATTCAACCTCCTTAAATTTATCTCTTACTATTTTTTGAAGAATCGTCACACTATAAATTAATTAATTTATTCAAAACTGTTTTAGCTTTCCCACTGAATAAACTCTCTTTAGCAATTTCAAACCCTTCTTTGTGGGTAATTTGTTTAGCCGTTGCTATAGCTAATCCAGCATTTGCACATACAACCATATTTTGTTCATTTGTTCCTTTTCCCATAATAATTGTCTTAAAAATTTCACTAGCTTTTTTAATAGAATTACCACCAAATATTGAACTTGGGTCAACTGTATCAAGGCCTAAGTCTTCAGGAGTGAAAATTTTTTCAGTCTTATTTGATACTATTTTAGCATTATTTGTAAGCGATAATTCGTCATATCCTCCAAGGTCATGAACAATGCTGTATTTTTTATCAGATTTTTGATATAAATAGCAGTATAATCGCAAAATTTCAAGACTAAAAACTCCAACTAATTGGTATTTTGGTAAAGCAGGATTGACCATAGGTCCTAACATATTGAAAAATGTTTTAACACCTAGTGCTTTACGAATTGGAGCTACATTTTTCATTGCTGGATGAAATAACGGAGCATGTAAGATACAAATATTAGTAGTCTCAATTGAACGTTTTAAATAATCTATATCATTTGTAAATTTCACTCCCAGTGATTCCAATACATTTGATGACCCGCACGATGAAGAAACTCCATAATTACCGTGTTTAGTTACCATAATACCCGCCCCCGCAGTTATAAATGATGAAAGAGTAGATATATTAAAAGTGTCTTTTCCATCACCACCTGTTCCACATAAATCTATTGAATTGTAGTTTTTAAAATCAACTGAAACACAAAGTTCTAGTAACGCGTTTTTAAATCCTTGTAATTCCTCAACAGTTATACTTCTCATCATATACACAGTTAGGAAAGATGCAATTTGTTCTGGACTATAATCCCCCTTGGAAATATTTATCAAAACTTGTTTTGCTTCTTCTTCACCTATTTTTTCGTGATTAATAAGTCGATTTAGTGCTTCTTTCATCTTAAGAATTAACCCAGTTTTTTAAAATTATTTTTCCTTTTGGAGTAAGAACGGATTCAGGATGAAACTGTACTCCCTTAACATCAAAGTTTTTATGTTTAATTGCCATAATTTCATTTTTTTCATCAATACAAGTTACTTCTAAGCAACTCGAATTATTAATTTTAACCACCCATGAGTGATATCTTCCAACTAAAATTTTATTTCCTAAATTTTTAAATAAATAATCATTTTTGGAAATTATTTTTACTTCTGTTTGAATTCCATGGTATACATTATTCAGATTAAATAGCTTGGCTCCAAAAACTTCACCAATGGCTTGCATGCCTAAACAGACCCCAAGAATACTTTTTGAAGGCGCATACCTTTTAATAATATCTTTTAATAAGCCAGCTTCTTCTGGAATTCCAGGCCCAGGGGATAAAACTATTTTATCAAAATCTGCTACTGTATCAATTTTAATTTGATCATTCCTTTTTACTAATACTTTACAATTTAGATCTTCTAAATAATGGACCAAATTATAGGTAAAGCTATCGTAATTATCAACTACTAATACTTTTTTCATTTTAAATATTTTCTGCAATTTTAATTGCTTTTTTAAGAGCCCCTAATTTATTGTATACCTCTTCTAATTCTTTATTTGGTGATGATTTTGTGACAATACCAGCACCAGCTTGCCAATGTAGTTCTTGGTTACAACTTAAAAATGTTCTTATCATGATAGCGTGATTATAGTTTCCTTTGAAATCCATAAATCCGATTGCACCTCCATAGAAACTTCGATTTGTCTTTTCGTATTTTTCAATTAGCTCCATTGCTTTGAATTTTGGAGCACCAGAAAGAGTTCCAGCAGGAAAGGTATCTGCAACTATTTGCATTGATGAAATATTATTTTTAATTTTTCCACAAACTTTACTTACCAAATGAATTACATGAGAAAAAAATTGTATTTCCTTATAGTTTTCAACTCCAACTTCTGAACAGTGTCGGCTGAGATCATTTCGTGCTAAATCAACAAGCATTACATGTTCACTATTTTCTTTTTCGTCATTTATTAATTTTTGTGCGAATTTAGCATCATCCATATCATCTCCTGTTCTTGGAAAAGTGCCAGCTATTGGATGTATTTCTGCTTTTTTGTCTTTTAATATGAGCTGTGCTTCTGGCGAACTACCAAAAATCTTAAAATTTCCATAATCAAAATAGAATAGGTAAGGAGAGGGGTTTACATTTCTTAATGCTCGATAAACATTAAAATCATCTCCTTTAAAAGCTTGTTCAAATTTACGAGATAATACTAATTGAAATACATCTCCTCTATGACAATGTTTTTTTGCAATATTGACCATTTCTATAAATTCTTCATCAGTTAAATTTGAAGATATTTCACCAAAAGTCTTAAAATTAAAAGTTGCATAGCGGTCCTTTGTAATTAATTGATGAATAGTCTCAATATTGTTTTTGTTTTTGTAACAATGTGCAAATAAATATGCCTCATTTTTAAAGTGATTAATGGCAATTATATTTTGAAAAATTGAGTACTGAATTTCAGGTATTTTTAAGCTATTTTTTTTATTACTAATTTCTATACTTTCAAAATATTTTACTGCATCATACGAAGTGTATCCAAATAAACCATTGTTTATAAATTTATAGGATTTATCTTCATTAATTTCAAATTCTTTGATGAATTTTTGAATCTCAGCTGTTACATCTTTATAATCAATTTCATATTGTTTTTTAGTTTGATCAGGATAAGACTTTGTCAAGTTCTTACTTTGAATTTTAATGTTAGCAATAGGATTGAAGCATATGTAAGAAAAACTATTTTCATTACCACGATAATCACTACTCTCAAGTAAAATACTGTTTGGGAATTTATCCCTAATTTTTAAATAAACACTTACAGGAGAAAGTGTGTCTGCCAATATTTTCTTACTGTATGTTTCTAACTTATACCTTTTCATAATAAAAAAAGGCTTGTCGTGACGACAAGCCTGAATATATTTGTATACATGGGGTGATCACGATTGTTAATTATCGATAATCCACCACCATGTATTTAGATTTATTAAATTCATTATCCTTTCAAATATATAAACGTTTTTTTTTTATTCAAACTTTTTTCGTTTAAAATTTTAAATTCACTTTTAAATCAAATTCATCGTATATAGCACGATCTTTAAGTCCGTCAAAAAAACTAGAAGAGCCATATTTTATTTCAAATTTGGTTCTATCAATTTTTAAGTCAGCATAAGCAGAATTATCAGAAATATTAATTTTAAAAGTTATAGGATTTGTAATTCCCTTGATAGTTAAATCTGCATCTATTAAATAAACAACAATTTTTGAGTCATTTTTTAGTTTTGAAACCTTTTTAAAAACTAGTTCAGCATTATTATATTTTTTTACACTAAAAAAATCATCGTTTTTTAAATGATTATCTAACCTCTCTTTAGATCCACCCTCTAGATCAGTGGTATTAATGGTAGTCATATCCATTACAAATTTTCCACCTATTAGATTTGAAGTATCGTCAAAACTCAATTCTCCACTTCTAAGTGTTATAGTTCCCTCGTGTTGACCTGTAACTTTATATCCTATCCATTTTATGATACTATTTTTTATGTCGACTTTTTTTGTTATCACAGATTTAAATCCACATAAACAAATGCAAATTGCAGTAAATAGAAAAATTTTTGTAAGTTTCATAAATATCTTTTTTTGTTATCATACAAATTTCTAAATTTAGATAGAAAAAATAAAAATTAGAATTTAAACTTTTGTTAAATTTTTAAGTTAAAAATTGTAAAATGAAGAACTTGTCACAAAAAGAATGGAAAAATTTGTATGAGGAGCTTGATAATTCAATAATTCTTGATGTAAGAACAGAACAAGAATATTCAGAAGGGAAAATACCTAATTCTTTAAATATTGATTTTCTAAATCCCCAAGAATTTATGTCTGAATTAGACTTATTAAATAAATCATCAAATTATTTTATTTACTGTAAAGCTGGCAGTAGAAGTGCTCAAGCATGTCTTATTATGAATCAATTGGGTTTTGAAAACACATATAATTTAGAAGAAGGATTTTTAAATTGGAAAGGAGAAGTTACATAAAAAAATATGCGAAACTTTTTCTTAAAATTAACAATAATTTTTTTATTATTTAGCTGTAATCAAACTGCCAATTTAATTTTTCAAGATATTAATTCAGATGAATTAGAATTAATGATTAACAAAGAAGATCTTACATTGCTTGATGTAAGAACAACTGCCGAGTATAGCAATGGACACTTGATAAGTGCTGTAAACATTAATTATTACGGAGAAAATTTTGATGATGAAATTGACAGACTCGATAAATTAAAGCCGATTGTTGTTTATTGTAAATCAGGTGGGAGAAGTTCTAAATCTGCATTAAAGTTAGTTGAGAAAGGTTTTAAAAAAATTTATAATTTAAAAGGTGGATTTGATCAATGGGTTTTTAATGGAAAAGCTATCCAAAATTAAAATCTAATTCCACAATTCAACAGGGTATTTCCCCTGTTTAACAAGTTTGTTGAGAGTTTTAGTAGCAACTTCCTTGTCGTTATAATAAGTCACACCAAACCACTGGCTTTCAGTATTAATTACTTCTACAGATATTAATTTATTTTTCATCATTTCGTGTATCACAAAAGGAAGATAAATTTCATTTTTTTCATGATTATTCGAATCATTTAAAAAAGTAGAAAAATATTGTTCTGTATACTCAAATATTTTAGGATTACAAATCCAAAAATTCATAGAAACTGTTGAATTTGAGTTGAGGGTAATACCCGATTCTATATCAGTAATTGTATTATTTTTTTTAATAATTTTTGTTTTTTCAATAATTGAATCTAAGTTATTATTTTTGACTGTACATATTCCTCTTGAAACAGTCCCATGATTTGATAATGTATCTTTAAGTTTATAGCCAATAAGAGCAAATTTGTTACTTTTATTTTCAGATTTAATAAAATTAGAAGCTCCTTTAAATGCTCTTTGACCATAATAGTCATCAGCATTTATAATTACAAATAAAGATTTTATTACATTTCTTGCTGTCCAAACAGCATGAGCAGTACCCCATGGTTTATTGCGAATTCCATTAAAACTAGAATTTTGAGGAATATCATCTACTTTTTGGGCTAAAATATCTAGCTTTATAGAGCTATCTATTTTTTCTTTGAAATAATTTTTTAAAAATTTTTGATTTTCGCTTTTTGTTACAATTACAATATGATTAAATCCATTTTTTATTGCATCATATATACTAAATTCCATTAGAAATTCTCCATTTGGGCCAAGATCATCAAACTGTTTTAACTTACCGTATCTACTTCCACTTCCAGCTGCCATTAATAATAATGTCATAATACTTTTTTACCTTCAAAAATAACTCTTTAAAATAAACTCATTAATTTATTTCATTAAATTTGTTCAAATATATAAACATTAATGATAAAAATTATTTCACATTTTTTACTATTTATTTATTCTTCTTTGGCCTTGTCTCAAGTCCCAGGCTATTATTCATCTATAGATTTTAATCAAGATGGAACATCAATTCGAATACAACTTTCAGAGCTCATTTCAAATACCCATCATACATATATTCCCTACACTTCAAGTTCTACTGATACCTGGGATATTTTAAGACAAAGCGATATTGAATATGAAAATTCTACGGATGTTTTACTTATTTACGGATATGATGATAACGATAATGAATTCATAAGTGATCGTACCAGGGATATTTATGATACTTGTCATACAAGTTGGTGTAATGGACTATGGAATAGAGAACATGTTTTTGCAAGGTCCTTAGCGAATCCTAGTCTTACAACATTTGAGCCAGGGCCAGGCACTGATGTTCATAATTTGCGAGCTGCAGACTCTCAAAAAAATACTGAGCGAAGCAATAGGCTTTTCACAGATAGTGAAGGAGACTCAGGTATAGTAGATCACTATTATTACCCAGGAGATGAATGGAAAGGAGATATTGCTCGAATTATTATGTACATGTATTTAAGGTACCCTGGTCAATGTGAACCAATCAACTCTGGAGCTGGTAGTATAAGTTACGCTCCAAACTATGATATGCCCGATGTATTTTTAGAGTGGAATCAACAAGATCCAGTATCTGATATAGAAGTAAGACGAAATGAAATTATTTCATCATATCAAGGAAATAGAAATCCATTTATTGATAATCCCTTTATAGCAACTATAATATGGTCTGGACCAGAAGCTCAAGATACATGGAATCTTTTATCTGGATCAGTAAACACTATTGAAAAAATTGTTATTAATCCCACAGTTGCTAACGATTTTATAGAGATCAGCGGTTTTGATAGTAATAAATTCAAATTTCTTATTATTAATCAATTGGGCCAAATTTTAATGGAGATTAATAATAATAAATTAATCGATATTTCAGCACTTCCTTCAGGAATATATGTACTAAAATTGGTAGAATCTAATAAAACATTACAATCTAAATTTATTGTAAAGTAGATATGGTATTCTTTAAAAAAATTAAATATTTAATTATAACCTTATTTGCTCTAAGTTACACTGCCAACTCTCAATCTATTTTTTCTGAGAATTATGCTTCAAAAGCTGATATAAAAGTTTATGTTGTAAATTATATTTCCCAAGCTGATTTAGCAGTTTTTAAGGTTGAATATCAAAGCCAAGCTAAAGGTAATGATGGTTTATGGTATTTTGTTGATTACAAAAGCCAATCAGATAAGTCAATATTTTTTGTTGATTATAAAAGTCAGGCCGATTTGTTAATTTTTTTTGTTGATTACAAAAGCCAGTCTGGTTGGATAAACAATAAATTAAAACATTTAATGTTTTAATAAATAATATTAATCTTGTATGTTTATGGTATAATGTTTGTTTTTTTTGTATAATATACCATGAATATAATTTTTTTTGATTGATTATAAGACCATTTAACATATCCAAAGCATACAAAATCTCAATCTTTGGGATTTTACTCTTCATAGGTTTAAATTTTTTTAAATCAATTAATCTATGGGGTTTTGAAAGAACTAATCTAGATCCCCAAGTTAGTTTTTCTTCTGACCCTAGCGATGACGACAGTGATGGAGTAATAACGATTTGTGAAGGAAGCACAGTTGTTTTTACTGACACCTCTAGCGATGTTCCATCCGCTTCATTTTATCAGTGGTCTTTTCAGGGTGGAGAGCCAAATAGTTCTAATAATGTTGGTCCTCACGAGATTTTGTATGAAAATGAAGGTGTTTATGAAGTGGAATTAGAAATTAGCGGGGTTTCATCATCAATGACAATAAATGTTGTTTCTTCACCTGATCCATCGATTAATGTGTTAGAGAACTGGGGTACAACTACTATTAATGGTGAAACTTATTTCACTTATTGTGGTAATCAAACAGCTTCAGAAAATTTTTCGACTGCTTTCCTTTTTAATACAAACTCCACAAATACAACTTCAAATTCAATTCATTCAATTTCAATTGGTGAAGGTCAATTTACAGATTTTACCGGTGAAAATGGTGGGCCATTTGAATATTACGCAACTAGCGGTTTAACAGAAATTATTTACACAATTCAAGATGGACCCTGCATTATTGAAAAAGTTTTTAAATTATACGTTGGAGCTAATCCAACAGCTTCAATCATTAACGAAGGTGTACCAGTTTTGTGTACTCCAGGCAGTGTAAATTATACTATTACATATGGAGCACAAAATGGACCAGGTACTGTATATATAATTGATGTTAGTGATGGTTCTCCTCAAGTGCAATTTGATCATCCACCACCAAGTACATACACTCATAATTTTACCAGTACCTCCTGCGGTGCAGATGAAATTTCTTTTAGTGGACAAACTTATCAAAATGCATACGAAATTTCAATAACTGCTATTAATGCATGTGACCAATCAACATCAGGTTTTGCTCCTATATATATTGAAAGTAATCCTGAAGCGGATTTTATTTTTAATCCGGTTCCGGAAGATAATGTCGTCTGTCAAGGAGCAACTTTAGAAGCAATTGATACGTCGACTCCGGGATCTAGTATAAATGAAGGTCAATGTGATGAATCTTACAAAAGATTCTGGGAAATTACTGCACCTAACGGAGATATATTAATTTCTAATTCTTCAGGACAACTCGAAACTAATGACTGGGCTACAGTCAACGGACATATGGGATATGTCAATGGAGGTATCAATCCAGATGCCTTATCAGTTTCCAATTGGAGTAGTATGGGTGCTTCTGAAATTGAAATTGAATTTTTAGAGCCCGGTAATTATGACATTACCCTTTATGTTGGAGGTTCTGGTCAGAGTAATCAATGTGGTATTACATCACACACAGAAACTATTTGTGTAATTCCAGACGTAGTTGCAGATTTTGTATTGAGTACAAATTCGGTATGTGGTCCAGCAACCATAACAAGTGAAAATAGTTCAAGTGAGTCTTCTTGCGGAATTGAAAATATATATAATTGGGAGGTAACTTTTCAAAATCCTGACAATTGTCCCGTATCAAATAACCCAAATTGGGATTTTTCCAATGGAACTTCAGCTTCTTCATTTGAACCAGTATTTCAATTTAATACACCTGGGATTTATGAAATAAGTTTAACAGTAAGTCTTGACACTAGTGTTATTGGAGTGGATTGTGAACCAGACACTAAAACACAAACTATTACTATAAAAGAAAAACCACAAACAGATATTCCTGAAGTTGAGCTTTGTGAAAACGAAAGTTATACTTTTAACTTGGATTTATTTAATTGTTATGGAGATCCAGAGTCAGGACCTTCATATTTATGGGATTTTGGTGGTGCTAGTGCTTTGTCAATTGATGATGTTAATATTTTGAATCCTACAATTTCATTTGATAGTGCTGGAACTTATCCTTACACATTGACATTGACCAATGAGTGTGGAGATAATATTATTTCAGGTTCAATTGAAATTTTTCCAGAAATTTTGGTTACTATTTCTGGTCCAGAAGCTGTCTGTGTTAATTCATGTATTGAACTAACAGGATCTGTAAGTGGAGGAGTAACATCAGGTTCATGGTCAGCTTCAATTTCAGGCGGGGAGTTTTTACCAAGCAATAATGAATCAATTGTAACTTATTGTCCACCTGAAAATTATTTAGGGACAATAGAATTGACTTTAACATCTGACAGCCCCGCTAATGGACCTTGTCCTGTTGCAAGTGAAACTTACATAATTGATGTTCAAGCTGATGCAACAGTTGATGCAGGAACATATCAACCGTTCTGTGTAAATTCTCCTATTCAACTTAATGGATCTTTTGGAGGAGCTGCATCATCAGCCACATGGTCCGCTGATGTACCAGGGACTTTTTCTGATATCAATTCTCTTAATTCTACCTTCATACCAGACCTTAATAATTATACTGGTCCTATCACTTTCACTCTAACAACAGATGATCCATCTGGACCTTGTGAATCAGCTCAAGATACTGCTCAGGTGGAAGTTATTCCGTTAGGGCAAGTTAATCCAATTTCTGATTTTGATTTTTGTGTTTCTGATGTTTCTCAAACAATTTCTTTAACTACAACTCAAGTAGGAACAATATTCCAATGGACTAATTCAAACGAGAATATTGGTCTTGGACTTTCAGGAACTGTTGGGCCAGCAGACGTTGAAGCTACTGAAATATCATTTATTCCAAACAATGAAGATAATTTTCCAATTACTGCATTAATTACAGTTACACCAATTTATCAGTCTGATGGAACTAGTTGTGATGGACCAGAAGAAACATTTACTATAACTATATATCCAAGACCAGAAATCCCTGATTCAACTGTTGAAGTTTGTTCTGGAGAGGATCTTTTTGTTGAGATTCCTCAAAACTCACCGCCAGGTACAATTGTTGTCCCAGATAGTACATATGAATGGGAGGTCATAAGCCAGGATGATGGAATTGAAAATGCTTCTAACAGTAGTTCGGCTGATTTTATGCTTATTCAACAAGAATTGAAAAATAATTTAAATATTGTACAGACCGTCAAATATTCAGTTACACCAACTCCGCCACAATCTCCTACTGGGTTGGAATGTTCCGGAGAACCATTTGAAATAACAGTTAATGTATATCCAAGACCAGAAATCCCTGATTCAACTGTTGAAATTTGTTCTGGAGAGGATCTTTTTGTTGAGATTCCTCAAAACTCACCTCCAGGTACAATTGTTGTCCCAGATAGTACATATGAATGGCAGGTCATAAGCCAGGATGATGGAATTGAAAATGCTTCTAACAGTAGTTCGGCTGATTTTATGCTTAT
>Ga0160423_10000937_pt1 | contig 24291 bp, 20 predicted proteins | sample CRUFie14St8metaG_FD_108191 | JGI IMG/M metagenome (GOLD analysis project Ga0160423, IMG submission 108191) | Marine microbial communities from the Costa Rica Dome - CRUD Field 142mm St8 metaG | ecosystem: Environmental > Aquatic > Marine > Oceanic > Photic zone | place: Costa Rica: the Eastern...
ATATCCTTTTGGGTTTTTAAAGGTGCTGCCACCAGTTCGCTCTGTTATTGGTTGACTTTCCACCCTTCTTGCTTTTATTTCGTCAAGTTTTTTTTGGATGTTAAGCTGCACGCCCTTACCTGTTTTGAACAAGCCTGAGAGAAAAATATAATCTTTGGGAACTCCACAGTGGCGATAGCTCATCGCCATTTCTTCAAGAGATAGAACTTTGATATTTCCAGTATTATCGATGACTTCTGCTTCGATAAGGATATCTTTAACTTCCTTGCCGTAAGCTCCAGCATTCATTCGAAGACCACCCCCAATTGTTCCGGGTATGCCTGATAAGAACTCTAAACCTGAATATCCTTCCTTAAGAGCTAAACGAGCTGCGATACTATTTGGTAAGCCAGCACCAATTCGCACACTGTTATTTTTAAAATTAATAGAAGCAAAGTTTTTCCCAAGCTTAATTACTACTCCAGGTATCCCACCGTCCCGAATAAGAATATTTGAGGCCGCACCAATTATCGTGACTGGAACCTCTTCAGAGTTTTGCAAAAGAAATTGACTTAAGTCTTCGTGGTCTTGTGGCCGAAAAACTGTGGCAGCAGGACCGCCAACCCGAAACCATGTGTAAGGAGCCATTACTACATGTTTTTTGTAACTTCCTCTTACATCGGGTAATCTTTTTAAATCAAAATCCCTAAAATCTGAAAATATCATGAAGTTTGATCCTCCATTTCCAGTACAACTACATCAGACTTTCTAGTATCACTGATCCGCTTTGTGGATTTTGAATCTGTCAGTTCTATGGGCTTTCGTGTAGCGGTCACCCCGATGGCCTGGAAGATATCTTCTAAGTCTTTCGGCAATGAGTTTGCCCATGTGGTAATATTGCCGGCTCCGAGGCATAACACTAGATCCCCAGGTTCAGCCACTGCTGCAACCTGTGAGGGAAGTTCTTCCGCGTTTTTAAGGGGAAGAACTTGGCAGTAGTTACGAAGTCGAATTCCTTCAACTAAGTGATTTCTGTCGAAATTCTCTATGGCTATTTCGCCTGCCGCAAAGACATCTGAAACAAAAACAATATCAGCCTCCTCAAAACAACCACAAAACTCATCGAACAAGTCCCGAAGTCGCGTGTATCTATGTGGTTGAAAAACGACAATTACTTTCCCTGATTTACACGCCAATCTAGCAGCGTTGAGAGCGGCATTTATCTCGACCGGATGGTGTGCATAATCGTCTATTACGACTATGCCATTGCTAATACCCGTTTTTGTAAATCGTCTTTTTACTCCTTTAAAATCACGCAAGCCTTCCCGTATTAGGTCTTCATGCATACCCATTTCCAATGAAATAGCTATTGCAGCCAAAGAATTCAAAACATTATGTTCGCCATACATTGGAAGTTCGAGACGCTCAATACTTCCGCTGTTTGTTTTCCCTCTATCACGCACAATCACATCAAAACACGAACCAGTTTCAGTGGCGGTGATCTTGGAAGCTTGGACATCCGATTCCTTATTAAAGCCATAAGTTATTATGCGCCGGTCAGGAATTTGTTGCACTAATTCCTGAACTACGGGATGATCTATACAAACGACTGCAAAGCCGTAAAATGGGATATTCTTAACAAAAGAACGAAATGCGTTCTTCAGATTTTCAAAATTACCGTGAAAATCTAGATGCTCCCGATCTATATTAGTTACGACCGCAATGGTGGCAGGCAAATTGTTAAAACTACCATCCGACTCGTCAGCCTCCACTACCATCCAATCGCCATCACCAAGACGCGCATTTGTTCCATAGGAATTTAGTATTCCTCCATTTATTATAGTTGGATCTAGACCTGCACTATCCAGAACGGAAGCAACCAGTGAAGTAGTGGTTGTCTTTCCATGAGTTCCTGCACACGCTATTGACCACTTTAATCTCATAAGTTCAGCCAGCATCTCTGAACGATGAACTATAGGAATTTGTTTTTCCCGTGCAAAACTCAGCTCAACATTCCCTGCTTGGATAGCAGTTGAAACTACTGCGATAGATGCATCACTCAGATTTTTAGAAGCTTGTCCCACAAAAACCCTTACCCCCATTTCCTGCAATCGCTTTACATTTTGATTCTCTGAAATATCGCTGCCCTGAACTTTGTACCCTAAGTTGTGGAGGATTTCGGCTATGCCACTCATTCCAATGCCGCCGATTCCGATAAAATGAATAATGCCGATATCTATGGGAAGTCTTTGCATAATTAGCCTCCCGACTCACAAAAGAGAAAAAGACCCAATGCATTAACCAACATAGCGCTTGACAAAGTTTTGGTCTCAGAAGATCTCGAAGCCGCACGTAAAACTAGATCAGCAAGACGTTCAACTGCGTCTGGGACACCACAATTTCGGGCGGCAATAGTGGCATTATTATAAATATTTTCATCTGTAAGAACCTTATTGATAACATTTGCTAGAGCTTCTGGCTTTAAGTCGGTTTCGTCACAGCACCAGGCTCCACCTGCCTTAACCATGTCGATTGTGTTTTTCTGCTGATGATTATCCAAAGCAAACGGATACGGTATGAATATAGCTGGTCGTCCAACAACTGCTAATTCCGCAACTGTCGAAGCTCCAGATCGGGAGATAACAAGGTGAGCTTCCTGAAGCATTTCTGGCATTTGATGAAAAAAGGTTTTTAATTCGAATTTAATGCCCGCTTTTTTATAAACCCTATTAACATGTTGAATATCTTCTATTCTACATTGTTGTTTTATCACCAAGCGTTCACGTAATTGTTTATTCAATGACGCGATGGCAGATGGAACAGCCTCGGAAAGAAACCGGGCACCTAAACTACCGCCGACGATTAAAAGGTTTATTTCTTTGTTTCCTGTTAATGTCGGTGCTGATATTTCTCTGCTGGAAAGAAATTCTGTTCTCACCGGGTTGCCCGTCAAACACGACAACATTTTTTTATCATTCAAACCCGATGTATTCTTAAAAGATTTAGCGATAAATGTTGCTCGCTTCATCAACCAGCGGTTAGCTCTTCCAAGCACAGCGTTTTGTTCGTGTATGATTGATGGAATACACATCCAGTGCGAGGCCACCAATGGGGGAAGAGAGGGATAACCTCCGAACCCAACGGTTACATCAGCGCTAAAATCGAAAATTATCTTCCATGACAATATGGTACTTTTGATTAAGCTAAAAAATGCAAGCATTTTTAAAAATGCATTTTTCTGACTGGGATTTTTTACGTCTATGTATTTAACTGAAACCCCATTCTTTTCTATCTCAAATTTTTTTCCTCTGAGATCAGTAATGAGCAGAATATCGTGGCCCATTTCTTTCAATTTTTTGGCCAGACTGATTGCGGGAAAAACGTGACCTCCTGTTCCCCCAGCAACTAGTATGATTTTTCTTCTGGTCATAGAAACTCCTCCCGACCGGGCCTTTTCCTAGTTAAAGCCAGAACCATTCCCATCCCAATGGACAGGGCAAGGAAAGATGAACCACCATAACTTATGAAAGGTAATGTCATTCCTTTTGCGGGGATTAGTTGAAGTGAAGAACTTATGTGTATTAAAGCCTGCAAACCAAATTGGATGAGTAAACCAGCGACAGCCAGGAACACAAACAAACTGCTCTCAGACATTATTCGCAAACAACCCCTTAGCACTAAAAATCCAAATAGGCCTATCACCGCTAAGGCTATAAAAACACCAAACTCCTCACCAGCAACCGCGAATATAAAATCCGAATGCGCATCAGGTAGAAGATCTTTAATTTCACCTTCACCAGGTCCTGTGCCAAACAAACCGCCATTTGAAAAAGCTTCCAAAGATCGATCGATTTGATAGGTATCCCCTTTAGAAGGGTCAAGGAATCTATCGACACGAGACCTAACGTGATCAAAAAAGAAGTAGGCTGCTACCAGCCCACTAATCCCAAAGATAAAGAAAGATATAACAAAAAATAGAGGAAGACCTGCCAAGAAAAATTGGCATGACCACACCGCTGAGATGACAACGGTTTGACCAAGATCTGGCTGACCAAGCACTAGGCTTACAATTATTATAAACATCATTAGAGATATAAAATGTCCAGGAAAGCTTGTTTTAGACCTCCACTCCGAAAACATCCACGCAGCAACAACTGCGAAAAATGGCTTAATAAACTCGGATGCTTGAAGTGAAAAACCACCTGCCGATAACCATCGACGGGCTCCTTTTATTTCACTCCCAAAAATAAGGGTTAACCCGAGAATGATCATCCCAATTAATAAGCCAATTACAGCCAACCGCTTCACATTTTTGGGTGATAAAAGTGAAATGAGAAAAATCATAGCGATACCAAAAGGCAAAACAAGAAGATGTTTTTTTATAAAGTAGTAGCTACTCAATTTAAGTTTTGTGGCTACTGCCGGACTTGCACCAAAAACCATCAAGACACCAAAAAACACCAATATTAATAATGCTCCAAGAAACCATCTATCGACGGTCCACCACCATTGCCCAACTAAACTGGTATCTGTCCTAGTTAATGTGGTCATGTTGTTGTTTCCCAGCTCGAAGATTTTTCGAGGTTTAGTGAACCAACAATCGACTTAAACTGGTCTCCTCGCTCTTCATAACTCTCAAATTGATCAAATGAAGCGGCTGCTGGCGATAAAAGCACAACTGGGCTTTCTTTTTTTTCACTACATGCAGCTAAAGCAGCTTTTTTTACTGCAATTTCTAAATTTCTACATTTGGTACACGGGGTACTACTTTTAAAGACATCGAAGAACTCATTTTCCGAGCTTCCAATCAGAAATGCATGCTCAACATTCTCGAGTTTTTTGAGAAAAGACTTAGTAACTCGCTCTTTCTTTGAGAGGCCGCCGGCTATCCAATAAATTGACTTAAATGATGAGAGCGCGCGCTCTGTCGCATCAAAGTTTGTTGCTTTAGAGTCGTTTATAAAATTAATGCCAAACAATTCCCTCACTAATTCTTGACGGTGGGGCAGCCCCTCAAAACATTTTAATGCAGATTCTATTTCCCGCTGCTCAATCCCCAATGAAAGCGCTATGGCGATTGCAGCTGCTGCATTTTGATGGTTATGAACCCCGATAAGAGTTTTCATTTCATTTAAATTTATTTCGCACTTTGGTATACCAGGCAGCTTACTTCTTAAATTTCCACTCTCTACCCCAACCCCATTTTCTGGGATTTGATAACCAGATATAGGTATTACCGAGAGATCTGATTGATGTTTAAATTGATGGCATATTGATCGCGTAATTTCATCATCTGTACCAATAATGATTTTGGGATCATAACTTAAGTTATCGAAAATTCTTCGTTTCGCACGAACATATCCTTCCATACCGCCGTGTCGATCCAGATGGTCGGGCGTTATATTCAAAAGCACGGCGATACTGCACGCTAAAGAAGGGGATAATTCAAGTTGATATGAACTTAACTCCAAAACAATAAAGTCCGGCCTTGTATCTGACGACATCTCCAAAACTGGTCGACCGATATTTCCTGCTACTTCATTAGAAATATTTGAATGAGATAAAACGTGCCCGATAAGTGCGGTAGTGGTAGATTTACCGTTTGTCCCCGTAACGCCGATAATCCGATTGTTTTTAAAATTTTTTGCAAATATATCAATGTCACCAATAATAGGCACACCAGATGCCTTCGCTTTTGCTGCCACTGGATGGGGCTTTGGAAATGAGTGGGGTATTCCTGGACTCAGAACAAGTGCGTCCAAATCCTCAAAATTGATAGAGTGAAGATCTCTGACCTCAACTCCATTTGTAGAAACTTCCTTTCGTCTTTTCGGATTATCGTCCCACGCTAACACTCTAGCTCCACCGAGCATGAGGGAAGACACTGCAGCCTTACCTGATCTAGCAAGCCCCATGACCGCGACTGTTTTATTTGAAAATGATCTTGCGATAATCAACTTCTACCTCAGTTTCAGTGTTGAAAGTCCAATAAGCGCTAAAACAACGGCAATTATCCAAAACCGAATAACAACTGTTGGTTCAGCCCAACCTTTTTTTTCAAAATGATGATGTAGTGGAGCCATTCGGAAAATTCTTTTCCCGGTTAGCTTAAATGAGACCACCTGTACGATTACTGAAACGGTCTCTAACACAAACAAGCCACCAATTATAGCCAGAACCAACTCATGCTTAGTGATAACACTAATGGCACCCAGCGCTCCGCCTAATGACAAAGATCCAGTATCGCCCATGAACACCATTGCGGGCGGCGCGTTGAACCAAAGGAAACCAAGGCCGGCACCTATTATCGATCCGCAAAAAATGGATAGTTCACCGCTTCCCACCACATGATATAATTGCAGATATCCACTAAACAGTACGTTGCCAACGAGATAAGTTATCAATGCAAAACAAGCTGCTGCTATCATCACCGGTACGATAGCGAGACCATCTAGCCCATCCGTTAAATTAACCGCATTGGAAGCACCAACGATAACCAACACGCTAAACGGTAAAAAAAACCAACCTAATTCAATAAAAATATCTTTGAAAAATGGGACACTCAAACTTTCCTTTGTTTCTTGGGGTCCAAGTGAAGAAATTAGGAAAGCGACTAGTACCGCGACAATGATTTGGAGCACTATTTTGAGCCTGGATGACATACCATTAGAGCTAGCGGTCTTTAGCTTAAGAAAATCATCAACAAACCCTATCAAGCCAAAACTCGCAGTTACTCCGACCACGAGCCAAATATAAGGGTTATTAATATCAGCCCAAAGAAGCGTGGAAATAATTAGAGCGACTAGGATCATTAGTCCACCCATAGTGGGAGTTCCGCGCTTGGCCAGATGTGTTTCAGGTCCGTCATTTCGGATTGGTTGGCCATTTGCTTGCTGTACTCTGAGCCATCGGATCATACTGGGGCCAATAACAAAACTGATAACTAACGCGGTTAAAACGGCACCACCGGTTCGAAATGTCAGATATTTAAACAAATTAAAAATGGTGTATTCATCAGCTAGGGGAAATAGAAAATGATATAACATTTACTCATTACCCCCGTTTAACTCTGAGCTATTTGTATTCTCTATGCCCTTTGAATTTATGGCAGTTATTATCGGCGCCATATTGGTCCCTAGAGAACCTTTAACAAGAACTAGATCTCCTGCTCTTATTAAATTCGCGATTTGATCTGCGACATCAATACTTTCAGCGCCATGGGCCCCGAATACCTCAATTGGTAATAACTTGTGGAGCTCAAACATTAGCTTTCCAACGGTAAAAACAATGTCTGGCTTTGCAGCCAATAAATCATCTATTAATTCGGCATGTAATTTCCGTGCATCGTTTCCAAGCTCAAGCATATCGCCTATCACGATGATTTTTCGTCCGCCCGGACCTGGCTTCATTGACTTTAAAACAGAAAATGCTGACGTCATAGCGACCGGACTGGCATTATAACTTTCATCAACTAAGCAAAATGTCTCTTCTGTCGTAAGATTAATATTTTTTTGCCCTCCTCTTCCAACGGGGGTAGTAATACTTTTGAAGCACTTAGCCGCATGCTGAATATCTAGTCCAAGCGCATGAACAACCGCCAGGACACCAACAGAATTAAGCGCTCGATGCTTTCCGGTTTCCGACAAGACATATTGATGGGTTTCATTCTTAAGCTGGATTTTTACAAAACTTTTCCCTTTTCCAGGTTGCCACTCAAGCAACTGCAAGTCAGACTTTTTGTCTTCCCCAAAAGTGATTATGTTTTTTATCCCCTTTTTTTCTGCTCTTGACTTTAAAAAGTCTATCCAAGGGTTGTCTTGATTCAGGACAACTGAGCCATTTTCCGATAAACCATTAAAAATCTCTGCTTTGGCCTCTGCTATAGCCCTTTCAGTTTTAAGTTGCTCGAGATGAACACCATGAACATTTGTTATCAGAGCCACCTTAGGTCGAATTAAATTAGATAAATACGCAATTTCCCCTGTATTATTCATTCCGAGTTCGAACACCGCGAATCGAGAAGATCCATTCAAGCGTGCTAAACTGAGCGGAGCTCCAATATGATTATTTAAATTTCCTATCGTCGCATGCACGCTATCGAATTGAGCCAAAGCTTTTGCCAATAAGTTTTTGCTACTCGTTTTTCCAACGCTGCCCGTGACGGCTACAAACTTTGCCTCTGATCTTTTTCTGGCTAAACAGGCTATTTGAACGAGGGCTTTTTGAACGTTTGCAACAATTAATATTGGGCTTTCTTCTGACAACCCATCTATTTTTCTCTCGACTATAGCTGCGGCCGCCCCTTTGTCGAATGCATCCGCGACATAACAATGACCATCAACCCTGGTGCCCCTGAACGCTATAAAAATATCTTTAGGTTGAACTTTTCGACTGTCAATACTTACACCTGAAGCACGCCATTTTCTCCCATCAGTCTGGGCGTTTGTTGCGCCTTCAATTTCCACATTTGTCCAAAGGCTTCTACTCATGGTTTAAGCCCTCAGCATTTTTAATTAGGTTTTTTACTACCTCAACATCACTAAATTTAAATTTTTGACCATTAACTTCTTGTGTAGACTCATGCCCCTTACCAGCTACTAACAACAGATCGCCGCTTTGGAGCTTTGAAATTCCTAGTTTTATTGCCTCTCCCCTGTCCGCAACGCTTTCACCGTTTGGACAACCCTCTAAAATTTGATCTCTAATTCTTTTTGGGTTTTCATTTCTTGGATTATCGTCTGTTATCAAGCACAGGTCGGCTAATTCATCAGCAACTTGCCCCATTGTTTTTCGCTTACCTCTATCCCTTTCTCCGCCAGCACCAAAAACGCATATTAATCGTTTAGAAGTATGTTGCCTTAGCGCGACTAGTGCATTTCTGAGAGCGTCCGGCGTGTGAGCATAATCAACGATAACTTGAGCCAAAGAATTACTGTCAGTGACACGCTCTAAGCGACCAGGGACGCCTTTCAAATTTCTAAGCCTGTCTACCCAAAATTCAACATCACTATCTTTTTGAGAAGCTACGACAATTCCTAAGGCTGCCAACACATTTAGGATTTGAAACTTTCCCAGCAATTTCAATACAAATTGATATTCGACTTTAAAAACTTTAATTCTTATTTCCTGAAATGCTGGCGAAGGTTTAACGTCTAAAAGTTGAATATCTGCCCCGTTTGATGAGCCAAAGCTAATTATGCTTACTCCTCTTGAGATACAGATGCTCTTTAATGCTTCAAATTCACTTGAGTCAAAATTTAAAACTGCTGTGCCTTTTGCACTTAGGAGTTCCGAAAAAAGACGTGCTTTTGCTTTGAAATATGCCTTCATATCTTTGTGATAATCAAGGTGATCTTGCGTCAGATTTGTAAAAACCGCTGCACTAATTTTCACCCCGTCGATACGATATTGATCGAGGCCGTGACTTGACGCTTCAAGCGCTAGATAATGAATCTCTCTATCGCTCAAACTTTTTAAAACTTTATGAAGCCTGACCGTATCCGGCGTGGTCAAACTAGAGTTCTCGAGAACCTGTTTTGTTTTTAATCCTAATGTTCCTAGACTAGACGCACTATATCCAACTGAAAGCCAAAGTTGCCTAGCAAAATCTACTACCGAGCTTTTCCCATTTGTACCAGTGACCGCAGCAACATAATCTGGCTGACCATTAAAAAAACAAGCTGCTAACTTTGCTAATTCTAGTCGCGGGTTACATGTTTCGATGAGTGGCATAGTTGGAGCCATATCCCGGCACTTTGATGAATTTTGAGTAATAATTGCTACTGCGCCGCGGGATACCGCATCATCAACAAAATTCACCCCGTCAACCTTGTTCCCTGGTAGAGCAGCAAAAATATAACCCGGCTTCACCTCACGACTATTACTAGCAATACCAACAACATCGGGATCACCATGCCCTAAAACATTAGAAAATGTTTTTAAAGCATTTCTTTGAGAAGCGCTTTCTTTTATTAACTCAGAAAGATGCAAGGCGTTTTTTCCCTCCCCCTGGATTAATATTTATTTCTAAAATTTGTCGAATTTTTGGCGATGATTCGTTTTTTGGATGAACCCCAAGAAGAGGAGCAGACCTTGAAACAATGCGCTTCACCGCCGGAGCAGCCACCCAACCTCCAGTGGCATAGCCGAACGAGTCCTTGTTACCCTTGGGCTCATCCACCATTACCAAAACGACGTATTTTGGGTCATGAATAGGAAACGCCCCAACAAATGACGAAAGACGTAATTTTTTTGCATAACCTCCCTGGACCGCCTGCTTTTCCGCTGTCCCGGTTTTGCCACCAACCAGATATCCATTTGCTGACGCTTTTTTCCCAGTGCCATTCTCAACCACCAGCCTGAGTATCCGCCGCATATCCAAAGATGTTTTAGATGAGATTACTTGTTTACCAACAGCCTTTTGACCTGCATGCCTCTTCAAAATTGTAACTGGCCAACGTATGCCTCCATTCACGATTGTTGCAACTCCGCTCGCAAGGTGTAGTGGACTTACAGCTATTCCGTGCCCATACGATATCGTCATTGTATTAATTCGTCTCCATCTTGCCGGAAAAATTGGGCTAGCACGCTCCGGCAACTCAACATCAAGCTGATTGAAAAAACCTAATTTTTTCATAAATTCCTTTTGGGCCAATGAGCCGAACTCGTCCGCCATCTTTGCCGAACCTATATTCGAGGAATACATAAATATCTCAGGAACTGACAACCAACGCTTTTTTGGACGATAGTCATTTATGGTATGCCTAGCTATCCGGATCGGCTTGGTAGCGTCATACCCACTTGTCATAGTTGCCGACCCCAAGTCTAGAGCTAAAGCAGTATTAAAAATTTTAAATGTTGATCCCATTTCGTATACGCCAAGCGTTGCCGTATTGAACTTTGCTTGTGAGGATGCACCCTTAATAAAAGCAGGATCAAAATCCGGCAGGGAAATCATTCCAAGAATTTCGCCAGAATTAGCATCGAGGAGCACGCCCGCGCCTCCTATCGCTTCAAAAGACTCAATCTGCTTCTGAATCTCCTCCCGCAGGATATGCTGGATCCGAACATCGATAGAAAGAGACAAGGGCTCAGAGCCATCCCTCAAGATTCCGTCAAATTGCTTTTCCACTCCGCTTAAACCAACAGCATCCGTGCCAGAGAACCCAATAATATGGCTACCTAAGCGACCTTGTGGATAAAACCGTCTATCTTCCTCCTGAAAATGAAATCCGGGAATTCCAAGAGCATTAATTTTTAGCTGCTGCGCCGGGGTCAACCCTCTCTTCAACCAAACAAATCTCTTCTTTTGCTTCAGCTTAGCTAAAATATTTTTTTTATTTAAATTAAACAAAACTGTTTTTAAAGCGTCAACTGCCGCTTCAGCATCTAACACCTCGCTTGGGTCAGCATAGAGTGATGGGACAGAGAGACTAGTAGCTAGCAAAATCCCATTTCTATCAAGAATATCTGCTCGCCCAGTTTTAAGAGTTGCCCTTGCTGACTCAGAAATAACAGAGGGCTCACCTAACCCTCCAATGACAGAAACATCGAGCAACCGTAGCCCAGCCAAAACGAACGCAAAAGAGAATACCGCACAAACAAGCAGCATCCTGTTCTTAGCAACCTCAATGAAGCGGTTCACGACACCATCTAATTTAATGAAAGGTCGCTCGGGCACCTTACCTAACTCCCCTTTCATTAATACTTCCTTTAACAATCTCCAATTGCTTTCCTTTAAGTTCTTCAAGCCTAACAATCTGATGGGATTGCATTGGGACAAAACCAAGATGCTTACGCGCCAATCTCTCAATATGAGCCGGCTGATTTATGAAACTCCATTCGGCACGCAACACGCGGATAGCCTCTTGACTTTCAACTATATCCTGATGAAGCGCGTCTAATTTTGCTTTTCGCGACTGAACCTCGTGCTTGAGAGAAAACATACCTACTGCCGCTATAGAAATTGCAAAAATAAGAAGGATTATCGAGTGCCGAAACATTTTAATTAAACTCCGACCAAGGAGCCGCAGAAGTTCTTTCCGCTACTCTGAGGCGCGCCGATCTGGCCCGCGGATTTTGCTTTAATTCGGCTGCACTGGGCCGAACCGGACGTTTTGTAATCACTGAAAAACTAGGCCTTTTATGGCTATCTTTCCCGGGGGGAAGATAACGCGAACGGCCTGTCGTTTTACCCTGCCTTTCATTAAAAAAATTCTTTACTCTTCTATCTTCTAACGAATGGAAAGCCACAATAACAAGACGCCCACCAGGATTAAGAAGCCGCTCTGCTGCTTCGAGCCCTTTGTCCAGCTCACCCAACTCATCATTTACGTAAATCCTTAACGCCTGAAAAGTCTTGGTCGCTGGATCAATACCTTGACCAAACTTCTTGTACGGCACCACGTCCCGTATAATTTTTGCTAAAGCACCCGTTGAGGAAATGGGTTGATTAGCGCGAGCTTCGACAATTGCTCTCGAAACACGCCTAGAGTATCTCTCTTCGCCAAGTGTATAGATAAGATCTGCCAAATCAGATTCGGTCATAGAATTAACAATTTCGCCAGCCGTAACGCCATCTTTCCCCATTCGCATGTCCAATGGACCATCAAACCGGAAGGAAAACCCTCGTGACGGATCATCTAATTGGAGCGATGAAACCCCAAGATCTAGAACGATAGAATCTACTTTCTTAATTCCTTGCGCAGCGAGTAAAGAGTCCATCTCTCCAAAACAACCTTGCATCGGAATAAGCCTCTCTGCATACTTTTCAGATAAATTCAGCGCCTCAGAGAATGCCACTGGGTCACGATCGATCGCAAAAAGCTGACAACTTGCCTCCTCTAGAATACGCGATGCATACCCACCCTTTCCAAATGTTCCATCTACATATCTGCCACCATTTCTTATATTTAGGTGGCAAATAGCTTCGTCACACAACACAGGGATATGCTCATATTGACCCGCATCGACAGAACGCATATGCACGATCAAGTCCTCTCTGTCGATGAAGAAATGATCCGCAAAGTAGCACCTTGCTCACGGGCTCGGAGTCTATTTTTTTGCCGATGCATCGAAAAGTTTTTCGGAGACCAAATTTGAAAACTTTTTCCCAATCCCACAAATGAAGCTAAGTCAGATATACCCGCATGCGCAACAAATTCGTGAGGCAAAATCACACGACCATCTGAGTCTACCGATACTTGCTTAGCATCAGCTAGAATTGTTTGAAGATTCTCAGCCTCATCCGAAAAAACATCAATTGCATCTATAGAACTAACTATTTCTTGGATTCTTTCATCTCCGCTTCCCTCTAGGCAAGGATGCTTAAAAGAAGGATAGAGGATAATTCCAGTCGATTTCTGTTGACTTAGCACATTGCGAAAAGAAGAAGGAACAGAGACCCTGCCTTTTCGATCAACCTTGTTTTCAAATGTCGACAAAAAAACCGACACAGCAGCCCCCAATATAACCTTTCACTTCTTTGAAACGAGGCATCGAACAGCTCAACGTCCCATGGGTGAAAAATGGAATTTTATGGAGAATATATGGAATTTTATGGTTCTGCAATGGGATTTTGTCTTAATTGACAGATAATTTCTTTTTCCTTGAAGAATTCAACCTTAACCTTTGGTCAAAAAGTTAAAAATTCGATAAAGAAATAAAGATTAAATGATTTTATTAGAGCTAGATGGTCTATAAGCCGGGTTCTGTCCTTCTATCCACTTTAATGTGGGTAGAATAGATGACCATTCCTCTGGGACGACTATCACTAACCGCCTCTCGCGACCTACCCGAATGACAATGCGGAAACGCATTTGCTAGTAATCCTAACGCGCCACTCCTATTTGGTCTTGCTCCCGATGGGGTTTACCATGCCAGACACATTACTGCATCTGCGGTGCGCTCTTACCGCACCCTTTCACCCTTACCTTCAATTAACCAATGCAGGCGGTTTACTTTCTGCGGCACTTTCCCTAGGGTCACCCCCGCCGGGTATTACCCGGCACCGTGTTTCCGTGGAGCCCGGACTTTCCTCCAGCCATGAACCAAAAGGTTTGGCCAGCGATCATCCGACCATCTAGCGTCTTACAATTAAATGGAGAGATTGACGCCGTCAATAAGTTTTCAGACTGAGAACCGTTAATGAGTTTGGACAAATAGATTTCTTATTTAAATTTGAGATCAATTCGGCCACTTACGTTATGTCTGCTATGAGTCGTTCCAACATGTACGATGTTTCATTATCAAAAACTCCAGATACATTCCTAGGGATCCAGTGCCTTTGAAACGCTGTAATAACAGATTTTGAATTTGAGTCACAAATTCCCGAAGCCTCTATATTATACCCCACCCTTTTAAGTTTACTCTGCCATTCCACAATTGAATTAGAATTACAAGCCAATGGAAACTTTTTCTCACGTGGCCAGTAACCGACTCCAGAGGCGGCTAAACGACGCCAATCAAAAAGCTCGCCTGGATCACGCTTCCTTCCAGGTGATACGTCTGAATGTCCTAAGACTCTCCTTTGAGGAATGTTGTGTCGTTGGAGTATTCCTCCACATAGATGGATTAGAGATAACATTTGTTTTTCAGGAAAAGGCTGATATCCGTTGTCGTGACCAGGGTTAACTAATTCAATTCCTATGGACAGGCTATTAATATCTGTTTCACCTTGCCAAAAAGAAACGCCAGCGTGCCAAGCTCTGTGCGCCTCATCGACCAGTTTATATATGCTACCTGTTTCACTAATCAAGTAATGTGAACTAACTCCCGCTGATGGATCACAGAGCCTTTGCAGCGCCTGGTCACAAGTTTTCATTCCTGTGTAATGTATCAACAAGAGGTTCACGGCGAGTCCTGGTGCTCTTTCTCCAAAATTAGGAGATGCATAATTTACAACCTCCATTGCGCCGTTATCCCTTACTTATTGATTCTCTAGCTCCAATTTTCTTTCCTCTAATTCTAACCATCTTTGCTCCGCAAGTTTCAAATCCTTCACGTTTTCTTCCAATTCAAGCGATACTATATCATAACGTTTTCTATCTCTCTGGAATAAATTTGAGATAGACAGCTCACTTGTTAACGAATTGATTTGTCCCTGTATTATCTCCATTCTACGTGGAAGCTCATCAAGCTCTCGTTGGTCCTTGTACGAAAGTTTGCCCCCTTTTTTTGACATTTTCTTTTTTGGAGGTTCTTTCTTAGTGTCTTGCCTTTTCGTAAAGACAATTGATGGCACTCTTGTTCTTTGATCGAGGTAAGTTGAATATCCACCCGGGTATTCTTCCACTAAACCATCACCCTCAATAGCAATTGTAGATGTCGCAACCTTGTCTAAAAATTCCCTATCATGGCTCACAAGGATTACTGTTCCATCGTAGTTTGCTAATACTTCTTCTAGCACTTCTAATGTTTCAACATCTAAGTCATTTGTAGGTTCATCTAATACCAACAAGTTGTGTTCCTGTGAAAAGAGCCTTGCGAGTAGGAGACGATTGCGCTCTCCGCCTGATAAGGATGCAACGCGGCTAGTCAACTGTTTTTCATCAAACAAGAAATCCCTCATGTAAGCTGCAACGTGCTTGGATCGACCATTTATCTCTACTCTATCGCCGCCATTGGGGCAGAGTGTTTGCCAAACTGTGGTTTCTTTATCAAGTGTTTCTCTATTTTGATCAAAATATACATGTTCAACGCCAACCCCCCACTTAACTTTACCAGAATCTGGTTTTTCCTCATCAAGCAGCATCCGTACAAGTGTAGTTTTTCCAACACCATTTCTGCCAATCAATCCAACTCGCTCACCCCGGGCAATTAGTGTTGAAAATCTATCTGTTATTGTTATTTGCCCTTCGTTTTCGGAATCAAATCTTTTAGTTATATTTCTCGCTTCTAGTACTAATTTCCCACTGCGCGTTGTTTCCTGCACGACAAGTTTGATTTGTTCAGGTATCTTTATTCGATCTAATTTTTTTCTACCGAGTTCGCGCAACTGTCTCACCCGACCCATATTCCTCTTTCGACGGGCAGTAAGACCTTCACGAAGCCACAATGTTTCTTGAGCAATTTTTTTATCAAGATTTTTATTTTTTGTTATTTCATCTTTAATTATTTTTTCAGACCAATCGACAAATTCATCAAAACCTTTTTCATGTTTTCGAACTACAGTCCTGTCAATCCAATACATACTATTGGATAAGTTTCTTAAAAATGCACGATCATGGCTCACTAATAGAAAGCCACCCTTAAAATTTTTTAGCTCAGATTCTAGCCATTCTATAGTATGCAAATCCAAATGATTGGTAGGCTCATCAAGAAGTAAAATATCTGGTTTAGAGATAATCACTTTTGCTAACGCAGCTCTGCGTGCTTCACCTCCTGATAGCGTTGCTACCTTGCGGTCACCGTCTAAACGCAATTCGGATAACATGGACTCTATTCGAAAATTTAGCTGATCAAATTCTTCTTCGTTTAAACCATTTTTTATGTATTCCCATGCCGTTTGATCATATTTAAAATCAGGCTCCTGTGATAAATATTTAACTACTATTCCAGGCTTAATAAAACGATCCCCACGGTCAAGTTCCAAGGCACCGGATAACGCCTTTAAAAGTGTTGATTTTCCGGATCCATTTCTTCCAACCAAACAGGTTTTATCATTTCTGGAAATATAGATATTTGCTTCTTGAAAAATGATTCTCGAGCCCAGCTCGAGTGCTGCATCCCGTAAAGCCAAGAGGGGCACAGAATTATTTAATGATCGAACTGACATAGTGTATTTGTAATACTATAGAATTCACCGGAGCCTAATCCTTGCCCATTCAAAGTTTAGCCAACATTAGGGCTGTATGTTCCTCTCCCTACAGCACAGAGTTTTCCATCATCATCGTGAACATCCACATCTACAACCGCTACTGAGCGGCCAAGGCGACGGGTACTAGCGGTGGCCGTAAGCGAAGTGTTGGTTCCAGGTCTTAAAAAATCAACTCTGAAGTTAATGGTTGGAACTCCACCTCCAACTTTCATAACCAGCGCATAATCTCCCGCAATGTCAATTAGCGCAGCAATAGCACCTCCATGATACTGCCCTGTCCCACGTCGGCGCTCAAATTCAGGTCGCATAGGCATCCTAATCACTATCGTATCTTCTTCTAAATTCATTGAGATCACTTCAAGTTTCATAAACCCGATGTAAGGCGAGTCATCTAATAGCTTTTGAACCTGCTCTTTATCTAATGGTTCTGCCATAAAGTATTTCCTTTTCTACTGAAGCCCCTAGGGGTTGATTACAACTTTTCCGAAAACTTCTCTTTCCTCAAGCAATCGAATGCCTTCCTTAGTTTCCGTTAAAGGGAGTTTTTTATCAATAACAGGTTCCATTTTCCCATCTCTAATATACTTCATAAGCTGTTCTAAATCGTCTCGTTCCCAACTATTGGATCCCAATAATTTTAGCTCAAAGGTCCAAATGAATCTAATATCTGTTTTAGGATCGAACCCAGCGGTTGCACCGCAAGTTAAAAGCCTTCCGCCCCGCTTTAAACTTCGAAGCGATGGAACCCATGTATCACCTCCGGTGAAGTTAACAACCATGGTGACGCCGCCTTCAAAACCCCTTCGTCCAGGCTTTCCATATAATTCATACACTCCCTTATGAAATTCATTGTTCATGTAAGTCATTGCATGATCCGCTCCGAGACTTTTCAATTTTTCCATTTTACTGTCAGAACTCGCGCAAACTACGACTTCTGCTCCAGCCATTTTTGCCAACAACAAAGCCCCCGTGCCAACACCTCCTGAGGCACCTAAAATTAATATTTTGTCATCGCTTGTTACTTGGCCAATTGTCATCATCATGCGGTGAGCAGTCCCGTAAGCAACCGGCAAGCTAGATGCTTGGTCAAATGATACACCGTCAGGAATACGTACCAATTGATGTTCTCTAACTCGGCAGAATTCTGCTAGACCACCGTGTATTGTTTCTCCAACTAATCCACCCTCAACGCGATTTCTTGGATCAATCAGCACTCGCTCACCAATCTTCCAACCGGAGACATTTGCTCCTATCTCTGCTATTTCGCCAGCCACATCTAAACCACAAATCATTGGCATACTGATTTTTATGCCCGGCATTCCATTTCTAGTGAAGATATCATGATAGTTCAGAGAGGTTGATTTAACGCGAACGACAACATCATCTTTGCCACATTCTGGGTCCGGGAAATTTTCAACATATCCAAGAGCGTCAACACCCCCATGACCATTCAAGATAATTGCTCTCATTTTGAAAAACCTCTCATTTCCTAAAAATTAAATAATACCATAAAATTAGTTCACTACTTTTTAGTCTGGAAACCTAGCAAGTCATATGACCTCTTGCTTATTATCTTTTCATAGCGCTCTCCGCCCGCGCTGCGAGGCTCTTTCGGTCTATTTTGTTTGTTCCTGTGAGGGGCAACTTTTCCACAAAACTTACAACTCTGGGATGCTGATATGCTGGGCCATTTGCAAGTGCATACTGCTTAATACCATCTTCGCTCAGATCAGAACCTTCCCTCCTTACTACAAAAGCGACGGGCTTAAATCCCTTGATTTGATCAACCACTGGCACAACACACGCTTGCTCTATTTCGGAGTGACGTTCAAGCATCTTTTCTACCTCGGATGGATAAATATTTTCGCCTCCACAATTAAACATATCGTCGACTCTTCCAACAAAGTAGTGGAATCCATTTTCGTCACTTCGCATTATGTCACCCGTTTTATACCAACCATCCTCACTAAACGCCTCTTTCGTCTTTTCGGAGAGTTTATTATAACCTGGCATTACAGCCGGATTTTTGCAGTGCAACTCTCCATACTTAGCATTGACATTATTTCCATCTACAAGCCTGGCTATGTTAGCTATAGGGTACCCTACGGAAATATCGGGTTGAGCAAGACCTTCTGGATGCTGACCATAAACGACCGGGCCTGCCTCAGTTGTTCCGTAGCCATTCGTGATTTTTGCATTTGGTAAAATTCTTTTTATGTCTCGTACAAGCTGCTCACTTACCGGGGCAGATCCCATTCTCACAATGCGAACGGAAGAGAGGTTGGTCGTGCTCAGAAGATCATCCTCTCTAACAACCATCGCCATCATGGCGGCAACGGATGTTAACCAAGTGACTTTATATTTCTCAATTGCAGAGATATACTCTTTTGCATCAAATTGGGGTAACAAAACTATTTCTAGATGACCTGCAAAAGCAACTTTGCAAATCGCGAGGCCATTCATATGATATAAAGGCGCCGCGACTAACATTCTATGGTCTGATTCTGGTTTTTGTTTAAGGCGCATTTCAATGACCCAGAGATGTCCTTTGTGAGTTAACGGAACACCTTTTGGACGACCAGTGGATCCAGAGGTGTACAAGAACATCGCAACCTCGTCATCAGCAGGTCTAATAGTTTCATAATGACCATAATCTAGAAAGTCGCAAAAGTCATTACTGCCATTTGTATCAAAGACAATGAACTTATAACCAACAGGTATTTGGTGCCGACGGGCATCATCGGCAAAAATAAGCTTGCAATCTGCGTCAGATAAAATGAACTCAATAGTTTCCATTGGAAATTTATGATTTATGGGAACCGCAACCATCCCAGCTCTCATTATGCCTAAATAAGTAATCAGGAATTCAAGGCTATTCGCCGCAAGAATAGCTATCTTATCGCCACTCTCAAGCTGCAGGTTTTCAAGACCACGCGCTACAGCCATTGCCATTTCATCAATATTTTGATGAGTATATTCTCTCGGTTCACCACTCCTACTTAAATCAACTAAAGCTAATTTCGATGGATCAGCGGTTCGATCTACTAAATCGCCTAGATTAAATAAATTTTTCATAAAATAACTTTGGATCCGAATTTTAGCATTCAAACTGCCTAACATTTTAATAAAAGCAATTAAAGAGGTATTTAAGTTGAAAACAAATCCAAGATAATTTTCTATCCTAAAAGGCTAAGAAATGTTTACAATTTAGTTCGAGGCTTTTCCAAGATTTTTAGGGTATTAATTTCAGAGTCCACAAGATGAAATTTAAAAGAACACAAGTAGGAATAATAGGGGCTGGGCCGGCAGGTCTAACATTAGCGCGCTTATTATTTGAACGCGGGATAAGCACAGTCATTCTAGAAGCAAAAGATAGAGAATATGTAGAAAATCGAATACGCGCAGGCGTCTTAGAACAAGGAAGCGTTGAGCTTTTAGGACAAGCAAAATCCGATACTCGCTTGCAATCTAATGCCCAAATCCATAAAGGGATCGAAATAAGTTTGAACGGTAATCGCTGTAGGGTTAACCTCGAAGAACTTTCTGGAGGGAAATACGTAACCGTCTATGGACAAACCGAAGTTACAATAGATTTGATAGAGGTTCATACTAAGCGTGGTGGCGAGATAATTTTTGAAGCTTCAAACGTCATACCCAAAGATTTTGATACAAAAACTCCTGTTATTCAATATGAGAGCAACGGTGAATTAACGGAACTACAATGCGATTTCATCGCAGGCTGCGATGGGTTTCACGGGACATCCCGATCATCAATACCACCCAGCAAACTTAAATTCTTTGAACGTGTCTATCCATATTCTTGGTTAGGTATATTAGCTGAAGCTCCACCCCCAAGTAAGGAGCTGATATATGCCAGCCACGAAAGAGGTTTTGCTCTCTACAGCATGCGGCCACCAACCAGGTCGCGATTATATTTGCAATGCGAGAATAATACAAACCTCGATCACTGGCCTGATGAACTTATCTGGAATGAACTGAGATTTAGATTAGGAATAAAGGATGCCACTTTAATTCAGGAAGGAGAAATAATTGAAAAAGGGGTAACACCAATGCGCAGCTTTGTCACCGAACCGATGCAATATGGAAATCTATTTCTAGCTGGCGATGCAGCTCATATTGTTCCACCCACTGGCGCTAAAGGACTAAACCTTGCATTATCCGATATATTTTACCTGTCAAATGCATTTACATCGTTTTATGATACAGGCTCAATAAGGGAACTTGAAAGTTACTCTAGAACGGCTTTATCTCGTATTTGGAAAACAGAGAGATTTAGCTGGTGGATGACATCAATGCTTCATAAAGCAAGTGAAACCGATAATTTTGAGAACAGAATTAGATTAGCAGAATTAGATTATCTTCTTTCTTCAGAGGCAGCATTATCTTCTCTGGCTGAAAATTATACCGGCCTTCCGTATTAATGTATTAAACTCTATTTTGTTTTGAAAGATTGAAAAACGTTTCAATATTTACATGCTGAAGTTTAATCAATGTCTACTGACAGATCAAAAATATCAAATGCAGCAAAATAGTATTTCACGACGATAGACTAAATGAAGCTGTTGCAGGATCCCAGACTACGTTCACTAAAGCATATCTCCCGTTACGACTTCGCAATAATTCTAATTCCCACATTGGGCGCCAATCATTAGAAGGTAGAGATTTAACACCCCAACGACTTTCTGGAATAGAATTTGTTGTTTTCGTAATATTAGCACATGACCGCAAAATAAATCCCGTGACACCACTACTTTCTGCTGCGAGTTGCAATCTTCTCCAAATTATCGACTCATGATTGTTAAACTGTGGCTTGTCATATGCAAGCTCAATAACTACCGCAGCAAGTTCAGAGCACTTGAGGCACTCTTCCATAACCCAATATTGGTCCATTTCTGATAAAACATTCGCTTGAATAAGTTGATTAGGATCAAAGCCTAACCAATATAACCCTGCAGCAGATAACTGACTATTTAATACTTTTTTTTTGCCAGAGCACCATAGCACCCTCTTGTCGTGATTGGTTACATTTAAAATTCGGACTAACAACGCAATCACAAACCCAAGCGACGACGCGTCCTTTGCATCTGTATTTCTTGTGTTAATAATTTCATGCACTCGACCTAAACGCAAACCTTTGCCGCCAAGGCACTTATCTAGCTTTTCAACACCAGTAAATACTGCAGCACGTTCTTTATTGCTACAGCTTCGCTCCATACGACGAATTTGTTCCCGTAATTGCTCGATACATACATCTTGGTTAGAAATTTCTCAATCCTCAAAAAATACAAATGTTCTTTCTTTGTTCTAACGCAACTGAAGATAAAAATAAATATTTTTCGGATAGATTTTTATTTTCTACCAAACCGTTTTGAACTCTTTGAACGGGGTTTTAATTCTTTTTATGTCCTGAAGAATTTCTTTTGGTATCTGCGGTCTAACATCTGTCGATGCGCTAGCATAGACCATGTCAACACACCCTTGATAACGTTTATTGACAACGTTAAATAGCTCATCATACCGACCGATTGCAGCAAATAAATGGAGAAGATCATCGGGAATTTGTGCAGCAATTTCATCCCATAATCCGTCCTTGGTCATCTGATTTAGCTTTCGTCCAAGATCACCATAGCCATGGTGGTCAAACACAGGCCAATAACTTGGCGTGGAACCATAAAAAGCAATCCTGTATCGCAGCCATTCAACTGCTTTATTGACTTCCTCATCATCAGCTCCCGTAATTAAAAACCCTCCCCCGGTAACCTGAAAATTTTCTCTCTTTGTTGACGATGCTGCTAGCCCCTCTTCAATGCGTTTCATGGCAACATTCTCTAAATATGAGCGAGTGCAAAATGGGTGTAATCGCACACCGTCACAAAGCTCTCCAGCTAGCCTAAGTGTGTGAGGTCCGACAGCAGCGATAGTTATAGGTACAGGCCCAAAATGTTCTGATTCGGGAACAAAATTAGGCGTCATCAAAGTAAATGTATAATGTTCACCCCGAAAATCTAACTTTTCACCTAATTCCCAATGCCTCCAAATAGCCCTTAATGATTTTACATACTCCCTCAGCCTGGGTGCTGGCGCTGACCATGATGTTGAGAAACGTTTTTCGTTATGAGGCTTAATCTGCGGTCCAATTCCCAATACAAACCTACCTCTTGACGCTTTCTGTAGATCCCAGCAGGTATTTGCAACAACCATTGGGGATCTTGGAAATGCAATGGCAACAGCCGTTCCTAAGCTTATTTTTTTTGTGTTAACAGCAGCCACGGCAAGTGGCAAAAAAGGTTCGTACTTGTTCTCCATTGTTGCCAACATATCAAAGCCCATATCCTCGGCAACCTTGGCAGCAGAAGGGACAGTGTTAAGGTTTTCCTGCGGAAGCGTGGTCATAATTTGCATCTTTATTACCTCTATTTTCTAGGGGAAATTAGTTCTAAAATTTCATTGCTTATTAATTATATTCAGCAGCTTATACTCTAACAAACACCATACGGAGCAATCTGGACTTGAACGCGCATAGGATGCAGACATTTCTATCCCCAAAAAAGAAAGAGAACAGAGAGAAATACAACTAAACAAATGCAAGATACAATAAAGCACAGGAGAGTATTCTTAATAAGTAATTTTCGTAAACAATAGGAAAAAATTTCAAACCTAAGGGACTTTTAATGATTTTTTTTACAAGCGTTCTCAATTTTTACTGAGAATTTAAAACCGATAGATCCGCGTCACCAGAAAACATTTTCTTTACTACTAATTTCCTTAACGGCACCATTACGACAAGTTAATAATATATCTATAAACTGGTCAAACAAACCAGAGGTAACAACTCCAGGAACTGCCGATAATTTAGAACTCAAGTCAGCGGTCTTTTCTTCATTTTTGATAAGACAGTCATAAATTACGTTGTTTGAGTCTGTTTTGAAAATATTTCCCGTGGCTCCTTTTCGGAGGCGAACGCTCTTGAAAAGTGGCCCAATCGCAGCCGCACTCCACTCATGCCCATAGTCTATAATTTCTACTGGCAGGGGGAAAGCACCTAGCTGAGTGACTTGCTTGCTTTCATCTGCCAAATAGATACGCTTGCCGGCTCTATAGGCTACTATCTTTTCCCATAGCAACGCACCTCCACCACCTTTTATCATTGAAAGGTTTCTATCCACCTCATCTGCACCATCTATGCAGATATCCAGCTCTAAATATTTATCAGGATCCACAACGTTCATGCGATTATCTCGAGCTTTCTTGGCACTGGCTTTAGAGGTAGCGACGATTTTTAGACTGCTGAACAGGCTTTCAACCTTACTCAACTCCGAAATAAATACGTCAATTGTTGATCCAGTACCCAACCCCAGAACCATGTCTTTTTCCAAGTATTCGATCGCGGCCTTCGCCAGTAGGGATTTTTGTTTGTCTTGATCCCTCTGATACATATTAACTCCCCACAATAGTTTTTATTATTTATATCAAAA
>Ga0160423_10000939_pt1 | contig 24268 bp, 21 predicted proteins | sample CRUFie14St8metaG_FD_108191 | JGI IMG/M metagenome (GOLD analysis project Ga0160423, IMG submission 108191) | Marine microbial communities from the Costa Rica Dome - CRUD Field 142mm St8 metaG | ecosystem: Environmental > Aquatic > Marine > Oceanic > Photic zone | place: Costa Rica: the Eastern...
ATACTTAAATCTTTTGGTTTTGGAAAAATATTATTTTTTTCCCAATTGTGAAGTCTATACCTTTCATCATTCATTAGTATTGAAATTACAGCTGGCGCAAGGTTAGGATCAATATTATTCACAAAATGATCAATTGAAAAATGATCATTTTGATTTAAATAATCAATTATTAAAAAATAAATGTTTTTAAATTCAGGGTTAGTAAATTGCATTTCATCCTCTTGTAAATCCAAATAAATTTTTTCATATACCTTGGCTTTATGAATTACTGGCTCCAAAATAAGTTCTCCTGTATTATTCTCTTTTAAAATTAAATCCTCAAAATCTTCATGTATATTACCATATAAGAGAAGAATTTCAATTATTTTTTGCTCAAGTTCAAACTGAATATTTACTTTTTTAGAACTTTGATCGTGGCCTGTTTTATAAATTTTGAAGTTCTGATTTTCTTTATTGTAATTTTTATTTAAATCAAATCTTGGCTTTTTTGTTAATTGTGCGAGGGTATTAAAAAGGACATCTTCACTAATCTCCATAATCCTTGCACATTCTTTAACGTATAATTCCTGTTTTATTAAATCAGATATCTTTGATATGCTGTTAACCATGTCCCTGATTAAATCTGCTTTTGCGATTGGATTATTTGAAGATTCGTTCATCAGCAGTGAAGCTTTATATGAAATAAAGTCTTTTGAATTTTTATTTAGATATAACTTGAGCTCTTCTGATGAACTGCTTTTCGCAAAACTGTCTGGGTCCTCCCCGTCTGGAAAAGTACAAACTTTTACATTCATATCTTGCTCTAAAATCAAATCGACTCCACGAAGAGCAGCACGAATACCTGCAGAATCTCCATCAAATAATATAGTAATATTTTTAGTGAGCCTATTAATTAATCTTATTTGTTCAAATGTCAATGCAGTTCCAGAAGATGAAACTACATTTTCAATTCCCTTTTGATAAAATTGAATAACATCCGTATAGCCTTCAACTAAATAACAATTATCTTCTTTGGCTATAGCCTTTTTAGCATAAAATATTCCGTAAAGAACCTTGCTTTTATGATAAATATCACTTTCTGGTGAATTTAAGTATTTTGCAGATTTATCATCACTGGCTAAAATGCGACCACCAAATCCCAACACTCTTCCTGACATGCTATGAATTGGAAATATTACTCTACCTTTAAAACGATCAAATTTTTTATTGTTTTTAAAAATTGTTAAACCAGTTTTTTCAAGGTATTCGAGTTTATATCCATCTTTCAAAGCTTGGTCAGTAAAACCACTCCAATTTTCATCAGAAAAACCTAACTGAAATTTCTTGATTATTTCTGGAGTAAAACCTCTTTCTTTAAAATAAGTTAGCCCAATTGCAGTTCCAGCATCAGTTTGATGTAATACTTTTTGATAATATTTATTGGCAAATTCAGAGACAAGATACATACTCTCACGCACACTAGCGGCTTCTTTTTGCTTCTTTGATTGTACGATTTCTTCAATCTCAATATTATACTTTTTAGCTAAGTAGCGAATAGCTTCAGGATATGTAAAATGCTCGTGCTCCATTAAAAATGATACTACTGTACCACCTTTACCCGTAGAGAAATCTTTCCATATTTGCTTTACAGGAGAAACCATAAAACTTGGAGTTCTCTCCTCACTAAAAGGGCTCAAACCCTTAAAATTACTACCAGCCTTTTTTAATTGTACAAAATCTCCAATAACCTCTTCGACCCTAGAAATATTAAAAACTTTGTCAATTGTTGATCTAGATATCAAATTAAAAGAATTAAAAAATATTATTTTATCTATTTATAAGTTTAAAGATATAAAATCTAACATATTTAAAAACAAAAATATAATTTAGTTGAAAAGTCAACTATTTATTTCTATCTATTACATAATTAACCATCATTATCAGAGAATCTTTGTATTTAGAATCAGGATAATTTTTGATTAATTTAAGGGCTTGGCTTTGAAAAAATTTCATTTTACTTACTGCGTAGTCTAGTCCTCCTTTATCTTTAACTAATTTTATAAGCTCCTTTACTCTGCGTTGATTTTTATTGTGACGCTTTATTGAATTAACAATCCAATCTTTCTCCTTTGAAGTACAATTATTAATAGTATAAATTAGCGGTAAAGTTAATTTTTGTTCTTTTATATCGATTCCAGTAGGTTTCCCAATTCTTCTAGTCCCGTAATCAAATAAATCATCTTTAATTTGAAATGCCATCCCTATTAACTCTCCAAATTTTCTCATTGTCTCAATATCATCTGATTTAGGATTAACTGATGCAGCTCCCAAACTACAACAAGCTGCAATCAATGTAGCTGTCTTTTGACGTATTATATCATAATATACTTCCTCAGTAATATCCAAAGTTCTTGCTTTTTCTATTTGAAGAAGTTCTCCTTCGCTCATTTCTCTTACTGCGATAGAAATAATTTTTAGCAAGTCAAAATCATCGTTATCAATGCAGACCAATAACCCTTTTGATAACAGATAATCTCCAACTAAAACTGCAATTTTATTTTTCCATAATGCGTTAATTGAAAAAAAACTTCTTCGCTGATTACTATCATCAACTATATCATCATGAACTAATGTCGCTGTATGAATTAGTTCAATAACTGAAGCACCTCTATAGGTTCTATCTGATAATAGCCCATTTGAAACCATCTTTGCAGACAAAAAAACAAACATTGGACGCATTTGCTTCCCTTTTCTATTTACAATGTAATGAGTTATTCTGTTTAAAAGTGCAACTTTACTTGACATTGATAAACGAAACTTTTTTTCAAAAAGTTCCATCTCATAGCTGATGGGTTCTTTAATTTTTTCAATAATTTTCAAAAAAGTAAATATTTAAATCAAAATTACGCATATAAACCCAATTGATAAATTCTAAAAAGTTAAATCTCTGATTTTTCAAAAATAGGGCTGAGAATTGAATCTAATTGATCATATAATATTTAGTAAATTTTTCCTTTATAATGTCTCCAGTAGATTTATTTTCTATTTTACTTTCAAGCCAAGATATGATGTCTAAGTAAAGAAATGCACGCCTTTCATAAGGATGATCTTCATAAATCAAAAGTTTGTTAAGTAGTTTTTTAAATGCTGACTTAATTTCATTTGGGAAAATATCACCTAAACTCTTCAAAAATGATATTATCTCTTTTTGAACAGCATATAAATCCTCCATTTTTATTAAAAATTTATATGTGCTTTTAATTAAACTATCCAATTGATAATCCAATCCAGCTTCATAATGCGCAACCAAATTTAATATCCTAGAAAAACACATTAAATCTTCACGCATGTGCAGAGATTTATTGTTAATTATTTTGGAAAGGAAAAATATCGATTTTTTAAAATCCCCGTTACCAAAATAAAGACTGGCTATTTTGTAATAAAACATCATAACATGATGCTCATCAATTTGATTTACATGCAGATTAAGTTTTTTAAGCACCTCGTCAATTAATGGTAGGCCTTCTTTAAAAGTACCTTCAATGAAATGTAAATTAATTTTATTGGAATATAAATACAAAAAAATCAAACCATTAATGTTGTCGTCAAGTGGAAAATCTGGATTTTGGATAACAATTTCAAACTGCCTTAAAGTAGCTTTAAATTTTTTATGATTTTTTATAAAAAAAAGCGCTTCTAATAAATATTGATATCCTCTTAGAAAAAAAACAGGGTTTAAACTAATCATTGTTTTATTGTCATGAAAAAGATCTACCCACTTTCGAGAATACTTATAACAAGATTTAAAATCCTGAGTTAAAAAACTATACCACAAATAAGATTTATATAACCAAAGTTTTTCTCTAAATCCTAATTTGTCAATTTTAAAATTAGGAATTCTTTTGTTAAAATAATCTGTGACTTTTTGATATTCTTGATCATTTTTAACATACCCTGTTTTTAAAAATAAACCATACAATTGAAGAGAAAGATTGGAAAGCTTACTAGCTATAACATTTTGAGCACTAAGTTCCTTTGCTTGAATTGTTAATTCATCGGCTCTATTACTTAAACTTCGAGTTATATATTGGGATTCAATTACTTTTTCAAGTTCAACAATTTCATAAGCAATATTTTTTTCATGATTTTTAATAGCCAAAATCTTTGCCTTATCTAGTAATTTTAAACTTTGTTTATATAGACCTTTGTGGTAAAGAATTGTTGCAAAATCCAATTGCTCCCTTAGCTGAATTCTTAGGTTTTGGTGTGAAGGACTTAACCTCAAGCTAATCAATATTTGCTTGTATAGATGAGCTTTTAAATTTGACAATTGCTGCTTTTTTACAAATTCCGCTTTTAAAATCAAAGACTCATCATAAGCTTTTAGCTTTTGTAAAAAGTTAAAAAGTAATAAAAACTTTGAGTCTTCATTAACACCTAATCTTCCCACATACAGCTTGAACTGCCTCTTTTCTGACTTAGTCAAAGATTTTACCAAAACAAATAAATTATCTTTTGGTGACTTAGTCATGATTAAAAAAAAAAATTAAATTATTCAATATCATTTTGTTATAGAAGATAAGTATTCTTTAAGCGTCGTAAATTTATAAAAATAATTTAGGTTAAAAATCCAAAAAAAATTAAATTCGTAAACAATTAAACATTTATATAATAAATGCCCAAGACTAATGTCGAAATATTTGACACGACTTTGAGAGATGGTGAGCAAGTGCCTGGATGTAAATTAAATAAGTCTCAAAAAATTATAATTGCTGAAAAGCTGGACCTTCTTGGAGTTGATATTATTGAGGCTGGATTCCCAGTTTCAAGCCCTGGAGATTTCGAGTCAGTTGATGCAGTCTCAAAGATTGTTAAAAATGCCACTGTTTGCGCTTTAAGTAGGTCTGTAAAAAATGATATAAAAATTGCTGCTGAAGCTCTAAAAAATGCTAAATTACCGAGAATTCACACTGGTATTGGCACATCAGATTCACACATAAAATATAAATTTAACTCAAACAAAGAGGCAATTATTGAGCGGGCAGTTTCCGCCGTTAAATATGCAAAATCATTTGTAAAAGATGTGGAATTTTATGCAGAAGATGCGGGAAGAACAGATAATAAGTATTTAGCTAGAGTTTGTGAAGCTGTTATAAAAGCTGGAGCTACCGTTTTAAATATTCCAGACACTACTGGGTATTGTTTACCAAAAGAATATGGTGAAAAAATAAAATTCCTAAAAGAAAATGTTAAGGATATTGAAAAAGCAAAATTATCTTGCCATTGCCATAATGACCTTGGCCTTGCAACCGCAAATTCAATTGAAGGTATTTTAAATGGAGCCCGTCAAATAGAGTGCACGATCAACGGTATTGGTGAAAGAGCTGGTAACACTGCTTTAGAAGAAGTTGTTATGATAATGAAACAGCATCCAAATTTGGAATTAGACACAAACATCAATACATCAATGCTATATAGTGTTAGTCAATTAGTTTCAGACAATATGGGAGTATACACTCAACCCAATAAAGCTATCGTTGGTGCAAATGCATTCGCTCATAGTTCTGGAATTCACCAAGATGGTGTGATTAAAAACAGAGAAACTTATGAAATTATCGACCCTAAAGAAGTTGGAGTTACCGAATCAGCTATAGTCCTTACGGCAAGATCTGGAAGAGCTGCGCTAGCTTACAGAGCAAAAAATGTTGGTTATGAGTTAACTAAATTACAACTTGATGTAATTTATTGTGATTTTCTAAAATTTGCTGATCTTAAAAAAGAAATAGACGATAATGACATACACCAAATCATTGAATCCAGTACAATTTTTAAAGAGTTAACTTAGAGAATGAAAAAAACTCTATTTGATAAAGTTTGGGATGATCATGTTGTTAAATCAATTTCAAACGGGCCACAAATTCTTTACATTGATAAACATCTTATTCATGAGGTAACTAGCCCTCAGGCTTTCAATGAACTAAGGGACAGAAAAATTTCTATTTTCAGACCAAGTCAAATTATTGCAACTGCTGATCACAACACCCCAACTAAAAATCAACATTTACCAGTAAAAGATAATCTTTCAAGAAAACAGCTTGAGCAACTTTCAAAAAATTGTCTAGAAAATAACATAACTCTATATAGTTTAGGCCATGAATACAATGGAATAGTACACGTTATGGCTCCAGAACTAGGTATTACTCAGCCAGGAATGACCATGGTGTGTGGAGACAGCCACACTTCAACTCATGGAGCATTTGGAGCAATAGCTTTTGGTATCGGAACAAGCCAAGTAGCACAGGTATTTGCAAGTCAATGTTTATTAATTAAAAAACCAAAAAGTCTTCGTGTTACTGTAAACGGAGAATTAAAAAAAAGCGTTTTACCTAAAGACGTAATACTTTATATAATTTCAAAATTAGGGACAAATTCTGGGACTGGTTACTTTTGTGAATACGCTGGAAGTGTTTTTGAAAATATGAGTATGGAAGGTAGAATGACAGTGTGTAATATGAGTATTGAAATGGGGGCTAGAGGAGGAATAATTGCGCCAGACGAAACTACATTTAAATATATAAAAAATCGCAAATTTGCACCAAAAGGTGACAAATATGAGAAAAAACTGAAATATTGGAAAACATTAAAAACTGATGAAGGAGCAATTTTTGACAAAGAGTTTTACTTTGATGCTGAAGATATAGAACCTATGATTACCTATGGCACAAACCCAGGTATGGGCATTAAAATTTCAAAAACTATACCTCAGAAAGACAATTCCTCTTTTAAAAAATCTCTTAACTACATGAACTTCAAAGCTGGTGAATCTCTAATAAATAAGCCTATTAATTACGTATTTATAGGCAGCTGTACTAACTCAAGGATTGAAGATTTTAGAATCGCTGCCAAGTATATAAAAGGAAAACAAAAAGCAAAAAATGTTACCGCTTGGCTCGTTCCAGGAAGTCGTCAAGTCGAAAAGCAAATAAAAAACGAAGGTCTTCAAAAAATATTTGAAACTGCAGGGTTTGAATTACGTCAACCAGGCTGTTCCGCGTGTTTAGCAATGAATGATGATAAAATTCCATATGGCGAGTATTGTGTGTCAACCTCAAACAGAAATTTTGAAGGAAGACAAGGCCCAGGATCTAGAACTATTTTAGCAAGCCCTTTAGTCGCAGCTGTTGTTGCTGTAGAGGGTAAAATTATTGACATATCTCATCAACTGTAATGGAAAAATTTATAAAACTAGAGTCTAATGCAATTCCACTTAATATTGCCAACATTGACACTGATCAAATTATTCCAGCTAGATTTTTAAAAGCCACTGACAAGAAAGGTTTTGGAGATAATTTATTTAGGGACTGGAGATACAATAAAAAAAATAAGCTAGATCCTGAATTTGTATTGAATAAGTCAAAATACAAAGGCAGTATTCTTGTTGCTGGTGATAATTTTGGATGTGGTTCTAGTAGAGAGCACGCTGCTTGGGCTCTTGTTGGTTATGGTTTTAAAGTTATAATTTCAAGTTTTTTTGCTGATATATTTAAAGCAAATGCGCTAAATAATGGATTATTACCTATACAAGTTAACAGAAAAAAATTAAATAAAATTTTCAGTCTTATTGAAGAAAATAATAATTTAATCTTTAATGTAAACTTAAAAAACCAATCTCTTTCAGTTGGGGATCATTTAACCACAGTTTTCGAGATTGATAGTTATAAAAAAAGTTGTCTCATAAATGGATATGATGATATTGATTATTTAATAAATGAAAGAAATGCTATTGAAGCATTTGAATCAAAAAAAAATAAATAAAATGAAATTAAAAATCGCCGTTTTACCTGGAGATGGTATTGGTCCTGAAGTTACAGAGCAAGCCATCAAAGTACTCAAAGCTATTGCTTTAAATTATGATCATAAATTTAATTTTGTTTACGCTGATGTAGGGGCTATTGCAATTGATAAATTTAATAATCCGCTACCAGATGAAACACTAAAAATATGTAAAAATTCCGATGCGGTTTTATTTGGGGCTATTGGAGATCCAAAGTTTGATAACGATCCATCACTGAAAATTAGACCTGAACAAGGTTTATTAAAACTTCGCAAAGATTTAGAACTTTTTTCAAATATTAGACCAGTAAAAGCATATAAATCTGTATTAGACAATTCTCCACTAAGGAAAAAAAATATAAAAGGAACAGATATAGTAATTTATAGAGAATTAACCGGGGGGCTTTATTTTGGTGAAAAAACACTGAGTGAGGACAAGAATATTGCCACTGACCTGTGTAGCTATTCTCGCTATGAAATAGAACGCATTTCTCACCTGGCATTCAAGGCAGCAATGAATAGAAAAAACAAAGTCACATTGATTGACAAAGCTAATGTTTTAGAGACTTCAAGACTTTGGCGTAGAGTAGTTAGCGATGTTTCAAAAAAATATCCTTCGGTTGATTTGGATTTTTTATTTATTGATAATGCTGCGATGCAAATGATATTAAACCCAAGTGAATTTGATGTAATTCTTACTGAAAATTTATTTGGAGATATAATTAGTGATGAAGCAAGTGTTATTAGTGGTTCAATTGGGTTATTATCATCTGCTTCAATTGGTGAAAAATATTCAATGTTTGAGCCAATACATGGTTCTTATCCACAGGCAACTGGAAAAGGGATTGCTAACCCAATTGCATCAATTCTGTCTGCTTCAATGCTTTTAGAACATTTCGGATTACATGAAGAAGCAAAGATGATTAAAAAAGCTGTTGATAAATCATTGAAATTACAAATTACTACTCCTGATTTGAATAAAAAATTTGATAACGTTACTACAAGTAAAGTTGGGGATTTTATTGAAGATTACATTAATAACCCAGAGGATTCAAATCTAAATTTTTCTAATATTTACTTGGGACAATCTACTATCATATAAAAGCAAAAAAAAACCCCTTAAAGGGGCTTTTTACAATTTAATGGTTTTGCCTTTATCGCTTTTAAAGCGATATTCGAGGTATGTGTAAGCATCTCTAGGCATAATTTTTACCCAAACTTTATATTTAAAATACCAACGTAATCGAATTGATATTAGTCCTTTTACTAGAAAGGCAGCTATAAAAGGATGCAAATTTAGAACAACCTTTCTAAAACCTTTCTTAGCAATTAAATCTAATTGATGGTTAAACTTATCTATTAAAACAATTGGAGCTTCAACTTCTGAGCCATTTGATCCGTTAGGATTAACTTCTTTAGTTTTAATACTCATTTCAGGTCTAACACGTTGACGAGTTATTTGAATCAAACCAAACTTACTAGGAGGTAATATTTTATGCTTGGCACGATCTTCTTTCATTTCTTCTCGCAAATGATTAAATAACTTTCTACGATTATCTGGGCTACTCATATCTATGAAGTCAACTACAATTATTCCACCCATATCTCTTAACCTAAATTGCCGAGCTAGTTCAGTGGCTGCAATAAGATTTACCTCAATGGCTGTATCTTCTTGATTTTTTTCTTTACTTGTACGATTACCACTATTAACATCAACGACATGAAGTGCTTCTGTATGCTCAATAATTAGATATGCTCCCTTTGGCAAACGTACAGTTTTACCAAAGGAAAGTTTAATTTGTCTTTCAATACCAAATTTTTCAAAAATTGGAGTTTTAGAATTATAAAACTTGACTATGTTCTCTTTGTGAGGAGCTATTTCAAAGATATAATCTTTAATTTTTGCACATAGATCAATATTATCTACATTAATTTTAGTGAAACTATCATTAAAAATATCTCTTAAAATTGAAGATGCTTTATTCATTTCGCCTAAAACTTTACTAGGTGTATGAGCTTTTGGAATACGCTTACACACATCTTCCCATTTTCTGTAAAGATTTTGCATATCTCTGTCTAGTTCAGCAACTTTTTGCCCTCTAGCAACGGTTCTAATAATTACTCCAAATCCTTTTGGAGCAATACTTTTAACTAAACGTTTAAGCCGATCTTTCTCTCCTTTACTTTCAATTTTTTGAGAAATTGAAATTCTACTTGAAAAAGGAACTAAAACAAGATATCTTCCTGCAAATGATATTTCTGAACTAATTCTTGGTCCCTTTGTTGAAATAGGTTCTTTAACAATTTGAACTAACAAAGTTTGATTAGGCTTTATAACCTTATCAATTTTACCATCTTTATTAATATCTTTCTCATATGAAAAATTCTTTAGAGAAAAATCATTTATTTTACCTGTGCTTACACTTTTCATAAACTTCATAAGAGAAGGTAGCTTTGGCCCTAAATCATGATAATGCAAAAAAGCATCTTTTTGATAACCAACATTTACAAATGCTGCATTTAGACCTGGAATAGATTTTCTTACTTTAGCAATAAAAATATCGCCAACCGAAAATTTATTATTATCCTTATCTTTTTGAAATTCTATTAATTTTCCCTCTTTTAGTAAGGCAAAATCAACATTGTCTGAATTTGATCGAATTACTAATTCTTTATTCATAATGTTAATTTTGATCTTTACAAATTTTGTAAAGATAGATTATACAATTATTTGTTTACTTATTATAATTTTGAAACTTTATAATAAGGAATCAAAGTACTTAATTTGTACTTTAGATTTCACAGGATTTTTATCCCGGTTAATTCAATTTACTATCATTAAGGTAAATTTTAAGTAAATGAATTTAATGTCAATGAACGTTTTGTTTACTGAAAAAAGCAGCAAATACTACTTTTAAAGCTTACTTTTTCTTATGTCGGTTTGCACGACGTCTCTTTTTACGCTTATGCGTTGCTACCTTGTGTCTTTTACGTTTTTTACCGCTTGGCATATAAGCTTAATTTTTAATTAATTAATTGACTTTGACCTTATTTTTAACCCCTTCAAGAAAAACTTTCGATGGTTTGAATGAAGGTATGTTATGAGCAGGTATTACGATTGAAGTATTTTTCAAAATATTTCTTCCAATCTTTTCAGCTCTAGTTTTTATAACAAAACTGCCAAAACCTCTTAAATAAACGTTATTGCCAGATTCCAAGGATCCCTTAACCTCTGTCATAAAAGATTCTACAGTTGCTAGTACATCGGATTTTTCAATTCCAAGTTCATTAGATATTTTATTTACTATTTCAGCCTTAGTCATTATATTATTAATAAGTTAATGTCATCCGAGGGGTGCAAATATATGTATTTTAAATTCAATATTTCAAACCAAATTAATTAAAATTTCAAGATTGAATAGCTTATTTTTGTTCTTAATGATAAAAAAGATGAGTTTTAGTTCTGTTCTTATTAAATGGTTCAATACAAATAAAAGAGAATTACCTTGGAGGAAATCTAAGGATCCCTACAGAGTTTGGCTTTCTGAAATCATATTACAACAAACCAAAATTAAGCAAGGATTGCCATACTATAATAAATTAATTAAAAATTATCCAACTGTATATGACCTTGCATATACAACTGAGGATAAAATTTTAAAAAATTGGCAAGGTTTGGGATATTATACTAGAGCAAGAAATCTTCATTATACTGCAAAATTTATAGTTGAAAAACTTGACGGAGTTTTTCCAAAAAAATACAGAGACTTATTGAAATTGAAAGGAGTTGGTGATTATACTGCAAGTGCGATTGCATCAATTTGTTTTGAAGAACCTGTTGCAGTTTTAGACGGCAATGTTTTTAGGGTATTGTCAAGATATTTTGGGATTAATACTCCTATAAATTCAACTAATGGCTTAAAAGAATTTAAATTTTTGTCAAAATCATTATTACCAAAAAAAAGAATTGGTGACTATAATCAGGCAATAATGGAATTTGGTGCTTTACAATGTAAACCAAAATCACCAGATTGTCCAATATGTCCTATAAAAAAAAACTGTTTTGCATTTTCTAATAATAGTATTAAACATCTACCATTTAAAATTAAAAAAAATAGAGTAAAAGATCGTTATTTTAACTTTTTAGTTCATCTATCAAAAAATTCTCAAACAATTATTGAAAAAAGAAAAAGTAAAGGAATTTGGCAAAATCTTTACCAGTTCCCAATGATAGAGACTAAATATTCTAGCTCAAAAAAAAAATTATTTTCAAATAAAAAAAATCTAGAGAAATATAATCTAATTGATTTAGAAATTGAGCTAATCAATGAAAATGAAATAATTCATAAACTTTCACACCAAAAACTACATATAAAATTTTGGAAAGTGCATCAAAAAATAAAATTAGACAAATTAATTGATTGGAGAGATCTAAAAAAATATCCAGTTCCAATTCCAATAGCTGAATTTATAAATAGTTATAAGCCATAAATTCCCTTTTTTTAATATATTTATAGATAAATCTAAACTTATAATATTATGTCAGGAAGCTTGAATAAAGTAATGCTAATAGGTCATTTAGGTGATGAAGTTAAAATTCATTATTTTGATGATAAAAATTGCATTGGCAGGTTCCCTCTAGCCACAAACGAAACCTACACCAATAAACAAACTAATGAAAAGATTACGAACACAGAATGGCATAATGTAATTATAAGAAATAAAGCTGCTGAGATTTGTGAAAAATACTTAAAAAAAGGTGATAGAGTTTATATTGAGGGGAGATTGAAAACCAGAAAGTGGCAGGACGAAAAAGGTAATGACCGATATTCAACTGAAATTATTTGTAGCGATTTCACCTTTCTAACTAATAAAAGTGAAAATAATATACCAAATACCGAGATAAATGATTCTGACAATGTTAATGATAAAAAGGAAAACGACATTACAAACGATCTTCCATTTTAAATCAATAATTTAAAAAATGTCTTTAAATAATTATTCAGATAATTATTAAATTTTCAAATTGGATACTGAAACAACAACAATAGTATTATCTATTACAGTTCTTTTATTTATGCTGTTTTGTTCGGCTTTAATTTCTGGCGCAGAAGTAGCTTTGTTTTCTTTAACTAAGTCAGAGGTCGACTCATTAAATAATGATCATTCTAAATCAAAAAAAACTATTGCTAAACTTTTAAAATCTCCGCAAAAATTATTGGCAACGATTTTAGTAGCAAATAATTTCATAAATATTGGTATTGTGATTTTGTTTGCATCAATTTCTGAAAAAATGTTTGGAAATTATCAAGTTATTATCCCTTTTTTTAAGTATGATTTAAAAATTGAATTAATTTTCTTTTTTGAAGTTTTTGTAATAACCTTTTTGATCTTATTCTTTGGAGAAATTCTTCCCAAAATATATGCAAATAAAAATAATTTAAGTTTTTCAAAATTTATGTCAGGCCCATTAAAAGTTCTTGATATATTATTTACTCCTATAAGCACACCATTAAAAAGTAGCTCACTTACAATTCATCGTTTGCTAGGTAAACAAAAATCAGACTTTAATATTAATCACGTTTCTCAAGCTTTAGAGTTGACAAGTAAGGCAAATACATCAATGGAAGAACAAAAAATTTTAAAAGGAATTGTTTCATTTGGTAATACTGAGACCAGACAAGTTATGTGCCCCAGAATTGACATTTTTGCTTTAGAAATTTCGACAAATTTTCAAACTGTAATTTCAAAAATAGTTAAAAATGGATATTCAAGAATTCCTGTTTTTCAAGATAGTATAGATTCAATCAAAGGTATACTTTATGCAAAAGATTTATTACAACACATAAGAAAAAAATCTTTTGATTGGACAAAGTTAATAAGAGAGCCTTTTTTTGTGCCTGAGAACAAAAAACTTGATGATCTAATGACTGAGTTTCAGCAAAAAAAAGTACACTTGGCTATTGTTGTTGATGAATATGGAGGGACTTCAGGAGTAATTTCGTTAGAAGATATTATTGAAGAAATAGTTGGTGATATAAGTGACGAATTTGATGATGACGACATTGTTTATTCAAAAATTGATGATTTTAATTATGTCTTTGAGGGCAAAACATCTCTGAAAGATTTTTATAAAATAATTAAACTAGAAGACGAATCAGTTTTTGAAAATAAAAAAGGTGAGTCTGAAACTATTGCTGGTTTTGTCTTGGAAATCTCGAAAAGTTTTCCAAAAATTAAAACACAGTATAAATTTAAAAATTACACTTTTGTTGTCGAAGGAATAAATAATAAGAGAATTGAGCAAATAAAAGTATCAATAGAAAAATGACAAATCGTACTTTTTTTTTAATATTCATAATATTTATCATCAGTTGTAAAGAAAAAATTTCCGTTCCTAAACCCAAAGCATTTTTAGATTTAAAATATCCAGAACCTTATTACGATAATGATTACAATCTTTTCTTTAGCTATGATTTAAACAGTTTAGCCAATGCTGAAAGTGTATTTAAAAATGAAGACAAGTTTGTTTTTAAATTAAATTATAATGTAATTAATGCATCACTTTACTTAAATTACACTAAAATAAATTATGATTTAAAAGAGTTAATTAGTCAAACTAATTTTAATTTAAATAATCATGCTAAAGTAGCCACTCAAGCATCTAAACAAGATTTTTTAGATGAAAACAGAAAAGTGTATGGAACCATATATGAGTTAATTGGTTCAGTAGCTTCACCAACCCATTTCTATGTTACCGATAGTGTTAAAAATTTTTTAGCCGGGTCATTATATTTTAAAACTAAGCCTAATTATGATTCATTATTACCTGCTATTTATTATGTCAAAAACGATATTATCCGCTTAATTGAAAGTTTAAAATGGAATAATTAAGAGCTGAGCGAGTTCCAGCCTTGAGCTGTAAGCTTAATTTTTTCCTGTGCCCTTGTAATCAAATAAATGCCTTCTTTAGATTTGGTCATGTGACCAACTACCGTTAAATTTGGATTGGCCTTAATTTTTGGATAATCCTTTTGAGATACAGTCATTAATAATTCATAATCTTCACCACCGCTTAATGCAACTGTAGTGCTGTCTAAACCAAACTCCTCACAAGTTGAAATTACCTGAGGATCAAGTGGTATTTTTTCCTCATACAAATTACAACCAACATTGCTGCTTTTACAAAGATGAATAACTTCTGAAGACAAACCATCACTTAAATCAATCATAGATGTAGGTTTAAAATCTAACTTTTTTATTAGTTCAATAATATCCTTTCTGGCTTCCGGCTTTAATTGTCTTTCAATTATATATGAATAATGATCAAGGTCAGGTTGATTATTTGGATTAACTTTAAATACTTCTTTTTCACGTTCTAAAACTTTGAGTCCAAGGTAAGCTCCAGCAATGTCGCCAGTAACAACTAAAAGATCATTTTCGCATGCACCACTGCGCTTTACTATTTCATTTGGTTTTATATATCCAATTGCTGTGACAGAAATTGTCAATCCGCTTACAGAAGAAGTAGTATCTCCACCAATAACATCAACTCCATAAATTTTAGCAGCGGCATTAATACCATCATACAAATCCTCAATAGCTTCCAAAGTAAATCGATTTGAAACAGCTATTGAAATTGTTACATGTGATGGCGTTGCATTCATAGCATAAATATCTGATAGATTCACAACTATTGATTTATATCCTAAATGTTTCAAAGGCATGTATGACAAATCAAAATGAATCCCCTCAATCAAAAAATCAGTCGAAACTACAATAGATTTATTATCAAAATTTAATACTGCAGCATCATCTCCTACTCCAAGAACAGTGGATTGGTTTTTTATCTTAAACTTTGAAGCTATATGTTCTATTAGGCCAAACTCTCCCAGCTTAGAGAGTTTAGTGTTATTTTGATTCTTATCCTTTATCATGACACAAAAATACATCAATTATAGAATTTTTAAGATATTATTACATAAATTAATGTACATTGAACCCGCTTAAATTAATTTTAATGTATTCAATAAAAACTGTGTTTTATTTTACACTTGCATTAACAAATATTATTTGTTTTTGTTCTTGTGAAGACGAAACAATTGGTATAGTTTATGATGATTCAGACTTGGACGGTATTTATGATGCTATTGATAATTGTCCACAAACACCAAATTCAAATCAAATTGATAGTGATAATGATGGTATTGGAGATTCGTGTGATAATATAAACTTTACTTCTTTTCCTTGCGTTGAAGGCTATGCAGGAATATATCCGTGTAATGGTTATGATCTAATAGGATATTTATCACTTGAGCAGCTTAGCTTAGGAGAGAATATTGGAAATATTTCTGGAAATGACTCATGGGGTTGGACAGATCCTGAAAATGGCAAAGAATATGCGCTTGTTGGATTATCATCTCATACTGCTTTTGTTGATATGACTGATCCAGCCAACCTTTTACTAGTTGGTATATTACCAACATCTACTGTCAATAGCTCATGGCGAGATATAAAAGTATATCAAGATCATGCATTTATAGTTTCTGAAGCAGCTGGTCACGGTATGCAAGTTTTTGATTTAACTCGATTAAGAGATATAACAGCTTATCCAGTTCAATTTGTACCAGACACTCATTTTACTGATTTTGGAAGAGCACATAATATAGTAATTAATGAAGATTCAGGTTATGCATATGTTGTAGGTGCATCGGGAAATCAATATAATGGTGGACCAATATTTATTAATATTCAAAACCCTACTTCTCCTGTAATTGAAGGAGGGTTTTCAGAAGGAGGATATTCTCATGATGCTCAAGTCGTGAATTATAACGGTCCAGATTTGGATTATGCAGGAAGAGAAGTTTTAATTGGCAGTAATGAAGACAAAATTGTGATCGCAGATGTTACCGATAAATCCAATCCTTTGACGATTTCAAATGTTGTATATAATAATATTGAATACACTCATCAAGGATGGTTTACACAAGATTTAAAGTATTTTATTGTTGGAGACGAATTAGATGAAAGGAATATTGGGAATAATACAAGGACATTAGTTTTTGACTTTAATGATCTAGATAATCCAACGCTAAGCTTTGAATATTTCTCAGAAAACACCTCAATTGATCACAATGGGTATTGCTTAAACGGAAGTTATTATTTAGCAAGTTACAGAGCTGGAATGAGAGAACTAGATATAAACAACATAGAAAATCAAGATATATTTGAAGTTAGATATTTTGATACATACCCTGAAAATGATAATGCTGCTTTTAATGGAGTTTGGAACGTATATCCATTTTTCGGTAGTGGAAATATTGTACTAAGCGATATAGAAAAGGGATTATTTGTTATTAAAAAGAGTGATTAATTAATAATTTTATGGGAAAATTGTACTACATAAAATTATATTTTTTTACTTTCTTTATAGTTCTGTTTTGTTGTGAATCTGATGACTCTATTACAACAAATCAAATTGTTTTTGTTCATGATATTTCTACATTAGGTGGTACAAAAAATGAAAGTGGACAATCTGTTATTGCCACAAGTGATGGAGGTTTCGCTGTTTTAGGCTACAGCCAAAGTATGGACGGTGATCTCTTAAACAAAAGTAATATCTCTTATGACTTTTGGTTAATAAAATACAATTTTAATGGAGAGCAAGAATGGCAAAAAGTTTATGGTGGATCTAGTGACGATCGTGGCTATGATATAATATTATCTAATGATAACAATATGTTAATTTTTGGAAGTAGTAAAAGTACTGACGGTGATGTAAGTTCAAATGCTGGTTCTAATGATTTTTGGTTAGCAAAAATCTCGAATTCTGGAGCAATAATTTGGGAAAAGTCATTTGGTTACAGCGGCTCAGACAACGGATACTCTATTATTCAAACAAATGACAATGGATACTTACTATCGGGAGTAATTGATGTTACAGCATCAAATGGGGAAGGGAATAATAGGATTAGCTCACTACGCCATGCTGGAGGGGACTACTGGGCTGTAAAACTTGATGAAACTGGTGCGCTTGAGTGGAGTCGATATTTTGGTGGTAATTTTACTGACACCAGCTATGCTGCTTGCCAAACTCAAAGCGGTGATTATATAATTATTGGTTCATCTGATAGTAATGATATTGATATAAGCAATAATAAAGGGACATATGATTTTTGGATAATTAAAATCTCTTCAGAAGGAAATTTAATATGGGAAAAATCCTATGGCGGAAGTGAAATTGATGAGGCATTAGATATTACACCAACAACTGATGGTAATTTTATAGTTTGTGGGAATACAAGAAGTAATAACATTGATGTCACTTTAAATAATGGCGCTGCAGATATTTGGATTTTAAAAATAACTCCAAATGGAGAAATACTATGGGAAAAGACATACGGCGGAAATAGTTTTGAGGCAGCAAAATCTATCTATCAAACTACTGATAATGGCTTTATTATTGCTGGCAATTCTAGGAGTGATAATAATGACTTAACTAAAAATAATGGCCAAAATGATGGTTGGATTTTCAAAATAAATCAAGACGGAATATTAGAATGGCAAACATCAATTGGTGGAAGTAATATTGATTTGTTAATGGATTCAATTGAACTTATTGATGGAACAATTATTGCCGTAGGAAATACTAGTAGCTCAGATTTAGATATTTTAGAAAACAAAGGCTTTACAGACTTACTTTTAATTCGATTAAATCCATGAAAGTAAAACTAATATTCTTCACTCTACTAATAATGTATTCCTGCTCTGAAAATGATAGTGATGATACACCTATTAATTTTAAATTCATTCACAAATGGAATGAAACAACTGTTAATTCAGATGATTTTTATTCCATTCAGTTTCAAAATAACTTTGGTAATGTGTTGAGTATTGAAAGATTACGATATTTAATATCTGATATTCAAATTACCAACAACGCTGGAGAGTCATATAGTTTAAGTGATTATAACTTGTTAGATTTGGAAGAAAATAGTTCATTAAGTTTTGAATCGAGCCAAACTGTAAAAAGCGGTTTATATTCTAACATTTCTTTTGTTTTTGGGCTTAGAGATGAAAATAATATAGATGGAGCTTATACAGATCTTAATACTGCTAATTGGAACGTACCAATGATGTTAGGAGGAGGATATCATTACATGCAACTGGATGGGAAATATATTTCAAACAATGGAAATGAATCTGGTTATAACTATCACGCAATTCGTGCGGTTAATAATCCAGGGCCAAACCCAACATTTCCACAAGAAACATTTTTTAAAGTAGATTTAGGGCCTGTGAACATCCAAAAAGAGTGTGAAATTACAATATCAATGAATATATCAAATTGGTTTGACACCCCTAACACATGGGATCTGAATGAATTAAATCAAATGCTAATGGCCAATAGTGATGCTCAAATTTTTATGTATCAAAACGGCCAAAACGTTTTTAATATAGAATCTATTGAATAATTTACCATCATATTTATTAATTTGCCTAATAATTTTCTTATCATGCTCATCTGAAAGATTAGAAAGCGAAATAAGTTACTCTCCTATCCCAGTAAATTTAAACATTCCTGATGTCTTTCAAGACAGAATACTACCCCCTGTAATTCCATCAAACAATCCACTTACAGAAGAAGGAATTGAATTAGGGAAAAAACTTTTCTTTGACAAAAAATTATCTGAAAATGGCAGCCAATCTTGTGCAGACTGTCATAACCCATCAAATTCGTTTACTGACGCAAGGCAATATAGCATAGGGATTGACAATATTGAAGGTACAAGAAATTCAATGCCTTTATTTAACTTAGCTTGGAATTATGACGATCGCTTTTTTTGGGACGGCCGCGAACTAAGCCTTGAGCGTCAAGTCTTAGATCCAATCACTAACCCAATTGAAATGCACAACACTATAGCTAATTTAGTTCAAGAACTTCAGATTGATAGCGAATACCCAGAAATGTTTTTAAAAGCATTTGGAACGGAAATAATAGATTCTGTTCTAATTGGAAAGGCAATCGCTCAATATGAGAGAACAATTATATCTGCAAACTCAAAATTTGATAAATATCTTCTTGGGGAAGCTACATTAACTATACAAGAAGAGGAGGGATTTAATGTTTTTATGGATGAAGATCGAGGAGATTGCTTTCATTGCCATGGTAATGAAAATAATCCATTGTGGACAGACAACAAATTTCATAACAATGGATTAGATAATAATTTTTCAGATTTAGGTCTGGGTGCTGTAACCGGTAATCCAAATGACAATGGTAAATTTAAAACTCCAAGCTTAAGGAATTTAGCATTTACAGCGCCTTACATGCATGATGGAAGATTTAGTACAATTGATGAGGTAATTAACCATTACAGCGAGGGACTGCAAGACTCACACACAGTTGATCCACTTATGAAAATGGTTTTACAAGGCGGAGTACAATTGAGCTTTGAAGAAAAAGCAAATCTTAAGGCATTTCTTTTAGCTCTTTCAGACTATGATTTTATTTCTAATCCTGATTTTAATCAATAATAATTAAAATTGATAATTATATATAAGAATATAATACATTGAAATACTAACATTTATGGTTATGTTGTATATTTGTCAGACCTTTTAAATTTACAGGTAGTACGAATTATGATCAATGTAAGTAATATTGCAAAACAAAAAGTTGAAACACTTATGATTGAGGATGGGTTTAATCCATCAACTGACTTCATTCGTGTAGGAGTTAAAAGTGGTGGTTGTTCTGGTTTATCATACGAACTTGAGTTTGATAAAAATCTAAATGAAAGTGATAAATTATTTGAAAATAACGGAGTGAAAATTATTGTGGATTCAAAAAGCTATCTATATTTAATTGGAACTACACTTGATTATTCTGGAGGACTTAATGGTAAAGGTTTTGTATTTAATAATCCAAATGCTACAAGAACTTGTGGTTGCGGCGAATCATTTTCATTATAGAAATAAATTTAAAGAATGAATAAATATACTGAAGACGACTTAAGAGAAGAATTAAAAACCAAGCAGTATGAATATGGGTTTTACACTGATATTGATTCTGATACTTTTCCAGTTGGTTTAAATGAATCAATTGTAAAAGCAATTTCGCAAAAAAAAGAAGAGCCTGAATGGATGACAGAATGGCGATTGGATGCTTTTAGAATTTGGAAAAAAATGGAAGAGCCAGATTGGGCAAATGTATCGTACGAAAAACCTGATTTTAGTTCAATTTCATATTACTCAGCGCCTAACAAAAAGCCAAAATACGACTCTATTGATGAAGTTGACCCAGAGCTTTTAGCAACTTTTGAAAAACTTGGAATTTCTTTAGACGAGCAAAAAAAGTTAGCTGGCGTAGCTATGGATGTTGTTGTTGACTCCGTTTCTGTAGCCACCACATTTAAAAAAACACTCATGGAAAAAGGAATTATTTTCATGAGTATATCTCAGGCTATTAAAGATTATCCTGAACTTGTAAAAAAATATATTGGAACTGTAATTCCAAAAACCGATAATTATTACGCTGCCCTAAATAGTGCTGTGTTCAGTGATGGAAGCTTTTGTTATATCCCGAAAGGGGTGAGATGTCCCATGGAATTATCCACTTACTTCCGTATAAATCAAGCGGGAACTGGTCAGTTTGAGCGTACATTGCTTATCGCTGACGAAAAAAGCTATGTAAGCTATTTAGAGGGGTGTACTGCTCCTAGTCGTGATGAAAACCAGCTGCATGCTGCAGTTGTTGAGCTTATTGCGCTAGATGATGCTGAAATTAAATATTCAACTGTTCAAAACTGGTATCCAGGTGATGTAAATGGTAAAGGTGGTGTATATAATTTTGTCACCAAACGCGGAATTTGTGAAAAGAATGCAAAAATTTCATGGACTCAAGTTGAAACTGGAAGTGCTGTAACTTGGAAATATCCTTCATGTATTTTAAAAGGAGATAATTCTATTGGAGAATTTTACTCAATAGCTGTTACAAACAATTATCAGCAAGCTGATACTGGTACTAAAATGGTTCATTTGGGTAAGAATACAAAATCAACAATTATTAGTAAAGGGATTTCTGCTGGAAAATCTCAAAATAGTTATCGTGGACTAGTTCAAGTAAGCGCAAGAGCAAATAATGCTAGAAACTTTTCTCAATGTGACAGTCTACTAATGGGCAACGAATGTGGAGCTCATACATTCCCATATATAGAAGTTAAAAATAAAAGTGCACAAATTGAGCATGAAGCTACAACTAGTAAAATTGGAGAAGATCAAATATTTTATTGTAATCAAAGAGGTATTGATACTGAAAAAGCAATTGCACTTATTGTAAACGGATTCAGCAAAGATGTACTAAATAAGCTTCCTATGGAATTTGCTGTAGAGGCTCAAAAATTACTTGAAATTAGTCTTGAAGGATCCGTCGGTTAAAAAAAATAATATGAAAAAAATAATTCTTATAAGTATATTAATATTTAGTTTTTCTTGTAATGAAAAATCTAAATCAAAAACCATAGTTGAGGGAACTTTTATATTCTTTGATGATGCTGCAGTTCTTCAATCAACTAACGAAATTTATGGAATTTACATCGATGATAAATCCATTGATTTGATAGAGAAAGCAAAAAAATTAAAAACTAAAGAAAGTGATGAAATTAAAGTGAAGTTAGGAGGTCAGGTTTCTACTGAAGAGCATGATGTTATTAAATGGCCTCAAAAATTTAAAATTAATGAAATCATCGATATTAGTGTGATTAAGAAAAAAGATAATTCAATAATCATTGAAGATAAATAATATGTTGAAGATAAATAATTTGCATGCTCGAGTTGAAGACAAATCCATATTGAAAGGAATTGATCTTGAAATAAATCCTGGGGAGGTACACGCTATTATGGGTCCTAATGGTTCTGGTAAAAGCACACTGGCTTCTGTCATAGCTGGTAAAGAGGACTATGAAGTGAGACAAGGTAAAATAATATTTAACGGTGAAGAAATTTCTGAATTAAGTGCTGACGAAAGAGCTCACAAAGGTCTTTTCTTATCATTTCAATATCCTGTTGAAATACCTGGAGTTTCTGTAACTAATTTCATAAAAACAGCTTTAAATGAAACTAGAAAGGCTAAAGGCCTTGATGACATGCCAGCTAATAAAATGCTAAAATTAATTAGAGAAAAATCTGAGATGTTAGAAATTGATAGAAAATTTCTATCTAGGTCATTAAACGAAGGATTTTCAGGAGGAGAGAAAAAGAGAAACGAAATTTTTCAAATGGCAATGTTAGAGCCAAAACTTGCAATACTTGACGAAACTGATTCTGGTTTAGACATAGATGCACTAAGAATTGTTGCCAACGGAGTTAATAAACTAAAAAACAGTGAAAATGCAACACTAGTTATTACTCACTATCAGAGACTCTTAGAATATATAGTGCCTGATTATGTGCATGTACTATATGATGGCAAAATTGTAAAATCTGGTGGTAAGGAATTAGCATTTGAGTTAGAAGAAAAAGGATACGATTGGATAAAAAAAGAAGCTAGCCAAAAAGCTTAAAATGAAAATTATGGATCTCAAAGAAAAGCTTTTGTCATCGTTTATAGCATTTGAAAATCAATATTCTACTGATAATTCATATGTAAATGAACTACGCGGAGAAGCAATAACAAATTTTGAAAAAACTGGATTTCCATCTAAAAAAAATGAAAATTGGAAATATACATCTCTAAAAAAGATAATTAACCAAGATTTTAGCTTATTTCCAAAAATTGAGCATACTATTGAGTACAGTGATGTTCAACCCTATTTTATCCACGACATTGATAGCTATAAAATAGTTTTTATTGACGGTAAATATGCCTCTCACTTATCTCAAACAACCCATGAAGGAATTGATGTGTGCTTAATGTCAGCCGCCTTGAGCCAATCAAAGTATCAACCCGTAATTGAAAATTATTTTAATAAAATAACTCCAAAAAATGGTTTAAATGCTCTTAATACTGCCTTTTTCACAGAGGGTGCTTTTATTCATATAAAGAAAAATAAAGTCTCTGAAAGACCCATACAAATTATACACTTCTCGACTGGAAAAGAGCCTGCATTACTTCTTCAGCCTCGCAACCTTATAATTGTTGATGAAAATTCTCATGTTCAAATCATGGAACGTCATCAAAGTTTAACTGATAATCCAACATTAACTAATAGTGTTACAGAAATTTATGCAGCCAAGAGAGCGATTATTGACCTTTATAAAATACAAAATGACAAGCTTGAAGCTTCATTAATAGACAATACATTTATTGATCAACAGACGGAAAGTAATGTTTCTGTTCATACTTTTAGTTTTGGTGGTAAGTTGACCAGAAATAATCTCAACTTCTACCAAAATGGCCAATCTATTGAGTCCACTCTAAAGGGTGTTACAATTATTGGTAAAAAACAACATGTTG
>Ga0160423_10000940_pt1 | contig 24265 bp, 16 predicted proteins | sample CRUFie14St8metaG_FD_108191 | JGI IMG/M metagenome (GOLD analysis project Ga0160423, IMG submission 108191) | Marine microbial communities from the Costa Rica Dome - CRUD Field 142mm St8 metaG | ecosystem: Environmental > Aquatic > Marine > Oceanic > Photic zone | place: Costa Rica: the Eastern...
CCCTTACCCCTTACCCCCCCCCCCCCCACCCCTCCCCCCCCCACCCCCCCGGTCCTGTTTTTCATTTTTTTTTACTTTTTTTTTGGAAAAAAAAAAAAAAAAAAAAAAACGGACACGAGAGAGAGACAGGGTGATGTGGGGGGGGGATGGGATGGATATGGTGGTCGTGCGCTCGTTTCTTGACACGAGGCCTTTTTTCGCGGCGGTCTGTCGATGAAATCGATAACATTGGGGTTCACCTCCTGTTCTTCTTGTTGGCCTTGGACTTGACCACCCCCAGGAGTCCCTTTTTGGCATCCTTCCTCTTTGCGGCCCTCCTGTTGAGCATCTTGCGGTCCATGGGCCAGTACGCAAAGGGCTCCAGCTTCTTGGTTCCCTTCGCCCTAACGATGGACCTGTCCGTCCTCGCCGTCTTATTCGTCCTGGCCGTCCTGGCCGTGCCCGCCGTCCTGCCGGACTTGCCGCTCCTGGCAGACTTGCCGCTCCTGTGGGACCGGGAGTCATCCATGTTTTCGTCGCCGTCCCCTCCATCGCCTCCCGTACTCTCGTACCTATCGTCCTTAATGATGAGCTTGCCGTCCTTCTTCCGAGTCCTGATCGTGTTGATCGGCCCGTCGTCGTCGTCGCCAAACTCATCGCGGGATGCAAAATGGGCGCTGCCCATCCTCGCCGCGTTCCTGCTGTCCAAAAGGTCGGAGGGGTCCTCCCCAGAGCCGAGGCCACCGCCAGGCGCCATCCTCTGCCGCTTCCGTACGGCAGAGCCCGAGGCGGCCGTCCTCGAGGTCCTGGCCGTCCTCGCCTGCGTCCTGCCCGCCAGGGTCCCCTCCCCAGCACCCCCCTCGTCGTCGTCGTCCTCGGCGTACGTCCACGTGGTCTGCTTTCCTCGGGTCCTCCCCGTCTTGACGCTCGCGCCCGCCACGCTACCGCCCTCCCTCTTGCGCTTCTCCTGGCCCCTCTGCTTCCTGATGTACCTGATCAGTGGCTGGTGCTCCTCGGGGATGAACTTTGTTACCTCGTCCAGGCCCAGAACACGAATCACCTTCTCCAAGATGTGCCTGATCTTGAGCCTGAACCTGTTCTTGGTGTCGTTCGCCCAGATCAGCAGGTGCTCCACCAGCGAAGGGAGCTCCTCGTGAAGCCTTCCTGCGTCCAAGGTCGTCACGAACATGGACAGGAAGGCCAGCACGGATTTGACAACCTCCCTGGACTTGGTTTTCAGCAGCATGGCAACGGCCCTCTCAATGTCGCACAGCGCCTCCTCGCCAATCTCGCGGGCAAACTGGTACGCCAGCCTGGTAAGGGCGACCACCGTGGCGCTCACCATATGCGGGTGCTGCGCGACGAGCCCTCCCGCCACGACGTTGATGAACCCCAGCGGGCCGGGCTCCATCAGCGGGGAGCCCATAGCGGACCTCAGTCCCTTGAACCCGTGGGCAGTCTCCGCCAGGAGGTCCAGGGCGGCGCGGTGAGTCTTTGAGTTTTTCTCCTTGGTGCACATCACGATCTCCGTCACCAGCGAGGTCATGGCGTCCTGCTTGTCCGAGTCCGCCACGTCAGCGCTGGCCTCGTCCAAGATGGAGACCATGGCCCTGACGCAAAGCAGCCGGTACTTCTTTGCGGGGGCGTAGCAAGAGGACTGGGCGTTGGAAAGGGACTCCCTTACGCCCTCGAGCGACCTGGACTTGAGGTCCGCGCTGCGGCTCAGGATCGCCCTCAGCAGCTTATACGACTTCTTCTGAATCCCCGGGTCCTTGTACACGACTGAGACGTTCACGATCCCCAGCAGCTTCTCGAGGGCCTCCGGCTTGAGTCCCGGCACCAGCGCGGCGGCGATGTCCATCAGCATACCCTGCTGCTCCGCAGCCGCGTCCTTGGCGCCCTTGTCGCCCTGGTTTTGCTGAACCCCCTGCAGCGACGTGGCCATCCTCTTCAGGATGTTCTTGTAAAAACCGTCGAGCTGGTCGCGGCCGGTGACTCTGCCAAAGGCTGCAATGGCAGCGTGGACCCTTCCCCTCTCACTGGGCCTGGACGATACGAAGAGGTTGAAGAGGAGCGGAAGGTAGTTCTTGGAGTAGGAAGCCACCGCCCTGAGCGCCTCCTCGGCCCCCTCCGAGGTGTGCCCTTCCGGCCGGGGAAAGCCGCCGTCAAACTCGTCCTCCCCAGCGCCAACGCCGTTGCCATCGTCGCTCAGGCCGCTGTCCGACCCGACTCCGCCACCGAAGTCACCTACATTGTCGCCTTCCTCGGCCGCCCTGGCGTTCTGGGACACCAGCAGCGCGATGGCGTTGCACACATGGGACCTGAGGTCCTCGCGGTTCTGCAGTGCAGCACCGAGGGGCTTGGCGAGGAGCCTGAACCCCTCCGCGGCATCCTCGGCCCACCGGCAGAAGGAGGGCAGGGTCTGCCAGAGCTGGTGCTCCAGGGCGGCCACCAGGACGGCCCTCTCGACGTCTCCCTGCTCGCCCAGGGACGCCGCCAGCTGCCCACACCTCCTGGCCTCGGGCAAGAGCTCCCGCGCCCAAAACGAGAGTGATGCTCCCGACACGTTCTTCTTCAGCACGTACACGAGCCACGAGTTCGCCTCTCCGCCGCCGGTGACCGCGCCCTCGATGTTCAGGGGGATGGCCTCGAGCACCGCCTCGGGTCCCAGCGACCTCACTGCGACCCCAACACAGTCTTGCACGGCTTCTGTCCACTCGTTCTCTTCCCCCGCAGCGATGCGGCCAAGCTCAGCCAGGGACTTTGACAGGAGGAGGCCGCCCTTCTTGCCCAAGGCGAAACACAGCTTACCGAGGAGCTGGAAGGCCTGGTTCCAGCTGTCCTGGTATGGGACGGTGACCATAGCCTCCACGCCGGCCACCACGCGGAGGAGGGGGTGGGCTTGGCCCGCCTCGGCCGCCGCCGCGGCGCCCGCGACCGCCCCCTCGTCAACGCACGCATCGATCAACTCCGCCAGAACACTGTTTCATTTTTTTTAAGAAGGGTGTGGGGCATGAAGAAGTAGACACATTTTTCTTTCTCGTCAGTTTCCAAAACAGACATTCTCGGAGGGCCAATTCTTCCCCTTCCTCTCGCGTGGACGCGTACGATACTTACCTGCACATCTTGATCCTGAACGCCTCTGCGTCCTTCCGCCTGAAGTAGTGCAGACACCGGTGCAGCAGCGAGGGCACCTGGGCCAGGCAAGCCTCGCTGTCCATCTGTGCGAGCGCGTGAAAGCCTGCCAGCAGGGCGTTGAGCGTGCTCCCCGCCACATCAGCGTCGGCCATGAGCTCCTCGATCGTCAGCAGCCTGTCGGTGAGCCCGCGCAGGAGCGAGGCGAGCTCCTCTGCCCCGAGCGCGTCCCTCACCCTGTGGCCTTGGAAGAAGTGCCCGATGACCACTGCAGAGTGGTGCGCCAGCAGGACCTCTCTGAACTCCATGAGGCCGTCGAGAGTTTTCAGGATGTCCAGGGCCTCCCTTGGCGACAAGAATGCGACGCATTGCCTCAGCGCGCCCAGCACGTGGAAGCACCTCGTGGTGGCCCTCTGCACGCCCTCCTCGAATCTCCTCCTCGCCTCCCTCTTGGACCCCGTCCTTTGGGACGTCTCAAAGGCCTCGGTGACCTCCACGAGCTGCGCCACCGACCTCTCGCACAGGTCTCGCACCATGGCGCTCGCGCGCTCCAGGCTCGCCCCAGCGCTCCCCTCCCCGCCCACCGTGACAAGCACCTGCGCCAGACCCGCCTGGGCCCTCTTTCGCACCTTGGGCCTCGGGTCGACACAGAAGGAAAGCAGGACTCCAAAGGGCTTGGACGCGGGCAGGAAGTTCCGCGGGTCGTGAGCGCAGAGCAACGAAGCGAGGCACCCCACGCCGAACTTGGCGCACTGGGTTCGCGAGGCGCTCGCCCCGCTCGTGCTCGCCTCGCTCGGGACGGCTCCCTTGGCCCCCAGAACCCCGCAGACCACCCCGACGCTCCTCTCGAACTTGGTCCTCACGGCCTGCCTTGGCATTCTGCTCGCGGCCTCCTCGAGCAAATATAACAAAGCTGCCTCATCCTGGGACCTCTTCTCAACTACAGATGCGTCTGATGCGTCATCCCGACCTTGTTTTCCCTTCGCGATGCCCTCTAGTGCAAGCACGAGTGAGGCAAACAGAGCCGCGGGCTTCGGCTCGACGTTCTGCTGGGCAAGCGCGGACACCATGGCGCCCAACATAGCGCAGATCCTTCTGCTCTCCCCCTGCCTCGACTTGCCGTGCCTGCGATAGACGTCCTCGACCAGCCCCGTCCCGATACCACCACCATCAACCCCGTTCGTTTCTCCCGGCGCGCCCCACGGCCTCTCCTCCTGTTGGCCCGCGGCCAGGGCCTCGGACAGCCCACCGAGGTCCATTTAGGATGTGCGCTCTTGCTGTCTCTCTCTCTCTCTTGTCTCCTGCGCCGCCCCGCCTTGGGGTGATCGCGGCGTCGTTGCCCTTCACCCAAAGTCTGCAGCCTCCGCTCCTTCCCCTCAAAAGCTGGCGGCTCTCCCTCCTCGCCTCCCGAAGATGCAATGCTCGGGAATGTTCGGAAATATCGACACGTGTGTCTCGGGCACCGAGGCGAAGCGTCTATCTTTGATGCATCAATCAGGCTCGCTGATGCTGATGGCGAGGTTCGTGAAGGAGTTGGTAAGGTCGGGACTGGCAAGGGCGCGGACGGGAACATCGACGACGACGACGACGACGACGAGGACGACGATGACGGGAATTGCCGAGAGGTACTTCTTTGACTTGGACTCTGCGACGACGCAGCAGAAAAAAAACAAAGAGAATTTGGTGCCGAGGTTCAAGCTTGCGAAAATGATGAGTTCAGCGAGTTCCAGTTCGAGTTGCACGAGAGAAGAGGTGGTGGAGTACGAGCTGCGGCGTTATGGAGCGGAAGGCGTTGGGATCGGAGTGATCACCCTCAGCGCTCCCGACAGGATGAACGCCTTCGACGCCAAGATGGCAAACCAGTTCAAAACACTCGTGCATCGCCTGGAACGCGAGGTGTTGGGCAGTACACCCAAGAGTGAAGCGCCAAGAGCCCTCGTGTTGCGGGGGAGGGGACCGGCATTTTGCGCGGGAGGGGACCTCGGGCTGCTGGGTGAGATCGCACGGAGCGATGACCTCGAGGGGAACGCGAGGAGGCTGACCGACCTGTACGCTAGCTTTTTGTCCATAAGGAGGCTCAAGGTAAAACCACAGACACGAAACCAAGCCTCGTCGGTCGCCGCGAGCGCGATTCTCGTAGCGAATGTTCGAGCCCTGCTAACGCGCCACCAAACCACCGTCTCGCTGTCTGATCCGTAGATCCCCGTGGTCGCCGCGATCCACGGCTACTGCGTTGGGGGCGGCGCGGGCATCGCTGTGGGCTGCGCGGACGTCAGGGTCGCCTCCCGGGACACCAAGCTCCGCTTCAACTTTTTCAGGGAGCTCGGCATCACACCCGGCATGGGAACGACCGCCGTGCTTCCAGCTCTGGTGGGCCCCGCGGAGGCCGCGAAGCTCCTGTTCCAGGTCCCCCGCCGCGACGCCTCCGCCGAGGACCTCCACCGCCTTGGTGAGACCATGCCCCATCGACCTCCCATCATCTTCCCATCTTCCTATTTCCCGCTGAGCTGACAAATCTATCCCCCTCTCTTTCTCTCTATCATGTTCGCGCCCAGGCTTGGCGTGCGAGGTCGCGGCGGACAGGGACTCCACCTTCGAGGCGGCGTGCGCGATCGCGGGAGGCCTCGGAGCGGCCAATCCAGTTGCAACAGCATCCTATCTTGGCTCCCTCCGCGTCCCGCGCTACGAGGACTTGGCCGGCGTGCTGGAGAGGGAGGGGGAGAAGCAAGCCAAGTGCTTTGCCTCCGAGCACACGAGGGCGGTGTTCAAGGCGATCGGGGAGAGGGCGGGGCGGAGGCAAGGGGGCGGCCCCGCTCCCAAGCTGTAAGCTAGAGCCAAAAACCTTAATTACACAACGGCAAGAAAAACAACGAAGCAACAAAACTCGTTTGTCTCGTCTCGTATCGTCTCGTTGGCGCGAGACCGGAGCAGAGGACGGCCCGGCCCGAGGTCGCCGTCACTTTGCCTTGACCTGGGAGATCATCCACTTGACTCCGTCGTCCACGCCCTCGCCCGTGATGGCGGAGCACCCCTGGAGCCTCCACGCCCGCTCCAGGTGGACCGATAGGTCGTTCAGCCCGACCTGCTTCGCGACCTGGCTCCCCGTGCCGGCGTGCCTCAGGTCCATTTTGTTGGAAAACACAATCAAAGGCTTTTTCGCGAGCTCCTGGTGGTTCACCACGCTCACCAGGGCATCCTTGGCCTCCGCGAAACGCCTCGGGTCCGCGGCGTCTACCACAAACATGATTCCCTGGACATCCTCGTAATACCTAGGCAAACGAGAGATGGAGAGAAAGAGAAGAAAAAGGGCGTCAGCAGGGGGAAATATGGTGTGTGGTGGTGGAGGTGGTGGACTCACGTCTGCCAGAGCTCCCTGTAGCACTGCTGACCCGACATGTCCACGATGTTCAGCTTGAGTCCCTTGGAGAATGGCGACTCGACCTTCTCGACCCGAAACCCTATTGTGGGCTGAACGTTGAGCACGTGCTCCTGGTCCCGCGAGTAGTCCTCGTCTTGCGCGTCCGCAGCAAAAGTCTGGATGGTCCTTGCAAGCGTGGTCTTGCCGCTGTTATCCAGCCCGACGACAAGCAGGGTGGCCTTGGCCTTCTTGATCCCCAGGCCCACCAGGAGCCTGCGCCACAGGCCGCCCATCCCGGACGCTAGGGGCTCTACCAAAGTCCAAAGATCAGTCCGGGTCTCCGGGCCCTCCGGTCCGCGGGTCGGCGCTCACTTGGTCGGAAGGTCGCGCTCTAGGATGGGTCCTCGTGGGTCAGTGGGTGGGATCCGATCACACCATTGCCTTTGTGTTTAGGTTACAGTAACCCCAATCCCACCACAAGGTCGCCCCTATCAGGTCCTTGCAGCGGACTAACTTGGTCTGTCGCCGCGGCCTCGGCCCTGGGCTTGGGGGGACCCGCGAAATTCCGATTCAATAATTCTTCCAATAATTCTTCCACCAAAATCTCACTCCTTTGTCCTGGAACCACACAACAGGGGTTTTGAACGATTTCGGTGCCAGTGCTGCCCTCCTACAAAGCCCAAACTACTAGTACTGAGAACACTGGCTTAACTGGAAGCCCTGAACCAACTGGCACACTACTGGAAACCACCCTCGAGAGACGGGGAGCCGGAGGGCTAGACATCGCCTTGACATCGCCTGAGAAGAGCGAGGCGACGCGAGTCCTCCGCCGCCAGCTTAGGCCGTGCCGTTGCTGTCGGTGCCAGAGCTGTCGAGACCGAAGACGACAGAGGCGGGAGGCGGGAGAGAACCTGGAGGACACGACGGTCGAGATCGCGCGCGCGGAGGGGGCCCAAGCACCAAAACGGATCAGTGCGAGGGGGATCGAGTCGAGGACCTCCATTCGTTGAGTTTGGATTCCAAGGCGGCGCCTTTGGCGCGGATTATCACACCAATATGAGTGGCGCCCGCAGCAGGACGGAGGACTTTTCTCGTAAAGTCGCCAAGGCCGTCCTCAGCCCTCGGGAGGACATCGATGTTGCGATTGGCACGGGTGACCACGGTGAGGGCGGGAGCGAGGTCGAGGAGGCCGACGTCTACGAGGTCGTCGATCGTTACAAGCAGGAGCTGGAGGAGATCATATCGAACTTGAAGCCGCAGGGAAGGGGGGCGGCGGGTGTGGCGTCCAGGAAGCCCGTAAGACGTGCTTGGGGCGACGAGGGGGACGACGAGGCGGTGGGCGAGGAAGACCTAGAGGTGTACCGGAGGGCCCTGGCCGATGATGATGGTGACGGGAACGACAGGGTTGGCGTTGGCGTGAGGGCGCTTAGCGACTTCGGAAGGGACGTCGAGTCTTTTCGGGAGCGGGTTGTGGGCACCAAGCAGCAGGAACCCCCCACCGTCCAGGCGGACCTCACGGACGACTTTTTCTTCGAGATGCGTGAGGAGGAGGGCGAGGGCGAGGGCGAGGACGAGGGCGTCGATGAGGGGGGCAGGGTCGAGGGCGAGGGGCGCCACGACCTGAGGCGGAGCGGGGACGGGGGTGACATGGAGGGCTTTGGCGCGGCGGGGAGCGCGGAGCTCGCCTCCAGGTCATACGACCGGGACGGCAACGGCTTTGCCCACTCTGGCCGCCCGGTCCTGCGGGGCGAGAGCAGCCACGGCGACGGCGGCGAGGACGAGCCCGCGGGCCGCCACTCCCACCACCGCCACCACCCCTCTTACGTGTCCGTGAACGCCGTGGAGCTTGACGCCATCCAGCAGGAGTTGCAGGCGCTGAGGGAGTGGAAGCGAGAGGCGGAGGACTCCCTGGCAAGGATGCACGACCAGCTGGAGATGTCGCACCGGGAGGTGTACGAGCTTAGCGGGAGGCTGGGCGCCATGGAGGCGGACCAGGACCTGATGAAACGGGAGCTGGGGAGGCTGCAGGGGAGGCTGCAGGGGCGGGGGAGGGAGGAAGCGGAGGAGGTCGTCGGCAGGCCGCGTGGCAGGAAGGACGGGGCGGGGCCGACCATGGCGCCCAGGGACGCCGCGCCTCGGCAGCCAGAGCTGCATCTCAGGCAGTACCTCGAGGAGGCCAAGCAGAAGGCGGCCCTGGCGGAGCAGCATGCTGCCGAGAAGAAGCAGAAGCCCCCTAGGCAGCCCTCCCCGGCCAAAGAGAGGCCTGGGACCGCCCCAGCGCAGAGAAAGCCGCCCAAACCAAAGTCCAAGGCGGCCGCGGCGGCGGCGCGGGCCGCCAAGCACCCCGCCACCCGCGCCATGGCGATGGCCCCCTTTGACAGGGTGCCAAAGTCGCTGGAGGGCGCGCTGGAAGCTGTTCACGCGCTGCGGCCCTTCGACGGAGGTATGTCGGCCCCAAGCTCCCAGCTTCAGGGCCCGTTGGACATGGGCGAGATGCCCATGATGGCCAGGTCGGAGGACTCAGAGGCGACGGAGACTACCGCGAGCGAGGAAGAGATCGAGGTGGAGCTCGGCAGGCAGTGGTCCCTCGAGCACTACCTGGACAGGGAGGGGAGAAGGCCGGAGGAGGCCGCGGCGGCGGTGGACAAGGCCATGGCAGCGGGCTGGGAGAGGCCCCGAGGCAAGAACAATGGAGGTGGGGAGACCGATGCCGTTGCGGGCAGGGGCGAGCGGAGCAAGGACTATTGGCTGGAGGAGATGCTGGGGGCGATCGATCAGGAATTTCACCAGCTCAGGAGCGAGTGCTCGGTATCCCGAGAGTCGTCCCGCGAGAGGAAGCCCGCGAAGAAGACCTCACCTGCCCCAGCCAAGAGGAGGAAGGCCAGGGCTGGCAAGGGCGACAGGGCCGGGGGCAAGAAGAAACGAGAGACCTTCGCGGAAAGCCTGGGGACGTGGAAGCAAGGGCTGAGGGCGGCCGCGGAGCAGGCGAGACCGAAGTCCGCCACCCCCGGGGGGGGAGCGAAGAAGAAGCAAAAGGCTGCGACCAAGGCCAAGAGGCCCAAGACGGCATCCCGCTACATGAAGACCCGGTCGTAATATATGTGTGTAGGACTCTTATGTTGTCGTGTTCGCTCATCAAAGGTAAAAACATATTCGACCGCCAGCCTCGGTTCTTATTCCTTCGCCTTCACGCTCCCGCCCTGGTCGCCACGCCCGTGTACACGAAAGCAGCTTTTATGGTGTGCGAACAGGTCAGTGGATCTTCCGTCTGAGACTTTCGGTTGCGGTCCCCGTGTCACTCACCTAGCCTCGTCTTCATTCCCTCGACGTACTCTTGCTTGGCCTCCTCGACCTCGAACCCCGCCCGGCGCACCAGTCGCTCCGGGTTCCTGTCCAGGTGGCAGCCCCCCGCCAACGCGCTCCAATACGGCGTCACCCTTCGCTGCCAAGTCCTAAGGGACCCGTCCCGTTCCGGCGCCTCCCCGTGCTCCGCATACAACAAGAACCCGCCCGGCTTGAGGACCCTCCGAAGCTCGAGCAGGCAAGCCTTGGGGTCGCGCACGCTGCAGAGCGTGAACCCCACGGCGACGGTGTCGAAGCTTTCGTCCTGGAATTCGGCGAGGTCGTGGGCGTCCCCGACTCTAAGGTCCACCTCAAAGTCCAAGCCCTCCGTCCTCTTGCGCGCCCGCCTCAGCAGATCCTCGCTCGTGTCCACCCCGACGACCTCGGTCACCTTGTTGCCTGAGAACCACGGGAGGTTGTGCCCGCTCCCCACCCCGACGTCCAAGACGCGACCTTTGGCCTTGGCAAAGATTTCCCGGCGCCTCGCGGCGAAACCTTCGCAACCGCACACCGCGTCAATGACTGGCGCCAGGACAACGGCGTCGTAGACCCTGGAGGATATGGCCCCCATCTTCTTGAAGAGAGCCCTGTCGCCGAGGCCCTGTCGACAAACAAACTGCCCTTTTTCTCTGAGCAATTCTTCAATGGCGTGCGTTCGTTCCCCTCCCCAAGGGGGGGCCCGCCGAGGATCCAATTTGAATGTGGGGGACGACAGATGAGGAGCATTTAGTGAACGGGGGGATCCGACGAAGAGTAGATTTTGCGTCTTGGGACGGAGAACTGGCGCGCTTGGAGGAAAAGTGGAAAGTTCAACGAAAATTTAACGTCTCTGGACGAATGATGAAATTCCCGATTCGGAATGAGTACTATTCCCGTGTTGGGTTTGGATCCCCCAAACGCTTTTTCTTCGCGCCTTTTCGGGAGATTTCCCGAATCGGGGCGACTTTCCCCGTAGTAAATCCCTTCTTGTGCGCTTCCCGCGAATTCACCCGCTTTCCCGCGCGAAGTTTTGGCCCCAAAGGGGGGAAAATGCGCTCGCGCCATGGTAGGGCGGCTCTGTAGATTTCCCGTCTTGGCCTGTCGTGGCCCTCCGATGGCTTCTTGGAGAAGAAACCAAGGGAGCCCCTCCGTGCGAGAGCAATCGCTCGGCAGAGAGCGAGGCTGCTGCGGTCCTTGTTGTGTCACCAAACCAAACAAAGAAGCCGCGCCCGCCGAGACACTTGGATCCCCGCTCGAGGCGGGACCCTCACCAGCAGAGTGCACAGCGCTTGTGTGTCCGAGGTCTGAGTCGACCGAGAGGAACGACACGAAAACCAACTTTTTCCCCCCGACAAGGCGTCGAGAAAACGCACTTGGGGAGAAGTAGTTCACGACAGGTGAAGAACCCATTGCGCATCGCGTTTTACGGTTCGGGCGAAGAGGGTCTTCCTCGATCGGGTGAACGCGTGCTCGGCATTGACGTTCGCGTGAGTCGAGGACCCGCCTCGGCGGCCCACGCGCCCGCGACACAAAAACCGAAACCGAACAACCCCGTTGATCTCGTTGTTTGCCCAACCCTTTCTATTCTTCTTGTGAAGACAGACAAGGCGTGCGTGCACGTGTGTGTGTGAGAGAGAGAGAGAGAACCGACCGTTGCGATGTGCTAGGGCCTCGGTCGGGCCGAGGAGCGGGAGACCAGACACCGCGCTAGAGAGAAGAAGAGCGCTTCCCTTGTACGTTTTTTTTTTTTCGGGGGGCGGCATGAGGGAACTCCAGCCAGGCTTCGGCCAGGTCAGCGGCGGGCAGTGCTCGTACTACAAGCCCGTGCCCAGTAGTCTCGACGATGCCCCCGTCACCAGGAGGAGGGCCAGGGACCTCGGGGCCAGCAGCAGCGAGGCGGCCGCGAACGACGACAAGGGCCACAAGAACGACATCGTAAACAACAACAACAACAACAACGGCGGCAGCATGTTTTCCCCGGGGACGCCCGAGTTCATGCGCCAGCACCAGCAGCAGGGCTACTGGGGCGGAGCCAGCCCTGCGCCGGCGGAACACCACCAACGCCAACACCAGGGCCAGGTGAACTACCCTCGCGTGAAGCGCGCGAGGAGGCAGCTGGACCTGGATCAGGGCGGGGCGGGCGCCGCGGGCCGCGACGGGGGCCGCGACATGGAGCACCGGCTGTCGCCCCTCGCCTCCTTCGAGCCCTCGTTTGGCATGGGGGCCTACCCGGGAGAACAGGTCTGCCAGCCAGCGTCGCCGCCACCGCCGCCGCCGCCTCAGCAGCAGCAGCAGGGGCTGAAGCGGGGCAACTACCGGTGCTCCAAGTGCGGCCAGCTGAAGAAGGGCCACGTCTGCCCGTTCAAGAAGCAGGCCAAGGCCTCTACCAACCAGCAGCAGCAGTCGCCGTCCCCGGGGCGCGGCGGCCAGCGCGGCAGCAGGGGTGAGCTCTACCATTCCGGTGGCGCCGCCATGGCGGACCCCTACGAGGGCTCCCTCGTGATGACCCCGCCCAGGCAGGGCGGCCCCGGGGCGGGCGGGTACCGCATTCCGGGAACGCCGCCAATCTCGACCCCGCCGCTCCACAGGCCGAGGGCCATCACTTTCACCATCACCAGGGGGTCCAGGATCGCCTACAAGTCCCCGCCCCAGCAGCAGAGGTTCGTGCGTGACCACCGCGGGCAGGGAGCTTCGACGTCTGGCGGCTTGGCGGCTTCCGGGCAGGTTTCGGGCTCCCCCACTGGAGCCGCCCTGAGGGCGCCCCCGAATCCCCAGCTCCCCGCCATCTTCTCCAGGCCCCAGCGCGAGGTCATGGACTCGTGGCTCGTCAATTGCTTCGCCACGCTCGAGCCCGAGGACCTGCTGACCTGCTCCAGGGTGTGCTCTCACTGGCGCAAGCTCGCCAAGCTCGCCAAGGCGAAGAAGGCCCTCTGTAAGCTGGGCTGTACACTGTAATTCACCCGAACGACCCTTCGGATTTTTTCATTCTGGCCCTGTCCCTGGCCCTGTCTCCGTATCATCGCGGGAAGCGAGTCGACCATGGTGAGAGAACCAAGAACTCCAGGAGGGCTCCGCTCGAACTTGGGAAGACATCCCATTCTCCTCGCCCCTCGCCACCGTGCCTACAAAAAAAAATTAAAGAATTAAAGAGACCCGAAATTTCCGTAAAATCGACCGTTACATTTCTCGATTCCGGTGTCGCGGTTGAGAAGACTTTTGGGATGATCGACAATCCATCCGTCAAGGACGCGCGACCTCGCGAGGCGCGGTTGGCAACGCTATGGCCGCCTCGGTCGCGGGTGTGGGACGCATCCTGCAGCAGTCGCGCGCCGGCCATGTCGGGATCGCGCTGGTCGGTCTCGTGACCCTGATTCTGATCGCGGCGTCCACCACCTCGTTCTCGTCTCGGGAGAACCCGGGCCCGGCTCAGGAGCTCGGCGGTAGTGCCCTACTCTTCCAGGAGCAGAACGAAGGATTCTTTCGTGTCGTCAAGGCCCAGAGCGGGCCCCTCGTCGGCCCGGCCATCAACGTAAGCGAATCCGCCCCCGAGACGCGGACCTACCACACCTACGACCGCGCGCTCGCCCAGAGGGACCCCGGGCTTGTCGCCAATGCGGGAGGACACCATCATCAGAACTTTTTAGTGTTCTTCAGCGGCCACCAGGGCTCGTCCTGGCTGCTCGACATGCTCGGCTCCGCCCCAGGGGTCTACGTCCCGGGTTTCGAGCCCCTGGAGGTCCTGAACGCCACGGCGGCGCAGAAGCTACGTTTTTTGGACTTGACCTTCAGCCTCCCCACCTCAGAGGACGCCTACGCAATTTGGGTTGCCGAGATTGTGGACCTCGGACGCCAGTCCGGGATAAGGCTGAGCTACACGGACCTGCCCACGTACGCTGACGTGGCGGCCACCAGGGCCGCGGGGTTCAAGATAAGGCCGTACTGGGGCCACAGGACCGGTTTTCGCGGTCTGGACCTTGCCGAGGTGAAAGCCATCTTGGACGACAGGGACGTCTCCCTGGTGCTGACGACGAGGCAGAACTACCTCAAGGCGGCCGCGTCGTGGTACCGGGCTAGGGAGGTCGGAGTGAACCAGTTCACCAGGCAACAGAGCGCGGACTTTGATGCGGGGCAGAAGGTCGAATTCGACCTCGACAGGTTTCAGGAGTGGGTTGACTTTGTCGTCAACGCGGAGCGCGAGCTCAAGGACGCCGTCTCCTTCTTCCAGCGGCCCACGCTGACCGTGTCGTACGAGGAGCTCGCGCTGGACCCCATCGGGGCGACGGGCCACGTGGCCAAGTTCCTGGGGCTGGGAGGGACGCGAGTCCCCGCCTCTGCAAAGTTTAGGAAGACTGGGAGCGACTCCCTACGCGTGATGGTCTCGAACTTCGAGGAGCTTTGCGAAAGGTATTGGGTCACCCCGTACCGGTGGATGCTTGGGGTGGAGTCCTGCCGGGAAGCGGGCGCCGCCGCGAGGGGAGCGCGCAGAGATGAAGCGGCGGCGATGACCAAGGCGGCCGCTCTTGACCCGGAGGCCTCCCGCCTTGCCAAAGCCATAGCCTTCCCATCCGCCACCAACCCGAAGGACTGCTTTGCGTCGGGGTGGGCGGACGGCGCCCAGAGTTGCGCCTCCCGCCTGCACCAGCACAAGGTCGAGGCAGCGCTGAGGGCCAGGCACCGCAGGTCCCCTGTCTTCTTCAAGCACGTGCACAAGGCGGGAGGCACGACTCTGTGCCAGCACGCCTCCGCGTTCGTGTTCACGGAGACCAGGCCGCTCCCAGCCACCTCGGGGTGGGGCACGGACTGCGTCCCACAAGAGGCTTTCCTCTCCAGGCCGCCCCAGTCCCTGCTGCTGAGCTCGCTCCTGCGCCGGCAGCCCGTGGACGCGGATGCCCTGACGAGGAGGGGGGCGTGGCTAGGAGGCGCCTGCTTCTTCGGCCACCTCACCCCGTCCGCCCAGCACGCGCTGCCGAGGGCCTTCCCGAACCTCGGGTTCGTCGCCAGCGAGGGCCCGCTGCCGGACGAGCTCGCACTCAACCTGGACTACCCCCTTATCACCATGCTCAGGGACCCCTTTGACCGTCTTGTCTCTGGTGAGTATTCCTCCCCTCTCTCCTCCTTCCTGTATGCAAAGCCCTCCGGAACAGGAAGAATTGAAGAAAGGCCGGGGTCAGCTGACGCTCTCTTCTCCTCCCACCCTTGCAGCCCACAAGTGGTTCTTGTTCATGAAGCAACGCTTCCCGGGCATAGCCGGCTCGATCTGCTCTTCATACGATGCCCCCGCAAACGCCACCCTGAGCGAGTGGTTGGACTACTATCCGGACAACTGGGTGACGAGGACGCTCCTGGGGTCTCGGTACCTGTACGGCAAGGACCTTCCGCTGGGGGAGGCGGAGCTGCAGCAAGCGAAGAACAGGCTGGAGGCCTTCACCACTGTCTTGGTCTTGGAGGAGCTGGATCTGGGGCTGCGGGTGCTAGGGGAGGTCCTGGGGTGGGAGGAGCGGGAGGGCGAGGGGACCGAAATGGCGGCGGGGGCGCCGCAGGCCAACGTGGCTAGGGGGGGAAGGACGGACAGCACCAGGGAGCTAGACGACCTGACCTGGCAGAAGGCGGCGTCCACGATCCGGCTGGACCTCGAGGTTTACGAGCATGCGCGCGCCCTCTTCGCGAGGCAGGCTGAACGGCTGGGACTCGCCAACGCCACGGACCTCGCGCGATGAGGCGGAGCGGGAAGGAGGGAGGGACGAAGATAAAAAAAATTCCAAATTTTGAACTGAGTACCAGTTGTCACCTCGTTCTCTTTTGCCTCACTACTGCATGGGCTTCCTCGGGGCCAGGACTCCGTAACCCGCGACGTCCCTCTTGTACACCACGTTGATCTCCCCGCTCCTCTTGTCCAGGAACATGAAGAAGTCGTGGCCGAGGAATTGCAGAGACTCCACGGCGTCCTCAACGGTCATGGGGATCAAGTCGACCTCCTTCTTCCTCAGGATGTTCGCACGCTCCTCCCCCTCCGTGATCTCGGCGGCGTGGACGTACTGGTCCACCACCACGGAGTCCGTCTCCCACCGCATCGAGGCCTCCTCCTCGAACGCGGACACGAACTCCTCGTCCTGATCGGCGAGGAGGAAGTCCTCGGTCTCCTGCTCGTCCACCCCCGCCAAGGCGTCGCGAGCGGCCCTCACCTTCTTGTACTTGGGCCTCACGCCGTGTCCGTTCCACACGCCCTTGGCGATCGCCTTCTCCTTCAGCTTCCTCAGCTTCCTCTCCGTCGTCCTGCCCGCCTCGTCAATCGCGTTGTATGCGTTGTCGGTTTCCACCTCCGCCCTCACCACGCCAATGGAGGTGAACACGGTGACCTCCGCCTTCTGCAGCTGCGGTCCCTTGGTCTGGTGCTTCGGTCCTCCCCTGCTCGACAGACGGACGTCTACTCTCGTAATAGGCGCTTGCTTTCCCTTCTCCACGTCGTGGTGGTGCAACATGAAATGCATCGTGGCCTTCTCCACCTGAGACTCCACATAGTCCCTGAGCGCGTCCGTCACCTTCAAGTGTCTGCCCTGGATGTTCAGCCTCAGAGCGTGGGCTCCCCCTTCAGCACCGCTTCCTTGGCCTTGCTCTCCCTTGCTCTGGTCCAGGAGCGCCATGCACTTAACACCACTTTTACCCGGTCCTGTGACCGTGACCTGGCTCAGAGGGCAAACAAAGTTCATAGATCGCTTTGGCCTTGTGGAGCAAATGGCATGGAGCGTGTTTCTTTTCCCTGTCACGGCACACGTGAGGCGGCCGGTCGCCATGGATCCTGCCATGCACCCCCTGCTCACTGCCTTCCCTGTCGTCACCATCACCATCGTTCAAGAAGTTCTCTCTCCTCTCTCGTCGCCGTCGTCGTGTGCGCGCGCGCTTTGCTCACAATCAATCATCATCATCTTATCTCCCACCTCGTGACCCGTTGCTTTGTTAACACGCGTTTTCTACTCTTCGGGGGCAATGTGCTGACGCGGAGCAGAAAAAAAAATATCAAGTGGGATTCTCATTTTTCCATATGGAAATTTCACACACACACCATAAGATTTCCGTTGCGATCTGGATCCATGCTTCTCGCACCTTCCCCGCCGCCTCGAGAATAGAAATGCACAGCTTGTGGCAGAGTACAGAACGCGTTGCTGGCCTCTCATCAATAGCAACCGGATTTTGCTTGGGATGCGGAAATGTTCACCCCAACATGCGAATAGCACTTGAGAAATGTCAAAACATAGATCAAAGGCCGCGATCCAGGCCGCGATCGATCGCAGGCAGGGAGTGCGTAAAGCGCGCGGACCGTCAGATCGCGAGCGACGTCAGGCGCCGCGCAAAAGAGCAGAGAGAGAGAGAGAGAGAAGAGGAGAGGATTAACAACAAGATGGCGGCGAACGGAACCGGAAAGTGGGACTACAAGGTCAAGGACATTGCCCAGGCGGACTTCGGTCGCTTGGAGATCGAGATCGCGGAGGTGGAGTGCCCCGGCCTCATGCAGTGCCGTAAGGAGTACGGAGGAAAGCAGCCTTTCAAGGGGGTGAACATCTCTGGATCCCTGCACATGACCATCCAGACCGCCGTTCTCATCGAGACGTTGACCGCTCTGGGTGCCAACGTCAGGTGGTGCTCTTGCAACATTTTCTCCACCCAGGACCACGCCGCTGCTGCTGTGGCCAGGGACTCTGCCGCGGTGTTCGCCTGGAAGGGCGAGACCCTCCCCGAGTACTGGTGGTGCACCTTGCAGGCCCTCACCTGGCCAGGCGAGGACGGACCTGACATGATCGTGGACGACGGCGGAGACGCCACTTTGCTCATCCACAAGGGATACGAGGCCGAGAACGCCTTTTTGAAGGACGGAACTTTGCCCGACCCATCCACCGCGGACAACGAGGAGGTGAGGATCGTGCTGCAGATCATCAAGGACGGACTCGAGGCCGGCGAGACCGACAAGTGGCACAAGATGGCCGCCAAGCTTGTTGGAGTCAGCGAGGAGACCACCACCGGGGTCAAGAGGCTGTACGAGATGCAGGCCGAGGGATCCCTGCTGTTCCCAGCCATCAACGTCAACGACTCCGTCACCAAGTGCAAGTTCGACAACCTGTACGGGTGCAGGCACTCTTGCCCAGACGGAATCATGCGCGCCACCGACGTCATGATCGCCGGTAAGACTTGCTTCATCGCCGGATACGGAGACGTCGGCAAGGGTTGCGCCAAGTCCATGCAGGCTCAGGGCGCGAACGTGATCGTGTCGGAGATCGACCCTATCTGCGCCCTCCAGGCCTGCATGGAGGGGTTCAAGGTCGCCCCCATCGAGGAGGTGCTCGAGACCGCGGACATCTTCATCACCACCACCGGTAACTTCAACATCATCATGGCCGAGCACATGTCCAAGATGAAGAACAACGCCATCGTGGGAAACATCGGGCACTTCGACAACGAGATCGACATGGCCGGAGTTGAGAACTGGCCAGGAATCATGAGGCAGAACATCAAGCCTCAGGTCGACAGGTTTATCTTCCCTGATGGACACGGAGTCATCATCTTGGCCGAGGGAAGGTTGATGAACTTGGGCTGCGCCACCGGCCACCCATCCTTCGTCATGTCCTGCTCCTTCACCAACCAGGTCATCGCCCAGCTCGAGCTGTGGAACGAGAAGGACTCTGGAAAGTACGAGAAGAAGGTGTACGTGCTGCCAAAGCACCTCGACGAGAAGGTCGCCGCGCTGCACTTGGAGAAGCTGGGAGCCAAGCTCACCACCCTCACCAAGGCCCAGGCCGCCTACATCAACGTCCCCGTCGAGGGACCCTACAAGCCAGCCGCCTACAGGTACTAAGCAAGGCACTACTGTATTCCAAAAATACGCAAAAATGCACAAAGGACGAGGGGGCGTCACTTTCCTCTCTTTCTATTTTTTACCAATTTAATAATAAACAAATAAAGCATTCAAAGTTCAGGAAAACAACCCCGCCGCGAGAAAGGGGGGGGGGGAAGGGGACGCTAGTACGCGATGCTGCTCCTCCTGATCATCCCCTGCGGCCTCTGCACCTCCTTGTTCTTCTCCCTCTGGATCTTCGCCTTCACCTCCTCATCCACCAGCTCCGTTCCTTCTTCCAGCTCGTCCTCCTGCGCGACATAAGGCTCGAGGTGCTCCGGCCTGCCCTGCCTCAGCAAGTAACGCCTCCGGTGCCACAGCACAATGTGCACGAGCTCGAGCTCGCCCTGCTGCGCCTGCCTCTGGGCAAGCTCCAGCGCCCGCTCCCAGTGGAACATCCGGATGTTCAGCTTGACGGCGCGGTAGTGGAGCGAGGACTGCAGGAGCATGGCCTCCACCTCCTTGGGGGGCACGCCCTTGAACAGCGCGAGCTCTGCAGCCCTCCCCTCGTCGCTGGGAACCTCCTTCAGAAAGTTCATGAACTGAACCTTGTCGATCAGTCCCAGAGAGGCGTATGCCGTCTTGGCCGTCTCAATGTGCTGCTGTTGCAGGGCCAGCGCAGCGAGGCACGCCCACAGCGTGTGGCCCTGGTCCCCCCTCACCTGGCCCTCGCAACGGCTCACCGTCCTGCATAGGTGGACAGCCTTGGGCCACCGGTGCTGCTGGACGCACCGCTCCAGCGCCAGGGAGTACAAGGCGAGGGGGACCATGTAAGTGATCAGGGAGCCGTTACCAGACCGGGTGGAGATCCTTCCGCGCTCAAAGGCGACGATCCGAGGGGCCAGCGCATCGTTCGCGAGCTTTGGGGTTGGGACCTCGTGCTGGCACAGCGGCAGAAGGTCGGCGTCCAAGAAGCAGACGTCCGGAATGCACCACACCAGCAGCTTGCCATCAAAAACACAGCAAAGCGCGCTAGAGTCGGCGCTCCACCCAAAGGAATCGCACATGGTACAGAGCTTGATGGGTTGCCTAGTCTGGTCTGCGCACGGCGAAAGGTACAGGTCCCTGTTGGCATCCACAAAGCAGGCCTTGCGGTCCGAGATCCCTCCCACCAGGCTCAGGCCGACCTCCGAGATTGCGCCGCCCTGGGGGTGCGATATGGTCCCCATGTCGCCCTGGTCGCCCCTCCTCCGCTGCGAGAGCGGCTTTCCCGTGTTGGCGTCGAAAACCCGGACCGAGCTCATCGAGGCGTGGTCCACCACGGCGACGCAGTCGTCCGCCACGGCGAGGCTCCGCCTGCTCAGGAGCTCCGCTCTCATCCCCTGGAACTTTGGCTGACACAGCACCCTCCCGGTGTCGTAAGCCACAACCTTGAGCGCCCCCGCCGTGTCCGTGGTGGCCATGACCTTGGGTCCCAGCACCACCAGCTTGACGGGCATGTCCTGTTGGAACAGAGAGGTGTACAACTTGGGCTGGTGCCACTCGGGAGGGTCGTACACGTGCGTTTGCCTCTGGGTGACGACAACCACCTTTCCAAATCCAACGCCGGTCGCCAGGACCTTCTCCTGGCCGAAGTGAAGGCGCTCCTCTGCCAGGAGGTCGTCCTCCGCCCCTCCAAGCCCCCCGCCGCCGCCGCCGCCGGCTGCGCCGTCCTGGTCCACGCAAGTGTGCCTCGCCAGCAGGGCGTTTGGTGCCTCCGTCTCCAGCGCGATCGGACCGCTCTCCCTGACCTCCCCGACCACCATGACGATGAAGACGCTCCCGTTGCCGTTGGTGCAAGCGAGCTGCGTGCCGTCGGCGCTCCAGGCCAGTGACATCAGGCTCGAAGGGACTTCCGCGCTTCCCCTGAGGGCGAAGGTGTCCCTTCCGGGTGGCGCGGCCAAAACCCGCATCGCGTTCGGGCTGGACTTGTGCTGAACCCACCCGCTCTCGTCGCAGAGGAGCAGGAGGTCGAAGGTGCCGACGGCGAAGGACTCCCCGTCGGGCCGCCACCTGACGCTGGTGACGGGGGTGACGGGACCCCTCTGCGACTTGTTTCCCGCCGACCCCTTGGCGGAGCCGAACTCGTAGATCTCGTGCCCTACCACGGCGCTCTGGAACAGCAGCCGACCGTAGGCGTCCCAGACCTTATACCTCCCGTCCTCCCCGCCGCTGACGATCTTGCCATTCGCCACGGACCAGTCGAGGGACAGGACGACCCCGTCGTGCGCCCTCCACCGGATGCTCCTGCTGTTCGCCGCCATTCCTCCCGCCTGGTTGCCGCCGCCAGCGCCCCCCTCGCCCTCCACCGCCCCGGTGAACTGCGTCCTCTGGGCGTTCGTGCCGCCGATCCGCTTCACGACCACGTGCTTGCCCGAGCACAGCGCCAGCAGGTTGCTGTCGGGGGAGAACGCCACGCAATACACGGCCTGCTGCTCCGCGGCCAGAGAAGACCGGAGCATCCCAGTCTTAGACCAAAGCTTGACCTTCCCGTCCTCTCCGCAGGTCGCCAGGGCGGTGCCGTCGAGGTTCCACCGCAACCCGATGCACGCGCCGTCGTGAGCCTGGCCGGCGGGCACGGTCTTCTCCACCCTTCCCTGCCTGGAGATGAGCTTGAAGGAGCCCTGAGAGTGGGCGCAAGCCAAGATCTCGCCCCTGGGGTGCCACGCGCAGCAAGTGACGTAGTGGCCGGTTCCAGCGTGAGCCTGCGAGTTGGAGTCGTCCGCCTTGGGGTCCGCAAAGGAGGCGAAGGTGCCCAGCGGGAGGGCGGAGGGGCTCTGCTGCTGAAACTCCCAGTGCGCCACGAGGGCGCCGTCCCCGCCCGCGAAGAGCTCGCCCCCTGGGTGCCACGCCGCCGAGACGTACGCGAAGGGCTCACAGGCCCTCCCCTTGCCGGCCTCGCCCTCCCCTGTGCCGCTCGGGGGGGTCCTGTCAGGCCCCAAGATTGCATCTTGGCCCGCGGTTCTCGCCTCCACGGCCTCCGCACAGGACTGAATCAGGAACCTCATGCCCGCAGCTCAGAGCAGCGCCGACAGGTCTTGAGGATCTGTCCCTCAAGAGGAGGAGCGCGGTCGGTTGGTCCTGGTCCTGGTCGCGGGGTGCGTTGTTTGGCCTCCCCCCTCGCTCCCGCTGTCCTTCGTCTTCTTCTTCGTGTGTGTTTGTTTTTTTTTGAATCCGAAGGAAAACTAAGAGAAGGAAGGAAAAGGGCGCGTCCATCATCATCAGGAAAAAAGCAAAGATTTCCGAAAAACAAAATGAATGGGGGAACGAACGAACGGGAAATCGCGTTGTGGCCAAAGACGAGGCAGATTTATATGGTAAATAAGTGAGATATGATGCATATTGTTTATTTGGTGGACAAGAACATATTGGAGGTGGACAAGAACTATGGCATTCTTTGACTACTAAGAATCAATCCTGTCTTTGCCCTTTGGCAAAGCACAGCACGAACAACCCCTGAACCCACAACTTTTTTTTTGTGCCTTTCAGAACACCACTTCAACGTCGAGGTAGGACGAGGCGGAACGGTAAGTCGGGAGGATTGGGGTGACCGATACCCTCGGCGGTGGGAAGTGCGGCAGCAGCGCGGGGCACCAGCGCTCTGCGTCCAGCACGAGATGGCGGGAAAGGGGAAGGAGGACCGCGTGCGAGAACGGAAGCGACAAAGTTGAAAAAAAAATTCTAGAATTTGTTTGTATCGAATGGGTCTACCGCCTCCGTTCTGTAGTGTGCGTGTTGTGTCTTGAATTTTTCTGTTGCTGCGTGCTTGTCGGGCCCCCGTGTCCCACTTAAGCCAGGCCCGTCATTTTCAGGGACATGTCCCACAGCTTCTCGGCCTTGGCGTCGTCGGTGACCTCGGCGGAGGGCTCGTTCTCGAAGAGTGCCCCGCCGGATCCCCCCGCGCTACCCTCCCCGAAGCTCTTGGCCTCCCCGTTCCACGACCAGTACCTCCCCGACTTCTTGGCCTCCGGCGAGCTCACCACCTGCGCGAGCCTCTGCCCCGCCTCCTCCTGCGACACGTAGCCCTTGGTGACGTACTTCTGGAACCTTGGGAAGAGCCACCTGAACCAGGCCCTCTTCTCCCTGAAGAGGTTGGTCTCCGCGACGCACCCCGGGTAGAGCGATCCGAAGGTCACGCCCTTGCTGTCGTGCCACCTCTTGTGCATCTCCCTCATCGTCAGCATGTTGCAGACCTTCGAGTCCTTGTAGGCCTTGGCGCCGTCGTACTCGCCGCCGTCAATCATCACGTTCGCGCCGCCCGCCAGTCCCGCGCCGAGGCCGCGGAGGTCGCCCAGATCCGCCAGCGGCGGAACCTGGCCCGCCAGAGTGTTCGTGTTCCCGGTCACGGACCCGACGATGATGACGCGGGGGTCCTTGGACTTGGCAATGTCGTCGATCAACAGGTGGCACAACAAAAAGTGCCCGAGGTGGTTGATGCCGACGCTGGCCTCGTACCCGTCCGCCGTGAAGCTGGGCTCCGGGTCCGTGGGGAGGTACACCGCGGCGTTGCACACCAGCGCGTCGATCGGGTAGCCCTTGCGCTTGTAGGCGTCCACGAACTCGCGCACCGAGGTGAGCGAGCCAAGGTCCAAGTGCATGACGGTGTACGACCCGGCTGGCATGCCAAACTCCTTGGCCATCCTCTCGGCCTTGGAGAAGTCCCTGCAGGCCATGACGACGTGGTGGTCGCCATTGCGGGCGAGGTCGGCGGCGCACCTCAGCCCCAAGCCGGAGCTCGCGCCCGTCACCACGACGTACCTGGACCCGGTGTTGGCGCTGGCGGTTCTCTCGCCGCTCGCACCCTCCGCAACGGCCTTGGGCGGGGAAGCCTTGACCTGGCGGGCAACACGGCGCGATGCTGGGACCATGGCGCCGTCACGGTGGATCGCGCGGGTGGCGCAGGAGGACCGATTCTGCCTGGGACTTTGGGAGGCGGCGACGATGCCCTTCAGGGTCACCCTCGCGCGCCTCGCGGTGGTCGCATGGTTACGCATGCAAGTCTTCTGCAGCATGGCTTGTCACTTGCTTGTTTCTGTTGCTCGTATTCTTGGTTGTGTGTGTGCGACGGCACGGTCCCGTTGGGTACTGCTGCCGACCTCGTCCGTTCTCGACTGCCGCTGCTGTTTCTCGACAATCTCTTTGAGACAGCTTAGATCCTACGTGATCCAGTTCACGGGGTGACGGAGAAAGATCTTGGGGGGGGGGGCGTAAGATGAAAAATCTACTTTAGGAGAACACACAAAAAAAAACTTGAAATAAGGAAAAAGACCTGTTTTGTACTCTACGTAAACCCGTTTTTTGTTTTTTTTGGACTCGGCCAATCCAGGAGCAGATGTGAATTCCCGAAGATAAAAAGGGAACGATCGGGGGGGCTGCGTCAGACGACAAGGCAAATACTTTCTGTACTCTCCAGGAACAACCTCTGTCAAGCGGTGAACAACCTTGATAGTTGAGTAGCTCGAAGCCCCACAAACACCAAGGATTTAGCACTACAACCATCATGTCTGAAGTGTGGGGCGCATTGATTGACCAGGCAAGTACGACCGGGGGGGGGGGGGGGGGGGCAGCCTGGGGGGGCGGGGGGGCAAAAACAAGAGGGGGGGGGCGGA
>Ga0160423_10000941_pt1 | contig 24264 bp, 24 predicted proteins | sample CRUFie14St8metaG_FD_108191 | JGI IMG/M metagenome (GOLD analysis project Ga0160423, IMG submission 108191) | Marine microbial communities from the Costa Rica Dome - CRUD Field 142mm St8 metaG | ecosystem: Environmental > Aquatic > Marine > Oceanic > Photic zone | place: Costa Rica: the Eastern...
AAATAATTATACTGATGGTAATATGAGTTCTATTACATTTAAGAATTGTTTTATTAATCCTTGTGGATTATTTAGTTTTACAACAACAATTAATTCAGAGTTAGGAGAGACAGACCTTCAAGTGTTTGATTATACATTATCATCGTTAACTTCATCTATTAATAATAATTTATTGTCTAAAAGAAAATTAATTTTAGTTACAGATATTTTGGGAAGACCTGTAAGTATTGAAACTAATAAAGCATTAGTTTATATTTATGATGATGGTTCAGTTGTTAAAAAAATTATATTAGAATGAAAAAAATAATTTTATTCATATTGAGTTTGCCATTAATATGTTTTACTCAAAATTGGAGTCAAGTATCAAATTTTCCTGGAGATGGTAGACACCATCCAATAACATTTTCAAATAGTGATTTTGGTTTTGTTATTTCAGGAAGTTACCTTAATGATGCTTATAAGTATGATAAGTTAAATGACGTATGGATTCAGTTACAAGATTTTCCATCTTCTGGTAGAGGCTACGCTTATGGTGTTTCAAATGGAAATAAAGCATATCTTGGATTTGGATCAACAGATAATGGGTCATATCCAACAGACTGGTGGGAGTATGATATGCAAAATGATATTTATACTCAAAAAGCTAACTTTCCCGGTGATGGAAGAAATCATCCAGCTATGATTTTAATCAATGATAAAATATATATGGGTTGTGGAAGTAATGGTAGTGGCAATTTAGGGGACTGGTGGGAGTATGATATTACAAATGACGTATGGGTTCAGAAAACAGATATAATAGGTAATGATAGACATCACCCATTTTATTTTGGTATAGGAGACTATGCTTACGTTGGTTTTGGACATGGGTCTTTACCTGGACCAGGAAGTAATCCATCTTCAAGTGCATATATTTATAATGATTTTTATCGTTATGATCCTTCTGTAGATTTATGGACACAAATGTCAGATTTTCCTGGAGAAGCTAGAGTTGCAGGTACTCAATTTAGTTATGATGGTAAAGGATATATTTTGAGTGGAGATGGTGATGATCACGGGCCATTAGGTATTGGAGAATTTTGGGAATATAATCCAGCAAATGATACATGGGTTCAGTTGCTTTCACACCCAGGAGACGCAATATGGGCTCCAGGTTGTTTTGTGATTGGATGTGATGTTTATTTTCTTTTAGGACAAAATAATACATCTTTCCCCACAACTCCTCTAGCAGTGTATAGCTATAAGTTAAATGAAGATTGTGGTTGCACAGATTCTTCTGCGTATAATTATTCTAATTTAGCTATCATAAATGATGGAAGTTGTTGTTATGTGGCAGGTTGTATGGATCCACTTTCAATTAATTATGATAGTATGGCGTGTTATGATGATGGTAGTTGTGTGTCAGCAATTTTAGGATGTCTAGATTCATTATCTTTAAGTTTTGATCCGCTAGCAAATGTTAGTGTTTATAATGGAGGAGCATTAGATATTAATATTGGATCTGGTACATATTTTTATAATGATCAACATTTAATATTTGATAGTAATGAGGAATGTATAATTAAATCTGCTGATATATATGCTGAGAATTCAAACACAATTACATTTGAGTTAAGAGACGATAATGGACTAGTTTTAGATGATACAACATATTTTGTACTTGCAGGACAACAAAATATTATTTTAGATTTCAACGTCCCAATAGCTAATAATTTACAACTAGGACTGTCATCAAATAATTCAGGACTGTATAGAAATAGTACGGGCGCAATGTATCCTTATGATATTGGAGGAATGATTAATATAACAGGATCTAGCGCTTCTCAACCTGGATATTATTATTTTTACTATAATATAGAAGTTGAAGCAATATGTATTCCTAGCATGCAGAATACATATGGTTGTATGGACTCAATAGCATGTAATTATAATTCTTTAGTAAATATCGATGATAGTAGTTGTTACTATCCACCAAATATTCAAATAAATCAAAATGTTAATCAGTTAGATTTAATAATTAATAATACAGGTTCACAACAACAGCCATATACTTATTTGTGGAATACTGGAGAAACTACTCCAAGTATTATTCCAATGAATAATGGCACTTACTGGTGTTTAGTTGTTGATGTAAATTGTATTTCAGATACTGCCTTTATTTATGTTTCAAATATTCCTACTGTAGTTCAAGAAAATATTCAGCAGAAAGAATTATTTCGAATAATTGATTTTACAGGAAAAGATAGAGTTCCTGAAAAAAATGTTCCTCTAATATATATTTACAAAGATGGTACAGTAAAAAGAAAAATATTATTAGAATAAGAATATCATTTATTACATACTGTTTAATATGTTTATCAATTTATTTATAAAATTATTTTTTTTTGCTTCTTTATTATTCTCTTGTAACAACAGAGTTGAAATTTATGATACGAAAAATAAAAATGTTGTTGTAGAAGACACAACAAGTATTGATAGAATAAAGATTCCGACGCACTAACTTAACCTTATTAATTTCTTAAATTTTTATTTTCATTCTATTTTTAGCTACAAAATCATATATTAAGTCTACTATTCTTTTTGGAAAAATATTTAATATGTATATAGTATTAAAAGGGAATCTCATTAATAAACTAATTTTAATAATTGCTTTAGATTTTAAATAAACCTCTCCTTTAGTATTAATAAAGATCACCGAGTTTACATTTTCTAAATTATTAAGTTTAATTATATGACTTCCTTCTTTTGAATTAATTGCTAAAATCTTAATTTTTTTATCATTTATTAATTTAGAAATTTTTTTAACAACTTTATTACAAAATGGACAATTTGAGTCATATAATAGATATCTCATAATTATATTTTAAAGGCTTAAAATTATAACAAATATGTAATTAATTATGCTATATTGATTATTTTTGCATAAATGAAAAAAATCGCGGTCTTATTCTTAATTTCTTTTGTTTTTTATATGATTGGACATTTATTATGGTCTTTATCAATTGTATTAAGTGAGCCGTTTTTTTTTAATGAAAAATATGAAATTTGGCTGATTAATTTCCCCTTTAGTTTATTTGCCATATTTGGAATCTTAGCAAGTTATAAATTATATATAAATAGTAAATTTTAAAAAAATGTTAAACAAAAAAAAGTGTGTTCCTTGTCAAGGAGGTATACCTCCATTAAATTCTGAAGAAATTGAGTTATATATTAAAGACTTAGACCCTAACTGGAGTGTCATTGAGGAAAAAGAAATTAGAAAAACCTATGTTTTTGATAAATATATGGATGCTATTGATTTTGTAAATAGTATTGCTAATTTGGCAGAAAACGAAGGTCATCACCCTTATATTCATATAAATTTCAAGAAGGTTATAATTTTATTATTTACACATAAGATAAGTGGTTTACATGAAAATGACTTTATTTTTGCATCAAAATGTGATATGATATTTGAAACAATCTAATTTTTTCTTCGTTAATTTTATATATGCTCTATATAAGATTACTTTTAAGATTTTCAAACCTTTTTATTTTTGTATTGGCTTTATATGCTTTTTTAGCACCTAGTCATATGTTAAATAGTATGTATGGGCCAATCACGATAGAGTTAGAAAGTTTGAATATGTTTTTTGGTTTATCTCTTCTACTTGCTTCTTTATTTCTGTTTAAGATAATTCTATTAAAAAAATATGATCTTTTTTTGTGTATTGTCTTATTGTTCTTTTTTTCTTTTGCAGCTTATATGATTCAATCAAAAGTTGTACAAATAAGCTTAGGACCATTTTTTAATTATTACAAAATAATAATTTATTTATTTGTCTTATCTCTTTTTATTTCAGTTATAAACTTAATGAAGAAGTCTACTGATAAATATTTTTTAAAACAAAATTCAAAAATAAATAATCTTTAGATTCTTTTATTTAGACTAATTATAAATTACTCATAATCAGTTATTTATATTGGTTCTAAATGAAATATTACATATCTTTGTAACAATAAAAAAATATAATTATGATACGTTCTGTTAATACTTGCACAAATTGCCAAAATTTAGTTGATAATTTTAAATGTGAAAAACATGATAAAGATGTTGATATTAATAATGTATGTGATGATCATGCTAAAAAGAATGCGCTAAGTAGAGAGTCATCATGTGTTAATTGTAGTTTATATCTTCTTTCCACTTGTAAGTTTCCTGAAAGTGCTGCTGAGGGTATGTTATGTTTCAACTGGCAAGCTTAATTTTATAAATACTTGTTTCTTAAAAAATCTTTTTGATTTTTTAAGTGAAAGTATTCAAATATCTATTTCTTTCTTAATTATTTTATATAAAATAATTTTTTTTAAATCAAATCTAAGATTATTTTTTGATAATTTTTGTGATAAAAACTATATAATAAAGAACATCACGATAATTTATTCTTATATATCTTTGTCTTTTAAAATTTATAAATATGGCTTTAAGTAAATGGGTAGGTATAGGAGCAGGCTGGTTTTTAGCAGGACCAATTGGGGCAATTATTGGTTATTATATTAGTAAAAGTTTTTTTGACGGAAAAAATGATCAAGCAAAAGCTTACGAAATATCTCTTTTAATATTATCTTCTCTAGTGATTAAGTCTGATGGTAAAATTGTAAAAGCTGAGTTAGAATATGTTAAGAAGTTCTTTGTAAATACATTTGGTATCAATAAGGCAAATAAATATTTTAAAGTTTTTAATAAACTAAACAAACAGTCCCTAAATTCTCAATTACGTCCTATTTGTTTGCAACTAAATAGACATGTAAACCATGCGTCAAGATTACAAATTATCCATTTTCTTTTTGGTGTATCATTAAGTGACAATGAAATACATAAATCTGAAATAAACTTAATAAATAAGATTTCTGGTTACCTTAACATTAATCAATATGATTTTGAGTCTATTAAGTCAATGTTTACTAATGAAGGTAGTAATAATGATATAGATAAATGGTATGCAATTCTTGAAATAAGTAAAGATGCTTCTGATGCTGAAATTAAGAAAGCTCACAGAAAAATGGTTATTAAATATCATCCAGATAAATTGAAAGGTGTTAGCGAAGACATTGTGAAACTTGCAGAAGAGAAATTTTTACTTGTTCAAAAAGCATATGAAAATATTATTAAAACTAGACAATAGCAGTTGTTCTAAAATTTTTAAGATAAAAAAAGCCCCAATTAAGGGGCTTTTATCTTAGTAGCGGGGACAGGACTCGAACCTGCGACCTTTGGGTTATGAGCCCAACGAGCTACCAACTGCTCCACCCCGCGATATTCTAGAGCAAATATACAGATATTCTATTTTTTTTTATCATTTTATTGAAATTATTTATCTACAACAAAAACATTATTTTTGTATTTATGGTTACAGTAAATAATTTGTCTTTATACTTTGGTGGTCAGGATATATTTAAAGATATTTCTTTTATGGTTAATAAGGGAGATAAAATAGGTTTAGTTGGTAAGAATGGTGCAGGTAAGTCAACTTTATTAAAACTTTTGGCAAGTGAGATTAATGCTAGTTCTGGTGATATATCCACTCCAAAAGGTTTAAAGATAGGTTTTTTAAGACAAGATTTAGATTTTGAAGACGGTAGAACTGTCGTAGAAGAAGCAAAGATTGCTTTTGAATCATTAAATGCTATAGAGTTGAAGATGAAAGAGGTTAATAAACAGCTTATTGAACGTAATGATTATGAAAGTAAAGAATATCTTCAAATCATTAATGAGTTTAATTTTTTAGAGGAAAGTTTCAGAATACAGGGGGGGCATAGTATAGCTTCTAGTGTTAGTCAGGTTTTAACAGGATTAGGTTTTACAAAAAATGATTTTGAGCGCCTAACTACTGAGTTTAGCGGAGGTTGGCGTATGAGAATAGAATTAGCTAAAATATTATTAAAAAAACCAGATTTATTACTTCTAGATGAACCTACAAATCATTTAGATATAGAATCAATTATATGGCTTGAGAATTGGTTAGATAACTATAATGGTGCAATTGTTTTAGTTTCCCATGATAGATTTTTTTTAGATAATTCAACAAATAGAACAATTGAGATAGCATTTTCAAGAATCAATGATTATAGAGCATCATATACAAAGTATCTTAATTTAAGAAAAGATAGAATTGAAAAACAGATCCAAGCAAAAAAAAATCAAGATAAATATATTGAAGAAACAAAGGTGTTAATAAATAAATTTAGAGCAAAGAAAAATAAAGCTGCTTTTGCTCAAACTCTAATAAAAAAGCTAGAAAAAATAGATATTATTAATGTAGAAGAAGAAGATCATTCAACTATAAAATTTAGTTTTCCTCCTGCTCCGCATTCAGGTAAAGTGACATTAAAAATTGATAATGCTACTAAGAATTATGGTAACTTAAAAGTATTGGAGAAAATTAATCTTGAAGTTGTAAGAGGAGAAAAGATTGCGTTTGTTGGTAAAAATGGTGAAGGTAAATCTACATTAGCAAAGATGATAGTTAATGAAATAGTTTTTATGGGTAAAATTGATTTAGGATACCAAGTAAAGATGGGATATTATGCGCAAAATCAAGCAGAGTTTTTAAATGAGAATTTAACTGTATTAGAAACTATTGAACATGCAGCAACAGAAGAATCCGCTCGAAAAGTTCGCTCTATTTTAGGTTCTTTTCTTTTTAGTAAAGATGACGTTAATAAGAAGGTGAAGGTTCTTTCTGGTGGTGAAAGAGCCAGAGTTGCACTTTGTAAATTATTATTGGAACCGTATAATTTATTAATTATGGATGAACCAACAAATCATCTTGATATTACATCAAAGAAGCTATTAAAGAAAGCATTATTAAATTTTGATGGAAGTTTGATTATTGTTTCTCATGATCGTGAGTTTTTACAAGGACTTACAGAAAAAGTATATGAATTTAAACATAAAAATATAAAAGAATATATTGGTGATATAGATTTATTTCTTAATGAAAAGAAGTTGAAAAATATCAATCAGTTAGAATCTATCCAGCTCGATCAAAAAAATAATAGAAGTGATAAAAGAGAAGAAAGATTATCTTATGAGAGAGATAAAACTAACATGAAAAATCAAAGAAAATTACAAAATAAGATTTCAAAGTTAGAAAATGAGATTGCAGAATTAGAAAAAAAACAAAATGCTATTGATTTAGCATTATCTAATCCTCAAAGGTTTCAGGAATTGTCATCAAATAAGAACTTTTATAAAGAATATGAAGAGGACCAAAATAAACTAAAGCAATTGGAAATAGAATGGGAGCAAGCATGTTTAGATCTTGAAATTTTAGATAAAAAAAAATAATAATGTATATTTGAATATGAAAAAAATTATTTTTTTATTACTTTTTATTTTAATTTATAGTACAAATATATTTTCTCAGAATAATAAAGTCGGAGAAAAATACGTGTTTGAATTTAGAGATGGAACAACAATAATCGGAACCTTTATAAAAGAGGAGCAAGGAAACATATATATAACTGATGAGAGTGGTAAAGAAACATACATTCCAGAAGTTATGGTTGTAAACGTTATAAGTTTTGAGAGTTCTTTAGTTAAAAATGGAGAATATTGGTTTCCAAACTTACATGATTCAAGATATTTTTTCTCTCCTTCTGCATTTGGTTTAGAAAAAGGAGAAGGTTACTATTCCACTTCTTATTTTTATTTATGGCAAGCTCAAATAGGTATAACAGATAATTTTTCTTTTGGGGCTGGTACGACACCTTTAGGAATTCCTATTATGCTAAATGTTAAACTCACATCAACACTTTCGGAAAAATCAAATCTTGCTTATGGTTGGCTTTTTGTTACTGATAGAACAGGAAATCTATTTTCATTGAATATGCCTTTTTCTGTTTATACAGCTGGTACAAAGGAAAATAATTTTACTATTGGTACAGGTTTGGCTATAAGTGATAATATTGGAGCAGAGGATATAGTAATAAATTTAGCTACAACAAGAAGATTGTCTAAAAGATTTTCATTTGTTTTTGAAACATGGGTTTTTTATGCATTTAGTGATATTAATATCAGATTTTTAGGAGGTCCTGGTCTTAGATATTTTAGAAAGATAAATCGCATTACAGCTAGAAACGGAGCTGGTGCAAGTACATGGGATTTTCAATTTTTAACTACTCCCGAACTATTAAATCAGAAAGATGCTCCTATTATATTTATACCGATGGTAGGAAGGTCATGGAAGTTTTAATATTAATACATTTATTATTGTATTGAAATAGGTCGCTCTTTTTTGTTTCTTTGTAAAATGGAACACAAGTCAGGATTTGTAAATATAATAGGTAATCCTAATGTGGGTAAATCCACATTTATGAATGCATTAATAGGACAGAAACTTTCTATTATTACTAGTAAAGAGCAGACTACACGTCATAGAATATTAGGTATTTTAAATGAAGATAATTATCAAATTATATTTTCTGATACACCTGGAATAATTAAACCAAGTTATAAGTTACAAGAAAGCATGATGAAATTTGTTAATTCATCATTTCATGATGCAGATATTTTAATTTATATGATTGAGTTAGGCAAAAAAGATCTTAATAACAGTCAAATTTATGATAAACTAAAGAAAACATCAATACCATTATTAATTTTAATAAATAAAATTGATTTATTTGATCAAGATTATGTTATGAGAGAGATTGGTAAATATGAAGATGAATTTAGTACTGCTAAAATTTTACCTATTTCAGCAATAAATAATTTTAATCTACAAAAAGTAAAAGATTTGTTAGTAGATTTATTACCAATTGCTCCACCATACTATGACAAAAATACTATTACTGATAAATCAGAGAGATTTTTTGTTGAAGAAATAATACGTGAAAAGATTTTAAAGCATTATAAGAAAGAAATTCCATATTCAGTACAAGTAAGAATAGATACTTTTGTTGAAGAAGATGATATTATAAGGATAAGAGCTATAATATATGTAATGCGCGAAAGTCAGAAAGGAATATTAATTGGTCATAAAGGATTAGGATTAAAAAGAATTGGATCAGAATCAAGAAGGGATATAGAAAAAATGTGTGGAAAAAAAGTTTTTTTACAAACACCAATTAAAGTTGATAAAAATTGGAGAAATGATACAAAAAAAATTAAAAAGTTTGGATACTGAAATATGAGTAATATAGTAGCAATAGTTGGAAGACCTAATGTTGGTAAATCAACTATGTTTAATCGTTTAACGCAGAGTAGACATGCCATAACTGATGAAATAAGTGGTGTAACAAGAGATCGTCACTATGGGAAATCAGAATGGAATGGGTATGATTTTTCAGTGATTGATACTGGCGGTTATATTCAAGGAAGTGATGATGTTTTTGAATCAGAAATTCGAAAACAGGTTGAGTTAGCTATTGATGAAGCTAATGTAATTTTGTTTCTAGTTGATGCTAAAGAAGGTGTTACTGACTTGGATAAATCTGTTGTTAAATTATTAAGAAAAACAAACAAAAAGGTTGTTTTATGTGTCAACAAGGTAGATAATCAAAAATTATTAGAAGAAGCGGTTGAGTTTTATAATCTTGGTATTGGTGATTTTATTCCAGTTTCATCTATAAGTGGTAGTGGTACAGGAGATTTACTAGATGAGTTAGTTAAACATTTTTACAAAACTGATGATGAGATATTAGATGATTTACCACGTTTTGCTGTAATAGGAAGGCCAAATGTAGGAAAGTCTTCATTTATAAATGCATTAATTGGTAAAGAACAAAATATAGTTACTGATATCGCTGGCACAACACGTGATTCATTAAATACTAAGTTTAATAAGTTTGGATTTGAGTTTAATTTAGTTGATACTGCTGGACTAAGAAAGAAAAGAAATGTTCAAGAAAATTTAGAATTTTATTCAGTGATGCGATCAATTAGATCAATAGAGAATTCAGATATTTGTATACATATAATTGATGCTACTAGAGGATTTGAAGCTCAGGATCAAAGGATTTTTCATATTGCTGACAAAAACAAAAAAGGGATTATTATATTAGTGAATAAATGGGATTTAGTAAAGAAAAGTACAAATTCAACAATTATAATTGAGGAGAAAATTAAAGAGAAAATATCACCTTTTATAGATGTTCCAATAATTTTTATTTCAGCAACTAATAAGCAAAGATTACTAAAAGCTTTAGAGGTATCAATTGAAGTATTTAAAAATAGAAAACAAAGAATTTCGACTTCAGTACTAAATAATACAATGCTTCCATTAATAGAACATAGGCCTCCTCCAGCGATAAAAGGTAAATATATTAAGATTAAATACTGCACTCAATTACCAGTAAATGTACCAACTTTTGTATTTTTTGCCAATCTTCCACAATATATTAAAGAGCCTTATAAACGATATTTAGAAAATCAATTGCGTAGAGAATTTAATTTTTCAGGAGTTCCTATTACAATTTATTTTAGAAAAAAATAATTTTCTTATTTTTATTTAAAAATTTAAAAAATGAAACACTTAAGTTATTTATGTCTTTTTGCTGTTTTGTACGCTTCTTGTGGGCCTAATGTTGCTTTTGTAAATCCACAGCCAATTTTTTTAGATAATCTTGAAGAAATACCGATTGAATATCAAGGTGAGTTTTTAGATCTTAAATATCCAGATGAGGAACCAATTAAGATTACTAAAAATTCAATAGAAATTAATGGAATTGATTTAGATAGTATTGTGGTTAAATCACAAGGGAATTATTTGTATTTTAATATATTGAATCCAGATGGTTATTTTGAATTATATATCACAAGACTTGTTAGATATATGGGCAAAGAAAACATACAAGTAATCGCACCTTCAATTGACAGTAAGGATTTAAAACATTTTGATTTAAAATTTATAAACTATAATAATGGAGAAATTGAAGATTATATTTTAGGTAATCTTAGTATAAATCAACTTAATTTGTATAGAAAATTAGGTTATGAAGATATAATTGAGAAGGAGAGATTTTTGTCTCAATTTAAAAAAATGAAATAATAATTTAAATAATTAAAAGATGAATAAAATTTTTGTAACATTAATATTTACTTCTTTAAGCTTTTTAGCTTTTTCACAATCAAATAATAAAATTTTAGGAGAGTGGTATACGGCTGACAAAAAAGCAGTAGTTACAATCTTTGCTGAAGGAAAAACAATTTCTGGTAAGACAACATGGATGGAGGAACCACTAGATAGCAAAGGAATTCCTAAATTAGATAGAGAAAACCCTGATGAAAACTTACGTAGTAGAAAGCGTTTAGGTTTAAAAATCATGCAAGGTTTTGTTTATAAGGAGATAATGTTTGGGAAGACGGTAGAATATATAAGCCTACTAACGGTAAAACATATGGTGGGACGGCTACACTAGTTGATGCAAACACTTTAGAACTAGAAGGATATTTAATAAGCTTGCCTTTTCTTGGAAAGAAATCTACTTGGAAGAGAAAGCAGTAATTATAAAAAAAAGCAGACTTGTTTAGTCTGCTTTTTTTAAAAAAGAATTTCACTTTTAATTAATGCCAATTAATTCTACTTCAAAAATCAATGTTGAACCAGGACCAATCACACCTCCTGCTCCTCTTTCCCCATATGCCAAATTAGAAGGAATAGTTAATTTCCATTTGTCTCCTACACTCATTAGTTGAAGAGCTTCTACCCATCCAGGTATCACTTGTGTTACACCAAATTGAGCGGGTTCTCCTCTATCTACAGAGCTATCAAATACAGTGCCATCAATTAACGTTCCATGATAATGAACTGTAACTTGATCAGTTGATTTTGGCTTTTGTCCATTGCCAGATTTAATTATTTCATATTGTAATCCGCTTTCAGTTGTTATTACACCATCTTTTTTCTTGTTTTCTTCTAGGTATTTTGTTCCTTCTTCATTAGCTTTTGATTGTTTTTCTTTTTGTAATTTTGTAAAATAATCTTGAAGGATTTTGATACTTTCTTCTTCCGATATTTTCAACTCATTTTCTTCAAACACATCATTAAATGCACTTGAAATTTGATCTGTATCAATAATTTCTAATCCTTGTGCTTTAACTCCAGTAGCAACATTTACACCTAAGCTATAACTAACTTCTTCGATTTCTGTTTCAGGTGATTTTAAACTTTTTTTATCTGAGCAAGAACTTATAATAATTGCAAGACAAATAATCAATAAACTTTTCTTTTGTTTCATCATAATATTATTTTTTTATTTCTAAAATTGTTAGCAAAACTACAATTATTGTTGGTTTTTCATCTATTAAAAACACTACATTTTTTATATTTGATGCTTAATTTTTTTTAATGAAGATAATAACTACTCCAATTGATGGTCTTGTTGTTTTTGAGCCAAGTGTATTTGCAGATGGTAGAGGTTATTTCTTTGAAAGCTGGAATAAAAGTTTTTTTAATAGTTGTGGTTTAGATATAAATTTTGATCAGGATAATCAGTCAAGCTCTAAAAAGAATGTTTTAAGAGGTTTACATTTCCAGAATCCCCCTTATGAACAGGGTAAGCTTGTAAGGGTTGTTCATGGAAGTGTTCTAGATGTTGTAGTTGATTTGAGAAAAAAATCAAGTACCTATGGTAAAAATTTCACTATTAAATTAAGTAGTTTGAATAAAAAGATTTTTTGGATTCCACCAGGTTTTGCACATGGTTTTTTAAGTCTAGAAGATGATACGATATTTTGTTATAAGTGTACAGGCAGTTATAATAAAAACGCAGAATGTACCTTACTTTGGAATGATCCTATATTAGATATTGATTGGGGTATTAATAATCCTATACTTTCTACAAAAGATTTGCAAGGAGTTAGCTTTAAAGATTTTTCAACTCAGTTTTAAAATGAAAAATAAATTTTTATTTGTAGTATGTATATTTTTATCATTATTTTTTCTTTCTAAAATGTTTATTTATTCGGTTAAATTAAATGAAGATGAAAATCATATAAGAAATTTTAAAAATAATTATCAAATATATTCTATTTTACATCCTACATCTTTTAGTTTCGCAGGAGAAGTTTTGCCAAGTAATTCTTCAGAAATATTTGAGAGAATAGATAAACAAATGCTAAAAAATGTTTATTGGCAATCAAATACTCTGCTATACTTTAAGCGTGCCAATAAATATTTTCCAATAATAGAACCTATTTTAAAAAAAAATAATATTCCAGATGATTTTAAATATTTAGCATTAATAGAAAGCGGTTTGCAAAATGTTATTTCTCCTGCTGGTGCTACCGGATTTTGGCAGATACTTAAATCAACTGCTAGAGAGTATGGTTTAGAAGTGAATTCAGCGATAGATGAGCGTTATGATTTAGAGAAATCTACCGAATTTGCATGTAATTATTTAAAAAGTGCCTATAATCAGTTTGGATCATGGACAATGGCTGCTGCTTCATATAATATGGGTAAAAATGGTCTTCAAAGGAGAGTCTTAGAGCAAAAGACTAATAATTATTTTAACTTAAAATTAAGCTCTGAAACTTCTGAATATATATTTCGAATAGTTGCAGTCAAAGAAATTTTGCAAAATCCTAAAAAGTATGGCTTTGTTTTTCGTGACAAGGACCTATACACTATGCCGTCATTTAAAACTATTATAGTTGATTCTACAATTAATGATTTAAATGAATTTGCTATTTCTAATTCAATAAATTATAAACTATTAAAGGAGTATAATCCTTGGCTTAGAAAAAATTTCTTGCCTGATGAGTCAAGAAAGATTTATAAAATAAAAATTCCATTAGATACTTCACCTTTAATTTTTAATGATATAAAATTTAATGTTGATTCATTAAAATAATATGAATAAGTATAAAAATGAAATATCTGTTTTTGGGGCTCAAGTTCATAATCTAAAAAATATAGATCTTAATATACCAAGAAATAAGTTGGTTGTTTTTACAGGAAAAAGTGGTAGTGGAAAATCATCACTAGCTTTTAATACTATTCATGCCGAAGGACAAAGAAGATATCTAGAGACATTCAACGCATATGCTAGGCAATTTTTAGGCAAAATGGAAAGACCAAATGTTGATAAAATCACGGGTTTAAGTCCTGTTGTTGCTATTGAGCAAAAGACAACTTCTAAAAATCCTCGTTCTACAGTGGGAACAATTACAGAAATTTATGATTATTTGAGATTGTTATTTGCAAGAATAGGTGTAGCATATTCCTACAAAACTGGTAAGAAAATGGTAAGTTTTACAGATGAAGATATTTTAAATTTAATTTTATCTGATTATAATTCTCAAATGATAACTATTCTATCGCCTATTGTTCGTTCTAGAAAAGGTAATTATAACGATTTGTTTATTAAATTATCTAAAAAAGGGTATTTGAAGGTAAGAGTAAATGGTAGCATTGTTGATATTTTTTCAGATATTAAATTAGATAGGTATAAAACACATGATATTGAGTTAGTTGTTGATCGCTTGGTAGTTAGTTCAAAAGATAAAGACAGATTATTTTCTTCATTAAAAACAGCTTTAGAGGCTGGAAATGGTTTAGTAATGATAATTAATAATAATTCTGATAAGGTTAGGTACTTTTCTAGAAAAATAATGTGTGTAGATACTGGTATCGCATATAAAACTCCTGAACCCAATTCTTTTTCTTTTAATTCTCCTAAAGGTGCATGTCCATCATGTAATGGTTTAGGAAAGTATGATATTATTTGTGAGGATAAGATTTTACCAAATAAACAGCTAAGTATTAAAAATGGTGGAATTGCTCCCATTTCAAATAGAAAAGCTTCATGGGTCTTATCTCAGATTGAACTTATAGGAAAGAAATTTAAGTTTGATTTAAATACACCAATTAATCAAATCTCTGATAAGGCTATTGACGCTATTTTATATGGAATCAATGATAATTTTAAATTAAAGCTAGAGAAAGCAGATATTACTAAGAAAATTAACTTAAATTTTGAGGGTATAGTAAGTTTTATTGAAAAGCAAAGTAATCTTTCTAACTCAAGTTCTGTTAAGAGATGGGCAAGAAAGTATATGACTGAATTTGATTGCAGAAAATGTAATGGGAGTAGATTAAATACTGAATCATCTCATTTTAAAATAGCTGATAAAACTATTAGTGAGGTTGTAAATATGGATATGTTAAGCTTAGATTTATGGTTAAAAAAAGTTGAAAAACAATCTAATGAAAATGAGTTAAAGATTGCAAAACAAGTGTTATTAGAATTAAATAAAAGAATACAGTTTATAGTTGATGTTGGCTTATCTTATTTAACACTAAATAGGACTGCCAAAACATTGAGTGGAGGTGAAGCTCAAAGAATTCGTCTTGCAACTCAAATAGGAACACGATTAACAAATGTTTTATATATATTAGATGAACCAAGTATTGGATTACATCAACGTGATAATTTAAAATTAATAGAATCATTAAAAAAACTAAGAGATATTGGAAATTCAGTTATTGTGGTTGAACATGATAGGGATATGATTAAAGCTGCAGATTATATAGTAGATTTAGGTCCGGGAGCTGGAGAGTATGGTGGAGAAATTGTCTTTAATGGTACATATAAAGATATTTTAAAGTATAATTCATTAACATCAGATTATTTGTCAGGGGTTTTATCTATAAAAATACCAAAAGAAAGAAGACGTGGAAATGGTAATACTTTAGAATTAAAAGGAGCTTCAGGAAATAATCTTAAAAGTGTTGATGTTTGTATTCCGTTGGGTGTTTTTTGCTGTATTACAGGTGTTTCTGGAAGCGGAAAGTCTACTTTAGTTAATGAAACTATATTTCCTATTTTAAGTAAATTTTTACATAGAGGTGAAAAAGAACCATTACCTTATCAAAGTGTTAAAGGATTAGAAAATATAGATAAGGTAATTGAAGTTGATCAATCACCAATTGGAAGAACACCTCGATCTAATCCGGCAACTTACACCGGTGTATTTTCAGATATAAGAGCATTATTTTCTAATATTGAAGAGTCAAAAATTCGAGGCTATGGCCCAGGTCGTTTTTCATTTAATGTAGTAGGAGGTAGATGCGAAGGTTGTAAAGGTGGTGGTGCTAAAACTATAGAAATGAACTTTTTACCTGATGTAGAAATAGAGTGTGAAGAATGTCACGGTAGAAGATACAATAGTGAGACATTAGAAGTTCGATATAAAGGTAAATCAATTTCAGATGTATTAGATATGACTGTTGATCATGCAGTTATTTTTTTTGAAACAATACCCTTTATTTATCGTAAAATAAAAACATTACAGGACGTAGGTTTAGGTTATATAACTTTAGGACAATCTGCAACTACTTTAAGTGGTGGAGAAGCTCAAAGAATTAAATTGGCTGCTGAGTTGTCAAAAAAGAGTACAGGAAAAACATTTTATATATTAGACGAGCCGACAACAGGACTACATTTTGAAGATGTTCAAGTTCTTATTTCTGTTTTACAAGATCTTGTTTCTAAAGGAAATACTGTCTTGGTTATAGAACATAATTTAGATATTATAAAGATTGCAGATTATATTATTGATTTAGGCAAAGAGGGAGGTAGAAGAGGAGGTCAGATCCTTTGTTATGGTACACCTGAAAAGATTATAAATTGTAAATTAAGTTATACAGCTCAATATTTAAAGCAAGAATTGCAGAAAAAAAATAAATAATATTATTTAAAATGAGTGTGGAAAACGAAAGAATCAGAACAGTATTTAATGAAAAAAATTGGAATGCTATTCGTACTTCTGATTCTTGGCAGATTTTTAAAATAATGTCAGAATTTGTAGAGGGATTTGAAACAATGTCAAAAATAGGACCATGTGTATCAGTTTTTGGATCTGCAAGAACAAAGCCTAATAACAAATATTATAAGCAAGCGGAAGAATTAGGTTTTTTATTAACTCAAAAAGGATATGGAGTTATTACTGGTGGAGGACCAGGAATAATGGAAGCTGCTAATAAAGGAGCACAAAAAGGAGGAGGAAAGTCTGTAGGTTTAAATATAGAGTTGCCTTTTGAACAATCTCACAATGATTACATAGATAACGATAAGTTATTAAACTTTGATTATTTTTTTGTTAGAAAAGTTATGTTTGTAAAATATGCTCAAGGTTTTATAGTACTTCCAGGAGGTGTAGGAACACTTGATGAGCTGTTTGAAGCCATAACTTTAATACAAACTGGTAAAATTGGTAAGTTTCCTATAGTACTTGTAGGAAAAAAATACTGGCAAGGAATGATAGTTTGGATCAAAGAAATTATGCTTACAACTGAAGAGAATATTAGTCCAGAGGATTTAGATTTATTTCATATTGTTAACAGACCAGACGAAGCAGTTGAAATAATCGAAGACTTTTATAACAAGTTTATGTTAAAGCCTAATTTTTAGTATATATTATTCCATTCTGATTTTTTTGTTATTTTTACCATCAATAAAAAAAAATATTCAATGAATCAATTCCTTAAAAATATTTTCTTGTTTTTTCTTATGATCACATGCTCAAACATTTATGCACAAAATAATATATTTGATCAGCAGAAAGATAAGAATTTTAAACCAACATTCTTTATAGGTTCAGGACTGTATACGCTTAATGGGGATATAAAGAATGATAATACTGGTATTTTAAAGGGAACATCTGGTTTTAACGCTGGTATAAAGTTTGATATTAACAAGGATCTTTTGTTTTTAAATAATATGGATCTTTCATTCTTGATTCTAAGAAATTCATTTTCTGCTAATAATCAAATAGATAAATTTTCTTCAGAAGTTAATGGTTTTGGATTACACTTGGGTTATACACCTAATTGGGAGTTAAAGTTTTTAAAACTACGTCCAATTTTTTCTCTAGGATTTGAGCAATATACATCAAATACAATAGTTAATGATATAAAGCAAGAAAGATCTAGCATGTTCTCTATAACTGACCATATTGGATTTAGAATGCATCTAAGTGATAGATTACAGTTTGATCTAACATTTAGAACAGGTATGGTATTAGGAGATATTGATATGTATGATGGTGGCGGTAACGATAAGTTTAGAGCAATTAATTTTACACTTCATTATGATTTGTTTAGTGTCATTTCAGCTGTAGAAAATACTATTGATAATAGTTATTATGATGACGTTAATTTTGAAAAGTTAGAAGCTGAAGATGAGGACAGTGATTTAGTGTTAGATATTGATGATTATTGTCTAGGAACTCCTTTAGGTGTAAAAGTAGATAACAATGGTTGTCCATTGGATGATGACAAAGATGGAATTCCTAATTATTTAGATCAGCAAAAAAATACTCCACAAGGTTCTATTGTTGATGTGAATGGAGTCAGATTATCGTCAGAAAAATATCAAAGCATTTATTCTGACTATGAAGCAGCTACAAGAAAATATGCGAATTTTTACAATGAATTAGAAATTAACAGAGAAGACTATAAGACTGTTGACGAATATTTGATAGCTCGAGCTAATGCTTTTAATAGAGCATACAATGAGTCTATTAATAATGATGTTTCAGTAAAAGGTTTGATATATAAAGTAAAAATAGGTGAATATCAGCAAGGAATACCTCCTAAAATTCAAAATAGGCTGTTAAGTTTTGATGATTTAGAAAGTTATACTATGGTTAATGGCATAGTCTTATATTCTGTGGGAGAATTTGGTAGTGTAGAAGAAGCAATTCAAAAACAAAATATATTAGATGAGCAGGGTTATTTAGATACAGAAATACTTGTAGATAACAATGGTGAGGTAAGTACGTACGTACCATTCGTGCCTGAAAATAATATTGATGAAACTGAAGAGATTACTTTATTTGATAATAAGCAAGATACTATTAGTGAAAGTGATAATGAAGAACTAGAGACTATTTCTACAAGCATATATAGAATACAAATAGGAGCTTTTAAAACTCCATTACCTGATGCAGTTTTTAAAGGAGTAGATAATTTACTATCTTTTACTGGTAAAGATGGTTACATAAGATATATGGCGGGGTCATTCGAAAATTATGAAGATGCAGTTGATTATCAGCTTCAAATGAGAGCTAGAGGGTTTTCAGATGCATTTATAGTAATTTTTAAGGATGGAAAACGTATAGGCTTAAATATAGCAATAAAGGAGAATAAAAATAAATCAGTAAATAATCCAAAAAAAGAAATAAAAAAGAATTTAATAGATTTAAAATATACAGTACAAATTATGGTTGTAGAAGGCGAGTCTTTATCAGCTGAGAATATAAAAATGATAGCTCAATTAGGAAAAATCGATAAGACTGCAACTGGTTCTGACATGTATGAATATTATGCTGGAACTTATACTTCATTAGAAGAGGCGAATAAACAGCTAGAAAAAGCGAGAAAAATAGGTTTTTTAGATGCTTTTATTTTTGCTACAAATAATAATGAAAGAATATCTTTAGAAAATGCAAAAATTCTATTGAAACAACAATCTCTAAAATAATTTTTTATTTTTTTTACTGCCTTCATATATCTCAAAATTTCTGAAGCTACATTCTAATTTTCCATTGATCAACTTAATTTTTTTGTTTGGGCGAAGGCCAATAAATTTCATATTTTCAATATCTGAAGAAATTAACCAAATACTACAACCTTTGTATTTATGCTTTAGAGTTGTACCGATTTTATCATAAAAATCATCTGTTGAAAGACTTATTCTTTCTCCATAAGGTGGATTAAATATTACAAAACTATTATCATCTATGTTATTGTGGAAGAAATTTTTTTTAGTTATACTGATTTGATCATACATTAGCGCATTTTCTATATTTTCTTTAGCAATTTGAACTGCTTTGTTTGAAGTGTCACATCCAGTTATTTTTCCATTATAATCTTTTTCTTTATCTAAACTATTTTCTTTTATCTTTTCAAATAATGTATTGTCAAAATCTTTCCAACCTTCAAAGCCAAATTTTTTTCGAAAAATATTTGCCGGAATATTTTTTGCGATTAGTGCGGCTTCAATAAGTAATGTTCCAGATCCACACATAGGATCGTGAAAATTTGTCTTTTTGTCCCAACCACTTAGTAAAATTAAACCCGCAGCTAAAACTTCATTTATTGGAGCTAAAACAGTTTGGCTTTTGTATCCTCTTTTGTGTAATGACTCTCCGGAGCTATCTAATGAAACTGTACATGTATGTTTAGCAATGTGAAGATTAATACTTATATCTGGATTTTTTGGGTTTACATTTGGTCTTCTTCCTGTATTATCTCTAAATCTATCAACAATTGCATCTTTTATTATTAATGAAATATATTTACTATGTGTAAATACTATGGAATGTGTGGTGGCTTGTGTTGAGAAGGTATTATTTAGATCAAGTAATTTTTCCCATTTAATATTATATAATTTTTCATATAATTCTTTTTCATTGTGAGCTTGAAAGTATGATATAGGTTTTAAAATTCTAAGAGCAGTTCTTAAATTTAAATTTGCTTTGTACATAAAACCTTTATCACCTTTAAAGCTTACAGCCCTATTCATAATTTTGATGTTCGTAGCTCCAAGACTTTTTAGTTCGTTTGCAAGAACATTTTCTAGACCGAACATTGTCTTAGCTGTCATATAAAAATTATTATCATTCATACAGCAAAGAAAGTTATATTAAATGAAAGAATTCATTAGTTTTGTTTAAATTATTTATAAAACATGAACATTGCTTTTTTAGATTGGTGTATTGTTATTGGTTTTATGTCACTAACCGTTATAATTGGAGTTATTGTCTCAAAAAAATCTGCAGAAAGTTCTAATCAGTTTTTTCTTTCTGGAAGAAATATGCCATGGTGGTTGTTAGGAATATCAATGGTAGCTACAACATTTTCAACTGATACCCCAAATTTGGTGACTGACATTGTAAGGAATAATGGAGTTTCCGGAAATTGGGTGTGGTGGGTTTTTTTAATTACTGGTCTAATGACTGTTTTTATATATGCAAAATTATGGAGAAAATCTAATGTAAAAACTGATATTGAATTTTATGAATTAAGGTATTCTGGAAAACCAGCGAGATTTCTTAGATTATTCAGAGCTTTTTATTTGGGGGTAATTTTTAATGTCATGGCAATGGGTGGAATATCTTTAGCTGCAATTAAAATAGGACAGGTTATGTTAGGCTTGTCAGCTTTTGAGACTATTGGAATTGCTGGAGTAGTTACTGTTTTGTTTAGTGTTATGGGAGGTTTTAGAGGTGTTGTTTATACTGACTTTTTGCTATTTTTCTTTGCAATGGCGGGATCAATAGGTGCAGCTTATTATTTAGTTAATTTACCAGAAATAGGAGGAGTTTCATCGTTGTTAGTGCATCCTAATATTTCAGGCAAAATATCAATGTTGCCTGATTTTTCAAATAATGAACAAGTTATCATGCTTTTTATTATACCGCTTGCAGTTCAATGGTGGAGTGCATGGTATCCTGGATCGGAGCCTGGTGGGGGTGGATATGTAGCTCAAAGAATGTTAGCAGCAAAAAATGAAAACCACGCTATAGGAGCAACATTTTTTTTTAATTTAATGCATTATGCTGTAAGACCATGGCCATGGATAATTGTTGCTTTATCATCTTTGGTATTTTTTCCAGATCTTGCAAGTTTACATCAAGCTTTTCCAAACGTTAGCGAAGATAAATTAGGGCAAGATATAGCTTATTCTGCTATGTTAACTAAATTACCTACTGGTCTCATGGGTTTAGTTTTAGCCTCTTTGATAGCAGCTTATATGTCTACTATATCTACGCATCTTAATTGGGGAGCATCTTACATAGTTAATGATTTTTACAAACAGAATATTAATATAAATGCCAATGAAAAGGAATTAGTATTGGTTGGTCGAATATCTACTGTTATTCTTTTTTTAGCTGCTTCAATTCTTGCTCTATTTTTAACAAATGCTTTACAGCTATTTGATTTTATATTGATGTTTGGAGCTGGAACAGGATTGATTTTTATTTTAAGATGGTTTTGGTGGAGAATAAATGCCTGGAGTGAGATTTCTGCTATCTTTATTTCCGGATTTATTTCAGTCTTATTTAATATGGAATTTTTTTCTGTAATTTTATTTGGTGAAAATGCTTTTTTTCCTTCTTATATGAAATTTCCTATTATTGTTATGATTACTACTGTAGTTTGGGTTTGTATTACATTTCTTACCCCTCCTGAAAAAAAAGTTGTTCTGTTAAGATTCTATAAAAGAACTACCCCAGGAGGTCCTGGTTGGAAAAAAATTATTAGTGGTATTCAAATCGAGGAAAAAAAATGGAGTGTTCCTAATGGTATAATCGCAACAATATTAGGTATAATAATGATTTATACATTGTTATTTTCTATTGGATATTTAGTTTATGGAAATATAAAAATAGGATTTGGATTGATGCTAGTAGCAATTATATCATGTTATTTTTTATACAAGCTGTTCAATAAAGAAAGACTAAGTTAATTTAGTTTAATAATTTTATTAACTTGACCATTGTCATATATATAAAAATTAATATGATTCTTAGTTTTTTGGTTAGTAATTTCTTTTCCTAATAAATCAATTACTTTCACTAGTTTCTTATTATGGTAAGATTTGTCTAACACGTTAGATGTAGTTAAACAATTTGAAGAATGGGTATTAATGCTTGAAAAATTATCTTCATTACTAACTATCCATTCAGCTGCAGTAATTGACCCGTCAGAAGCACTCCAGTCACTTTGGTTGGGAAAGCATATATCCGGTTTTCTATATATAGTATGATTCTTTGTTGCATTAGTAGTAGTATCGATATTCCATCCATTTGGTGGTGCTACACTGTCAAAAACACCGATAATATCAATAACTTCATTCAATGAACTGTTGTATAGACCAATAACATCATTTCCATTGCTCATTAAGTTGGTTGTTTGATTTGCAAGACTTAATAGCACGCTATCTGCATTAAAATGTGTTAAGAGATATGTTTCCCCAGATGCGATTACATAGCCACTATCAAAAGATATAGAAAATTCCCATACTAAACTATCACAACCATTCCAACAAAAATTATATCTATAATTATCTAAAGATATATTTTGTGTTGTAGGGTTGTATATCTCAACCCATTTGTTAAATGCATTTCCTTCACCATATTCAGAAAATAATAGTTCATTTTGTGCTGATAATATAAATGGCAAAAATGAAAGTAAAATTATATATTTCAATTAATTAAAAATTTAAATTATTTAATTCTATATTTATAATCATGTACTGCAAGATCTTCATTTGCTTTAATAATTTTTTTCTTTAAATTTTGTTTATATGTTACGATTTTGTCATGAATCTTTTCATTGTCAGTAGATAATATTTGTGTTGCCAATATTGCTGCATTTAATGAACCATCTAATCCTACTGTAGCAACAGGAATTCCCGGCGGCATTTGTAAAATTGATAAGATTGAATCCCATCCATCAATTGATATAGATGATCTACATGGTACTCCAATTACAGGTACAGTTGTAAATGCAGCTACTACACCAGGAAGGTGAGCTGCTCCTCCTGCTCCAGCAATTATTACTTTAATCCCATTTTTTCTTGCATTTGTTGCGAAGTTTTCAACCATTTGAGGAGTTCTGTGTGCTGAAAGTGCATTAATTTCAAATGGAATTTCCATTTCATTAAAGAATTCAGCTGCCTTTTTCATAACTGGCATATCTGACGTGCTACCCATTATAATACTTACTTTTGCTTTCATTTTAAATTTTTATTAATTATTTAACAAATATATTCTTTATTATATTTATAATGGTATGCTTGTATATATATTTAACATAATTTATTATTTTTTTTCAACAGTAGTAAAATTTTTTAAAATTTATCAATTATTTAAACCAATATATTTAATTAAGTTTTTTAAGTAGTTAATCTTTTTTATATAATTGTTGGTAGAGTTAAAAGTTTTTTTATTTTTGCAGCCGCTTTTTTAAGCAATTACGATACACTTTAGGTTTTTTTTGGTGTAACTGTTAAAAAAGTTTACAAAATAGCTTGCTAGATCACATAAACATGTTATTTTTGCAATCCTTTTTTGTGAAAAAGTTCATTGATATTATTGAAGATAGAATTAGATTACATCCAATTACAGTCAATTACAAATTTTTATACAACGAAGAGTTTGATCCTGGCTCAGGATGAACGCTAGCGGCAGGCCTAACACATGCAAGTCGAACGGTAACAGATCTAGCTTGCTAGATGCTGACGAGTGGCGCACGGGTGCGTAACGCG
>Ga0160423_10000942_pt1 | contig 24256 bp, 23 predicted proteins | sample CRUFie14St8metaG_FD_108191 | JGI IMG/M metagenome (GOLD analysis project Ga0160423, IMG submission 108191) | Marine microbial communities from the Costa Rica Dome - CRUD Field 142mm St8 metaG | ecosystem: Environmental > Aquatic > Marine > Oceanic > Photic zone | place: Costa Rica: the Eastern...
AATTGGTAGTGATTCATTGAAATCAATAATTAAAGAAGCTCAAAAGGATGAGTCAGTCAAGGCATTAGTCCTCAGAATAGACTCACCAGGAGGGAGTGCTTTCGCCTCAGAAGAAATTCTTGAACAATTGATTGAGTTTAAATCTACAGAAAAACCACTAATTATCTCAATAGGAAGTGTTGCTGCTTCAGGTGGTTATTGGATAGCTATGGCAGGAGATAAGATATTTGCTTCTGAGGTCTCAATTACAGGATCTATAGGAATTTTTGCGATGCTTCCGACAATACACAACACTTTAGCTGAGATCGGAATTTATAATGATGGAGTAACATCCAATGATATAAACACAGATTTTTATATAGATAGAGAATTATCTCCTGATTTAAAAAAAATAATTCAATCTCAGATTGAGCATGGCTATCGTACATTTGTGCATAAGGTAGCATTCCACAGAGATATGAGGCCAAGTCAGGTTGAAAATATAGCTGACGGTCAGATATGGACAGGTAAAGAAGCATTAAATAATGGACTAATTGATCAAATTGGCGGACTGGATGAAGCTGTTCTTGAGGCAGCGTCTTTAGCAAAAATTGATTTACTTAATTATGGAATAAAATTAATTGAGGATGATTTCAGTGGTACAAGGTTGTTTTCAAAATCTATTATTGAAACTCTTTCTGCATTTGGTTTTAATTATCAATACAGAAAAAATGAGAAAAACCCAATTCATAGAATAAACAGCTTCATACAAAAAAAAATTTCTTTATTGATGCGGTTTAATGATCCAAAAGGTATTTATGCTTATTGTTTTTGTGAAGATTTTTAGGAATTCTTGTCTGAAAAATAAACGTTTTTATCGGTAATCATTATCTCTGCTTCTAAATCCCATACATCCAGATTTATATTCAAAGAAACGCATCCTGATGTTGGTAGGTATATAGGTTGTTTCAAAAGGCTACTCGATAATTCGCTCAACCCAGGATTGTGTCCAACTATTATTAGATCGTTAATAGATTCAGATTGACTTTGAATTTTTTCAGTTAACAGATTTGCGGATGCTAAGTAGAGCTCTTTATCGACATCAAGTATTTCTGAATCCCATTTATTTTTTTCTAGTAGTATCTTAACTGTTTCAATAGTTCTTCGCGCATTACTGCTTATTATTTTTGATGGTAATGGATGACAATCTTTTATAAATTTCGCTACATCATGACATTCTTTCTCGCCTTCTGGGCTTAATGGTCTAGACCAATCATTAAGACTAGAATCATGAAATAATGAATCCCCATGACGGAGAAGTGTGATTTTTTTCATGTGTTAATACATCATGCCTGTTTGAAGTTTCGCTTCATCTGACATCATGCTCTGACTCCATGGGGGATCAAAAACTAATTCAACCTTGACATTGTGAATAGTCGGTATAATCTCGACCTTTTCTTTTGCATCTTCAACAAGTATATCGCCCATCCCACAGCCAGGAGCTGTAAGTGTCATATCAATTTCCACCTCTCTTTTTAAATTATTATCATCAGTTATCTCGCAGCGGTAGATTAATCCTAGATCCACTATATTTATGGGTATTTCTGGGTCATAACATGTCTTAAGTTGATCCCATATGACTTTTTCAATGTCCTCTTTGGATGCATCTACAGGTATTTCTGGAGGAGGTTCTATTTCCTTGCCGATCGCATCGGCATCAGCACCTGCAACCCTAAATAAATTTCCTTCGATGTAGATAGTGAAACTTCCACCAAGAGCCTGCGTTATATAACCTGGTGTTCCTTCTCTTAGTAAAAGTTTTTCACCTACAGGAATAATAACTGCATAAATATCTCTAACTAAAATAAATGGCTCATTAGTATGCCCAAACATAAGTCTACTCCGTTGAAGTAATTTTTATAGTATCATCAAACGCAGACAAAAAAGTCTGCCAGCTGAGATTTACACATTTTATCCTCGTCGGAAAGTCTTTCACCGCGCAGAGAATAGCCAGTTCCTCATTATTTTTAATAAAGTCAATCAGCGGAAGCTTTCTGTTTGAGGACAATTCAACAATGAAGCTCGATGCAATTTTTTTTGCTTCATCTATGCTTATATCTTTTAAAATCTTGGTTAAAATTGAAGCTGAAGCTATCGATATTGCACATCCTACCCCTTCGAAACATATTTTTTTAATAGTATCTCTGTGAGTAGATATATATATATCGAGTTTATCTCCACAAAGAGGATTTATGCCTGTTGATCTCATAGCATCAGATTTCAGAGATCCAAAATTACAAGGATTGCTGGCATATTTTATGATTAGCTCTTTATAAAGTTTGGATATATCTGCTTTGTCGCTTTTTAAACTCGCCATTATGAAAAAATTTCATTTACCTTACGTAGGCCGGCAATAAGACAGTCAATATCATGCTTATTATTATAAAGTGCGAGAGAAGCTCTAGCGGTACCGCTTATCCCAAAAAAATCCATCACAGGCATCGCACAATGATGACCTGTCCTTATAGCTACGCCCTGATGATCAAGTATCGTCCCAATGTCATGAGAATGAATATTCTCAAGAGTGAATGACTGCACTCCAATCTTTTTATCTGAAGTTCCAACAAGGTTAATTCCTTCTACATTGCTTAATTCAGAGGACATATAATTTAGTAAGTTTTTTTCATGCGACTCTATGTTACTCATACCTATTTTTCTCAGGTATCTGACAGCTGCTCCTAATCCAGCAATACCTGATATATTTGGTGTTCCTGCTTCAAATTTGTAGGGAAGATTATTATAAGTCGTTCCCGAAAATTTAACTTCTAAAATCATATCACCCCCACTTTTGTATGGCGGCATCTTCTCGAGTAAATCTTCTTTTCCGAACAAAATACCTGTTCCTGTGGGAGCATGCATTTTATGCCCAGAAAATACATAAAAGTCAGCATTCAATTCTTCTACGTCGACATTCATATGAGGAATAGATTGAGCTCCATCAACTAAAACCGGAACACCATTTTTGTGAGCAGCTTGGATTATTTTTTTGACATCAGATACTGATCCAAGAGCATTTGATACATGTGATATAGAAATTAATACAGTTGATTCATCAATCATACTGATTAAATCCTCAGTTATTATCTCACCTTTATTATTGATTGGAGCAACTTCCAATGAAGATTGTGTTTGCTCGCAAACAATTTGCCAGGGAACAATATTTGAATGGTGCTCAAGATGACTGATAAGAATTTTTTTATTCTTATTCAGCTTCGGTCTACAGTAACTTTGGGCAACAAGGTTGATTGATTCAGTAGTTCCACTTGTAAATATGATTTCATTCGTATTATTCGCATTGATGAAGTCAGATATATCTTGTCTGGTTTTTTCGTATACAGTTGTCGCCCTGTGACTCAGAGTATGTATACCCCGGTGTACATTTGCATGATCATTCATTTGATAGCGAGAAATCTCATCAATAACAAATGTTGGCATTTGACTTGAGGCTGCACTATCAAGATATACAAGTTTATTATCATTTATCGACTGATTGATCGTTGGAAAATCCTTCCTATAACTATCCATATTTACAATCTCTCTAGTTTTGAAGTTATTAGTTCATCGAGATATTCTCTTGGTGCTTCAGTATTTATCTTGGAGAGAATATTTTTTACAAAAGCAGATATAAGCAATGATTTTGCTGTTTTTGAATCAATACCTCTTGATTTCATGTAGAAGATTGCATCTTCATCAAGCTGACCAATGGTGCAACCATGACTGCACTTTACACTATCATTATATATTTCTAGCTCAGGTTTTGTGTCAACTGAAGCGCTATCATCAAGCAAAATATTGTGATTATATTGATTTGCTTCCGTATCGAATGCCTTTTCTTTTATGAGCGCCTTACCATTGAAAACACAATGACCTTTTTCTCCTATAATCCCATAAAAACATTGCGTGCTTGATGTTGACTGACTGATATGGTTTGACCATATATGATTATCTATATGCTGATTTTTCTCGCAAAGATACACCCCATTAATCACTGCAGATGATTTTTCGTTACTGAGATTAACCTCTACATCCGTTCTAGAAAGTTTTGAACCAATATCAACAGTTGTATAATTAATTTTTGAGCTGGGGCCCAGATCAATAATTGATCTATCTATTAAGTTATGGGTTTCATCCAAATTTTGTATCTTTAGGTACTCAGTATCTGAGTTTTCAGCAAGATTTATTTGCGTAACGATATTAGAAAAATGCGACTCATTTAAACATGATCCGTAAAAACCAATAAAGCTAACTTTAGAATTTTTCTTAATATCGATAATAAATCTGAGGTTACTGCTATATTTATGAGAGTGTGAGTGCTCAATATATGAAATTCCTAATGGAGACTTAAACACCGAATCCTCAGGAATTGTTATTTTAATTATTTTTTCTGCTAAAATCGCATTCAAACAACAAAGAGGATCAGTAATTTTCAATTCTTTGATTGCTTGCTCCTCATTCAAACAGTTTATTCGAATCGGATTTCCCTCAATCTCTATTATTTCACCCTTATCAAAGTGAATACCATTGATATTCAACCAATGCGCATCAATACCGCCAGGATTATTGTCTTTATATGTTTTTACCTCAGATAGTTTTTGATAATTGGTATTTAGAGATTTCTCAAGGAGTTGCATTGGTTCAGAGATATCTGTGTATTTCCAATGCTCATGTTTCTTGTTCGGGATACCTAGTTCTTTGAGCTTTTTTAATGCAATTTTTCCTAATTCAGGGTAATTGGTCTGATCATTAACAATAATTTTTTTATCCAGGTTATTTAAATCAAGTGATGCAGACATCTTTTATTCACCATCATCCTTGTAACCCGTCTGCTCAAGACGCTGTGCCAATGATTTGTCACCAGACTCAATAATTTTTCCATTAGATAAAACATGGACATAATCTGGCTTAATATAGTCAAGTAATCTTTGATAGTGCGTTATTAAAATAATGGCTTTGCTATCGCTTTTAAACTCATTCACTCCCTTGGCAACGATCTTGAGTGCATCGATATCCAGCCCAGAATCAGTTTCATCTAAGATAGCAATGTCTGGATTTAACATTGTCATCTGGAAAATTTCATTTCTTTTCTTTTCACCTCCAGAAAAACCCTCGTTTACTCCTCTATTCAGAAAAGTTTGCGGAATTTCTAGTTTTTCAATCGTTTCTCTCGCAAGCTTAAGAAAATCAACTGCACTCATTTCTTCTTTCTCTTCGTGTTTTCTCTTTGCATTAATTGATGCTCGAAGAAATTGAGAGTTATTTAATCCGGGGATTTCAACAGGATACTGAAAACCAACAAATATTCCTTCTCTTGATCTTTCTTCTATTGATAAATCTAAAAGATTTTCACCTTTGTAATGGATTTCGCCTTCAGTAACATCACAATCATCTTGTCCAGCCAACACCTTTGCTAGAGTACTTTTTCCGGATCCATTGGGACCCATGATTGCATGCACTTCTCCTGGAGATATTTCCAGTGATAATCCATTCAGAATTTTTGTTTCATTGATACTTGTATGTATATTTTTTATATTTAACATATTTAAAGTCCTGTTAACCAACAGCACCCTCAAGACTCACATTCAAGAGTGCTTCAGCTTCTACGGCAAATTCCATTGGCAGTTTTTTGAATACTTCTTTACAAAAACCATTGACAATCATATTGACAGCATCTTCTTCGCCGATACCTCTTTGTTTACAATAAAACAATTGATCCTCAGAGATTTTTGATGTGGTAGCTTCGTGCTCAATGATCGATGATGAGTTTTTTCCTTCTATGTAAGGAAAAGTATGTGCTCCACAGTTTTTTCCGATCAAGAGAGAGTCACATTGAGTATGGTTTCTTGAGTTCTTTGCTTGAGGCATTATACGAACAAGACCTCGGTACGCATTTTGTGCAGCACCAGCAGATATGCCTTTTGAGACAATTGTACTTTTGGTATTCTTACCTATGTGAATCATTTTTGTACCTGTATCTGCTTGTTGCTTATTATTCGTCACAGCAACTGAGTAAAATTCACCAATTGAATTATCTCCCCTTAAAATGCAACTTGGATACTTCCATGTAACAGCCGAACCCGTCTCAACTTGAGTCCAAGAAATTTTTGAGTTTGATCCTCTGCAATCACCTCTTTTGGTAACGAAATTATAAATACCACCTTTTCCGTTCTCATCACCTGGATACCAATTTTGAACAGTGGAATATTTTATTTCGGCATTTTTCATTGCAACCAGTTCAACTACTGCTGCATGCAATTGATTTTCATCTCTCATAGGGGCCGTACAGCCCTCTAGATAACTAACATAACTGTCTTCATCAGCTACAATGAGGGTTCTCTCAAATTGACCTGTATTTTCGGCATTTATTCTAAAGTAGGTAGAGAGTTCCATTGGACATCTGACACCCTTAGGAATATATACAAAAGAACCATCACTAAAAACGGCAGAGTTGAGGGCTGTGAAATAGTTATCTCGATGAGGAACAACAGTACCCAAATATTTTTTTATCAGTTCAGGGTATTTATGAACCGCTTCTGAGAATGGGCAAAAAATGACCCCCGCCTCGGATAATTTTTTCTTAAACGTAGTAGCAACAGACACACTATCAAATACGGCATCAACTGCAACACCTGCCAATCTAGCTCTCTCATGGAGAGGGATTCCCAATTTGTCATATGTTTCGAGAAGTTTTGGATCAACTTCATCGAGACTTTGAGGTTTATCTTCATTTGATTTTGGCGCGGAATAATAGGATATATCTTGGTAATCAATTTTTGGATAACCAATGTGCGCCCATTCTGGTTCTTCGAGTGTCAGCCAGTGTTTGTAGGCCTTCAGTCTCCATTCAAGCATGTACTCAGGTTCTTCCTTCTTTTTTGATAGAGCGGTGATGACATCTTCATTTAGACCAGGTGGAAAAGATTCAGATTCAACATCAGTAGTGAATCCGTATTTATAACGATCTCCTATGAGTTTATTTATACTTTCATTTGCCATTTTATTTCACCTGATGTTCTATATTTATCGGCATACCTGCAAATTGAGCAGGTAAAACATTTTTATTTTTATTTTCTTGCATATCAGCGAGGGATATCTTTTTTAATAATGACCTTATTGATTCATTAATATCCTGCCAGGCCAGGCCGGTCGAGCAATGAGATTCGTGCTTACAATGACACTTATGAGAGCTGCAATCTGTAATGGCTATGGGGCCCTCGAAAGCATCAATGATATCAGCGACACTTATGTCCATTCCGTTTTTAATTAATTTGTAACCGCCATTGATTCCTCTTACAGATTCGACAATATCTGCCTTGTATAATATTTTTAAAATTTTACTTACAGTGGGAAAATTAATATATGTTATTTCTGATAATTCAGAAGCACTTATAAGATCTTTTTTATGTGACAGCATGGCAACTAAAACCACTGTTCCATAGTCAGTCAGTCTGCTTATCCTAAGCATAAGAATCCCCTCAACAATAATCAGTACAATATTGGTACTAATTATAATATTTCAATAAAAAAATTGGAAAAATTTTGATTATATTCACACTAAGAATTACAAAATTTTATGAGTTGTTTAATATATAATTATAGATATATGAATTTTATGTTGGAGAATATAGATGAATCAAGATGCTTTGAGAGCAACAGCTAAGAAAATGGTAGGAGATGGAAAAGGAATTCTTGCAGCTGATGAAAGTACACCGACAATAGGCAAAAGATTTGAAACAATCAACACGGAGTCAACTGAGGAATCAAGAAGAAGATATCGTGAGATGCTTTTCACTTCTGAAGGTGCCAATAATTACATTGGTGGCGTGATACTTTTTGATGAAACTTTAAGGCAATCAACTTCTGAAGGCACACCATTTCCAAAATTTCTTGATGATTTAGATATTGTTCCCGGAATCAAAGTGGATACAGGTGCTAAACCACTGGCAGGCCATAGTGGAGAGACAATAACAGAGGGTCTTGATGGACTACGAGATAGGTTGGATGAGTATTATTCACTTGGTGCTAGATTCGCTAAATGGAGAGCTGTTATAAATATCGACGACCTTCTTCCCAGCGATTTTTGTATCAAGGCAAATGCACATGCTCTTGCAAGGTATTCTGCTCTTTGTCAGGAACAAAATATCGTTCCAATCGTTGAACCAGAAGTACTCATGGATGGCGGTCATTCAATTGAGCGATGTGAGGAAGTAACTAATAAAGTACTCAAGACTGTATTCACTGAGTTAGAGGAGCATGCCGTGAATTTAGAAGGCATTGTATTAAAGCCAAACATGATAATTTCTGGTGTAAAAGCAAATAATAGAGCAAATTCAGATACGGTCGCTGAAGCAACAATTCGGTGCCTTAAAGAGAATGTTCCGGAGTCAGTTCCAGGAATCGCTTTTCTTTCTGGAGGGCAAAGTTCTGAGGAGGCAACCGAACATCTAAATTTAATGAATAAGATGGGAGATCTTCCATGGGAATTGTCATTTTCATATGGACGCGCACTTCAAGCTTCTCCATTGAATGTTTGGTCTGGTAGTGAAGACAATTTCTCAGCAGGTCAGCAAGCTTTCTTGAAAAGAGCGAAATTAAATAGTCTTGCTTGCGCTGGAGGCTATCAAAAAGATATGGAAGATTAGGTCTTATCCAGAAGAACGTCTCAGCTGTTGGAGTTGCTCTTCAGTCATATATTCGCGGACAAAATCGATTCTAGCTTCAAATCTGATTCTTTGGATTTCATTGAGTTCAGGCGATCTCAGGGCACGTCTCAAGAAATTAATACCTCCAATCAGATCACCGATCATAAAACGGTATTCTGCCATATAGTAATTTGCCTCGGCTGGGTTATTTGATTCAATTGCTGCTCTGGCAATTAATCTTACTTGTTCCGGTGTAGGTGGAACATTGTTTAGTAAATCCAATAATATTTCATGTGCGAAATCAGCTTCATTGATTTCCAGTAAAACATTTGCGTAGTGTATGACTAGAGATATATTTCTTGGAAAAAAGACTAATGCTTCTTCGAATATCTCTAGTGATTCATCAATTTGCTCCAGAGAAAAAAGTACATCTGCAAGAGCGATGTGGTACGCAATAACTTCTTTATTGTAGTTAAGGAGTGATTCTAATATGATTTTTGCTTCATCATATTTTCCTGCTCTCTGATAGGCGAGTGCGAGCCCATATCGTTCTGCATCACTGAGGTACCTAAATTCTTTTTGAATGTAGTGATTGATAGCTTCTTGAGGTGAATCTGCTCCAGATACAATAAGTCTTGCTCTTGAGATACCATAATTTCGTGTATCAATTGTTTCTTTCTTTTCAAACAGTCTGGCTCTATTTTTTGCTTCCGCAATTCTACTACTTGTGACTGGATGTGTTTTTAGAAATTCTGGTACCCTCATTGAGCCAAGGGTATTTGATCCTGACATAACTTCAAAGAACGAAGCCATTCCTCTTGGGTCAAATCCAGCTCTTGCTAGTGCTGAGATACCAATTCTGTCTGCTTCGTATTCATTTTCCCTTGTAAAATTAATCTGTTGTTGTATCTGTGTTCCCTGAGCAACCGCCATAGCTCCTTGCACAGCATCAGAACCTGCACCTGAGGCACCAGCAATAACAGCACCCAGCATAATTGCTGTACTGAGAAGACTTTGTTTTTTTCCCGCAGCCAGAGCTCTCGCTATGTGTCTTTGTGTAACATGAGCAATTTCATGGGCCATGACGCCTGCCAATTCATCCTCAGATCTTGTAGCTTTTAATAATCCTGAATGAATTCCAATATAGCCTCCAGGAAGTGCGAACGCATTAATACTGTCATCATCGATTACAAAAAAAGTGAAATCTCTCTCACTTTCATTGATATGCGAGGCAATTCTATATCCAATTTCACTGATGTATTCATTGATCTGAGGATCCTCTACAACGGTTCCACTGGCTCTGATTTGACGCATGATTGATCTTCCAAGCTGAGCCTCATCGTTTTTTGACAAAACGGCATCAGCAGGATTTCCTAAATCTGGCAAATTCAAATCCTGTGATGTAGCTATTTGACTAAATAACATAGCAAGAATTATTATTTTTGTGGTCATTAACTTTTTAAACATCAGTATAAAAAAGTCATTTAAGGCTCTTTTCATAGATTTAATAGACTACAAGTCAGCAATGTAATCAAGTACTGATTGAGCATGTCCTTTTGCTTTTACTTTTCTCCATTCAGCTATCAATTTGTTATTTTCGTCAATTAGAAAGGTACTTCTCTCTATTCCCATGTATTTTTTTCCGTACATGTTTTTTTCCTTAATTACATCAAAGGCATCACAGATAACCTCATCCTCATCAGAGATTAAGTCAAAAGAAAAATCATATTTACTCCTGAATTTCTCATGCGAAGACAAACTGTCGCGAGAGATTCCAATAACTTCAGTGTTTAGTTTCGTGAATTCTTTGAGTAAGTTTTGGAACTCAATGCTCTCTGTAGTGCATCCTGGTGTGTTGTCTTTTGGGTAAAAATACAGAACGATTTTTTTTCCTTTTAAATCGCGTATCTTTATTTTTTTTTCACCAGTCATTTGGCAAGTCAGATTTGGTATTATCTTATTTAATTCTACTTTATTCATCTTAATATCCTTTGATGTTTTTTGTTTTACTTTAAGAAGCAATAACCCTATTGTTTTTTTAGAGTATTATGCATGAAATTTTTAATTGGTAATATACGCTTGATAGAGCCTTTAATGATCAGTAACATTACTCGAAATAATGACTATTTATCAGACATGATGAAAAAATACTTAAATTTACCGATAGTTTTTACAGTGATATTGCTTATTTCTGGCTGCGGAACAACTGAAATTGTGTGTGAACAACCTGAAAATATTCAAAGCGCTGTTGAAACTTCGAAAATAGTCATACCAGAAGAGTTGGATAAATTGAGCGAAGAAAAAGAGCTTAAAATTCCCAGAGCATCTCCTCGAGAACCAAGATCAGAGAATTCACCTTGTCTGGAATCGCCACCGAGGATACTAAATCGAACTTCCTTTTTGTAGAATATCCTAATATCAGGAGAGATGGCTGAGTGGTTTAAGGCGCTCGCTTGGAAAGCGAGTGTGCGGTAGTACCGTACCGAGGGTTCGAATCCCTCTCTCTCCGCCACACTCTTGAAAGCCAGTAATATAGAGAGTTTCAAGATATACATATTAAAAATAAGGCTATAAGTGCTAGTTGTGGAGTAGATAAAGTTCCTGAAAGAGCCTTTTAGCTAAAACAACTAACCACACATTTGAAAAACTATCTAATCTGTTTCATTATGGTTGGATGAAAAAACTGATCTTAATAATAGTTATACTTCTTTTTGCCTCAAAAGGTTGGGTATACAGTGAAATAGATTCGGAGATTGAATCACTTGTGACCTACAAGGGACCCTACGACGACGAGACTGCAGCACAGCGTGATGCACGCATGGCCTGGTGGCGTGAAGCTCGATTCGGACTTTTTATCCACTGGGGTGTCTACTCCGTTCCAGCTGGGACTCATAAAGGCGAGCAGATAGAGAATATTGGCGAATGGATCATGCATTATGGAAAGATTCCGGTAGCGGAATATCAGCAGTACTCTAAGCAATTCAACCCAGTGGATTACGACCCTGAAGCTTGGGTGCTTATGGCTAAGAATGCTGGCATGAAGTACATCGTCATCACCGCCAAGCACCATGATGGTTTCGCTCTTTTCGATACTGCAGTCAGTGACTGGGATATTGTGGACGCGACGCCTTATGGCAAAGATCTTCTCAAGCCTTTAGCCGAAGCTGCACGCAAACACGACATTAAGCTTGGGTTGTATTACTCTCAAGCACAGGACTGGGTACATCCTGGTGGCTCGTTTTGGGATGGCCATGGATGGGATCCTGCTCAGAATGGCAGTATGGACGATTATCTCCGCGATATCGCTGTACCCCAAGTCAAGGAGTTGTTTACCAACTACGGAGAGATATCGATTCTTTGGTGGGATACACCGATCGATATGACACCGGCACGAGCTGCCATGTTTGACGGACTAGTAGAGCTTCAGCCTGGTATAATTGTGAATAATCGCTTGTTGTACGGACATGATGGCGATCTGAGAACACCGGAGCAAAATGTGCCTCCCACCGGTCTTAATTTTGACTGGGAAGCCTGCATGACGATGAATACTACCTGGGGTTACAAGTCCTATGACGATGATTGGAAATCCAGTGAGCAGTTAATTCACAATCTTGTCGACTCTGCCAGCAAGGGTGGCAATTACCTTCTGAATGTTGGGCCGATGGCTAATGGAGAGATTCCGAAGGCAAGTATCGAGCGGTTGAAAGATGTCGGTGAGTGGATGAATGTGAATTCATCATCGATCTATGGCACTACTGCCAGTCCCTTTATTCGTCTCCCATGGGGGCGAGCTACCAAGAAGGAATATCCCAATGCGACAGAGCTTTACTTGCATGTATTCGACTGGCCTGCAGATGGCTTGCTTAGGGTGGACGGTCTGCGAAGTGAGATAAGCGGCGCTTACTTTATGGCAGACTTCCAGCAACAAATTCAAGTCGAAAAAACACAGGAAGGTGTCGTATTAAAGCTTCCGGACAAACCGCTTGATGAAATTGACACAGTCATCGTATTGAAAATTACTGGCAAACTCGACGTGGAGAGGATACTGCCTAAACAAGACGAGGATGGTATTTTAGTTCTAGCAATGGACGATGCCCATATCCATAATCCCGGGTATGGCGGTAGACTGGAATTGATAAAGGACGATTATTCTACTTTCTACTTGGACGGATGGACAGATTTCCAAAGCCGCGTGGACTGGTTGGTAAAGATCGATGAGCCCGGTATATTCGATGTTTACGCAGAGGTCGCCGCTGAGGAGCCTGCCGGTATATTGTTGATGGCGAACGACGAGCAAAAATCTCTCACCTTGGAATCCACTGGTGGAAAACAGACTTTTCAAACCCAGCGCATTGGCAGATTGATGTTATCGGAAGGGGAATCCACGATCAGGATAGATCCGCAAATGTCACACTGGAACCCGATCAGACTTCGCTTGGTTACTCTGAAGCCCGCCAATTCAAGCGAGGAATTCTAATAAGGGAGCGCGCTTGTTAACTTGACAGAAAGTTAAGTTAAAAGTTCAAAGAGGAACACAAAAGCATGAAGTAAAAATTGAAGCACAAACTGAAGTATTTTTCACTAGGAAAGCCTTTAAAAATAATAATTCATTATGAATATTAATTAACATTTCGATAGATTCATCAGATTGATTAATTAAACATAATGACCTTAACTGTTTTTAATAGTGAGGTGGACGTTCATCAATACCAGCATTTTCAATTGATCCATTCATTGATGCTATTTTTTTTTGGATCAATAGAAATTCACACTTAATAGAATCAATATCTTTTTGCTGCTTTATGATAATAGAATTTAATTGATCTAATAAATCCTCTTGAAAGGATAACTTTGTTTCTATTGCAACTAAATGATCATCAGACATATTTATTTACTCATCTTGGTTGTAGTTAAATAATTACTTACAGAATAATTTATTATAATACTCAATAAGGATGAAAGTTACTTGAGATATAAGGATGCCATTAATTCGATTTGAAGATATTTCATTGGATATCGGAGAGCAGAAAATTCTTTCCGAAGCCAATTTATCTATAGAGGCCGGCGAGAGATTATGTCTGATAGGGAGAAATGGTGCAGGTAAATCAACAACATTTAAGCTTATTACAGGGCAGATGGTACCAGATCGTGGTTCAGTTATTTGCGAATCTAATGTAATTATTAGTCAACTAGAACAATCATTACCGGTATCTGAAGAAATAACAGTTCGTGAAATAATTCGTTCAGGGTTATCTGAAATTGAATCATTATTAAAAAATTATAATGACCTGGTAGTAGGTTCATCAGAAGAAACAGATCTTCATAAATTAGAGAGTCTTCATAAGCAAATTGAAGCTCATGGGGGCTGGAATCTTGATCAGCGAATAGACACAACTATCTCTGAACTTGATCTACCTGCTGATAAAAAGATGAATGAATTGTCAGGCGGATGGCTAAGGAGAGTCGCATTAGGAAAAGCGCTTGTACAGAAACCTGACATTCTCTTGCTTGATGAGCCAACTAATCACCTAGATATTTCAACAATAAAGTGGCTTGAAGATGTCGTTTATTCATATAAGGGTACAGTGATATTTATAACTCATGATCGGGCATTTATAAAAAAATTGGCATCACGTATTCTTGAAATAGATCGTGGAAAAATTACAAGCTGGCCTGGTAGTTATGACACTTACCTCAAAAGAAAGGAAAAATCACTTATTGATGAGAAAAATGAATTTGCAAAATTTGATAAGAAATTAGAGCAAGAGGAAATATGGATAAGACAAGGTATAAAGGCAAGAAGGACACGCAATGAGGGTCGCGTAAGAGCTCTAATTAAAATGCGGGAAGAGCGACAGGCGAGATTATCTCATGGAAATCAAGCACGAATAAATATTGAAGAGAGCGAGAAATCGGGACGTAAAGTCATTAGAGCAAAAAATATCAATTATCAATATTCAGACGAACCATTGATTAAGAATTTTTCACTCAATATTCAACGTGGTGAGAGAATCGGTATAGTAGGAAATAATGGCGTAGGTAAAACTACTCTTTTGCGACTCCTTCTGGGAAAGATAAAACCTCAGTCTGGAACCCTAAAACTTGGTACCAATATAGATATTGGATACTTTGATCAAACAAGGCAAAAAATTGATTTAGAAAAATCTGTTGCAGATAACGTTAGTGAAGGAAAAACATATGTCAAAATAAATGGAAAAGATAAGCACATAGTAGGGTATTTAAAAGGTTTCTTATTTTCTCCAAAAAGATCAATGACTCCAGCAAAGGTATTGTCGGGCGGAGAAAAAAATCGAATTATACTAGCTAAACTTTTCACTAAGGCAACAAATCTGCTGATTTTAGATGAGCCTACAAATGATTTAGATATGGAGACACTTGATGTTCTTGAGGAACAGCTCATGCAGTACAATGGGACGCTATTAGTTGTAAGTCATGACAGAGAATTTTTAGATAACACAATAACTAGCATGCTCGTTTTTGAAGGAAAAAATCAATTAAATCATTATGTTGGAAACTTTTCTGACTGGCTTGATCGTAAACAAAAATTAACAGAGCTGGATCATCACCAAAAATCACACAAAAAAACGAAGGAAATTATCCGTAAGTCAAAAGAAAGTACAAAGCTTAGTTACAAGGAACAACAAGCTTTGAATTCCTTGCCAGACGAAATTAAAAAACTTGAAATAGAGAAAAATTGTCTAGAGAAGGCTATTTCTTCATCTGATTTTTATAACCAAGGTAAAGAGAAAATTCAATCTACAATGAGAGAACTTAAACTACTCACCGAAGAAATTGAGATGAAGACAGATGAATGGTCTGTACTTATTGAGAAAGAGGAGTTTTACAAAAATACTTAAATATGAGCATTGGAAAAGTCATCTGATCTGATAGAGTATTGACGTCATGAAAAATTTAATTTTTTTTATTTTATTATTCTTATCAATAACATCTCCCGCTGTTAGTGCTGATAATTCAAAGCAAGGATTTATAAATGTGCCAGGAGGACCAGTTTGGTATAAAGTCAGTGGTAATGGTGAAGGATTGCCATTATTAGCACTGCACGGTGGCCCAGGAAGTACTTCATGCACATACTCTTTATTAGATCCGCTTGGAGATCAACGATCTATTATTCGCTATGATCAACTAGGTTCAGGCAGATCTGGACGCCCAGACGATCTCTCTCTGTGGAAAGTAGAAAGATTTGTTGAGGAGTTGGATGTAATTCGTAAGAAGTTAAAACTTGAAAAATTCCACTTGCTTGGCCACTCATGGGGTGCAGCTCTTGCTGGAGCATATTTGTTAGAGAAAGGCACAACAGGAGTTGCTTCTGTTATTTTCTCAAGCCCTCTGTTGAGTACACCACTTTGGATCGAAGATGCTAATTATCTTCGAAGTCAGCTTCCACAGGGTATTCAAGACACGTTAAATTTTCATGAGATGGCGAACACAACTGATTCTGATGAATATCGTGATGCAACTAGAGTATTTTATGATCGTCATCTAACTCGTGGTGAGGCAAAAGAAAAAGCTGAATGTGATGGAGCGCCGTGGAACCAAGTTATATATGAATATATGTGGGGACCGACTGAATTTCATGCAACTGGCAATCTAGTTGATTTTGATTTATCCCATCGACTGCATACGATTGATATACCAGTTTTATTTTTAACAGGGGAGTTTGATGAGGCTCGTCCTGAAACCATATCTAAGTTTCATAAAATGATTCCTGGCTCTGAATTTATTGTCATTGGGGGTGTTGCACATGCATCACTGAGTCGAGCGCCAGATAATTACCGAAGAATACTCGAGGATTTTCTGGACAAAGTTGAAAAAAATACCTCAATAAGCAGGTCACAATAAATATATTACCCATTCCTAGATTATCAATATATTATCTCGAAAAATTTCTTGTTATGCCGATCCTAATTGTCCAGTAATCTTCATTACTGTCTAATTTTATCGGTCTATCAACACTCAATGGTGTGTATGAGCCTGAGAGTGTGAGCATATATTCTTTATCATAATCAAAATTGACACCCATGCTGTATGTTTGTACCTTGTTTTGAGTTCTTAAAAATGCCAGTTCGCGACCATTTATCAATGGAGCATCAACTTGAACACTTGGATCGATATCAGAGAGTGCAAGTGAGATCCACGGCTTGAGACCAGACCTCAGCTCATTAAAGGAAAGTGACGTTTCTATGCCTCGATGATCCATTGTTAATTTATCATTTGAGATGCCAGTGCAGCCAACTGAATTTCCGTCTGTCAAAGGTTCAATCGAAGCTCTATCCTTACTGCATGTTACATCCGCGAACACAGATCCTTGCAGAGCAAAAATACGTAATCCAGCATGCCATTCATCATTTACCATAAATGATCTTGAGATGGACAAACCCCAGAGATTTTTCGGTTTTGCACCATTAATTTTAAAAGGCGGAGTCCAGGACAACTCTGCAGTTGTATTCCATCCCATACCCATACCAAGTCTTAATCGACCGAAAACAGGAGATTTGTTAAGATCTTCATTTTTAGTTCCACTAAAACCGATTTTTTGTTGCTCGGCTGATAATTTTGGAATCGAGCTCAATTCAGCAGAGATATTTATGTCTCCATAAACACTCGATTTCGGAGGAATCAATCCCAGATTAAGTGAAGAGCTGGTGGTGTATGCCATTGCCCAACCTTCCGGAGAATTACTTTTTACCTCATATGCAAATGAAGGTAATGTCATTGTTAGTAATGAAAAAATTATTGTTTTAATCTTAGTCATAATTATTATTTATTTCTTATAAGATATTGAATATATTAAATAATATTTAAAATTTTCAGGATGACTATAAAATAATATAATCACGTCTCAGAACATGGTTGACCACTTGTTTCCTGTAATAACTGTTTCAATTCCTGGCTAGCATAGTTTAAAGCAAAAGCGGTTACATCTTTATATTGACACATAACATATATTGCTTGCATCGATGTTAACTTCGCCTGCCAAACTTCTTCGTCCATGAGTCCGAGCTTGTGTTGGAGGAAATCATTCTCATAGATCATCCACACTCTGTACATATAAGTCTCAGTTACAGCACGAATATTATCTTCGGAGAGGTCTAAATTTTGACTTAAGAAGTTTAGAAAACTAATTGGTGGATTGGCTTCTGAGAATGATCCAATAACCTCGGTAATCAATGCTGCACGCTGCTGCTGTTGTGCTGCCAGAGCAATTCGATGTGATTGTCTGAGCTCCATTCCAACAAATATCAGTGAGCCAATGATTCCAATAATACCGAGGAAGTTAGTAACTTTTGTAAATGATATCGTTATTGGTGTTTTTAGCATTCTTACCCTCTATCTTAAACTGAATATAACATACCCTCTGATTTGTATATGTTATTATTTTGTATATGAAAATTAAATTGCTGTTAATTGGCGCAGGGAGTATGGGTACTGCCATCATAAAAAGTTTTGTTGAATCTGGTGGAAATCCAGAGGATATCTCTGTTTTAGATCCACATATCAATGAAACTAATAAAAATATTTTATCGGGATGCAGTATTTATAATTCTCAAGCTGATATTCCAGATCAAAGCAGCTTTGATGCAATACTTCTCGCTGTTAAACCAAATACTTTTGATGAAATCTCTCAAAGTATTTCAGTGTTTTCAGGTGCAAAATGTTGTGTTATTTCAATTATGGCTGGAGTTGAAACTAGACGGATTGCATCGAGTCTCGGTATTGAAATACCAGTCATTAGATGTATGCCAAATATTACTGCCTTGGTAAAAAGATCAGTTAATGTCGCATACATTGAAAATGATTCTTATGATAAGCAAAAAGCAATTTTTGAGGATTTGTTTCGTGGATCTGGTCCAATTAGATGGGTTGATGATGAAGATTTGATTCATAAGACAACTGCTTTATCTGGAAGTGGGCCAGCTTACTTCTATGCTTTTGTTGAGGCACTGGCAAAAGCTGCGATGGAAGCAGGGCTCTCAGAAGAGCATGCAATGAATCTATCAATAGATACATTCATTGGTGCCGCAGCACTGCTTGAGACTGACAGATCACCGAAAAGACTGAGAGAAAGTGTGACCAGCAAGGGCGGTACAACAGCTGCCGCGCTATCTGTATTTATGGATAACAATAATTTAGACGATCTAGTTAGCGACGCTCTGTCTGCAGCAGAGAAGCGATCTAGAGAATTATAAAATAATCATGAAGTCTTCATGAGTAAGGCTGCATTTCCACCTGCAGCTGTAGTATCAATACATAAATGACGCTCTAAGATACATCTTTCTGAAAAATTGAGATCATTGATCAATGGTATTATTGGGCCAGGCCTTGAAGCCAATGCTCGAAGAATATCTCGTTGATCTTCTTCATCACTCCAAGCCACCACTGCATCAAATCCATTTAAGAATTGAAGATCAGCGCGATTTAGTGATCCTTTTATTGTTGATTCTCCTTCAGCATCTTCGGTTATTATCAAAGTTGAGCATCCATTTTCCTTTGCAGTTTGTGCTTGCAATAACGCCATATCAAAGGTTGGCCCTATACATAACACTACACCGCGAGAATAAAAAGATAGAACATTACTTTCACCTGTAGGTCCAGGTAATTTATGTGACTTGAGTCTTTTTTTATTATTTTTTATTTTATTTATGGCGACTTGCACAATGTCCAATGAAACAGGATTATCAATATTTGGTTTTACCCATTGATTTTTTTCGCTCAAAGTGAATCTCTTGATATAGTTTGGACCACCTGCTTTTGGACCTGTTCCTGATAGTCCTTCACCTCCGAAGGGTTGGGAACCTACTATTGCTCCAATTTGATTCCTATTGACATATATGTTTCCTATGTTTAATCGAGAAGTTATTTTATCAACTCGGTCATCAATTCGGGTGTGCAAACCAAAAGTGAGACCATAATCAGAATCATTTATATCATTTATTACTTTATCAATTTCAGATGCTTTAAATTTGGCTATATGCAGGACCGGCCCAAATATTTCATCTTCCATATTCTTGATACCATCAATACTTACAACAGTTGGAGAAACATATAGTTCGGAATCGTCACAGTTTATTTTTTTTAATATACATTTTTTATTCTCTGCCTTCTTGATGTATGCATTTATCTTTGTTTTTGCATTTTTATCAATAACTGGACCAATATCAGTTGATAATAACCAAGGATCTGAAACTACTAATTCGTCCATCGCGCCAAATAACATCTTCATAAATTCATCAGCAATGTCTTCTTGCAAATAGAGTATTCTCAGTGCTGAACATCTCTGACCTGCTGACTGAAATGCAGAGCTGATGATATCTTTAATTGCTTGCTCAGGTAGGGCCGTCGAGTCTACAATCATTGCATTCAAACCACCTGTTTCAGCGATAAAAGCCATATCAACAGGTGCATTCTCAGCTATATTTTTATTGATCTTTCTGGCAGTTTCTGTGGAGCCTGTAAAACACATACCATCGATATGCTTACTTTTTGAAAACTCTGTACCGATTATTTCGCCTTTTCCTGGAATCAACTGCAGAACATTTTTCGGTACACCTGCCTGATGAAGGAGGTTAGTAGCAATCGACGCGCAGATAGAAGTGGTCTCAGCTGGCTTTGCCAACACACCATTACCGACGGACAGCGCAGCTGCAATTTGGCCAGTATAGATTGCAAGCGGAAAGTTCCAAGGCGAAATACAAACAAAAACTCCCTTTTCAGCAGAATTTGATTTTTTCAATGCCTCTTCGGCATAATATCTCAGAAAATCAACTGCTTCTCTTAATTCTCCTATTGCATCCTGCACTGTTTTTCCTGCTTCACGAATTAATACTGCGAAAAGTTCACCAAAATTCTCTTCATAGAGATTCGCCGCTCTTTTTAATATTTTAGATCGATTAAATTGATCACATTCATTCCAATTACTTGCATTCATTATGGCTTTCATCGCGTCATCTTTATTGCCAAAAATCACTGTACCAACAATATCATCCGAGTTTGCAGGGTTTCTGACTATGACTTTATCTGTGCTTGATGAGTCTTCTACTGTGAGTGGAGAAAAGGACCACTTATGTCCTTTAAAGACATTTCTTGAAGATTCAATATCTAAAATATCACCTTTGTCTCTTAAGTCCCAACCTCGTGAATTAATTCTACTTGGTAAATAGAGTTCTGTCGGTTTGCATAATCCCAGCTTCATCGCTGGCGTAATTTTTGATTTAACGAGAACATCTTCAGCAATTTCAGAAGCTGGTATTGATCCATCAATAAGTTGATTTACAAATGAGGAGTTCGCTCCATTTTCTAGTAGTCGTCTTACAAGATATGCCAGTAAGTCCCGATGTGGTCCTACGGGCGCATATATTCTGCACATAACATTTTCACGCTCAAGGACCAGTCGATGAAGTATTTCTCCCATTCCATGCAATCTTTGAAATTCAAATGATGTTTCATCTGAGCAAAGCTCTAAGATCATCGCAATACTATTCGCATTATGTGTAGCAAATTGCGGATAGATCCGATCTGTTAAACTCAATAATCTCTCCGCACAATATATGTATGCACAATCAGTAAATTCCTTTTTTGTGAAGACAGGATAGTCAGAAAGACCTTCAATTTGTGCTCTTTTGATCTCAGTATCCCAATATGCACCCTTGACCAACCTCACCATTATTTTTCTGTCATATTTCTCTGCAATTTCATAAAGCCAGTCAATAACGTATATACAACGCTTGCTGTAAGCTTGAACAACAACACCAAAACCATCCCAACCTTTTAACTCTTCATTGCTAATTACCGCTTCTATGACATCTAAGGAGAGATCCAAACGGTCTGACTCTTCGGCATCTATATTAAGGCCCATATTTGCATCTTTCGCCATCAAAGTCAGTGATAAAGTATCATCGACTAACTCTTCCATAACCCGTTCTTTCTGACTCACTTCATAACGAGGATGTAATGCTGATAATTTTATAGAGATACCTGGATTTTTTTTTACAGAGTCAGATTTTGAATATTTTGCCAGCATTTTAATTGCAGACCTATAAGATTCATAGAACTTATTCGCATCACTTTTCGTCAGTGCTGCTTCTCCCAACATGTCATAAGAAAACGTATATCCAGCATCATTCTTTTTTTCACCATTTTTAAGGGCATCCTGAATTGTTTCACCGAGAACGAATTGTCTTCCCAGTTCTTTCATTGCTCTTTTAACAGCTCTTCTGATGACAGGTTCGCCTAATCTTTTCACCATTGCATGTAATTTATTGGTCAGACCATCACTGTAATCATCATCAAGCACTTTTCCTGTAAGCATAAGTCCCCAGGTTGATGCATTTACCAGCAATGATTCGGATTTCCCTCTATGATGACTCCATGAGGATGGCGCAATTTTATCCTCAATAAGCTCGTCCATAGTTTTTGCATCAGGAATTCGCATGAGTGCCTCAGCAAGACACATCAGTGCAACACCCTCATCAGTCGATAAGCCATACTCAGATAAAAATAACTCTAATAAAGCAGGCTTCTCATCATTGCGAATATCATTAATAAGTTTAATAGCATGCTTTTGAGAGTTAATTCTGTTTTTGGGTGTGATTGAGGAAGACTGAGACCAACTATCAATAACCTGACTCTCATCAGATAAATGATTTTCTTGGATTAGTTCACGAAGATCATTACCTGATGATTTATTTGTTTTTATCACTAAATTTTTCAATCTTTTCAAGACTAATCTTGTCTTTCAGGGACATGACATAAGCTGCGCCAGCCAATATAAGTATTGCTCCTGCTTCACTCAATAAAACCACGGCACTCATATCTTTACTTTGCATTATAATTAATCGACATAGTGCTGTGATTGCAATTATTATTGGTAAGGTTACAGGTATTCTCGTAGTAGAATAAAAAGCTCCGACCATACCTATAATTTCAGCGTAAATAAACAGCATAAAAAGATCAGCGAGAGTAACATCCATATTAAGATACATGCCATAAAGATATTTTGCTGCCGCTAAACACGTTATAATTCCAATTGTCGAGAGAAGCACGCGCTCACTGGCAGTCGTGGTCCAATGCAAACTTTTCATTATCTTTGTCAGTTTATTTTTAACCATGATTTTTCTCTGTTTATTCTCTGTAACGATACTTTATCAATATTATTAAAAATACAAAATAAATTGTGCAAATTAATTTTATAATTGTTCGGTATAGCGAATTCTTGAAATAAAATTATGAAAAAAGATTTTACACATCATGAGATCATCGAAATGGCATGGGCGGATGAGATCAGTTTTGACGCCATTGAATTTCAAACTGGCTTATCTGAGAAAGAAGTGATTGCTATCATGAGAACGAACCTAAAAAGATCCAGTTATCAATTATGGAGAAGAAGGGTGTACGCCAGAAAGTCAAAGCATTCAAAGAAAAATAAAATAGAGTAAGTTTTGAGTAAAAATATTAAATTTAGTTCTTATATGAAAATCTTGCCTCTAATTTTTATTTTTTTAATGGCTTTTATTCAAAATGTTCGGGCAGAATTGAGTGCCATAGAGTGTCATTTGATTGAGATAACAAGAGCGAACCAGACTAATGATGTCAGTCATATTGGTTATCACTATGATTTGATAATCAATCTAGAGGAAAATAGCGTTAGTAAATTTATACCAATCCAGAAATTTTTTGCTGCGAATCAGAGGTATGACAATATGACAATAACCTCAAAATCTGATGATCAAAATAGCTTCAACTTTGAACGTGTTTCAGAAAATAACAGTTATCCAGATCAAACAAATAAGTATTACTATTCATTAACCGATAATATGAAAGAGCTCACTGTTAAAATTATTCAGTTCGATAAATCAAAGGACAAAATGGTGGTTGATGAATATTCAAGGAAATATAAATGCAAAAAAATAACTAAGGTGGCACCATGAAAAAATATAAAAAAATCATTTTTCTATTATTATTATTTTCTGTTTTTGATTTTTCATTGTTTGCTTCCCAAGACAATAAAAATATGAAAAATGTTTACTCGGTGTCAGGTGATACTCTGCAACCACTTATACCGAGTGAATCCAGTAGGGCGAAACTAGAGATTGCGAGGATGAATTATCTTAAAAGTCCTTCTGATCCAGATGCAATGATTTGGCTTGGTCGTCGAATTGCCTACACAGGAGATTATCACGGTGCAATAGATGTGTTTACTCAAGGTATAAGAAAATTTCCTGAGGACGCACGATTCTATCGCCACAGAGGACACCGATATATATCAATTAGAGACTTTGATAATGCTATATCAGATTTGGAGTTTGCCTCGCAATTAATGAAGAACCAGCCAAATCAAACCGAACCCGACGGGCTGCCTAATAATAAAAATATCCCACTTACAACTACATACGGAAATATATGGTATCACTTAGGGTTAGCACACTATCTAAAGCAAAATTGGACCGATGCATTAGTAGCATTCCAAAATGGATATGATTTAGGAGGCAACGATGACAACTTGGTTTCGACTGGGCACTGGATATTTATGATACTAAGTC
>Ga0160423_10000943_pt1 | contig 24196 bp, 5 predicted proteins | sample CRUFie14St8metaG_FD_108191 | JGI IMG/M metagenome (GOLD analysis project Ga0160423, IMG submission 108191) | Marine microbial communities from the Costa Rica Dome - CRUD Field 142mm St8 metaG | ecosystem: Environmental > Aquatic > Marine > Oceanic > Photic zone | place: Costa Rica: the Eastern...
CACCAGATTCTGCAAGTACACCATCAGCACAGAAGATAACGAAGACAGAAACCAACTGGGTATAACCATCGTTGATAACCTTATAACCAGTACCACCAAAGGAGACAATCGTGAATGCAGATGCAACCATCGACTTACCCTGATTAGGGAAGGATGCAGATCCATCTAATTCAAGACCAGGGAAAGGACAGTTAGGTTGCTTGACCTTAGCACCATCAACCTCAGCACCGCCACCACCTAGGAAGGAGATAACAGATGAGTTCTGTGTATATGGAGATGCCTCAATGATTGGATAATCATCATAGTCACCACGAATTGCTACCCTTACATTATTAGCATCCGTTGCAAAGTTATCTGGATATGTTAGGATTAGTGCTGGATCGAATAACGTTCCGAAAGTTTTAACTGTAGAACCAGAAGAAACTGTTTCATCTAAGATGTCTTCAAACAGACCCATCATTGTATTGATGGAAGATGCAACGCTTGCACACAATGGTTCCGATCCACCAGTGTAGACAGTAACAGAATTCTGTGTTGTTCTTACAAATGTGTGTGCTGATTGTGGTAGGTGAGATACTGCATTAGCAGTGGCACTTACCCATGTATGTGGAGATTGTGGTAGGAATTTAACACCGTTGGTAAGACCACTTACAAAGTTATGAGTAGTTACGTTAGATGATGTACCAACATTAACCGTTAATGTTCCAGTTTGTCTTTGAATACCATTTGCTGCAGCACTTACGAATGTATGTGCGCCAGCGTAAGTAGAACCACCAATATTAACAGAGAATGTATTGTCGTCGATCTTTGTAATTTCTAACCAACGATTACTTGCATAATCAAATCCAGCACGAGGATATGATTTTTGTACTGAGTTACCATCTAGGACACATGTATATGTTAATGCGGCATCATCGATCTTAATGTAATCACCAGTAGCGAATCCATGATTTGCTAATGTAAATGATACAATACCAGTAACTGCATCGTATGGTGCATCGGTAACTGTAAATGTTGCAGCTCCAACAGCAGTGACCTCTAGAGATGTTCCAGATGCAGGGTCTGTAGAACGAGGGTATGCATGATTTGTTTGATTGTTATCTTGATCACATGTAAATGTTACAGCACCATCTTCTAATACAATATTTCTTCCTACGCCAATACCATGTTGACCTACGGTAAGAACTAGTTCTCCAGTATTAGGATTGTATGCAGCGTTACTAGCAGTGAGTAACTTGTTTGCAGGAGATGCACCAACATTAACTGTGATAGTAGTATCAGATTTTGCGGTGATAGGTAGTGATCTTCCACCAGCTTTATCAACAGCAGCTCTTGGATATGTCTTGGTAGCAGTATTGCCATCCATATCGCAAGTAAAGCTCAATGAATTGTCAGCAATAACAACGCCTTCTCCAACGTCTAGGTTGTGACTTCCGATTGTTAGTTGTAAAGAACCTGTTGCAGGATCATAAGTACCATCGGTAGGAGTAAACTGAACATCTGGTCCAGATGCTCCAACATTAACTGTGATAGTATCTGTTGTTGTAGCAGTGACAGCTACTGAAGTTTCATATGCTGGTTGACCTGATTGTGGTAATGCATGTTCTGTTACATTACCATCCATCGCGCAAGTAAACACGAAGGATTCTGTATCCAATCTGAGAGAGTTGGCAGTCGTTACTCCATGACCTGCTCCAACTGTGAGGGTAAATTCACCAGTAGCAGGATTGTAAGCAGCATCGGTTGGAGTGAAGAATCCAGATGGTACTCCAGCAGTAGAATCTAATAAGATATTCCAATCTTCAAACTTAGGAATAGTAGAAGTTATTGGAGTTGGATCATAGATAATGATCGTTCCATTTGTTTTTGCACTAGCAAAGGTATGTGCAATACCAGCAGCAGTTCCTGCATCTCCAACATTACAGTTAACTGAGATAGTTGTTGTTCCAGATACAGCAGTAATTTCGTAACTCTGTCCGTAGTTGGAATCGAATCTGTCTGGACTTGCATGGTTAGCTGCGCCACTACCTGTATCACAAGAGAAAGTAATAGCACCTTCTGTAAATGCGATCCTATCTCCTACTTGTGGAATACCACTTGCTGATACAGGATATGTAACAGTCAATCCACCTGTAGTAGAATTGTATACGGCACCAGTTGGTGTTACAGAATTGACTCCACCACCAGACCAGTTACGCATTGCTTCCAATGCATACAACTTAGCTCTTTGGAAAGCATATAGTGTAGAAGGACGTTGTGCTTCAGCAATACCAGTTAACTGAACACCAGTAAAGTATGATTCAGCGACAGTAACAATTCCATTGTTGCCACCAAGTACCAAGTCCTTAATAAGACCATTAAGTACAATTCTGATATCTCTACGGCACTTTCTTTGATTAGTATCACTAAGATTTAATAGTGGGAATTGTGCCTCTGTGTCTTTAAGTGCTTGATCTGCAATTAGATCTTTGTTTCTACAAATTAGATAAGCAGCATCTAGGTATGTACCATTCTGGTTGTTTGTAATTACATCAGCCCAGAGGAATGCTAGAGTATCAATAGCAGATGCTACGTTAGCACAAGCAGGTGTTCCTGCAGTTGCTGTGATAACAGTATCATCAAAATACCTAGGTACAGATGAGTATACTGGAGTATATACTGGATCTGTTGGAGTACCGTTGCCAGTTCTCCAGTTTCTCATACAATAAATTGCTAATTCTCTAGCATATTCAATTGCACGAACGTTTTGAATAATTTCATCTTCAATGTAAGTAACCTTACCACCAACAATGTACTTCTGCGCTGCTTCGATTACGTTGTGGTTAGATCCAAATTCAAGGTCTCTAACGAGAGCATTGATAAAGTGAACAACATCTTGCTTACATTGTAGATCACCATCACTACCATTAGCACTTGGTGAACTATAAGATGGATAAACTTTTTGACCAGCATCACATTCTAGAGTCATTCCCTCTAGTTTAATGTGATCATCTTCATTCAAACCTGCAACAGGATTATCTGTTGTTACAGTTGCAACACCAGTTACAGCATTGCTATAAACAAAGTTGGTAACGTTATAAGTAGTACCACCAAATTTTACAGTACCACCAGAAACATAAGTATGTTCTTGTTCAGCAAGACCTATAAAAATATCAAACGAGTTTCCGCTGATATTATATGCAGAGTAGAAGTATCTTGCAAATTCTGAATTGATTCTTCCTACAACTTCATCTGCAATGAAATCTCTATTGTTGCGTAGGAATACACAAGCGTCTTGGAATCTTCTCTCTACAGGAGAAGAAATTGGGAATGTGTTTGGAGAGTTAAGTAGCGATAAAGTAATAGATTTAGTCGCTGTTTTAACAACTGCAAATTGACCAGGATCCAGATTAGCATCTGTAATCGCTGGCATCTTCTTAGGAATTACAAATCGTCTGCAACGACCGTCAGCATCTTCCAGAACTTTGTAAATTCTCTGTCTTCCGTTTAGAGCAGATAGATCAGGTGTCGCAGTAGGAAGACCTTCAATTAAAATTTCTTGACCTTCTTTAAATTCGTGTGTATTAGTTCTACCAACTAGTGCGTTAGTATAGAATACGATACCACCACTGTCTTCTGCATTACCAAACTGATCACTCTGGAAACCACCTTGAGTAATAGAAGGATCTCCTTGTAAGGAGAAATCAATTCTAGAGATAGGTAATGATGTGTTATAATCTGTATCTACAGAAACAACTTCACCTTCAGCACGAATCGACTTTAGTTTTGTTGTGTTTAGTGTTTCTACCTGAGCATTTCCAGTGAATACTTCAATGGATGCTGTTTGAACTGTTGTCCAACCAGTAGATCCAAGAATAGGTAGGTAACTAACTTCCCATGAAGTTGGGTTGTTAATATCATTTGGTTCAATCTGAGTTACTTCATAGTAACCAGCAGCAGGAGTAAATGTTGCATTACCAACATCACTTAGATATACGTATGTGCCAGCTGGTGTTACTGAAGTAGGATCAGTAGACCATGTAATTTTGTTTGCAGCAGTTGTTCCTGTGGACGTTAGTGCTAGAGGACTACCTGTGTTGTGAGTAACAGCTGTTACATAATTAAATTGTTCACCTTCAACGAAAGAACCACTGTCTAGTTGAATATCAATAGTACCATTTACATATGCAGATGCACCAACTTGAGTATCAAAAACAACACTTTGAATGATTGCTCTTGCACCAGTGTTGACACCAACTACTTTCAATCCACTAACTAGAGTAGATAAACCAGTGTTATTCTGGAATGTAACTCTAAACTGTTGTGGTCCAAAGATTTGATGACCGATTGGGAAGTCAGTACCAAAATCTCCATTGGCATCAGCATCAACTAGGATACGCTGTTTGTCATCAAAGACCATTGCGAAATCCCAAGTCGCAACTGCGTCACCATTGGAATCAATTTTATCTCTATAAGTTACACCAATAACGTAGTTCTTATCACCAAACTTAAAGATGTGCTTGTTTGGGTTAGCAGGTCTGATGATTACAAGACGAAGGTTGTCACCAACAACTGATGCGTCAGGTGGTAGTGAAATTGGGTTATCTTCTACATAATCACCACCAGATACGATAAGCGTTTCTTTAACGCCAGGTGTTGCCCACGCTAATTGTGCTGCTTTCTTAATACTTCTAACTGGGTTTACAGCAGAACGACCATCGTTAAGGTCAGAACCAATCTGCTGTGAAACGTAGATACGACCACCAACGTCATTCGTTGCTAGGTTGAGGACGTATTCTGTAGTTGCAATCTTGTCGGATCTATCACCTAGGAGCGGAGTAATAGAACGAGGGAACTCACCAGCTGGACCAGTTTCAGAATATCCATACTCATTCTGATCAACTACGCGGAAACCAATGTGCTTAAACTGAACTTCTCCGTTCAATTCAATACCATCTGTATGTACAGGAGCATCAGATCCTGTTTGTCCTGAGTTTAATGCTTGGTATACGTTTTGTCCGAAGTACCTGTATGCATTCTCCTGTAGGATAATACCAGAAGACCATAAAGTACCAGAATTATTGATAAATGTTTTTAGAGATGGTGCTCTAAATGCTGCGTTAGGAGTAACAAAGTTATCAATATCAAGGTTGAGGATTCTCGCCGTATCAGAAATGATAGACGTTGAGGTTCTAATAGCACCGTTGATGTCAAGTTCAAAGTCAACGGTATCAAGAACTGCTTCAGCAGATGCACCAACACCACCACCGCCTGATAAAGTAACAAGAGGTGCTTGTGTATATCCGCTACCTGGTTCGTTAACAGCAATAGATACTACCTGACCATTAAAGATGAATGCAGAACCCTGTGCTTGGACTCCACCACCACCAATAGGTGCAGCGATTGTTACAACTGGTGGCGAGATGTACCCAGAACCACCCGTTAAAATTTTAACGTCATTAACACGCTGCCCCGTTCTATTAATACCAACACGGGGCAATCCCGTATTAGCATCTAACTGCGTTCTTAGAATTTCTTTTTCTAATGAACCTGTACCGCCTCTAACAGTAAGTTCATCATTACCGACCAGTTTAGGTTTAGAACCCTGAAACTTTTCTTTATCGGAATTAATATGAATTGACATGTCGCAGCCTAACTCCCAGAACCTGTATTATCCTCAGTTGTATTTAGCATCCTCATGCCCACTCAAGTGTTGTAACTTGAGTTGATACTGCCCATTTGATAGTAGAAGTTGTACCTGCTCTAATAGTAGAATAGGAGAATCTATTTGTTGCACCCACAGGAGTAATTGACCAAGTTTGACCTGAGGGAATATCGTCCTTGATAATTGTTTCCATAGTTGACATCACAGAAACTGCTCCTGCTCCGTCGCAATACACTGCTGACTCTAACTTACTGGTAAAAACAACACCAGCATCATTTACTGCAACAATGTGACCAGTAACAAAATTCATAGTGTTATTGGGAATAGGAATTTGTGTTCCTACTCCATCTAGTGCTAATGATGATGTATTGATACCACGTAAAATATATGTGGTAGTGTTACTATCTGTATAGTTAGAGTTTTTAATTTCTAAAGTATTCAGATCTTTACCATTTCTGTCTTCATCGACAATTACAGTTTTTCCGATAGAAAAACCACCTGAAGAATCAAACTTTTCGATTGTAGTTGCCATTTTAGTTCTTAGTAATTGTGGATGAGAAAGTAATGAGGACAGTATTTGTAGCAGGAACGTTAGCTCCTAATGTAATATTTAACCTTGCTTCATTTCCAGCAGTAAATTCAAACTCTGGAACAATCAATTGATAGTCAGTTCTCAAGTTTCCATACTCTGTATGGAATACATCTGTACCATTATCTGTTACACCAAATTCGATAAACTCTTTGTTTCCATCTACTTGGTTTTCTGCAACTACAACTACCTTTGCTCCTTTAGCAATAGTAGTGTCATATATGTTGGAACCACCATTATTTGATGCACCTTTAGTCAATGAAATTTTCTCAGAAGCAATTTTAACATCTGCAAGTTCAAATTCTTTAAGATCTCCATCGAAGACCTTAACTCCATTATATGTTCCAGTTCCAAAACCAGTGTTTAGATATACATCACCTTGATCATCCAATCTAAGGATAGGATCTACATAAATTCCTGTGGAAACACCAAGATCGAAATATGGTTTTGAAGTATGTAGGAAGGTCTTTGTAGCATCAGTGTTATCAAATGTGGTTTCTGCATTATTAAATGTCATTAAGTTTGCAGTAATCTCAAACTGTTGACTTGTTTGAGATCTGATTGTATCTACAGCAAAGAAATCGAGTGCAGTCGTGCTGAGCTGCATTGTGTTGCTTCCATCATTGTAGAAGTACAAGATGTTTTCATTTGCACCAGGAACAGTTTCAGGAATAATATAAGTATTTTGATCAACGTCTTTGACACCACCAAGAGAACCCCAGTTGGTTCCGTCATAACCTTCATATGTTAGATTGGTTGTGTTGTATCTAATAGAACCTTGCTCTGCAGTTCCTCTCTCACCAGTAGTTCCATTTGGAATTACAAGAGATGTTGTAGAATCAATATTAACTTTTTTACCAGAGTTAGGTCTTAGAACTAGATCGTTAATGTCTGTAGATACTGCATTATCTGCTAATCTTAAATCACCATTAACAACTAATGGTAAATCACCTAGAGGTCCAATTCTCAGTTCTTCGATATCCTCAAATGTTAGAGGAGCAACTGCGATTTGTGAGTATTCTAGTTGTGCAGAACCGTTAGGTAGAGTGCCACTTGTATGTGTTGGTTCACTACCACTTGTAGCAGTAGTACCAGCTCCACCAACAGGAACAACATAAAGGTTGTTCTTATACTTTACATATTGTCCTTCCGTTACAGGAACGTTTGCCGCCCACTCTGTATATGCAGGAGCAGTTACGTTCACAGAACGAACTTTCTTCATGTTGACAAATTCAAGATGATTAGGAGTAAACCTAACTGTATTGATATTGTCATTGATAAACCATAAGGTATTATCATTAGAACCTACACTTTGTTCTGCTAGGATGTATGTGTTACCATCTAGGTCACGGACACCACCTAGAGATGACCATGAACCAGTTCCTGAACTATAACCTTCATATTGATTTGTATCAGTGTTGTATCTAATACAACCATCTTTTACAATACCAGCAACAGGTCTTTCTGATGTATTACCAGATGGTACAGCAATAGCAGTATTAGATAAGACATCTGCAATTCTACCTGTATCAGGAACGAACTTAATATCAAATCCGCCAAGTGATTTGAATGCATTGTCAACATTTTCAATCTTTAAGTAATCACCAATTCTTACCTCACTACCCTTGAGGATATTAGTAACAGTAAGATCACCTGTTGTTGCTGCAAACTGAACCTTAGAACCTATGTTTAATGTAGCAGCAGTAACATTAACAATTCCAGTGAGAGGATCATCAACAGCAATATCAATATTTCCTGCAGCAGGACCAGCAAATGTACCGCATGTAATTGCAGTAGATGTTAACATTGTGTTAACAGTTGCATTAGCAATGGTTGCAGCAGTTGCTTCTGCTAGTGGTGTTGTAAGTTTTTGTACATTAAAGAAACCATCTTGTACAGTTCCTTTAACAACTTCTTCTACAATAACATCGGTTACAGATAACGAGAATCCACTACCAAATGTCTTAGGATTATTTGTACTAACTGTAATCTGTGCTTCATCGTTGTCATCACCACCTTCGTTTTGGTGATCTACATTTTCTGTGGCACAGAAGTAATAAAGAGTAGGTGTTGTATCTGAAACTTTAATTGTTACATTTGTACCATCAACAGTAACACCATCAGTATACGAAGAACCAAAGATGTTGATGATAACATCACCCGCTGTAGTTGGGTTTGCACTCAATGTCAATTGAGTTGCGCTGTCTACAGATGCAATAGTTGTATTGTCTGCGAAAATACCATCACCAGATACTTTCGATACAACCATGCCAACGCTAATTCCGCTGGTTGATGCTACAGTAATAATTTTACTATTAGTTGCTAATGTAGTAGAAAGATTTTCTCTCCTACTAGGTGCCCAGATACCATCTCTAAATTTAGATAGAGCAAAGTCATGACCACCATTTGTTCCATCACTAAGATCGAATGTATAACTGTTACCAGAATACACCGTCCAAGATGGTGTCATTACTGCTCCGTTACCATCATTTAGATCAATGAAGTAACGATATTCGGTTGCAGCAGTATCAATATCATATCCTGTTGTTGGAGAACTTACATTTACAAGAAGATCTCCTGCCTCAAATCCAAACCTATCTACTACAATGTAATCAACATTTCCAGCAGCAGTTGCAACTTTACGAACAACTACAGGAGTACCAGCAGCATTGACAGAGTTAACTGTGATTGTCAGGTTATCTGCAGGTGTAACACCACCAACAGATGCGCCAGGAATTGTGATGGTATCATTTTCTGCGTAGAAGGATCCTTCAGTTCCTGTAGTAATTACGGCAGACAGAATAGCACCAGTGTTGTCTCTCTGTACATCAAATGTAGCACCAACACCATTTCCAGATGTTGCACTCTGTGCTACCCCATTATATACACCATCAGATGCAGCTGCTACGACTGTAGAAACTGTTACTGTAGATGCTAAGATAGATCCACCTGCATCTCTTACTGTATCTCCTACAGTAAACGTAGAAGCAGGAATTGCATTACTTACAAAATTGATCTTATCAACCTGTAGATTAGTAACTGCATATACTTCTGGTTGTACAAGATCAAACTCACTTACTAATAGAGTATCACCAATAGTATATCCATTACCACCTTCTACAATACTTACATCACTAACAAAACCTAATGTTCCGACTGTATATTGGAATCCACTACCACCACCATACTCTGGTTCAAAGTTGACAACCATTGTACCAGCAGTAACTGGATTAATGGAAATTATTAAAGTAGTTGCATCTAGAATACTAGTAACTGTTGTACCAGCAATAATTTCACCGTTACCACTTACTTTAGTAACGAGCATTCCAGGAACAATATTTGCCGTAGAAGCAACTGTTAGATAACTTAAATTAGAATTAACAATTTTAATATCAGCATTACCAGGAATAGTTGGTCCCTCTGACATAGTGAACTGTGTTGCACTATCAACACTAACAACAGTTACACCACCAGGAATCTGTCCTGGATTATTAATGTTTTGTACAATTTCAACACCATCACCAACTTCAATACCAGTAGTATCAGAAACTGTAACTTGAGGACTACCAGCATCAATTGTAGAAACACTAATAGCAAGATCATTACCACCAGATCCTGGTTGAGCACCTGCAGAACCACCTAGAGTATTACCTGCAATATAAAGTAAATCACCTGGTAAGTAACCACTACCAGCTGCTACAATAGTTACACTGTCGTAGAAAGAATTACCACCACCTTCTGAGATAACAACATTAACAATTAATCCACTACCATTACTATTGATATTTTGTACAGAAATATTATTGTATGTTCTAGCATTACCAGTAGCATTACCTGTAAACTGAACTGCGGTAACACCTGCTGTAGAGGTGAAGGTAACACCATTAAAGGTCAATTCTCCTCTAGCATATGTGTTAACGTTACTAACTGCAGTTGCTAATGTGAGAACATCGCCAGTTTGATATCCAGTACCAAAATTGGAGATTTGATCTAATGCTTGAATAGAACCAAAATTACCACCAAGAGTAACTTGGAAACCAGAACCTAATGTTCCTGCATTAGCAGTGTTTGCATCATACAAATCTGCTGCATCAACACTAATAACATCTCCTGCTTGATAGAGACCATCGCCAGGAGCACTAACTAAGAATTCTGTGACACTACCACCAACAGTGTCGATTTCCATTTGGAATCCACTTTGCTGTGAATTTGGATCTGAGTGAGTAATAGCACCACCCATATTTGGGTGAACATTACATCCATAGTAAATTACAGCGTTTGCTGGTGCTGCTGGTACTGCATATGTAATAGTTCTATTAGTAGCAGCAAAGTAACCAGCGATAAATCCTGCTGCAGTTACTGTAACTCCGTCTAGATCATATGTAAAACCATCTGCAGCATCTAAAACAGTGTTAGAATCATCTTGTGTAGATGAGAAGAACATCGGGTGTGAACCGTTTGTTGCATCACTAACATCAAAGATATAAGTTTTACCTTTTAGTAAGTTAAAATCTCCTCCTTCAAATCCGTCAAGGAAATACTTGTTACCTAAAGAAGATTTAACTACAAATGTTTGTGTTCCTGCAAGAGGAATAGTTCCTGTTAAAACCTCGCCTGCTTGATACTGAGATGTGACAGATACGAATTCACTACTATCAACTCCACCAACAGGTTGTACACCACCATTCTGAACACTGAGATTCATCAGCATTCCTGTTCCAGTACCACCAGTCATTGGGATACTCTTGAATACCCCGTTTGGATAGTTGGTTCCAGAAGTTACTGTAGCGGCAAATGAACTAACAGTAATATCAGCAGTCATCTGCTGACCACTACCACCTGTTACTGCTACGTTTGTATATCCACCAGGACCATAGTTGATACCACCATTAGTAATAGAACCACCAATCTGATCAACTGTAAAGTCAATAAGGGCACCTGTTCCATTACCACCAAGAACAGGAATGTTTAGATATACGCCAGGTGTATATCCAGTTCCATTGTTTGTAATAGATCCACCAAATCCATCAACCTCAATACCTAAGGTAGCAGAGTCACCAGTACCACCAATTGCAGCAATTCCAGTGTATGTTCCAGCATCGTAGTTAGAACCAGCAGTTGCAATTGCAATGCCTGTTGTATCGAGGCTATTCTTCTCAATTACAAAATCTCTATAATACTTGACGTTTGCCGCTGAGAGATCAGATAATTTTTTACTGTTACTGGCAAATCCTAGTACACCTGTACCATTCCTGTAGATACCCAGTAGAGCATCATTTACAAATGCCAAACTTGGCGAGGATACTAGACCATCACCTAGTTTTAAGTTTCCTGTAGATAGATCAGATCCACCTGCAGTAACGTTGAAAATCTGAGCACTAATTTCATTAATCTTCAACCTTTGCTGTTCAAAGGTATCAGTACGTGCTACATTAGTTGCTGGCATTTTTTATTAACTCTCTTAGTAAGGACTTGATCTCAGAGACATCATTCTTCAACTTATTTATGTCGTCTAACGCGGAACCTAACTGTTTAGATTTACGTCTCGCATCAATAGCAGAATCGTCCAAATTTAAGATAGCACCAGTGTTTTGGTCTCTAACGAGACCATCATGTCCTTTAACTTTCACAAAGTCCATATGCGGAATTAGAATGCAGCAACAGCACGAATATCTTGGATCTTAGGAACATATGCAGGATCCACACCCATCATTACAATTTTAATTGCAAATGATGAATATTCTGGTAGATCTTTTACACTATATTTAAGGTCTTGATATGCAGATTGTTTCTCCACAATTCCTGAAATTGTGTTTTCGCTGGTAGCAATTTCAAATACATCTGGTTCTCCTTTTTCATTAAAGTAGATCCAATCAATATCCGCAAAGTTCTCTTGACTCGAAGCTTTCTTGAACTTGTAGAATACTTGTAGATTAGAAATGTCTTTGACATTTGCTAGGAGATGTACATCAATTGCAGTAGCTGGATTTGTAATAGCAACTTCTTTAGTTACATACTTGGCCGCGGCGGATCCATTCTTAGATGTATCTTCAGCAACAAAGTCGAAACCATCAGTATAAGTCAACTTACCAATCTCTAGATAAGATGCTTCGTTTTCTGGTTGATTTGGATACTTAACAAAATCACCTACACGGAAGATATCAGCAATTTGTTCTGCAACATCAGCATTTCTATTGTATAGAGTGTTGTCAATAATTCTATCATCGTAATTATCATTGATTGGATTGACATCAACTCTTAGAGTCAATTGTTGTGTTTGACTGTTCCAAATAGTTGTCTTACCAGTAATCTTATTGTCATATGTTTGAAGTATAGCATTTGGATTACGTGCTACAATAGTAGAAGCATCATCAATATCAAATAGAACTTGTGATGGATTAGAATCTACAGTTACATTTGTAAGACCCAACTGATTACCTAGAGTTACTGTCTCTCCTTTCTGGAAGAATTGACTTGTCTTAACCCTAACATATACAACTTGACCATCGACTCTCGCAATAGTTCCTGTTGTCTTTGTAGTTACACCTTTAATTGTCTGGTTGTCTTGTAGTTGTGTTGCACCGTTGCCAGCAAGATTGAACTGATAAACAGGATAGAACTCAATAACTTGATCTCTTCTACCATATCTGTTTTCCTTACCTTGAGCATTTTCAATTCTATTAGATACTGTTTTAACAGTAGCACTAGAAAGATCAATGATTGGACTCAAGTGAGACACAGTAGACGATAGAGTCATCTTATATGTAAGTGACTGAGATAAACCGTTTAGAGTTTCATTAATATTAGATGCAATAAACTTCTGATTTGTGAAGTAATGTGGTTCATTCAAGAACGTTCTCTCATATTCTGCTTGTGAATATGAAGTATAGTTTGTAGTTTTTGAATCCACAGGAACAACATCTGTTGTTTTAACTTCTGTATCTAAAGTAGTACCAGTGAATGAAAGATAACCAACTTGTGGGTACAATGTTTCATACTTTCTATTGTATGATGCATAAACAAGATCACCACCACCAACAGAATTTCCTGATGCTTGACCAGGTGATGTGATGTTATAGGAATCAATACCAGAGTTTGTTACTTCAAATAATGTATTGTTTAAAATAGATGATGTAATACCACCTGTCTCTAATGCAGTTCTATAGAAGACATAAGAGTGACCAGTATCTTCAAATCCATTATCTCTGTGATTTACTTTGACAACAGCGTTGTTATTTTTGAATAGTTTTGAACTGGAGTTGGTATTGGAACTTGCATTAGTTTCAAATGGATTTGAATCTAGAAGTTCGTAATTTAGAGAACTATTCTTAAGTAGAAGTTCTGCAGGTCTAGTTGTATCGAACTCAGCACGGTACATAGTGAACTTAAGATCTTCAAAGATATCTTCAGTCCAACTCTCTGTATTCTGTGAACGATAAACAGAACCTAGAGATGGTTGAGTTGTAATAACTGTGCTTGTAGCAATATCAGTTTCTCCAAGTTTAGAAGACCATAGTTCATAATCGATAGAATCTGTTTCAACTACGAGAGCATACTCGGTATCATTTTGTAAATATACAGGATTATCGAAAGCAAAGTGTGTTGGTGTGGTAGATGACGTGACATCGCCCGAATCGACCGCTACACCCATTCTAACTGCTGGTGTGTCTATCTCAATAAAGGTTTGGATTTCGCACCCTCCAGCGCCATTTCCGACCCCTCTGATAACGACTGAAGGTGCCTCTGTATATCCAAAGCCAGGTAGTGAGATCTCAACGTTATAAATCTTGCCATTAGAAACTTCAATGTTTGCGGTTGCATTAGAACCACCAGGAAGTTGTGGACTTTCAATACTGATAATTGCGCTATCATAATTAAGACCAGTATTAGTAATTCTAATATCAGATAACTTACCACTATCTTTTGCAATAGCAAGAACAAAATCAGTACCACTTGTAGCATTAGCAAGAGTTACAGATGGAATGATTAGATCTTCATTAGGAATGAACGATTTACCATTGTGGTTACTAAGAACAACTGTGTAAACTTGCTCATTAGTCAAACTATATCTGCCAGATGCAGTAGCTACTAGTTCTACATTGTTCTTATCAAAGATCTTAAGGATAGGACCAGAAGCAGAAGAAGATGCACCAGTTACATTCTCTCCTTTGAGAACTGACATATTTCCACTAGCAAAACATTTTAGAATTGTAGTTGGAGATAAAGTTTTTTCAGAACCAGGAATAATGTTCTTGGCAGGTTTTTCTGCATCTACATTAGTGATATATGTTTTGACTGGAATAGTGTTACTCTTCTTACTAAAGTAGAGATCAACTCCAGTAACGAAACAACCACCATCTAGATTCTCAACCTTAAAGGTTTGAGCTAGTGGATTTGGTCTAATAGGATTGTCAGTGTTACTTTCAATTAATTGTACACCTTCATTAGATTTGAAGATGGATGGTTTTGTAGATACAATTCCAGAAGGATTCTCTGGTAAAATACCAGTAGCATAATACTTGACTTCGGTATAAGAATCTACACCTAGTTTTTCTTCATTAGTTGCACTAGAAGTAAATCTGAATGTTAAGATACCAGAGGTGAAGTTTAACTCTTCTGCACTATTGTCATAACTTAATGTTCCGATGTCTCCAGTCCATGTTGCATTTTCTGATGGTGGAGCACCTGCAGGAACAACAATCAAACCAGATGCATTACCATACTCATCAGTTGTAATACTGCCATTAAATGCAGACAAGGAATTACCTGCAATACCAGTATATCTTAGGTCAGGGTTAACCCAACGAGAAATATCTCTTCCCTCTAGGAAAACATAGATCCTAGTATTAGGTTTCATTCTGCCAACTTTAAATTTGACAGGAACACTTCTAGTAAAGTATGCAAGAGATGTGGATACAACTCTATCACCAGAAGTTTTTGTTTGTACTCCTTTTCCAATCTCATTATTCTTAGGACTGATGTTAGAAGAACTTCCTACAGATGCAGATGTAACAGAAGTATTTGCTACCTGTGAATTAACTTCTCCAAGAGAGTTGATAGAAGTAAAGGAAGACGAAGCACCAACCCAGTTGATTACAAATGAATTGTGTAAACTTGAGAAACTTTCTCTGACATCTTCTTTTGCCAAGAAAATATTAAACAAGTCAGTATTAGTATCAACAACAACTGGTTCTACACTTTGATCATACCATTGATCAATAGAAGGAGTTAGTTCTCCATCACCAACATATTGGATTACAACAAATGGATTTGGATTTAATGTAGAAGATGCGAAACTATTTCCTAATAAGGATAGTGGTTGATATGGTAAAGTAACCATATTACCAGTTTTCTTATATCCAGCAACAGTTCTTTGATCTTCTCTAACGTTAACTTCTTTGAGTTCGATAGAATCTTCTTTAGATTGTGGTCTTAATACAGATTGTTGTGCATCAATAGCACATCTGTAATCTAATGAATTGAGATTACCTACTTTATGTGCTTCAAAGTTATCAACAAAGAATCCAGATTTAAATCTGTCTAGACCAATCTCATCCTTAACTTGCATATTAAGAGCTTGCTGCTCTAGGATGCTAAGTGTGGTATAATACTCAAGACGCTCGATACGCTTCTCTAGTTTACCGATGTCACGCATTGTGTAACGACGGTTATCAACTGGAGTAATTCTTACATCCTTACTGGTCTTTGTAAATGCAGGAATATGTGCATAGAACAGAGGTACAGCATCCTCAATAGGATCTGGTTTGGATGGGTTGAGAGAAGAGTTACCTTCCTTGACAATAAATTGTCCTTTCTTATCTAAGAAGATACCATCAATACGATCTAGATACTGTTTCTGACTAAAGGAGAATGTATACTCTAGTCCAAAATCTGGAGCAGGACTGCTAGCAATAACGGCACCAGCACCAGCAAAGGATCCTTCTGTCCTTTCTAGTGTAGCAGTATCAAGGAAGCCAGGAATAATAGCACTGCTATCTACCTTAGGTCTAAAGTCAATAACATTCTTGAGTTCAATAATACCAAGAACAGATGAATCGAATGTTGGGATTTCATCTTCAGCAACACCTGCTTCATGCAGATAACTGTCAATAGTGCAGAAATCACCCTGTGAATGCTCGAAGTAATCGAAAGCAATAACAAGTTGTCCTACAGTTGCTTCAAATCCAGGCTTCAATACGATACGGGATACATCATAAATTGTATCTCTCTGTCCATTGTCAAAAGTATATCTGGATGTTACATTAGTACCAGAAATTAGATTACCAGCAGTATCAATCTGAGGTGGTTGAGAAGGAGTTCCTTCATATACATATCTGAGTTTGAATGCATCAGAGTATGATAGAATTTCTACAACTTCTGTATCGTAATCTGTTCCTCTTAGAGGTACAACACGGTCACCAGCAGATGTAACTGTAATTCTCTTATTCTTTACAGCAGTTTTTAATCTTGGTTTTGCATTAGATACTTCTAATGTTGCAGTCAACTTAAGTTTAGGGAACGTTCCATTAGATGGTACAGTACCAAAGTAGTTTGCAGGTAGAGACAAACTAATACTACCAGATGTTAAACCACTAGATGTATCAGTAGAAGATGAAATTTCTACATTCTCTTCATCTACGTAGATAATATCACCACTAACAATATCAGGTGCATCACCTGGATTAAGCACAGTGATCATGTAGTTCTCTTCAGTGAACCTTGCAAATCTCTGTGTACCAAATGGTAACTGAGCAGCAAACGTTACTGTACCACCAGATGTAGAAGCAGTAGTTACAAAATCTCTACGGAAGTAATATTTGATCTTAGTGTCATCACCACCAGCAGAAATTTGAGAAACCTGCTTGCTTCCAGTAGGGAATAGAAGTGTGCCACTTGTAGAATTGTCTACCTTTGGACGCAACCTTACAATACTCGCATTTGTTACTGGACCTGGTAGAGCAGTATCAAAATAAATTCTAGATTTATATGCACCCTCTTGCTTAGTAGCAAATTGTACAATTGCTCTTACTAAGTTATTCTCATCATCAGAGAATTGTACTAGATCTCCTTGCTGTACAGCGTTTGCAGCATCAGCACTGAAACTAGTAGATTCTACAAAAGAAGATCCCTGTGAACCAGAGAATGTATAATCTGTTACAGTTTTAATTTCAGAATATTCTTGACTGTTAACTACAACGTCTGCAGAGAAACTGTTTGCATTTCCAGATCCATATGTACAACCAAGAGATTTTACATTCTGTGGGGTGTACGTAGTAACTGTATCTCTGTATAGAACAGGAACAACAGATGCTGCAGCACCAGGTTGTGATGCACCTTCAGGATTTTCTACAGTTACAGCAGGTGGTTGTGCATATTCGATGTTAACAGCATTTCTGTTAGAGATAGCAACTTTGTAAATAGCACCTGAATTTGATTTACTAATAAGAATTTTAGATGAATCAAACTTCAAACCATTAATCAATAGGGAGCAACCATCAGCATACCCGATACCTCTCTTCTGAACAACAAAGTGAGAAAGAGTATTTTCTTTAGCAATTCTTACAGTATTACCATCCTCATCTCTAATTGTCTCACCAGGCAAGAATCTACCAGATAGTGTTTTGACAAATAGGAGGTTGTTCGTGGTGTACACACCAGCAGGAGTTCCCTCTACAACGCCGTATGCTCCACTATCTACACCAAATACATACTTACCTTCATCATACCCAGAAGGGACAGTTTCTAGGACGATTTTAGTGAAGAATTGAGGATCAAAATAAGAGATTCCAAATGTTGTGTTGTATGCATTAGATCCAGCAGCAAGACGACCTTTGGATAAGATAATATCAGAATCTGAATTGAAACCATCGCCTCTCTTCTTAAGGAAGAAATTGTTTGGTTTAGCTTTACCAACAACAGGTGTGATAGTATTAGAGTAATCTACAATAAAACCAAATTCTTGACCATCAGTTGATGCATCAGATTCTGACAGATAAATGTTTCTACGGAAATCACCATCAGAAAGATCATATTCTAATAGTAACTGTTCTAGTTCGTTCTTAGGACCATAAATGGTCAACTCCAAAAACTTGACAGATTCTTCTGTATTAATTAGTGGTTTGTTTGTAGTAGCAAACGATAGAGTTTTGAACGATGAGATAGCAGTTGGTGTTCCTAAATCACTTCTGGTTTTGATGAAATATAACTCACCATATTGTGATTGGAAAGTGCTATCGGTTACAGAACCAATCAGATTCACTGGATCTGTAACTTGAATAGTAATAGTTTTAATACCATCATTAGGAGAGAAGGTCAATCCTCTTCTATCAATTGTTTGTCTGTGCTCTGTTGATAGTTCTGTATTGTTTAAACCAATAGAACCATCATTAAATGTTGAATATAAAAATACGTCAGGATATGCAGTCAGGTCGGATCCTTCCTTATTCAAAGGAACGCTACCATATACATTAGTAATACTGTAAGAAGGTAAACCTCTTGATTTGATATTTACATTCTCAGTAGAGAGACTTTCTCTTGCTTTGTTAATTTCTAGATACTTAGTTTCTTTATTAACAATCTCATAACCTTTAATGTATGCTTTACCAGGACCAACGCTAGCAATCATCTTTCTAGCAGATGTACCAGCATCATATCCATTGTAGAGACCAAACTCATCTACAGCATAGAGACCCTTGTTTCCATCCTTCTGTGCCCACTCCCTGACATCAACAGAAAAGTTGTCAACAACATAGTCACCAGATTCATCAAATGTTCTACGTGCTAGAGTTTGCTCTAGTACACTAAAATCTGTAGAGGAAACTTTGCTTTGTACTTGTCCTTTAGAAACAGTAAGAAGTTGAATGAAGTTCTTGTCGGTAATTGCACCAAGTTCAAACTCTTTTAACTCTAAACTAATTTTTAATCTGTGTGCACCAGGTGCAGTATAGTTAGAAGAACCAATAGAATTATCATATAATGATGCTTCTTCCTCAGGAGTTACAATTTCTTCTTTAATTGTAAAACCAATTTTTGCAGATGGTTTGTTATAATATTCGTCAATAACTAATAGTTCTTGATCACAACGAACAAAATAACCATTAACAAAGTAAATACCTTCTTCTACCTTTACAGCAGAACCGAATCCCATTGCAGGACTCTCTAATGAAGTTACTTCATTTGTATCAGGGTTTGTTACATTAATACTAGTAGGTAGAACACTACCATCTGTACCAACAACTAGAAGCGGTGTATTAACACCATCAACAACTTCTAACGTTTCACCTTGGCGGAAGGTTGGTTCTGTGTTGGAACTACCACTATTGATGTAATTAACATACAATGTATCAGCGGCAGATTCTGTTGCTAAAGTCGTTGCGAGAATAGTAGCTTTGACACCAGAAGTTAAACCAATCAGTTGTTGACCGACTAGTTGTGTAATATCATATTTCTTATAAACAATATCGTCTCCTTCCGAGACCGCAACCTCAGAAACAGACGATAGTTTTACGTAATCTAATTTTGTGTTGAGACCAACCTCACCAGGAATGACAAGTTCACCCTGCTTGAATGCGTATTTGCCAAAACTTTCTACTTGGTTCTGGAGGATCGATTGTAACTGAGTTAATTCTCTAGTTTGAATCGAGTAACCAGGACGGAATAGAATTTTATAAAAATTCTTATTCGCATCAAAGTCCTCGTAGTAAGGGCTTACATTTAAATTAGTCTTCTGTGGCATCGTACTCCGCCAATAATACTAGTATTCTCGTTGAAGTATTTAGCGAACTAATCAAAGAGTATCAGAACTCGATTACTAGTTTGATGTCTTCAATCTGGTCAGGAGCACGAGTAATGAGACGACGGTTCTCTACGTAGATCACATTACCAGAGTTATTTTCGATCTCTGGGTTAGCAAGACCACTTGCAAATGTGGAACCTAATAGAGCAGAACCATAACTTGTATCTACATTACCAGAAGCGGTAGAAGATTCTCCAGTAACAGCATTAGAACCATTGCTCTCGAATGCTCTTACAACACCCTGATCTGTGTGTGCATCATTGGTTTGGATGTACTTAAGAACACCAGCAGTTGTAGAACCGCTATCTAGTGTCCATGATACAACTGTACCATATGCTGTACCACCACTTACAGTTTGTTGGATCTTCTCGTCAACAGAGAAATCTGCGTTAGCACCAGTAATCTTAAGTGCCTTTAGACCAGAAAGTGTGTCATCTGTTGCAAAGGTTGTAGTACCATAGTTGTATGGATCAGCAATGATACCGATACGACGGAAGTCGTTATCTACAGGGAAGTCACCTTGACCTTCAGAGTAAGTAAGACGAATGTTAGTCATAACACGCTTACCATTTAGTTCTGTCTCGTGATCGGAACCGTGACCACCTGCAGGAGGTAGAACAATTTCGATAGCACCAACAGCAGTAGCACCAGTTGTGACTGCGCTGCTTAGACCAGCATCAGAGAAGAGGTTACCATTGCCTAGAAGAACATTAGCATAGGTATAACCAGTTCCACGAGCTTCAATCTCAGCAGAGGTGATTGTACCTGCACCATTTGTTACAAACTTAACCTTACCACCAGATCCATCACCTTTAATAGATGTGTATAGGGTCTGTGATGCAGGAAGGTTAGCACCAGCGTTCTCAACTAAAGCAACATCAACAGCACCAGCAGTAGCAAGAGCTACGGTTGCCTGTCTAGATGAGTTAGCAGGAAGAACGATTGGCATGAAGTCCGAAGAAAGGAACTTCAGTACATCATCAGTTGGGATGGTGTACATATACTTCCAAATATAACCAGCACCAGTTGTCTCTGTGTAGATACCAGTAGCAGAATCATAATTAGCACCTGCTACAGTTGGTTCTTCAGTAGCGTTTTGTCCAGTGCTGTTGGAAGGGTCTTCACCATTGTAAAGACACTTGAATACTTCATATGCGGAGTTCATGACATAGAACTTAGCATCTGCAATGCTGTTTGCACCTGTTGCAGTTTGCTTACCAATTTGACCACCGCCACCAGGAGTAGCAGAGTAGTCAGGTTTCCACATGTCAAACTTAGGGTTAGCAACTAGATCCCAGTTGTAACGACGGATAACTGTTCTTGCAAAAGAATCAGTAATACGCTTTGCGGCAACTAACTCGTCATATAGTGCTCTCTTCTCGCTTTGGTTGTCAAGAGGAAGAGGTGGAACATCTTCAGTAGCGTAACGATATACACCAGAAACTGCTTCGGCACCAGTGTCAGAACCGCCAGCACCACCACTTCTGCCTTTTAGAGCAGAACCAAGAGGAGGAGCAGAGTTAACACCGTTGCTACCAAAAACGTCGGTCAAAAGAAGGGCACTATCATAAACTGCAGCAACTGTGGCACGGAAAGCGGTGGAACCATATGTTCCAACATACACTTCGTTGCCAACTACAAACGCCGTCGAATTTTGTGTGTGAACCTCTAAGTAAGCTTTCCAGGGTTGTGGGCGTCCCACAAAGAAATACATTCTTGAGCGTTCCGCGCTGGTATCGTTGGGACCTTCCGTTAACGATTCCAGGAATTGTTTAGCATTAAAGATTCTAAACTTATCAGAGATGATAGCAGCCATTGGTCTTCTGTTCCGACGTAGTGTTTGTGCCTGAGTTATTTATATTTATAGCAATATTTATTAAATTGGGAACGGAACTAACTCATCTCCGTTCGCAATGGTGTTTGGACCTCTCACCAGAGTGCAACCAGTAAAGGAATTTACGGTTTTGCCTGTGTACTGTAGAACTGACCCTTGACCTGTGAAAAGGTAACCCTCATCAGGGAAGTAGGTTGTCTTCTGTGCATTAAGAACACTAGGAATACTTCCAGCATCCAGAGAACTAGTAACTGGATTTTGAATGGATGGATTTCCTAAATTGAACTTATCACCTGCCTTAGTGTAACTAGAATCTGCTCTATCACTGAAATCACCAATAGTCAAGGCAGGGAAGTATTGGGTGATATCTCCAATACTAAATCCAGATACATTAGCAGTTCCATCATCGAAGGAGATGTACTGCCAGTTGCCAATTGTTGGTCCTACATTAGATTTTAGATAGTTACCAACGTAATCATTAGTTCCAAACAATTCATTTCTGACTACAATAATAGTACCGTCACGTTTGGTGACAGTATAGTTACCTTGAGCATTTTCAATTAAATCAACTTTATTTTGATTTCTCTGTTGTACTGGATCATTGATGAATGCAGTTTCCTGATATCCATCAACAACACCACCAGGAGGTGGAGTAACAACAATTTCAAATGCTTCTTTTGTAATAGAGAAGTCAGCAGGTGCAGAAACTTGTCTTTGTGTAAATCTTTCAAACTGAGTATCATTTACACCACCAGCAACCATCGTGAAATCACTTTCAGATTCGATAGTAACGATACCAGCAGAGATAACACTAATATCTTCAATCTGTCTTAGATATGTTCCAGCAGCCCAGAATTGTTCTGTGGTGTTTTCATATCCTCTGAAGATTTGTAGGAATCTATCAGGTAATTTCTTACTATAGAATATAATTTCATTACCAACTAGTATTCTTCCATTAACAGCAAACTTGGTAGTATCAGGAATGTATACTTCAGTATCACCAATAGCAAGATCAACATCAAGATATGCAGCATTCTCAAAGTAATTGTAATTCGCAATAGAATTATTTTCAATTTCTACTTGTACTGTAGTAGTAACTGCTCTAGAAATTGTTGATATGGAGTTAAGAGATACAATATCTTGTACTGCTCCAGTAACAACAGATACACTATCTTGTAATCTTAAGACACCACCAACTCCTTCAATCTCAACAGGTTCTGGTTCGATGTATATAATCTTTGCCATGCCAGGTTGATCTGACTCAGGTGGCATATCAAATCCACCGCCAGCAAGATTAGATGTTGGTAGTCCAGTAGCACCAGTTTGAAGTTCTGACTCGATCACTCTATTTTGATCTGCTGGCATCTGTACAGGCAGAGAACTGATACCAGTTACATTTGTAAGACCAGCTTCATCGATTTCAGATACAACCGAAATCGCAGTCATACCAAGGGTTTCAATGTATGGGTTGATACCAATATTGATTAATGAAACACCAACGTCTCTTTCTGTTAAGATGTCAAATCTTCTAGTTGCAATAACCTTAGGAGCAGTAGTATATCCAGAACCACCATCGATTAGATCGACACTGATTACTTGACCCTTACTTACTAGAACATTTGCTCTAGCACCACCACCATTACCATCTAAAGATTCAAACTTAAGAACAGGTGGTGTATAATACTGATATGCAGTAGGTTGTGTGATAGGATCATAACTACGCTGGTTCCATGTCAGTTTAGTAACAGTACCATTCTCAATAGTTGCAACTACAGAAAGACCTTCACCTCTAGTAATTCCAGTATAACTTTCAATTGATACTGTACCAAAAATATTATTTGTAGTTTGCTCTCCATCTCTACCATCTTTACTGATAGCTTCAGATGGAAGTTTCTTAATGCGTCTGAATCCTTCTTCACCTTCTACTCTAATCTTATCATTATTTGAAAGGTATACAAATGGTTGTTTGTATGTCTTGCCAAGAATAGTTCCAGACCATATTCCATTATCATCTTTTAGAAGTTTTCTTCCATACTCATCCTCTTTGAATGACAGTACAGGACTAGAAACTGAAATAGTAATACTTCTAGTATATTTGCCTTTAACAGCAAATGTGAAACCAAGACCAGATTCTATAACAGGGTTTTGACATTTAAGATCAAAAGTTACATTATTAGCACCAGTTCTAAATGGATTACTAATTTCACCAATTATATTGTATGTTCCATCTCCTCTCTCTTGCCAAACATGAATTGCAGTTCCAACTGCATCACCCATCCAGTCATACTTAAGAAGAGTATCTAATGTAGATTCAAGAGCAGAGAATTGTAATAC
>Ga0160423_10000945_pt1 | contig 24191 bp, 24 predicted proteins | sample CRUFie14St8metaG_FD_108191 | JGI IMG/M metagenome (GOLD analysis project Ga0160423, IMG submission 108191) | Marine microbial communities from the Costa Rica Dome - CRUD Field 142mm St8 metaG | ecosystem: Environmental > Aquatic > Marine > Oceanic > Photic zone | place: Costa Rica: the Eastern...
ACGATATAATACAAAGGAATTTCCTTAATTTAGTAACTCATGGCGCGGCAAGATCCAATGATGTTGAAGTATTGAAGATATTGGAATCGCCTGAAGGAATCTCTCAGTTGGCTGACGCATTGGGTAATGTTTATGATCAAATGCAATTTGGTTATCGCCAGTTAGTTCATGGCTCTGAATCAATTAATAATGCGCCAGCAGATCCCAGTACTCCACCTAGTTTTGCCGCTTTTGAAAGCCGCGAGGCTCTTATTGATTTTGTTTTATCTAATCAGGCTGAAGTCGAATCTATCATAAAAAAGATAGGTGCTGCTAGACTTTTGGATGATGGCCCTCCTCAGAATGATTTTTATCACAGTATTGATCCAATTGTAAGGAAAGAGGTCAATGCAGCTAGAAATGCTGATGATGCTAAGAAAAATATCCAACAACAAAAGGATATAGCTACAAAAAATATTTTAGACTTAAGAGAAGAACTTAATGAATTACGGGCTAGAGCTGAAAGGGTTCCCACAAAGGAGGAAACCAATCTAATGGATTCATTAGAAAAGCAAATTGATCTAGCTAGAAATAATGAAAAATTGCTTCAAAAAGCACTAGATGATTTTGATTCAACATTAGATAATGCGCCATTAACTCATTTCCTAGCTAGCTTTATTGTGGCTATGAAAAAGGACTTAGGTCTTGTAGTTAAAGACAGGCAAGGAAAACTAGCAATCTCAGCTCTGGAGTTTGATGCGTTTCATTATGTAAGAAGCGATGCCTTCCTTAAAGCTTTTGGTGATTGGATCTCAAAGAATGAAGGATCTGTAATATTAAAGAACCCTGAAACTGGAGAGCCACAGCATTTTTATGTTGTTCGTACTGAGGAAGGAGTCCTTCTTGTTGATGATCCAGTTGTTGCAATGCGTACAACTCAAGGCGAGGCTGGTGAATTAGCTGTCCCTATTATTGGTGAAGAACAGTTAGCAATTCTCAAGCTGGAAGAATTGCCTGAGGTCAAGCAAGCCGTCAAAGATGGAATTATTCCTCCAGAAGAGTTAATCAATATAATTCAAGACCCAACTCTTTGGCTTAATTTGGATGAGAGTGTTCGCTCCGCCATTATCAAAAGAGGTGTGATGAAGAGCATATTGAAAGGCTCAACGATTAATGATGCTGAAAGTATATTTAACAGGCTTGATCCAAAAGAAAGGGTAAGGATTGAAAAAAGAATAAATCTGCTCAAATCATTTAAAGCCCGATGGGACACTGTAACAGATATTCTAGGAGGTAGCGATGAGGCCTTTAAACTTACTCCTGATCAGGAAAAATCAATCAGAGAGATTTTTGCTGAAATTAAAGATGACGCATTACCAGCTGACAGGGAAATAACAAAAGAGGATTTTGACGAAGCGCGCCAACTGGTAGATAACGCTCTTCTACGCCTTGATGCTTTACTTAGGGATTTACCAAGAACTCAAATTAAACAGTTCTTAGTTACTAGAGTAATAGGCCAAGAAAATACTCCATTTAGGAGGAAGGAAACAATTAGGCGTCCACTTACCGAAGCTGAAGATCAAGTTAGGAGGGAAGCCATAGATAATATGAAGGTTGAGGACTATGATAGCCCCGAAGCCTTCAACGAAGCAGTTGCCGAAGCTCAACAAAAATTACAAGCCCTTCAACGTGACGGCATTGAGGAATCCCAGATGGTGACTGATCCTGTTGGAGCACAACACTTTGATGCTGAGGATATACGTGAGTCAGATATAGCCGAAAGCATAAGGCAGTCAGGTGGAGTACAATTTATTACTCAGACAAAGACAGTAGGGGCTGAGAATGAATCTTTCTCAGATTTAATGCCTTATCGTCATAACCCAGATACGTTACCTGCAAGCCGAACTGATGCTGAAAGAATCAGAGAAGGAAGTAAGACTTCAATCACCAAAGGTGGTTTCAGACAGATAGAAGGTGATAATAATCACCTCAAGAAGCCCATAGGTAGTATGGTGTCTGAGAATGCTATCCTTTCAGACGTATGGGCTATATTTACATCCAAAGATGCACCAAAGACCTTGGCTGAAGCCAGAGCTTCACTAGGTAGAGTTGGTTATGATATCTTTACTGAACTCATTTCAGCTTGGTCTGAGTTAAGACCAATAAGTAAAGAGGTTTACGACTTAATTAATTTAAAGGTAGACAATCAAAAGAAGGAAATCACAAGGCTAGAAGGCTATCGGGATGAATGGAGGTCAATATTAACAAAAGCTAAAGGAGTACAAGAAAAGGCAAGAAATAAAAGTCCTGATCTTTGGGGTGCAGTTCAAGATTACATTTTTGAGCTTCAAGATATTCTTAAAGCTACCAATGAAGAGATAGCAGTCCTTGAGCCTAGAATTAGAGATATATACGAGAAGATAAATCGTCATAACAACCAAAAGTTAGGGACTGATCCGAATCAAGAGGTCCCCCCAACACCAGCCGAAAGGGCAAAACTCCATGGCGAGTTGGTCGAGTCCAATAAGAGGATGAAGTTCTTACAGACTCTAACAAAGACTATGGCCGAGCAGACTAGGCGGTTAGAGGAATCCAAGGATGGCTTTCTCTTTGCTCCATTAAGTCAAACAATAGGCGGACTGCAACATGCAGTTGATACATACAATAATCTAATTAAAGAGCAAGAAGTAGGCTTAGATACTTTTAGTTATCTTGATAGTTCTCGTCTAAGTGAAGAAGGCGATGCTACCGCTTTTTGGAAAGGTTTCCTCAATAGACTTGGTGAATACAATTTCGCAGAAGATCTTACCAGCGATAATTGGAGAGGGCAGTTCTTTTCAGGGCTTGATGAAATCCTTCAGATTCCGACTCAGGAATCAACTATTGGACCTCCTAAAAAAGGTGACGTTTTTGCAATTAAAGATGCAGATGGCACTCCTGTTTTTGTTAAAATCGGTGACGCTAGAAAGCTAGATAGCACTGGTGACTGGACTTCAATCAAGGTTCCCAAAAGTCTTTCTGACTTTTTAAAAAGCCAAGTCTTAAAGAATAATAAAGTAACCATTGATACCTTTGCTGACCTTATCCCTGAAGTCCAAAGCATACTTATTAATGCGATCAAGAAAGAAGAAGGGGCAATAAAGGAAGGTGAAGCCCCTAAGTATCGAATTGAGTTAGAGTATGAAGGTCAAAAGTATGACCCTACTGATATTGATAGTGCGTTTTTGCGAAACGTAATGGATAAGTTTGAAGACGTAGGTAAGGCTTATCAAAGAGTGGAAATTCCATCTAAAGCAGGAGCAACTTTACAGGAAATTCTAGCTAAAAAGCTTAATAGACCTGAAGAGTGGATGGATGTCGTATGGGAAGCAATTAGCTCAGGCAGTAAGGAAGATTTATGGAGAGCAATACTTCAAGATAGACTAAGCTTCATAGCTTTAGGTTTATATTTAGATTCTGCCCAAAGATGGGAAGGACCTACCGCACTTAATGATGATGGTAAAAGAGTTAGCATTGATCCAGATGAGGCTATAGGTACTAGAGCTAATGCTGACGAAGGTTATCAACCCGGGGCGCCAAGAGACACTCCTCTCACTTGGAATGAAGCATTAGTGCAAGCTAAATCAATTCTTAGTGAAGCAAATGTAAAAGATGAAAACCTTAATGATGTCGAGCCTGTTGATCCATACATGGAGCCTAACGTCGATCATTTAATAGATGATCTAGGAAGAACTTCAAGAGAGAGTGATGATTATGATCCGACCGAGCAAGAACTCATGGATGGCTTCCAAATCGAAAGAGGTGGAGAGGAATCCAAAAATGAAACTGCTGGTAAATTTGAAGATGATGGCACTGAAGGTGTTCAACGCGATAGACCTGACGTAGATTATAGGCATAGCGTTGCAAGTGGAAGCGTTAAGCCGCCTTATGCTGACTGGTTGCCTATTGATGAAGGAGGAAGATTAGAAAAGCCTATTGGAGAGGCAATGGATATTGCCCAGTATTTATATAAGAAAGCTAAGGGTGCTAACCTTAATGGTGAACACAATCACTTCAATTATACCCCTAATGATTTTGTTCATGCCTTCCTTGAATTAACAGGATGGACAACCAAAGAACTTGAGTTTGCGCAGGAATCAGTGAAAGTCCCAGTTGGCCCTGAGATGCCTGTTGGTGATTTGGTTCCAGCAACAATAAAAATAATACAAAAGAACCAAAATTTCGTAAGAGAATGGGCTAATAGAAATGGAGTTACAGAAGAGTATGCAAACCAACAACCTATGCGTGGTTGGGAAGTTGATGTAGAACCAGTCGGAGCAAAAATTATAGAAAACCCAAGTGCTAGCAATCTTTCAGAACAAGGAAAAAATGTTGTTTCACAAATCCGACAAGCTCTTGGTAGGGAGTTGCGCCCACAAAAGAAGGGCGCAAAGAAAGGTAAAGGGCTTACTAAAGAGCAAAGGCTTCAACAACAAATAGATAATAGCAAAAACAATGCGGCAATTGATAAGGCCTACAATCAAGCTGACGCGACGATAGTAATGATTAGCCGAAAACAGGCTAAGAATCTTAAACTACCAGATGGCATTTACGCCATGCATGACGGAATAGTTTATCGCGTAAATGAAGAGACTGGGAAAATAGGTCCAGCAAGAGGCCCAAAATCAATATCAACAAGCACCATTAAGCCAGCCCCTGAACTAGAGGATAAAGTACCAACAGGTCAATTAACTGATACATCTCTAAATAAATCATTAGATTATCCAGCTAAACGTGCGCTAAAGAAATCAACTTTCGACAATAAACCTTTTTATGTAATTATCGGTGAATGGAACTATCAATCATCTTACATTGATGGCTTGCTAGCCCGTGCTAGGGTTGAGAACCCAATGCTTTTGGGTGACTTAGATAATTTAAAAGTTCCTTATCATGCCGCACAGTACGAGAGTGATGGCTTAGGTTCATTGATTAGAGAAGGTGGTGCAATTGATCCTGAAGGCACAGGTTCATTTAGGACACCAGTTGCGGCAGAGCCTGTTACTGGTGGCTACCGATGGAGATCAGGAAAGAAAGGCAAGAACCAAGCAGAATATGTTGCTAAAATTATTCAGCATAAAGGAGTTCCCAAGATCGTATTGATGAAGTTCAAGGGAGAGACCTATGAGTTTACTAGGATAATTGATTACGGTGACTATCGAAAAATTAGTAAATCAAAGGAAAAGATTAAAAATTCTGACTTGGAGAAAATGCAGGATGAGGGAAGTAGCAATATGGGTCTACAGCATATCAAGGAAGGGATAGATCGTCAGGCGGCAACTGGAAGAGTAACAAAGGTCAATAAGGACTTAGATGCCCTATTTGATGGTTTCTTTGCTCAAAGCGAAGATACGTCCTACATGGATATAGATGAGGCAAATCAAATGGCTGACCTCAATAATATGAGGAGATACATTAAGGAAGTTGCCGCAAAAAAGAAAGGCCTTGCAATAACTTACGGAGATAAACGTAGCATTCGTTTATTTGATGAGAAAGATGCTTTCTTTCATCAGCACTCAGTTAATCGTCAGCGTGGCATGGAGGAAGAAGGTCTTCGCAAGAGAATAGAAGAAACTGTCAAAGAACAAGTCACTAGAACTCTTGTTGAAACTCAGTCAAAAGTTCGTCAACAGGAGCTGGACGACCACAATAATGATCAACAACATGACGATCCCCTCATTACTAATGTAAGGGGACAGCAAGAAGCATCTGCTCCAAGCACAGCGGAAGCTGAGCCATCACCTAACCCAACAGAGCTGACAGTTGAGCAACTTATAGCAAAGTATGTTATTACAAGTAAGAACCAAGATGGAGTTGGAACTATTACTCAAAAGCAGGGTGACTTAGATACTGATTCATTGAGATGGAGTCAGAGCTATGGATACAAACTGGAGCAGTTCAGATCAGAGAGCGATAAGATCTCATATATCTTAAGGATTAACCCAGATTCATTACTTTCGCCCCAAAATGCTGGTCAAGCAGGAAAGTTAGCTAATTATTATGCTCACTTCATTGAGCTTGTTGAGAAAGATGCTGTTAAGCGCGCTGAGTTTGAAAACATTGAAGGAGGCACAAGAGATGATAACTTAGATAGAGTTAGTATCCTTAGGCAAAGAGCTGAGATAAACTCACAACTTAAGGTTCTTGATCTATTTACTGGTTTCTTTGCTCAGAGATCAGACAATAACTTGCATACTGCAATAATTGAGTATCTGACAGGAGGTGAGCTAAATGAACGATCTTCAGGGTCAAGTGTTCATGCTTATAAGACAGCTATGGGCAGAAAGATGCTTAGCCTTCTTACTGATCCATTAAAGGATCGTGGAGCTTTTGATGACTTCCTATCAGACAAATTAAGACGTGAGATAGCTGAAGCAATTTGGAAGGTGTCTTACAATGAAGACGTTTCTCATTTGCCTCCGCGAGCAGTACAAATTGCTAAGATTAAAATTAGGGCTGACCTTGAGAGCTTAGCTCTTACTACAAGAGAGGGGCTTGAAGTTGTGTATGATAGAGGTAGAGCGCAAGCGACTACACACAGTCCTGAGTTCCTAATGTCTGGTGGCAGAAGAAACTTTGGTTCAGACAGTCAATCTTCAACAGTAAAAAAAGTAGTTGCTGGAGCCAGAGCATTAAAGAACTTTAAGAAGCTTCCATTTGATGAAGCACAAAGACGTTGGTCTGATTTCTTGATTAATGAAACAAAGCTTAATCACAGATCTACATTTGGTGTGCTCACTACTGAGGGTGCAGATTGGATACTTGATCCAGCATCTGCATTTGGGCAGTTCTTTTCTAATAAAATGAGACAGAGCGGCTCTCCGCTTAGAGGTGCCGATACCTTGAGGTATGATCCTAGCCAGATGTGGCACAAGGAGTTCCTGAATGAAATTTTCTCCAATATAATTGAGTCTGAAGGAGGAGAGTCTCCATTTAATGTAGTTGATAGGGAAACTAAAAGAAAGACTATCGTTTTTGCTGACTGGGATTCTGAGCTTAAGTATCAAGAGAAATACGGATCCCGTGGTGGAGCAGAAGGCATGTTGCTAGATATGCAACGCAGAGGTCAAGTTCTGGGGATCGTTGCTCGATTAGGCTCAGATCCAGATGCAAACTTTAAAATGTTAATGGATCTTGGAGGAGAAACCATAGCCAAAGACAAAGTGTTAAGTGGCCCAATTGAAGGTGTTCAAAAGCACGGACTGATATGGATGGAGCCGCAGGCTTATTACGACACTGTAATGGGATACTTGCACACACCTGATGGTAACGCCGCGAAGACTATTTCTGGAATAGGTACAGCTTTAAGACAAGCAGGTATATTGGCCTTCTATGGTTTTGCAACTATCTCATCTACAGCAGATTTAGCAGTAAGAAACTTTATCCTTACTACTCACGGAATCAAAAATGTAAGGAAAATGGTTCGTGACTTAAGGAAGTTAAATTCAACAAAAGAAGGGCGAGAAGTCCTTGCAGGTTTGGCTGTAGGAGCTGAAGCTTGGTTAGGTACTGCCGCAGAGAAGTTTGGTTTTAGCCAGCACCATAAAGGCTTTATGGGCAATATGGTGCGCACGATGTTTAAAATCAACGGAATGAATGCTTGGTTGAGAATGAACCAAAATCGTTCGGTTGCAGTTATGGCTAACAATTTTGGCAATCATGCAGAAAAGAGTTTCGTTGATCTACCTGAAGAAACCAAACAGTTACTGCACAAATACGAAATTGGCGAGTTTGAGTGGGACATATTAAGGCAAGGTGCCTATGAAGTTGAGTCTTCGGCTGTAGGCAAAGTAAAGATGCTTACTGTTGGTTCAGCCAAAAATATACCAGTAGAAAGCATAAGACAATATGCTGTAGAAATGGGTTACGGCAACTCACTTGAAGCTGTATCTAAAGCCAGAAAAGAACTAGATTGGACTCTAAACGTACTGTTTAGTTCTGAGATGGATGCAGCCTCTGCTCTTCCCGGCCCATGGGAAATGGCTAATTTATATTGGGGGCAACCAGCAGGAACTTTACTAGGTGAGGCCGCAAGGTTTAGCAGTATGGCTAAAGGTCACGGTGCATTCATGCATAGAAAAGTTTATAATAGAGCTTTCCAGCACACACAGACAACTGGTTCCTTTATTCCAGTTGCTCAATTTATATCACTTGCCATAGCTTATGGCGTTATTGCTGGAGCGGCTACTCAAATATTAAAAGGCAATGTTCCTCTCGATGAAGATCAAGATGACTTAACCTTTTTCTTGAAAGCATTTCAGCTATCTGGAGTCGGCGGAATGTTTACGGATATGCTAACTCACCAGCAAATAGGAGATTCTGAAAGTTCATTCATAAATTCAGCTGGAGGCACACTGCTTGGTCCTTTATGGGATACTACTAGAAAGCTTCATGATTCATTTGGCGCACAAACTAATAGGAGCCAGAAATTGACTGAAAATATATTCAGCCTGCTACCTTATAGTAATCTTCCCGGGGTTGAAATGGCCTCTGAAGCATTAATATGGGACAACTTCAATGACATGCTAGAGCAAAGAGATTAAATAAGATCTCTAAATGATTCCACGCTAGATAGCACTTGATCTGCCAAGTCACTTTTGTCCTTAAGAGCTTTAAGTATTTTTTCGTCTACTGTATTTTTGATACATAGATCAATGTAAGTGACGTTCTTGTTCTGCCCGATGCGATGGCATCTATCTTCTGATTGAAGACGATCCTCCAGTTTAAAGGAATTAGAGTAATAAATCACATACCCTGCATTATTGAGCGTAAGGCCTTTGCCGCCACATTGTGGAGTACCTATCAAGTAGAGGCAATCAGGGTCGTTCTTGAAGCGTTCTAGAGCTTCCTGACGCTCTACTAGATCATTGGGGCCGTAATAAGTAACAGACTTTTTGCCCAAGGCCGCATGGAGCAGTTCCACATCACGTTGGAAACTGCACCACACGATCACCTTGGAACTGGTCGTGTCGATCTCATTAGTGATCTCCATGACCGCATCGAGTCTGTTGTTTGGGATGTCTTTCGTGTTGCCAAAGTCATCTTTGACGTGACCACACGCTATCTGATGTAGCTTAAGTAAGGTGGTGAGAGCATTTGTCGAAGTCAATAGCCCATCCTCCAACATGACTAAGCTTTCATGCTTTAACGTCATGTACATGAGTTTTTGCTCTTGAGTCAGCTCTACGTTCCTAACCATGTAGTTCTTATCAGGTAGATCTAGACAATCTTCATTCAGTACTCGGTAATTAAAGGGCTTAATTCGTTCAGTAAGCTGGTCTAGGTTTTTGTAACCAGTAACCTTATCGAACGTCCTATTCCCCATAGTCATTTTCATTTGGTTAGCATAGGTATGTTTGAACAGAAAGAATGATGGACAGCCTGAAAGTCCTTTATCTAAGAACTCAACTTGTGAGTATAGATCCAATGGGGAGTGAGTAATTGGAGTACCAGTAAGTATTCGTCGATACTTGCAAACCATACCTATCTTGATCGCGGCTTTACTGCGCTTACCCTTCGGATTCTTGATAGCTGTCGACTCATCAATTACCATCATGGTGTCGTGATCCTTGATGAATCTAAAACATAAATCATTACCCTTCTTGGTAGATAATGACTCTATGTTAATTAAAAGGATTTGGAGGCCCTCAGGTGCATCAATCAAATGCCTGAGAGCCTCCGCCTCCTTCTTCTTCATGGATGAACTGTAACTTGCTAACTCATAACCTCCCCAAGCATGAGTTTGCAATTCAGACTTCCAATTAAGATAGACCCCTTTTGGGGCGGATATGACTACACGGGAGATTTGTTTAGATTCGTGTAATGCGAATATATTATCTATGGTAACTTTGGACTTCCCAGTTCCCATTTCCATAAATAAAGCATAGTATTCCTTGTCCCAGCTTTGATTTAGAGCTTGTAGCTGGTGGTCGTAAGGTTGAGTTTTAAAATTAAAGGTCATAGATGTACTGTGTAGATGGCTCACATATGTAGAGTTTCTTTTTAGCTCTGGTGACTCCCACATACCAAACACGATGCTCGGCATCTTCGTTGTCGATCATAGCGTTGTAGGCGTTGAGTCCCATATCTGATAGTAAAACAACATTATCAGCTTCTCCCCCCTTAGCTCCGTGTATGGTTGATATAGTTATTCTTGGTTCCGATATGTCATCAACCTCTAAAGCTCTTTCCATATAGTCTCTGTCTGAGTCTGTTATTCGATCTAAAGCGTCAGCCCAATCCAGATCGGAACACAAAAGCCCATAATCATCTTTTAGCTGTTTAATTGTAAATACACCATTATCTTCCATTGCGTTAACCTTGGACTTGATTCCATGCTTAACCCTTTCAACGGACGACATGAGGCTATACAACAGCTTGACTCTCCTACCTACTGCTAGTCCACCAGATCTTAGAGTCTGCCAAGTCCTGACAGCTAGAACCAGCTCTTTAAAGTCTTTGGCTTTATGTGCATACCTGTAGAAGACTCCAGCTTCTATGCACATTTCCTCATAGTCTCTCAGAAGCCCATTGGTTCTCGCCATTAGCAACCATTGACCTTCTCGTATCTCATCAATCAATTCTAAGGGTGATCTGATGTATTCGACTTCTCCTTGTTCTTCTCCAACAGACTCCCAAGATTTTTCTCGTCTTTCAGAAATTCGCTCAATGATTCGATTAGAGACTTCCTTGATTCTTGGTGGTACTCTCCAAGATCGTCCAAGTGTTTCGACTCTTCCTTGAAGTTTGATGAAGTGTTGGACATCGGCTCCTGCCCATTCGTAAATGCTTTGGTCATCGTCTCCCGCTAAAAATACTTCGTTGGCTTTAAGTGCTAGTTTCTCTGCCATCCTCCATTGTATCGAGGATAAATCTTGTGCTTCATCAATAAATAGTACATGAAGAGATGGTACGGTTCCTGAGTTAGCGTACTCCTGAATGACATCATCAAAGTCCATCTTGTTATTGAGAAGCTTGTAATATGATAGCTTTTCATCGAACTCGACTAGCTCATCATAATCTACTTGGTCGCCGTACTTGGTCCAAGCGTCCTTCAAAGACATTTCACGTATCTTAGATTGACTGATTACAGACAGCAACAGGTTCCCCATGTGCCTACCTTCGGGCATGCCATAGGCATCAAAGGAATCAAAGCTGATACTGGTTCCAGTTTCTTTAGCCAGAGCATAGTAATCACTTGGATTCATAATGTTATTCCTCCTTAGGTGAAGGAATTCGAATGCAAGTGAGTGAAGTGTGCGGAATAGAGGAAGGTCGTCTTCGTATAAATCGAAACGCTGGCATGCTCTTTCCAATGCTTCATTAGCCGCTTTTTTAGTGAAGCTAATGAAGCACACACTTCTTGGACTATAGCTACGAAACACCTTATCCAACTGAGACATAAGTCTAGTTGTTTTACCAGTGCCCGGAGGGCCTAGTATTAGTGTTGTGCAGTCTGGGTTCAAGAACGCTTCCTAGTCCTATATAGCTTTGAGTTGATCAAGTACTGATATACAGTTCCTTTACTCACTGATATATCTGTGTGCTTAACAAGCCACTCAGCTATAGCTTTTAAGGTAAATCCTTTTTCTCTATGTAGGATTTTAATTGCCTGCTTATATGGCTCTAATCGGCTTACGTTTCTTGGTGATTGGCTAGGCTCAGCCTTAGCCATTTCTATTAGTTCTTCTATACTCATTATTCTTTAGGTTGTTGTCTTTGAGGGACTGACCATACGTTAGTGCCTGTTCCCTTTATGTTGAAGAAAGTGTGATCAACTGCTTCGATCTCTTTGATGTAAGCCAAAACCTTGTTCTGCTTGACTTCAGTGAATTTGACTCTATCAAGGTATAAGAGGAAATCTTTCATCCTGAAGTAGTGGCGAGAGTCATTAAGCCATGGTTTGCCTGATAATATCTCTTCTCGCTTTTTTGCTTGTACTCTACCTGTTAGAAAATCACTCAAATGATCGAGCATTCGCCCCTTTGGAGACGCTTCTTTTGGGACTTCTATTATTTCTAGGTTCTCTAATAATCCTGATATTATTTCTCGCCATTGGTCGCCTTTCACCACTGGAGGCATCACGCTCAGCTCCTCCATACAGCGTTTTTGAAACTGTCTTGGAGTTTGTAACTCCTCAGTAGATAACTCTATTATTCCTCCATCTATGACATCTATTCTCCATACTGGAGGATCAGTCATCACTTTAGTAAGCCTACCAAGCTTAGGGATCTCTTCATCGGGTCGAACACCATATTTGCAGACTAAGCACTTAGACTTATTACATACAGATACAATAGGGTTATCCTTGCATTTGTAGTTGTAGTCCTTGACAGATAGTGACTTAACTACCGCACCTACTTCTCTGTGGTCTAGCGGAGGATCTATTAAGTCTCTATTGTAGTTCTCTATCGTCTCTTCCCAATCATCAGGGAAGGCCTTCTTAGCGTATACACCTAAATTAAAAAGTGTATTATTGCGGGTATTAGGAGGGAACCCCCTAATAAGCAGAGTATTAAGACAAGGAGGGCCTCCAGCAAGTGGCTCTTTCTTCTCAGTTCTAGTCTTTTCTTCTGTTGTATAATGTTGTAACGCCTTTGCGCTCGTTCTGCGGGACTTAACGTATCCCACGATCTCTTGAAAGGGTATCGCATTGCCATCTTCATCAATTCCATATCTATCTGTAGATTCTGCAAAGAAATAGGGCATATTCAGCCAATTGCCCACACTGTTTGGGTCAGGTCGCTTATCTTGCTTTGGAAATATCTCCACACCATGAAAGCCTAGTAGGTTGGCCATAGTCTCCATGGCTTCTCTAGCCAGCTTAGCAGGGACAGGTTCTTCCAAGAACATGAACAAGTGTGCTCCACCTGACTTACTGCGAAATGGTATTAGCGGTAGATTCTGACTATGTATCTTATCGTTAAGATCACTCAACGATAATGTATAGTCATCTATGTCTATCGCGCCAAAACATAAATGATCATTAGAAAGGAGAGGAACAATACCGAGGCCAGTCCTGCCATGAAAGTGAGCATCCCAATGCGGCTCACCAACTTGGCCTCTGACGGTAATAGCTTTGCCCTTTTGCTTACCTTCGGTTTGTCCGTCCTCAATTTGGAATACCCCATACGCTTCAGTATATCCCCTGAACAGCTCTGCAAATTCTTTTTTGTACTCATCCATTTAAAAAATGGGAGCAGGAGGCGCCATGTCAGAAGCACCTCCTGCTCCCTCACAATCACGGAATCCTAAGAGAACACATAACTCTTAGAAAGGGTTTGATTCTAACTCCTTAGCAGTTGATTGCTCAATAGCCGCTGTTGTTTGCTTGTTGGCGGCAACTGCCTGACCAAAAGCTACACCATCGTCTACTGGTCCGTCTGTCTCAACCTTCCAGCCAAACCAACTACCATACTGATTAGACTCAGTAACGCTAGTTAGGTTGTAGTAATGACTGAAGATAGGAGGCGTAAACGGCTGTCCGTCTTCACCTTGCATTGTGATGCTGGTGATTTTAGATAGCCATTGACGAGACTTCTTCAACTGAGTGGATTGCATACTGATTATCGCACGCTCCCAACTTCCACTTGGAGTCTGATACATAACGAAATGATAAGCAGTCGTTTCCACATTGTTTCCGTTTGGAAGGACATACTTATTTTTCTCATTCCGTTCACACTCATTCAGGATGCTACCGTCTGTATGAACTTGCACCATGCCGCCACCGTCTTCTCGTGGACGCCACTCTACATAGCTCTTTTGATACCCAACAGGGATAACTTTCGCAAGATCGCCATACTTGGCTATGATCTCGCGGGTCACGCTATTGAAGATATCACCAGCACTAGCACCTTCAATCCCCTTGGTAGCGTAGTCTTGATTAGACTTATCCACCTCAGGAGAATTGTTTTGGATAATTTGCAAGAATGGTACCTGCAAATCTTCGTTGCTTATATTCTCTGTGCCCACGCCAGCGTGAGAAGAGAAGTCGATTATGTTAGTGTCTTCTGACATTTGATTATTTGATTTTAGTTACGTTTTTGACAAAGATACCAAATACTTCTTCAGGCATATCCTTCCCCTCCTGATAGCGCTCTTTAACTAGAGCTTTTAGAGTTTGAGGGTGAACATTATGTTTGTTCCTGAATGATGCATCAGTATCTTCCAAATGCTTTACAAGCTCATCAGCTTTATCACTTTCTCCCTTACTAAATAAGGTTGTGATTTCTCTTTTGATTAACGCTCCGTATCCATTACTAGCAAGCCACTCAAAAGCTTCAGAACGCTTATCTTCTGGAATTTTAGCAAAGTATGCTTTTTCACACGTAAGCTTCTTTCCATCATTTAATTCTAAAGATTGAATACCTAGATCAAACATAAGGTCTGGTATGACCTCTTCGCTGATGCGGTCTCTTTCTTTTTGGAAACAGGTTAGGACTTCCTTTGCGGCTTCAATTTCGGAATCTAATTCTCGAATTTTAAGAACCCATTCGGACAGTTTACCTAACCCTTCAGGTAGGTTTTCTTCACTCATCGTTTAGTATGTTTTGGTTTGCGGTTTTTTTTGTCAAAGATAAAATCAAAGTTTCTGCAAAATTAGAAAACTCACATTCATAATTGGGATCAGTATTGACCTTGAGCCTTCCGTGAGTGCTTGTTGCTTCTACTCCAAAGTCAGGCGTATCCCAGATTTTGATCTTTTTTCCGAACTGAAATACAATAGCTACATTAGATCCAAGAATCATCCGTTTCTTTATCCATGCGTGCTGAGCACTCCGTATTATCGGTTTGGTTGCTGATTTGAGTTCTAGCCAAATTTCCCCCACTTTCGGGATGAATAGGTTCACGTCTGGTATCCCCAGACCTGTCGTGCTCTCTATCCTCTGCCAATGCCATAGAGGGGGGCAGTTGTTGCGAAGCGACTGATAGAATCTTGTCTCTGGTGCCATCTTTTTCTAGTTCCTTCATTGCTTGCCAGTATACCTTTGGGTGATTGTGGTATACATGATTAAGTAACAGTTCCATTTCTTGATTTATTTCCCGCATAATTTTTTCATTAATAAAAGCATGACTGAAAATATTACTCCAGCCATTACTGCCGATGTTATGCCGCCTAGTGTTCCACCACATAGAATAAATAAGCCTACTGTAAAGCTTATGTCTAGTGGTATCTCGTACTCAATAGTTTTGCGTAAACCGAAAGCTTTGAGTACAATTATTAGAAAACCGACAGCGGAAAGTACCGCTAATATCATTACGGCTTCTCCTGAACATAAAAGATGTCTTGGAACTTCTGGTTGAACTCAGTGAAACTCATGTTGCGCTCTACACAAGCTTGAGTTACGTCTGACCTCCAAACCCCATGAAGACCTAGCTCGTCTTCTATGTCCTCTAATACATCGCACCATTCTTGTGCTGTAATGCCAGCTTGCCATAGAATTTCTTCTATCTCCGCTTCGTCTTTAGCTTCTTGTTTATCCTGCTTCGTCGGAAACATTGACGGGGAAGCTTGGTAAGCACCGTATCCTCCGTAATAACCTGCTCCAAGATGGGTGTTATAGGTCTTTGGCTTTTCTTTGACGACATCTTTCCATTCCTCAGGAAATTTATGTTCCTTCTGCTTCGCCACATTTGTACAAAGTAGATAGTCGTGTACTGCACGATACCTAACCTGCGTAGGTATTTTATCGAACCAATCAGGCATCTCAACCCAACTAAGCATATCTGCTGGGAATAACTCACCAGCCCACGAAAACCTACCATGGTAATCGAGGATAGCTTTATCCAGATGGCCAATAGTATAGTGAAAACCATCCTGCTCCTTTTCGTTAGCTTCGTCAGTCCCTGACTGAAACGCGTTGGTTGTGCAGTGGTGGTGCGCCGTGCCGAAGTAGACCCACGGGTCTTTGAACTTCGCCCTGATTTCTTCGTCTTGCTTGTCATTGGTGGTCATGCCAGAAGGCGACTGAGGATATGGTTGAGCCGCCCAACTGCGTGTTTGTGTATTATAATATAACCTGACTTGAGATTCCGACTTGTATTTCTCTTGTGTCCAGAGAAAGAAAGAAAGAACTTGAAACCAAGTCTTGTGGTCGATCTTACCGCCCTTGAACTTACACAGTGGCTTGGAGTCCTGCAACTCGATTCGGTTCCAGCCAGAGATAAACTCGTTATCTGATTTGATGTACAGCTTGTTGTCATGTACTGCGAGGTTGTTAATGTCTAGCATCATTCTATGATTCTGTTTAATATGTCTCTGTATTCGGTGTAGTCACCATCTAAACTGGTGTCGCTTGCATCGTGATCATCGTAATTGTAATTTTGATAATCACCATCGCTATCGTAGATCCTCTCCCTGATTGTTTCCTCAAGGAGTTCAAGAGCTTCCTCTTCGCCGTCCTCTTCGTATTTGGTGCGAATGTCATCCAATTCAGCCCCTGAAAGAGATACCATATTGTAATGAACATCACACCAATACGTGGAGTTACCTGACTCGCTCATGGTAATATCTACGTCGAAATCAGTCCAGTCGGTGTTCCTGCGCATAGGTGGAGGAGCGTTCCTTCTACTGTACGAAGACTTTTGATAAGCCATTTGAAAGAACTTATCAGGATCCTCGATGATCTGTTTGTATAGATCACCAATGTCTTCGAACTCTATGTTGCGCCAGTTGTACTGGCTATACAACAGCTGTTTGGTGATCTCATTCTTTGGCTCCATAGTCAACCAGCGCATGATACCCATGGTAAGAGCAAAGGGATTGAAGAATATCTTCATCTCCTGAATGCCTTCGGATTCCCATGTGTCTTTGTGACAGTATTGAAATTCCGTGCTTAAACTCCATTTGTCTTCAATCTTGCGAAAGAAGTACCACATGGGATTGTTAAAGTTAACTGTCTCTTTGCCGTAGTTATCTACGGCTAGCTCTATTTTGCCTACCCAAACGTATTCTTTATTAGATAGTCCAGTTTTCGACTCGATAGTCTGTAAAACTTCTTCTGATGTCATAAGGTAACTCCTCTCTAGCTTGTGGATGTGTGATTTCTGAATATTTAATTACGTGAACCCAGAACAAATGCATCATCATGCAACCAGACATAGCATTAGCTATGGCCAATTGTGGTGTAGATTCAGCACTTTCTCCCTGACAGGACTGTGGGGAGCGTTCTGATTTCACAAGTATTTCTGGATATCTGATGCGTGGATCTGCACGTGTGTTCATCCACTCAGCCCTGTAGCAGTACGATTGGCTATCGAAGTACTCATTGACACCAAAGATGCCAACGGTGCCTTCTAGCTCGTCTAGATAATCCAAGACAAGCTTGCGGCTATCATGATTATCAACTGCCACAAAGACTACATCTGGGCTGTATTTATTAAACAGTTGCTTAGCATTGCGCTCCGTTAGGTACTCAGGCTCCACATTGATCTGGGGATAAAGCTGGCGTAATGCCATTGCCTTATTCTTCCCAATGTCTTGAGGCCTGAACAACTGCCTATCCAGATTCTTTTCCTCTAGCTCATCACCGTCTACAACAGTGATCTTGCCAGATGAATCGCACATCTTGAGCAGTTGTGGAAGCATATGACTGGTGACACCACCAGCCCCGATAATCATTATCATCATATTCCCCTCGCTGTTCCTATTAATTGATTAATAAACTCTTCGGGATCCTTAGCCTCCCTCATGATCTTGTAAGAGTCGTCAGATAGTTTCTCACATTGATCAATAAACTTTAAGAGGTCTTCACCTCCGTTAAGTTTGGCGTAGATATATGCTTCCTTAACTCTTTCAGAGTTAAAGTAATCGGTGCTAAGATTACACTCAGCTGTGCCGTATGTCTGTATGCTTTCTTCAATGCTCATACAACCTCCTTCATGAATGCTAGTTTAGATTGGGAAATCATTTCTAGATGACGCTGATAGTCCTCCATAGGAGGATGGATGAGCTTATCATCATTAATGAGGATATACCTGCATTGGCCGTCATCTAGATCTGAGTTAAACTCACTATTCTTGAAGTCAGTCAATGCGTTGGAATGCTTTTCCGCCATGGTATCACCTGTGACAATGAAATGACTACCCATGCATATTTGACCATTTGAATATACATTTGGCAGGGGTGGACGATATATGTCCCCGTCCATACTTGCTATCAAGTAGCAACAAGACAACTCGTTGTGTCTGTTGTAATTAGTACCGAACCACATCTTCATGTACTCGGGTGGAGTCCATGTGATGTCTTTTTTGATGGCACCATCTTCTTGTCTGAAGACTGCTTTGAGTGCTGGCCATTGGTCGGCTTCCCCGAATACTGGGCCTTCGTAGCCAGCCCAGAATGTATTTAAACTAAACTTATCAACTTCTGTCACAAGCCAAGACCCATGGTCATTGGTTGCGAAAGTTGTATCCGCAAATAAGTCTTTGGTGACCATGGTTGCAGAGTTCCTCATTGACGCTATAGCCTGATTGGACAAGCAGACTCTATTGCGTGTTGTGCGCTCCTCATAGATCGCACCATTCTCAAATATGTAGCGTTGTGATGTAGACATTATACCTATGCTAAAGTTAAAAAAAAAAGGGGAGCCACGAATGAACGTGACCCCCCTGAAAGAGAAATAGAAGGATACCTATGCCTTCGAATTTGAGCGAGTCTCTAACGAAATAACTACGTTGGGTCCGAGATCTGCAAGCGTGGTGCTTGGAGATTGAACAACACCATCGACGATGGCGTCAACGCTCTCACCATGTTTTAAGATGGCTTTGTAGTTAGTATTGCTGACGAGATCACCAATAGTGGTGGTCTCATCAGCTTCGTCTGAAACTTGCCTAGACAAGCCATGTTTAAGAACAAAACTGATCATACCTAATTTTTTACCTTTCTACCTTTGAATGTTATCACTTTCTTCCCGATCAACTCGATTGAGAAAGAAATGACTTGCAACCAATGCTAGTCCAGCTGGCACTACTCCGCATACAATGCAAGCAACGCCAATTCCTAGCAATGGGAACTGAATGGCTAAATCAACTAACTTGTCGACTTGCTTCATCTAGTCTTTCTCCTCTCATAATTAGGTATTGAACCATGTTGCTAAGAGTTCTGCATTCCTCTTTAGCACGTGCTTCCAATACTTCAGCTTGTTCGGGTGTCAAGGTGACGAGCACCTTCCGTGGTTTATCTTCTGTATTTATCATAATAAGATCACTTTCTCCCACGCTTTCGTTTGGCTGGTTGGTTGGATATACTCCATTGGTTCCATTGTTTGACAAGTTCATTTGCCCCCTCCTCGTCCGCCGCATATCTTGGGTAGTCGGGTAGAGGTAGCCTCTTTGAGAGTCTGGAACCTATCGGTGCTGGTTTGCCAAAACTGTTCACACACACCTCCCACATATCATGCGTCTTAACGCACATGAATGTTGTTGTCCAATTACCGCCAAGTTTACTCATTGGTATATCCTTGAATAGACGTATCAAAAGCGAGCAAATAAAAAAAAAGGGAGCCGACCCTTGCGAGCCGACTCCCTCTTATCCTTCTGCTTATGATAGACCTGCCTTGGCCAGTAGCTTCTGACGGCGCCTTATTGCCGCCGCTTGCTCAACCAACTCATCCTTCTTGAGATACCAACTCTCTTGGTTATCTCGTTCCCATACGACACGCCACCCATTAGACCGACCTCTGGCGTTTTTGCCATAGCCATGTATCTGATCGTCCCTCGTCTTGAGGGTTACTGAACGACCATTGACCTCGATACATTTGGAATAAAGTGGATCCTGATCACTCAAGGCATGGGCACGTTCTCGATCTTCCAGCTGAGCTTCCCCAGTTCGGTCGAAGTCCTCTCGGTAATCCAGCCAAACTCCATCCACGCAGAATAACTTCTTGTTCTGCTGTAGAGGTTGAATAAGGTCGTCAGAGCCTATCGTGATGCTCGTTCTTATGCACTCGTCCCAGTTGTAGGACTTCTGTGCAACCACATAACCTGTATCTTTTACCTCGTAGATGCGATCGTGGCATTCTTCAAGCCACACCAGCTTCTTGTCATCATGGCAAGGCATGTGACGACCTGAGACCGTTCCTATCGGAAGGTCTAATTCCGTATCTGAGTAATACGGAATGAAATCTCCAAGCAAGCTGGAGCGTTGGTTGTGTTCTGGCGCAGTCCAACTCATGATGCTTTAGCCTCCGCCAACAAGTGGGTTGCTTTAACGCCGAAGCACTCTTCTGCCTGTTGCAGAACACGGAGTGGCTTACGCCAAGTGTCGAGTCTAGCTAGAGTAGACTCAAAGGCATCCGCTTCTGGAATAAATTTCATATCGCAACTGTCAGCATAGACAAGTACACGATAACAAACTCCGAAGTTGATGAAGCCCTCGGCAAGGAAGATGGACTTATTGTCCTCCTCGACGTTGTTAAGCTTGAGATAGCCGCTAAACACGGAAGGTCTGTTACCATAATAAAACGGAAACGACCAGTCAGGGAAGTCCCTGCCTATCTTTTGTTCTAGTTGAAGGTCGTCGTCGGTGAGGACTTTGACCAGTTCTGAAGAACCCATCTTGATGAAGATATTATCTCCCTGTTGCGTATAGTCCAGTGAGACTGGAACACCACGAAATACTGCTGATTTCGTAGTAAACGAACCTATTGGCGCGCTTTGCGTTGCTTGATTTTGGGCTAGTTGTGCCCAAGCGTTAGTGTTGTGTTGGTCTTCCATGATGTTTATTGGAGTAAAAATTGCATTTCCTCCATAGCATTTAGTTTGGTCGGTTGATTGGTTGGTTGGTTGGTTGGTTTGGTAGATACGCCCGTATCATTCACGGACGTATCCACGTTTTCTGGTCTGTGTGCCATCATTAGAGGTGGCACAACAGACCGATCAGGAATAGGCAGGGTGCAGATAGTATCATCACCCACGCCAGTATCATAAAGGCCGTATCCATATCATTTACTTTCTATCCATAGCCACTCCCATATCATGTCGAGCTGGCGGTTGCTTAATTTGTAAAAGAGAGAGGGGAAACGTGCTCGCACCCTATCATGTATCGATACATAGGCCGTATCAATTAACACAGTCTCTAGGTACGGAGCTTTGGCGTCTGGCCAATCGTAGTCCGCCTCCATCTTATACAATACACTATCAGGTATAACTATCTCGTCATACTCGTAACCGTATTCGTCGTATTGACTATCAAGTCTATCGAAATAGTCCTGATGTATCATCCTCCCGTTCTCATAGAAACGGAAGGCCGTATTATTATTATTATTATTATGCATGGTCGATAAAGGTTTGTAAGTCACGCTCGTTATACACACACAACTCCCGAATTTCTTCGTTCCCACGTCTGTACGTGATGCATACTAGGTCACCTGTGAACTTGTGACGCCATATCTTGTTGTCGTGCTCGTCTATTTCCATTTCGCGGTAGTCTTTCCACTCGCTCATGGCTTGAACGATGATGTGCTCATCTATCCAGTCTATCTTTCTCCTCGGTGTTAGGAGTTCGAATTGCCTGCGATAAGGCATAGGAGTGTACGGCTTATCATCGCGGCGCTCCCAGCGTTTGTGCATGCGCTTTGCATGTGATTGCCACAAGTTGATCCAAGTGACGAAGTTACCGATTTCGGTGTTTAGTATGTCGTGGTTTATATCCATGATTAGTTAACTTTTTTAGGTTGTTGTCCCCCAATTCCATTGGGACAACTGCCTTGTATTGAGTTATTGAGGTTGGTTTTGCATGTAATAGGGTTTATCCTAGTAACAGTGCGGTATCTATTGGAATATTGGGTTATTGCCTCCAAAACCTGAAACTGACTACTCTCTATCATTTCCAAATCTTCCAATATATCCAATAACCTCAATAGATACCGCATTATCACTTATAAGATGAACCCTATCAGGGGCTATTGACCACATGACTGGCCAATAACCCCCAAAGGGTACGTTCTATATCAGCTCGTATGACAGGCGGCTGTCCTTGTGTGGTCCAGTAAAGAAGCGACGATGACCGTGACGGTCTATCATCATTTCTCCTGCGTAACAGTTAAGGTAGACTCTGCGTCTTGCTTTGACGACAGTGCCATCCTTCTTAGTGAAGCTCACCCACGCCCAAGGCGCCGTTGATTTAATGGACGACCTATCACGGCCGTGACCCGATTGTTTGATGTGTTTATTATTCATGATGTGATTCATTCATTAGGCTTGCCTATCTTCTTGATGGGCAAGCAGTAAAAAAAACCCTTGAGGCACGAATGCCCCAAGGGTTTAAGTATAGATTAGTCGCTAGACTCATCCTCCCAGTGGTTGAAGAGGTAATGGCCTAGAAGACATACGATGCCAGGAATCACCTGACCCAGACTAAACGACACCAAGGCTCCGAAGAACCAAGGCCGTGCTTCAACTATTGATACTATTTTATCGATCTTTTTCATAAGCGTCAGACTTTATGAATAAGATCCAAAGGGGGTACCCCCCCTCTCGAAAAACTTGGTTCTAGTACTCCCATTCCGTTCTATGTGAAAAACGATTTTGAAAGTTGACAGGACGTGTGATATATATTTTCAGATAGAAATGGAGGACTTGATCAAAAACTACGGCCTACCCACAGCATTGCTAGTGGGCATATCTGTATGGGCGGGACTCCTAGTTAACTTTCTAAAGAGTTTAATCACTAAGGAACTAGGGGAACTGAAGAACAACCAAGCCAAATTGGCACAGGAGCTAAGAAATGTGCAGGACGACACTTGCAGAATAGAATTAATGCTTAGACTACAGCATGACTATGCATCTCATGGAGGGCCAACGCCAGAGATGAGTAGAATAGGAAAGGCTGGCACAGACGCAGACTTAACGTAATGCCAGAGCTAAACGAAAACACGCAGGTCAAGGCGAATATGGCATTTGCCATAAAAGTAATTGTAGCAGTAGCCACAGCAGTATGGGGCTACAGTGTGATAGAGCATCGCATAAGTGATGTAGAAAATGAGATAGTTAGGATGCAATCCGACTTAAGTCAGAACAGTGAGTTCAGAGTTAAGTGGCCGCGAGGAGAATTAGGCGCACTACCCGATGACGCAGAGCAGAATCTGCGTTTAAGTTATATAGAGGAACAGATTAAGATACTATCTGCTCACGTAGATCAGTTGCGCCATGCCAGCAAAGAGTCGAACTAAAGCGCAGAAGGGTCTTCGTACCGCCCTATCAAAAAGCGTGTCCACGGCAAAGGAGACGATGCTAGGGAATAAGAAGGTTAAGCCGACCGAGATGCGGGAGGCCTTAGCTATATATTTTGAAAAGGCAGAGTACGACCCAATAAAAGAATTGATCGACACGGCTAAAGATTCTGAAGTTCCAGTAAAGGAGAGGATAGGAATCCACAAAGAATTCTTAAAGTATATGGCACCAAGCCTAAAGAGTATAGATATACAACAGCACGTAGACGCTAATATCCAAGTAGTTGTGCGTAAATTCGGAGATGACATAATAGAGATAGATGAAGAATCAGATTGAGTTGCCATATGATTTTATACCCAGAGACTACCAAATGCCATTATGGAAATATTTGGAGGGCGGAGGGAGAAAGGCGTGTGTAGTATGGCACCGCCGTGCAGGAAAGGATTTGTTTGCTATTAACCGCATAGCTTGTGCGAGCCAAGAGCGTATAGGTACTTACTGGCATGTACTACCTACATACAATCAAGGCCGCAAAATTGTGTGGGACGGCTCAACAAAAGACGGTCGGAAGTTTCTTGATCACTTCCCCCGAGACTTAATCGCTAGCAAAAACAACACAGATATGCGCATTACGTTTAAGAACGGAAGTGTATATCAAGTTGTAGGAGCGGACGACCCCGACCGATTGGTTGGGGCTAATCCAATAGGGGTCGTCTTCTCCGAATACAGTTTGATGGATCCCAAAGTGTACACATTAATCCAACCGATCTTGAGTGAGAACGAAGGATGGTGTTTATTTATATTCACCCCACGTGGAAAAAATCATGGATGGAAACTCATGGAAGTGGCAAAGGAAAGCCCTAATTGGTATGGTGAAGTGTTGGGTGTTGATACTACTGGCGCTGTACCACTTGCAAGAATTGACGAAGACAGGGAGGCAGGCATGCCCGAAGAGATGGTCAAGCAGGAGTATTACTGTAGTTTCGAAGCTCCGATCGTTGGAG
>Ga0160423_10000946_pt1 | contig 24181 bp, 21 predicted proteins | sample CRUFie14St8metaG_FD_108191 | JGI IMG/M metagenome (GOLD analysis project Ga0160423, IMG submission 108191) | Marine microbial communities from the Costa Rica Dome - CRUD Field 142mm St8 metaG | ecosystem: Environmental > Aquatic > Marine > Oceanic > Photic zone | place: Costa Rica: the Eastern...
GCCTTTTACGATAATGGAAATGGCGCCGTTGCTCTTGCTCTGGGCGCTGAAATTAGCGCAGGGTCGCTCGTCACGACTAGTCCAGACTCTGAGGCTGTCTTGCGGCTTGGCACCAGTATTTTGCGTATCTTTGGTAACACCACTGTCTCCTTGGATCGTCTGAATCAGGAAGCCACATCTGCTGGACTTGTTATCGATACTCAAATTGATCTCAAAGACGGCACCATTGCTGGAGCGGTTGCCAAGTTCGTTTCTGCATTGTCTAAATTCGAGATTAAAGTTCCTAAAGGGGTTGTGTCCGTTGATGCTTCTTCGAGTGCAACCTCTTTTTACATGAGTGCGCCAGATGATATTCGTATCATCGAAGGGTCAGGGATTTTCGTTTACAACCGCGATGGCGTTGTCTCTAGTGCTCGCATCGATGGAGGTAGTCGATTTGCTTCAAGTACTACCGCTCAGACAGTGCAAACAATGACAGAGGCTGAAGTGAGCCAAACTTCAGTAGTCACTCCCGAAACTTCAGCAGTCTCAGCGGTCACTCAGACGACTGCTATCACCGCTGTTCAGACAACTGTCAACCCTGCAAATTTCTTTATTTCTCCAACCAAAGGAGCCAACTGAGAATCACTCTAATCGTAATTTAACTTTTAAGCTTCCCGCTTCCGCGGGAAGCTTTTTTATTTCAATACTACTTTTATTGATGAGGCCATGATCATTGATTTTACCCAACTTCCCTCAGCCTCCATATACCGCACGATGACTCAGACCGTTGTGCCGCGTCCTATTGCCTGGGTTCTAACGAGTCATGACAACGGTCAGTGGAATGTGGCACCGTTTTCCTACTTCAATGCTGTTAGTAGCCATCCGCCATTGGTTTCCTTGTCGGTGGGGCGCAAGCGTGATGGAAGTCCGAAAGATACTTGGAACAACATTGCAAAGCATTCGGATTTTGTCGTCCATATCCCGCAAGTGCGGCACGTTGATGCAGTCTTGAAGACTGCGGAATCTTTGGCTGCTGGTGTTTCTGAGCTGGATGCAGCGCAATTGGATACGAAATCTTTTGAAGGCTGCCCTCTTCCAAGGCTTAGAGGCCTACCGATTGCATTTTATTGCACGAAGCATGATGTTCACTTAATTGGGGATGGGGGGCAGGCTCTGATTCTGGGCCGTATCCAGCAACTTTACCTCGATGAGTCCATTATTGAGAAGTCTTCGGATTCTTCAAAAGTCAATCTGCATATCGAAACTTTGGATCCACTGGCTCGTTTGGGGTCAGACGCTTTTGCTCGGGTATACCCTCTGCCATCCTGAGGCTAGGGAATCAAGGCTCTTAAGGCGCCCAAGGGCTGAGAGTCAGAGTGCATCTGGGCGCATGTTTCGGCCCTAGAAGCTAATGTCTAAGAAAGAGACCGTCGCTGTCTTACGGCGCCTGCCAGGTCTTCCAGCACCGGAATGGTCTGCTCCCATGAAATGCAGGCGTCCGTGATACTTTGGCCGTAGGTATCGGATCCATCTCCTTTGTAGGACTGCTGTCCCTCAATCAGATGACTTTCCAGCATGACCCCCATGACGAAGCGGGAACCCCCGGCAATTTGGGCTGCAACCGCTTTGGCGGCTGTTGGTTGCTTTCGATGATCCTTGGCTGAATTGCCGTGACTGCAGTCGACCATCACCGATGGATTCAGCTTATTTTGTTCAAGTTTTTCGCAGACGTCTTGAACACTGACTGCATCAAAATTCGGGCCTTTTTTGGATCCCCGAAGAATCAGGTGGCAGCCATCATTCCCCTTGGTTTGAACGATCGCTGCGATCCCCTGCTTTGTCACTGAGAGAAAATGATGCGGCTGCCGAGAGGCGCTGACCGCGTCCATGGCTATTTGAACATTTCCATCAGTTCCATTTTTAAATCCTACGGGCATCGAAAGACCTGATGCCAATTCCCGATGCACCTGACTTTCGGTCGTTCGAGCTCCTATGGCCCCCCAGGCAATCAGGTCTGCGATAAATTGGGGTACGATGGTGTCCAAGAACTCCGTAGCCGCTGGAAGCCCCATATCACTGAGATCACGCAGCAGCTCCCTGGCTTGTCTAAGGCCCTTATTGATGTGGAAGCTGTGGTTGATATCTGGATCGTTGATAAGCCCCTTCCAGCCTACGGTGGTTCTGGGCTTTTCAAAATAAACCCTCATCAGGATGCACAAATCTTCTTTGTAGTGATGGCGAGCTTCGATGAGGTGTGTCGCATATTCTCTGGCCGCCTTGGTGTCATGAATCGAGCAGGGACCAGCAATGACGAGACATCGATCGTCTTCTCCACTGATAATCGCCTTCGTCTCTTTTCTCGCTTGAGCTACCGTCTCTGAAGCCTTCTCGGTCATGGCAATTTCCTGCTGCAAAATGGCAGGTGACAGCAAGGGCTGCAGCGATTGGATTCTCAAATCGTCCGTATCTTGTATCATACCTCTTGAAATGATGACTTTAAGGGTCTGAGTCACGCTCTGCAAAGCCTCACTTGGAAAAAAGTGCCTCTTGATGTGAGGATCGTTTCTGCTGATCCACGGGGCTTGCCACTTTTCCCTCGTCAAACGGGCTCGCGTTCCATTAGTTTGGTGGCCTCAATGGTGAGGGAGTCGACGTTCTTTCTTCCTGCCCCCAGTCGGCATGCAATTGGACCAAGACATCATCGACATCCTCAAAATCAAGGCTTCCACCAAATCTCTGGGAAGTGAATCGGGAAATGCCTCACCGCAGTTCCCCAAATTCCTACCGATCCTTGGATTGGCAGATATCGTCATCTTCCCGGGTATGGTTGCTCCGCTCCTGATCGAGTCACTTTCGAGTAATGAGTTGATCGATGATGTGGTTTCTGGTGATCGCCTAATTGGTTTGGTTTTGCAAACCACACCTGTAGATGACCCTTCCCCCGAAGATCTTTATCCGTGCGGTTGTCTTGCCAGGGTTCAGAAGATGGTCAAGCAACCCGACCAGCAGGTCAGGATTCTGATTGAAGGCCTCAGGCGTTTCCATACTGGCAAATTCACCAAAACTTTGCCCTATCTGTCGGCCGAAGTTGAATACCACGACGAACCCACTGCTCCCGACGTAGAGTCAAAGGCCTTGGCTCGAATGGCCAAAAAGCTTTTTCAGGAGATCCTTCAGCATTCGCCCACACTCAATGACCAATTCAAATCGACCAATTTGAATACGGATCAGCCTGGCAAGATGGCTGATTTGATCGGGGCAAACCTGAACTTGAAGTTGGATCAACATCATCTGCTCCTGAGCCTTTTTGATGTCAAGGAGCGCTACAAGGCGCTGTTGCCCCTTCTACAGCACGAACTGGAGTTGCAGTCCATTGGAGCCAAAATACAGAAAGAAACCTCTTCCTCCATTTCCAAAAGTCAGAGGGATTTCTACCTGAAGGAGCAACTCAGGGTCATCCAACGAGAGCTTGGAGAAGAAGAAGCCACGGTCAAAGATATTCGGCTGCTTCAGGAGACCATGGACCGCACATCCCTTCCCAAGGAAACCAAGGATGTTGCCGTGAGGGAACTTGAACGACTGCGCTCCATGTCTCCCTCTCTCCCTGAATACGGCGTTGCTCGCCATTATCTTGAGTGGCTCTTGGAATTGCCATGGGATGCATCCGCTGGCGATCAGTTGGATTTGCATCGTGCCTCGCAAGTGCTCGATCAACAGCATTTTGGGTTAAAAAAAGTCAAAGATAGGCTTTTGGAGCATCTGGCCGTGCTGAAATTGAGCGGCACAGTCCGAGGTCCGATTCTTTGCTTGGTAGGTCCTCCTGGAGTGGGAAAGACTTCATTGGGACAAAGCGTGGCAGACGCGATGGGAAGACCCTTTGCTCGGATTGCCTTGGGAGGCGTACGAGATGAGGCAGAGATCCGGGGACATCGACGCACCTACGTAGGTGCCATGCCTGGCCGCATCCTCCAAACACTCAAGCGACTCAGGGTGAGTAACCCAGTGGTGCTGCTTGATGAGGTGGACAAGTTGGGGGCGGACTTTCGTGGAGATCCCGCCTCGGCATTGTTGGAGGTACTGGACCCCCAGCAAAACAAACACTTCAGTGATCATTACCTCCAGGTACCTTTTGACTTAAGTGATATCCTTTTCATCACGACTGCCAACTGGCTCGATCCAGTTCATCCGGCGCTACGGGATCGTCTCGAAGTCATCGAACTTCCAAGTTATACCACCACCGAGAAAGTGGAGATCGCTAGATCGCACCTCATCCCAAAACTCCTGAACGATCATGGACTTCGGTCCGGCGACCTGAAAATCCCTGTTGCCTTGATTCGGCTTTTCATCGAGCAATACACCCGGGAGGCAGGTGTGAGGCAATTGGAGCGGACTCTTGCTTCGGTCATTCGCAAGGTAGCCAGAGAGCGTATGGAATCGTCCCATGTGCCATGCACGCTCAAGTTGGACGCTCAGTGGGTAGAACGACAATTGGGCCCATCCACTCATCCACCTCATGAACATGAGACCATCGCAGAGCATGGGCTGGCATTAGGGTTGGGTTGGACACCCAGTGGGGGGGAAATCTTGTTCATGGAAGCCACCTGTCTGCCCGGCACGGGCAAATTGATCCTGACGGGTTCATTGGGCGATGTCATGAAGGAAAGTGCTCAGGCAGCGCTGACACACCTTCGTAGCCAGGCTCAAACCATGGGTTTGAATTTGCCCCTCATGGAGGAACACGACATTCATCTTCACGTGCCTGCGGGTGCGACACCCAAGGATGGGCCCAGTGCCGGTATATGTATCTTTGCGGCTCTTGCTTCCCTGTTCCTGAAAAGAAAACTGCCTTCACGGGTTGCCATGACTGGTGAAATTAGTCTTCGGGGGCGAGTTTTGCCAGTGGGTGGCATCCGGGAAAAGCTCCTTGCTGCGGTTCGCTGTGGAATGCGCGAGGTCTTGCTTCCCGAGGCCAATCGGCGTGCCTGGGATGAGGTGCCCGTTGAGGTCCAAAAGCGATTGAAGATTCATTGGGTCAAAAACGTCGAGGACATGATGGGTATTTTATTTAAATAAGATGTCCGACTTCCACATATAGGCCCTTTCAAGACCTTCAGCCATGACCCGTACGACCGTAGGAATCATTAGCCTTCTTGTCAGTTGCCTTTGTTGTTCGGCAGAAGATTCCGACAACGAAACCCAAGGACAGGCGCTTGCTTCCGAAATGAGGGAGTTGCAACTTGGTATCCCGGGTGATATTCGGGCGCTTTTGAAGATCCGGTTATCTGATGGACGTCGGTTGGAGCGTCGACTGATCAAGCAAACCCGTGATCTTCCAAACGGTTGGCAAGATGTGTTTGAACTCAATGCCCCAAAGGGCGCCTCTGCCGAGTGGGTTGTGATTACACACCTTAGGGGCCTTGCCCCGATCTACCATGATCGTTCTTCCATGCAGGGTGGGGAGCACCCTCCCGCGCAATTGAATTTGAATCAGGAGGCTCTACCCGTGGAATCCGTCATGAAGCCCCTTGGAGAAAGCGGCTTCTGGCTGGCAGATCTTGGGTTGGAATTTCTGCACTGGCCTCATCAGCGCCTCATTGCCCATCGCATCCAGATGCGAAAAGGTGTCTCCTGTCAGGTTTTGGAAAGTCGGAGAGAACCTTCGTTGCAAGTGGGTTATGATTGGGTGCGTGCCTGGGTCTCCCGCGAACACGGAGGCATCATTTATGCCGAGGCTTACAATGCAGCAGGCAAAAAAATCAAAATTTTCGAAGTCAATGACGTTCAAAAAGTGGAGGGGCGTTGGTTTGTCAAGGAACTCAAGATTCGCGATTTGGCCGAGCGAACAACTTCTATTTTGGAATTTGAAGTGGAGCCCGGTGTCCGGCCATAAGCACGAAAATTGCCCCATGGGTGGTTTTCAAAAGTTCCTTGGTTTACTATACGATCGTTCTCCAGGCTTGGATTCAGAACTTGTTCAGAGGAATTGCCTTGATTTCACGGTAGGGAAGGCAAACGATGTTAGGTATGCCCCCTAAGTTTCATGGTGCGACACCTTTACGGTGCATTGTATTATTTCTGCTGTGGATGCATGGCATGTCGCTGGATGCTGCAACCAGCTGGAGCCGCTTTCGTGGACCCAATGGTTCTGGAGTGATGCCTTCCTCCATCCAATTGAGCAAGCTGGAGGAAGCTCACATCGATTGGACTCTGGACCTTCCGGGAGAAGGGCACTCCTCACCCGTCCTCTGGGCCAAGAGTGTTTATCTCACCAGCATGAGCCCCGCTGCTGCGTCTTTTCATATCCTGGCTATTGATGCGAAGTCGGGCAAGGTGAACTGGAGCCGGGAAGTGGCCTACGAATCCTTCAGCAAGCATGACTTCAACAGTTTTGCTTCTCCAACGCCTGCAGTCGATGAGGAGGGTGTCTACATTGCATGGGCTCGGCCCGATCATTTGCATGTTGCCTCACTGGACCGCGCAGGAAATTGGCGATGGAATCGAAATTTGGGGCCTTTTGAAAGTCAGCACGGAGTGGGTGTCTCACCTATCTTGAATGGCCATCAGGTCATCGTGGCCAATGACCAGCTCGGGAAAAGTTTCTTAATGGCCATGGACAAGGCGACTGGAAGTCCTATCTGGCAAACGCCGCGGAATAGTGACAAAGCCGCGTATTCGACACCTTGTATCTATCAGGCTTCGGATGGCACCGAACAACTGATCTTCAACAGTGCTGCCGACGGTATCACTGCGATCGATCCATCAGATGGCCGCAAGCTTTGGTCCTATGCCAAGGCTTTTGACAAGCGCAGTTGCAGTTCTCCCATTGTCGCTGGTGGAAGAATTTTTGGCTCTTGTGGTAGTGGTGGCGGTGGCAACTATGTGGTGGCGGTCGTACCTCCAACCGACATGAAAGAGGACAAGGTGCAACTGGCTTACGAGATCAGACGATCAGCCAACTATGTTCCGACACCGATTGCGGTCAAGGACTGCATCTTTTTCTGGAGTGATGGTGGAATCCTCACCGCAGCAGACCCAGTGACAGGTAAAGTGCATTATCAAGAAAGGGTAGGAGGTCGTTATTTCGGCTCCCCCGTTTCCACAGGAGATGAAATAGCCTGTGTCTCAACCACCGGAGAGCTGGTGGTGGTTGCCGCCAGCTCGTCCTTCCAGTTATTGCATCGATTGGATTTGGGCGCCCTCTGCCATTCGACACCGGCCATTGCAGAGGACGCCCTCTATGTAAGAACCGTATCGAGGCTTCATAAATTTCACCAACCCTGAAGTCTTTCAGCCGATTTGGCATGCACGGGTCTTTTCAAGATATTCCTGATTGGGGATATTCTTCGAATCTCATCTTTGATGTGCACGAGCATCATCGAAGTGAGTTGTTTTTATCCAGGCAAATCCAGCTTCATACCCTCTTTGAGCAAAGTTATGCAGGGTGGACGCTCAAACGACCCTACCCACTGCCTCATGAAACGTGGGAGGAACGCGAAATGGAGGCATTTGCAGCACCCTGTCGATGGGAGGATGTGAAACCGTTTCTGGAAAAGAGAGGATCCAATCATTTTGTCCGGAACCTGATGAAAGGGATCCTGATGATTCATGGGCAGGAAGGTGATGAATTTATCGATGGAAGCAACTGGGAGCGTATCAATCGCCGGATCATCGAAAGCCGAAAAGATCTCGGTTTTCAGGCGGATTGGCTGGCCAGAGTGGGTATCGGGAGGGTCATTACCGATGATTATGCCCAACCTATGGTGGACGTGCGGCTAATCCTTGGAAAGGGATATGCTTCGGTGATGCGCATCAATGCATTTTGCCTGAGCCATCATCCCAGCGTGCGTGATCACAATGGTAACAATGGAATCGAGCCCTTCTCCGGAAGAAGTGTCTGTTTTTGCCGATACCATGACTCATTTTTTTTGCCAGTTGGCCTCGGAAATGGATCTACCGTTTCAGGTGCATTTGGGAACGGCCTGGATTCGGGGTTCGCATCCCATGCGTCTGGCGAGTCTGGTTGAGGCGCATCCCGACACACGCTTTTTGATGATGCACCTTGCCTACCCGTGGAGCCGTGACCTTCTTGGAATGGCTTTTGTCTACCGCAACCTCTGGATCGATCTAACCTGGTCCTGGTTGCTCAGCCCTTCCCATTTCAAATGGGCGCTCCATGAAGCCGTCGAGATCCTGCCCGACGAAAATCGTATGATGCTTGGAGAGGACACCTGGCACTTCGAGGAAACTTGTGCGACCATGACGCGATTTCGAGAGCTCTTTTCCGAAGTCATGGATGAGAAAATCCGAGATCGTTACTTTTCTGCACGAGACGCAGAACGGCTCCAGCGGCGGGTCTATCACCGCAACGCAATCGAATTTTTCCGGTGGGGTGAGTAAACCCTAAAAAGGTTTTCCGTATTGCTGAAGGTATTTCATGGCCACCTTCCAGTCATGGGGTGGATCGGCTTGCAGTGTTTTGGTTTCCTCCGCAAACGTATCCTCTACTTCGATCTCTGCCAGGTGAATGGCAGCGCGATCGAAAAGAGGTCTTTCAGGTCTGTTTTTCTTGAATCGATAGCTTCGCTTGAGTTCGGAGAGCATCAGCAGATCCCCTCCATAAAGCGCATCTCCGACGATGGGCAACTGTTTGCAGTACAGGTGGGTTCTGACTTGATGGTAGCGTTCGGTCCATGAGGTTGCCTTGAGTAAGGTGTGTTTGCGAAAGGCTTCGATCACTTCAAAGTGCGTGATGGATTTCTTCCCCTGCTTGCTGGATTTCATCATCCAGGGTTGAAATCGGTGAGGCGCCAAAAGTAGGTCCACGGTGAAAAAAGGCTCAACAGGTGTTCCGTGGCATAAGGCATGGTAGATACGGTTAGGTTTCTCTGAGTGAAAGGTGTCCTTGAGTTGCTGAAGGGTTTCCTCCTCTTTGGCCCAGAGGCTGGCCCCACTAGTCTCAAAGTCAAGGATGTTGACTGGTTTGAGCCAGCGGATGTTTCTTTCCTTGATCCAGCCAGCCTGACGGCGCAGATCATTTTCCACGATGGCGCTCATGTGAGGGCGATCCTGATGATAATGATCGTATTCCGTGGCCAGGTGAGAAGGCTTGTTGAGGCACATCCAACGTGGCGTTTCAGCAATCACTTCGGTTTTCCATGATTGTTGGTGGTCATGGGAAGTCAGATGAACGTATGTTTTGTAATGCATGGACATCAGCTTGTCTAAAGTGCCCTTGAGCGGCCCAGCAGGCAAGTCTCGTCCTTGGTATGTTTCCTTCCAAAGACCATAAAAAGATGGCCACTCACTTGCGGGAGGTTCATGGTTCGAGGCAACCTCTCCCACGATGAACCTCCTTCAAAAATCCCAGCGTTTGCCAATGATCCTTGTTGTGTGGTGTCTTTTGGTCACCGACTCCCTGAGCGCTCAGAGGATTATCCTTTTGAAAACCATCCCTGATGTCATGCGTTACGATCATGAATGGATCCACGCTGATCCGAGAGAATCACTGAGGCTTGTTTTCGAAAACCATTGTCGGAGGCATAATTGGGTGCTTTGCGAACCCGGAAGCGGGGTCACCATGGAAGTGGCCAGGGCCGCGTGGGTGTTGGGGGATGCTGCTGTGGCTCGAGAGTATGTCCCCGAGCACCCCGTTGTTCGCGAGGCAACAGCAGGGTCGTGATCCTGTCATCATCGATCGGGTGGATCTTTCAGCAGATCATCACACCGTCCACATACGTTGCCGCCCGCATGCCGAAGTCATGCAGATGGGGCTGGGTTAAGACCTGGTAGCGGCATCCGGCATGCCTTTGCGAGGAGAACTCCATCATGCCATTTATCATGTCCCTAAGCCATGAAGCGACGGAGGGGGGACATCGATCCCGCATCCAATCTTGCAATGGATTGGATGCTGTGATACCGCATACCTCCAGATGATCGAACTGCACGGATTGGTCAAAACCTTTGGAGAGCTCAGGGCAGTGGATGGAATCAACCTGACCATTCCCAAGGGAGAGTTCTTTGCTGTTTTAGGGCCCAACGCAGCCGGAAAAACCACCACCATCAAAATGATGGTAGGTTTGATCAAGCCGACCGAAGGTTTTGCACAAGTAGCCGGTTACGACATTCAGCAACAACCCTTGAAGGCTCGTGAGCGTCTTGCCTACGTGCCTGATTTTCCATTTCTGTACGACAAACTGACTCCGGTTGAATTCATGCAATTTACCGGTCAATTATTCAATATTGATCCGGATCGGGTTCGCACCCAAGGCAGCGAACTGGCGGAGCGATTTCATCTCGAACCGTTTCTCAACAAATCCATCGAAGGCCTTTCCCATGGCACCCGACAGCGCGTTGCCATTGCTTCGGCCCTCCTCCATGATCCCGAGGTTTTTGTGATCGATGAGCCGATGGTAGGTCTGGACCCACAGCACGCACGTATCGTCAAGGACATCCTCAAGGAGAGATCGCAGAAGGGAATGACGGTATTTCTCTCCACCCACCAGCTTTCCGTTGCCGAAGAATTGGCGGATCGAATCGGGATCATCCATCAAGGACGTCTGGTAGCCGTGGGTACCCTCAAGGACCTCAGGGAACAAAGCGGTCACGATGAAGCTCTGGAAAGTAGTTTTTTAAGACTCACCTCGGAGCAGGCTGCCACCGACGCAGAAACTTGAAGCTTCCGGAGCACATGGTCTGATGCACAAATCTCCCATATCCGCCTTTGGTTTGCTTGTTGGGGTTCACCTGCGTCAAAACTGGCGGCGTTTGTCTGGTGTCCTGCGACAATCCAAGCTTCTTTCGGGGACCATTTTAGTCTTCCTCTTCGGTTATTGTTGGCTGTCCTTTGCCATTTTCCACCGAGCGATGCAATTTATCGGGGCCTTTCCGGGGCTGGGGGATCTGCTTGTGGAAAGAATGCTTTTCATTCTTTTCGCATTCCTCTTTGCCCTTCTGCTGATCAGTAATCTGGTCATTACCTATTCAAATTTGTTCCGGAATCGCGAAACCAGTTTTCTGCACAGTCTTCCCATGGATCCCAACACCATCTTTCAGTGGAAGTTTCTGGAATCCACTGTAGTTGCCTCATGGGCGTTTCTTTTCCTCATCGCTCCCATGCTGGCCGCCTATGGTCTTGTCGAGGGTGTTGCCTGGAGTTTTTATCCGATGACTCTTTTGATGATCATGATGTTTGTGATTCTTCCTGGTTTTGCCGGAGCGTGGGCGGCGATTGGGTTGGCGCGCTACATGGATCGTCGGCATTTTCAATACAGTCTACTGGCGATCGGCGTTTTGACACTTGGGGTCTTGGCCTTTTGGCTCAAGACCGAGCAAATTACCGATGACATGCTCGAGACGCGCGTGATGCTTGTGTTGGATCGGCTCCTCAAAAACACGCAATTCAGTCAATTCGCCTTTCTTCCCAGCTACTGGTTGGCTTCGGGTGTGATCGCCTGGAGTGAAGGAGCCACTTCCTCAACCTTTTTCTTTATTCTAGTTTTGCTGAGTTATGGTCTGTTTTTGGGAGGATTGACCATGACCTTGCCGGGGCATCCTTTTTACGAGGCTTCATCCGCTGTTCAGAGTCGCGGCTCTAGTATGGGGTGGAGGTTCTGGCATCGCTGGCGAAAAACTCCGGACGACCCTTTGGCCCAGGCTTTCGGAAAACCGAGCTGGATTCATCGCTGCATGCAGCTTCTGTTTTGGATCCCTTCGGACAGACGCTCGGTTTTGGTCAAGGATGTAAGGGTCTTTTGGCGCGATACCAGTCAATGGGGCCAGAGCCTGCTGCTTTTTGGTTTATTGGCGGCCTACATCATCAATTTGAAAAACTTTTCAGCGCGCTTGAACAATTCATTTTGGATCCATCTGATTGCCTATTTGAACCTCGGAGCCTGCTCCCTGAACCTGGCGACCTTGACGACGCGATTTGTCTTTCCTCAGTTCTCTCTGGAAGGCAAGCGGCTCTGGATCGTGGGCATGGCACCTATTGGGTTGAACAAAGTTATTCAAATCAAATACACCCTGGCCACTCTGGTCTCACTCATCCTGACGGGGGCGCTCATTGTGCTTTCCTGCCACATGCTGCGCATGCCCGTCGGTCAAATGATCTATTTCACCCTGGTGATCCTCGTCATGAGTCTTTCGCTCAATGGGCTGGCAATGGGTTTGGGGGTGATTTATCCCAATTTCAAGGAAGACAATCCCAGCAAAATAGTCAGCGGGTTTGGAGGAACTTTTTGTCTGGTAATGAGTTTCCTCTACATCGTGGGCGGCATTCTCTGCCTTGCCATAGGATCTCCCTGGGCACAGCATGCCACCTTTTTCAAAACCGCTCTGGCATGGGGTGCCTTTTGCCTGTTATCTCTTCTCATTGGTTATCTTCCCTACCGCATTGGGATTCGCAGGTTGCGCTATCTGGAAATTTGATGATTGGTTTTCAAGGTGCCCTGAAAAGTCGACAGCTTGCGCAAAAACCCTGTGGTCCGCTTTACAGGGGGCGCTCTTGTCATTAAGTTATAAGAATGGCTCCGCATGACGAACACGACTTTGTCGATCGGGAATATGAAAAAGCCCAAGGCACCTCCTGGTCGGAGCCTGAAAGGCTTGCAGCAGAATCCGATGCAAGTTCGATGGCGACAGCTGGCTCTGCCAGGGAGCAGTTGGATGCAAAATTCGGCTCCACGCAACAGCGCCTCCTTGCCCTGAAGCAGGAGCAGGAAAAACTGGAGTCCGAACGCATTGCACTGGAGGAATTGCGTCGTCGGCGCAGTGAATATGTGCGTGGTCGCGACGAAATGATCGGTCACCTCACGCGAGGCATCTCCCTCCTGGAAGAAGCCCAGGAGGATGCCAGACGCAATGGCATTGCGATGGGCGAATCCATCGAAGATTTTCGGAATCATCTGGATAAAGTCAGCGCGCTTTCGGAAAGCGAATGGGAAGAAGCACACTTGCAGAGAGAGTTGACCCGATCTCTGACCACGATTGAAAATGCCCGAAAGGAATGGCTCATTGCCATCTCCAGATTTCCCATTCTTTCAACCAAGCAGGGGGAGGACCTGAAAGAGCCGCAGGACATGACCCGGAAGGGTGCCGGTGGATCGATCCATCCCTGGACCAGTCTTTCGACCTGGCAGATGACCCGGATGGGGCTCGCACTGACATGGCCTCTGGTAGTAACCCTCCTTTTGACATCCATGGTCCTGATTGCCCTGTGGATTCGGATGGGGCGATAATTCATGAATTCCTTTTTCAAGCATTCCTTTCTCCGGAAGTGGAAAGCGGTCACCCATGACCCCTTTGCTTCTCGTTCCCGCGATCTCGACAGCCAGGCTCGAGCTCTTCGTGCGGAGATACGACAGTTGGAGCGATCTCGGGATCCCTCGGCACCTTTCCGAAAAACGACCTTTTCGGATGGTTCCATCGTAAAGGTTCCCAGGGGGGCAAAGGCTTTTTCAAGCAGAGGGAAAACCTCGGTGACCAAGGGATCCTCGATGCCTCAGCCCAATTTGGATGGGGCTCATTACAACTCCATGGGCTTGAGAAAGCTCGATCCTGCTGCCTGGATACGACATCACTGGACCACCTTCAAAAAACCGAGGGAGGGGATCGGAAGCACCGAGAATGCAACGGTGGATGATCAGAACACCCTGGGCCGATTATCCTACTGTCGATCGGCGACGTTGCTCCGTCGCGAGCGGCGCATGGCGCGTAATCGCTTCTTGTTCATGTTTTTTGCCTTTCTTGCGCTCCTCTCTGCCATCCTCTTTTTCATGCGGCCATGACATGCCTGGGGCTTTGAGGGTGCAATCCATTGAGATAGGAGCCCAGGTTTGGGGTGCTGAGTTTACCCGGAAGGGTCTTTGCCGACTCCACTTTCCTCCATGGCAACCACGGCATGGCTCGTATGTCTTACCTCATTCCCAAAACCAGGTACTTCGACGCTGGCTGATGGCCTATTGGGACCCGGCTCCTCCATCTGCGTCTCATGCACCGCCCATGCCTGAGCTTGACCTCAGTGCTGGAACATGGTTTCAGCAGGCGGTTTGGAGGGCTCTCATGCAAATCCCCTATGGAGCGACGCAAACCTATGGTGAGCTGGCACTCAGGATAGGCAAAACTAGCGCCTCCAGAGCCGTGGGGACGGCCTGTGGCCGCAACCCTGTGCCTGTTCTGGTCCCTTGTCATCGCGTTGTGGCCTCAGGTGGCAATTTAGGAGGCTTTTCTGCAGGGTTATCCTGGAAGCGTACCTTGTTGAACTTGGAAGCAAGTAGGCCTGGAATGGTTCCTCAGACCGCCTGGTGATGCCCTGCTTTAAAGAAGGTGTCTATCGACTTCAACATCATTGGCCAGCTCAACCCCGGGTGTGATTCGACCAAGATCGATCATCTCCTCGCACATGGCCTTCATGTGATTCACTCGGTCCGGGAAAAGTGGCGCCAAATTATGCTGTTCGCTCAAGTCATTCTCGAGGTTGTAAAGTTGGACTGGGTGGTTTGAATCACCCTTGGACCACTCTCCCGAACCCGCATCCAGAATGAGTTTCCATTTTCCATCCCGGATGGAAGGAACACCCCTTATGGAACAGCTGACGGCATGCTTTCTGGTGGAGGGCCCCTCTCCTTTCATCAATGCCAGCATGCTGTGACTGTCCACCCCTTAATCAGCACGAAGGGGGATGCCCAATACCTTCGCCGTGGTGTCCATGAGGTCCGCCTGATGGACCAATGACCTGGAGATGCTGGAGGGTGGTATGACTCCTGGCCACCTCATGATGCAGGGGACGCGATGACCACCCTCCCATGCATCTGATTTGTATCCACGGAGCGGCCCGCTTGGGTGATGCCCATGGGATTCCATGGATGCCACATCCACATAGGGGGCACAGCCGTTGTCACTGGTAAAGATGACCCAGGTGTTTGCTGCTTCTCCCGAATCATCGAGAGCCTGGAGAATTCTCCCGATGGCTGCATCGGTTTCCATCACCAAATCAGCATAAGGCCCCAGGTGGCTTTTTCCCTTCCACGCATCATTGACCGCCAGTGGTGTGTGAGGTGCTGTCAAGGAGACATACAAGAAAAAGGGTGCCTCATGGCTGGATGCGCCCTTCAAGAACGCCTCGCATTTCGCCGTCAATGTTGGAAGGATTGGTTCAAGTTGCCACCCTTTGATCGCAGGACCTTGTTTGCTGGCCTGGTTGCGTTCCAACATTAAGGGTTCAAGCCATTGAGTGGGAACCCCAAGGGTATGATCGTTTTCTATGAAGTAATAGTCAAACCCGCGCTCGGTAGGTCCTGAGCCAATACGCTGTGTAAAGATCTCTTTCCAGATCCGGACGTGTCCAGCTTTCAGCGCGACATCCTTTGTGTGCGATTGCCTTATGAAGGTCAGGTGCTCTTCAGAGATGGGCCAGTTCCAACCAAGGTGCCACTTTCCAATACACTGTGTGCGATAGCCCTTGCTTTTGGCCAGACTAGCCAGGGTGCGGCGGTGAGGGGCAATCACGGGTTTACCCCAGAGCCCGACAATACCTGACTGCAGTCGGGTTCTCCAGTGGTAGCGACCCGTCAGCAAAGTTTAGCGGGAAGGGGAGCAGACTGCCGATGAAGCATGGGCATCGGTCCATCGCATGCCTTCTCGCGCAAGACGATCGATGTGAGGGGTGGAAATCAGCTCTTTGGAAGGGTTGTAGCAGGCCACATCTCCGTAGCCCAGGTCGTCGGCATACAGAAGCAGGATGTTGGGTAAAGGATCGGATAGCGGCTCAGGCTGTGCTATGAGGACTCGATGGCAGGCGGTGCCCACCATGAGGATGGTCACGCAGCTTTTCCAAAAACCCAGCCTGTCGCAGTTGGGGAACATGGTTTAATTTTAACGCCTCCCAAGGTGCGATCAAGCATGCCAAGGCGGCGACCCGCTCGAGGACCCGATTCTCGAAAAGGGCCACTGCTGCATCTAGCCCCAGCTTCGCCTTTAGGGGTTCCTTATTGGGTAATGAGTCGTATGCGGTAATACCCATGGGGCTGTCCCTTTGCAGGCAAGGTCCATGGGTAGGACGGGTTTTGGTTAGCAGCCGTGATACGATCGACTTCCACCCAATCGGGCACCTGCATCGACGTCGCATATTCCGCAGCGTAAGTCAATCCGGACCGGGATGGAAAGGTGAGGATCACACTTTGTCCACCCCCGCTGCTCTGGATGCTCTCAATGCTTAAGCGGTCAGCGGCATCGCCAGGGTCCGTTGCCGCAAAATATTCATGCAGGTTGACCATGCCGTCGCCATCGGCGTCGTCCCAGGCATCGTCGGGGTTGTCCGGATTCAAGCCAAGGGACTCTTCCCAGTCATCGGGCATGCCATCCATGTCACGATCCTCCGTGGATGGAATCAGATCACTGAACCGTGTCCAGTTGCTCGACAAGCTGCCGTCCTGTGCCAGTGCCATGCGTTTGAGTCCGTAACCGAAACCATCGGCATCTCTTGGCCACGGAAGCTCATTGTCATAGGTCACTTCATCTTCCGGAAGGTAAGCGACAAACCCTGCATCCGGGTCAGGGAATTGCAGCGGTTCGTCCGGCCTTACCAAACGAATGGTTTCCCCGGTATTCTCGAGTTTACCCGTGTAAGGGCCCAGAATTTTCAGGCTCGAGGGAACCTCATATTTAGCACGGAATGCCTCTGGATCGGTTTCAACGACTAACAGAACCGATTGGGGGGGCATGACAAGGCGATTTGGAAAAGTGAATTCCACTCCTCCCTCCAGTTTCCAGGTGTTGTCTGGATACAGCTGGTCATAGAGTGGCACGACTTGGGAAGATCGATTTCTGATTTCAATGTATTCGTCGCGGCCGAGTGTCGGATGATACATGATACGGCTGAAAACGACCGATCCGACATAGGGAGCTGCATTGGGAGCGCCCTTACCATTGGTGAAGACACTGATCAACTCTTGAGGGTCGGTGTTGCGAAGGTTGGTCCCCAGTGTCTGATGATCCAGAGTGGACCACCGCTCGGATCCATCCGGGTATCGGCCCATGGTTCGACCATTTTCCGAAGCGGGAAATTCCACGGCGTCCGCAAAGGCTACCAAAGTGCCATTCGCATCGGCTTGGGTCAGATAGACCTGATCTCCAAAGGCAGAACTCAAGGCAAACGGTGCGAGCGTATTTTGAACGAGAAACTGGTGCTCGTAGGCCACATGAAATCCCATTGGGGCAATTTGCGTCCCCATGGGGATGCGATATTTCTTCAAGTTGTTCATGGCATCACTCAAATACCAGCCACCAATATCGATGGGTTGAGTTCCCGGGTTGTAGAGCTCGATGGCATCTTCAAAAGGAGGGTCGGTATGACTCAGGATTTCATTTATCAGCACGGTTAAAGGCCGCGCGTCATCGCTGCTTCCGGGCGATCCATGGATGGTGCGGCTGGCCATCCAATGTTCGGGTTGGGATGGATCGCCTTGCAGGCTGACCGCTTCCAGAGAACTGCCCTGCCCGTCGGCACGCTCCGGCCAGCGCCCGCCATCCTTGTAGTCCATCGAAAAAATCACGTTATCTTCGCTGTCCACGAAAGTCAGACGCTCGCCTGCATTGTCCAATTTGCCATCATAAGACCCATTGGCCAGTCGAATGCCTTGAGAACCGTAAAAAGCGAGGAATGCGTCGCGGTCATTGGTGACTAGGATGCGCTCACCGGGTCCTAGAAGGTTGGGTGCGAAGACATAGTCGATACCTTCGATGAACCGGCCGCCGGCTAGATCGATTGTGGTGGCCCCGGTATTGGTCAATTCGACATATTCGACTTCCGAAGGTTCCAGAGGGTGATACATGATTTCAGTCGGGCGCAGAGAGAGCACCAAGTCGCTGGTCTGGGAGGGATCCACCAACATGGCATAATCTACCAGAACTCGGGATGGAACAGGTTCAGACGTGGTCATGAACAGGCCTCCGTCCAGTCCGGTAGCGTTTGTTCCCACCTCAGCCTGATGGAAGCTGAACCATTGTCCGTCGGCTCCGGATTCAAAATGAAGCGTGGGCCCGGAGCGTCGGATCCTCATTTCAACCGGGGTTTGTCTAACGGCGAAGCTTTTGAGTGTTGTAATGGTTCCGGGACCCGTCATTCGGCGGATCACCATTTGATCGGCGCCCTCCAGTCCCATGCCGTACCAGACCTCCGCTCCATTTTCCCGCAGCGCGACCATGACTCCTGTCCAGCAGATGTCGCCCTGGTGCGTATCGAGTCGAAGCTTGGTCTGGAAGGCCCAGTCCGTGCCTGCCGGCAGGTTGCGGGAAAGATAGCCAAAACCCGCCTTACGTCGCTGCCATGGGTGAACACTGTTGGAGGCAATTTGAATGGCCAGGTGGCCAGGCTCTTCCTCGGTTGAAAAAGTGATGCCTTCGGGTTGATTGTCTGCCATGCGTCCTCCTTGAAGGGTCCACCATGGGTCGAGGGTAAGGTCTCCGAAACCGCTGAATCCATGTCGCCCATACACCGACGCCTGGCGGGTTTGAGTGACTTGATTCCCAGCACTGTCGATTGTGGATACGGTGAGATCATACCATCCCGGCAGGGCAAACTGAATGTTGTTTTCCGAGGTCGAAAGATCCTGCAAGGTGGCACCTGGCTGTGGGGCTTTCCAGGCGAAGCGCAAGGCATCACCCTCGGGATCGAAGCTGTTTCCAGCATCCAGCCTGAGGGATTGTTCGACGCTGACATTCCAGGACGCCGGGCTTGCTTCCAAGACGAGCTTTGGTTTGCTGCTTCCCGCTCGTTGAACCGAAGTTTGCACTGTTTCGCGTATCTGCCCCCATTGGTCCACTCCGTGAAGTGTCAGCGCATTGTCACCCTTCTTGAGTTGAATACCTCGAACCTTCCAGCCATTACGCCCTTCTCGTTCAAAGGCCACTTCCGGATGGCCTTCCACTTCAATGGCAAAAACTCCTGGTGAGGCATTGCCACTGAGTTCTATTACATCCTTCGTAGTTGTGAAACTGACGCCATCTTGAGTAGTGATTTCCAAAGGGATAGCACTCTCACGCCGCATGATGTTTTGTGCAGGGCGTTCGCGAGAGCGAAACCAATTCAGATAGCTGTTGCGATTAATGGATACATAGCGGCTGGCACGTTGTTCTTGATCGAGCCATTGACTCATTCTCGTACTGTTGTGCGTGTATTTTTCCAGCAGTTCGGTGAGGTAGTAAAAAAATAGCCTCTTGTTGTAATCTTTGCCGATATAGGTGTTGACGCGTGGGAGTCCTTGATAAAAAGCGGCGCCCGAATTCCCAAAAGTCAGATCACTGTCCCAGTGAAGAAACTGAAACTTGCCATCTTCAGCCCGTCGATACATGTAGCCATTCTTACCACGGCGTAGCGAAATGGAATCCCAGTCGTCAATATAACCTCGCACCACGAACATCTTCATGATGGCGTGCGGGTCGGCCAATTTTTCCATCTCCTCCTGAGTGTAGCTTCTGGAAGCTGTTTCAAAAAGTTGAATCAAGGAGCTGAAATCATCCTCCGTTTCCCGCGTTCGTTTCATCCACTCAGTCCGGTAGGCGCCTGGATTGTAGGTGTTTTTAAACTGCCAAGAGGCATCTCGATTCTGCCGATCCCAATTGTCTCGAAACCACCACTCATCATCGATCCGGTAAAGCTCGCCATCGGCCCCATTTTCAAAGTTTCTATCCAGAAACTCATTGCCCACCGGTTCGGTATCTTCCCTGAGCTGGGGTGACTGATTGTTGATAATGAGATGTACGAATTCATTTTCATTCACTGGATGCCCCAGCAAGTAGAGCATGTAACGGGTGATGCGGTTGTGGTGACGTCTCCCGCTGTTGGAGGCATCGTCGTCCCAGCGATGCTTGACCTTGCCTCGAAAGGGTTTGTCTTTCTGCAGCTTGAGCTTTCCGCGGTTGAGGTTGTTGCCCCTTGTCCACGGGCTGCCTGAGTGGCGAACACCGGCATTGTAGAAGATGTCCTTTTCATTGGAGATGAAGGTGGCGTTGAAGTAGTGATTGGCAAGGCGGGGGAAATTATAATCGTACTTCCTGGTTTCACCGCTGGAAATAGCTCCCAGGTCATAGGCTGAGACCACTACCCGCAACTTTCGCAGGTCCCCCCGGTGTTGACGATCATCGACCACGTAAAGCGCGGGTTTTTCACTTCCCCAGCGAGGCAAATGCACGGTTTCCCCCGAAGTGGTGCGTGCTTCGACATAAAATTGTACGATGCGGCCGTTGTTGCGGTGAGCCCCCAGTCGGGCCGTGTAGCGTCCGTCGCCTGCCTGCTCATCTCCACCGCTGGAGCCATTGTCAAACATGGTCTCGAATTGCCAGCTGCCGGTGTTGTTGCTGTTGTCGGCCCGATGGTAAACCCTCACGTATTGGAGATCCTGTGCCGATCGCACATCGGCACCGATGGTGACCCAGTCTGACGATGTGGGGACGGCCGGTTGGTGATTCAGAGATGCCAGCTGGGCGGGTGGACGATCCTGGCGGGCTCTATTGGCTTTGCCCGGGGTGCCTGGATTGTTGGGTATGGGGATGAGGAAATTGTGCGCAATGCTGTGATCCCAGGTAGAGAAGATGAGTCTGGGGCTTCCAGTCACCCATTTGGCTTCAAAGCGGATCTCGCACACATCATTGCGGTTCATGCCCAGGACATCCACTTCCACTCGGTTGGGGCGGTTGTCTCCGCGTCCATCTGAAATGATATGCAGCCATCCATTGGTATCGACATCGGTCTGCCAATGATTGCCCTGTGCTAGCCATCCGTTGGAACTACGGTTGTTGCCCGACATACGCTCAGGATTTTCAATGAGGTTGACGCTGCTGCCTGCTTTGACAAATTCAATATTGCGCAGAATCACGTGACCATCATTGACCAGATGAAAATAGAGTTCCTTGTAATCAGTGGTGCCCCCGAAGGTTCTGGATTGCCTGAAACGATCTTTGAATGTGAAGGATTGCCAGCTCGATTTTTCGCTTTCATCGCTGGCTTGCCAGGCGGTTCCGAATCCATTGTCCGCCAAGGGATGGGTTAGCTCTAGGCTGCTCCCTCCACCATTGGGCCATTCCGGCCATTCTCCTCCAACTTTGTAATCGACCTCGTCCACCAGGTTGCCCCATGTATCCTCCAGGCGAATGAGTTCCCCGTTGTTACTCAGTTGACCATTGTAATTGCCCAGGACTCCGCTGATGTCGTGCGCGGCCATCAAGCCCTCGGCATCCGCCGCAATCACCAGATAGCCACCCGGAGCCAGTTTGGTTGTTGCTGGTATCACAAAGTCAACCCCTCGGGTCAGGCGCCACCCGGTCAGATCCATCACGCTCTCTCCTCGATTGTAGAGTTCGATGAATTCACCGCTGACCAGATTGGAAGGGGGGTCAAACATGATTTCATGAATGACAATGCTGTCCCTAACCAAGGGTTGATTGAGAGCTCCTGGGCTGGGCGTCTCCACGGCATAAAACTCTTGACTACCCTCGGGGTATGCTTGCCAAGACCAGCCATCTCCTAGGGAGTCCATTCGGTAGGATCTTAGAATCACTTCCCCTGCTGTCACCAGTGAAAGCGTACGCTCTCCGTTGCCGACCTTGAGATCGACAGTGGTTTGCACATGCTGGCCGGGGGACACTAGACCTTCCAGGGGAGTGGCTTCCTCAAAGCGATCATCAATAATCAGACGCCATTGAGATAGGTCCTGTACGCTATCTCCCAGGTTGATCCACTCCAGCCAGTCGACCCAACCCTCCTTGCTGTAGTGGACTTCGTTGAGATGCAGGTTTGCTTCCGTGCCGTCGCTTCCATTGGCTGTACCAGGTGTCGGATCGGTGAAGGCAAACCACTGGCTGCCTCCATCCGGTTTCCGGCCGGTGGATCGGCCATCCTGAGGCAAGGTAGCCTGAATGGCAGTCAGGGGCGTCCTGCCATCGGGTGCGGTCAAGGTGAGGCTTAAGTCCGCACTGGGCTCGACGCCGAGAGCTTGGAAATGGAGCACTGCCTTCCCTTTGGCTGGAACCACCAGACCCTGTTGGATTAAATATTTGTCGAGCTGTCCTGAGTTGTCGCTCAAGTAGTGGTTGCGAAGCTCGATGGCCGTATTCAGGGGATTGAAGAATTCTACAAACCCAGCCTCCCCGCTTACGGGAAGCACTTCGTTGATCACCACGGAGGAGGCGGTTTGCATTTTCAGTCGCAAGCGAGCCCCGAAGACAATGTCCGAAGAACTTCTACCCGTCTGATGCCCCTCGGCTGCCAGAACGTTGACGCCCTTCCGAAGTAGGGAGCCACTGGGGGTGGCGACATTTTCCTCAAGCGCCGCATTGGTTACCGTTCGACTGGAAGTTGTGTTGAAGCCGATGGTTCCCGCTCCCATGCCCACGCGGGCGATTTCGGTCCCATTCAGATAGAAGACGGCACCGTCATCCAGAATCGCATCCAGGCTGAGGGATGCCTGAGACGGGTCGCCATTGAATTCAAAACTTTTTCTAAAATAATAGGTAAGTTGGTCTTCATCATCCAGAGGCGTCTGAATGCCCGGTTCGGGAAGGGCTGAAGATTCAAAGCCCAGGAGCCCCTTGCCGGACTTCCAGGTGGCATCGGCATAATTCAGGTTTTTCCAGGCGGTTCCTAAATTCTGATTGGCATCATGAAATTTCCATGTGTCCCCGAAATCCACCACAAGGATGCCTTGACTAAGGTCCACTTCAGGAGAATCCACTGGTGTTTCCGCCCCCGCAATGGGCTCAAACCCAGGGGTACCGTCGTTTTTCTGACTGAAGGTCCAGGATTCTGGCCGATTCACCCACCCATCGCTGTTTTTCAGTATCAATGAAGGGCCCAAACCATCTGCTTCTGAAGGCCAATCTCCGCCATCTTCATAATCCAGCCGCACCAGTGCGACGCCATTTTTGTCCTTTAGCACGATGCTGTCACCGGCGTCAGAAAGGCGGCCACTCCAAGGGCCGAACACACGGACACTTTCGGGAATGCCGTAGGCTACCCGCAATTCGGATGGAGAGGTGCCCCCGATGACGAATCGTTCCCAAGGGCGTAGGAACCCTTCTGCGGGGTTGGCGTGATCAAAGGGGGGGAAAGTAAACTCGACGCCGCCTGTGAGGTTCCATTCGGCCATGTCCAGGGGGGTGGCCGTCTGGTTGTAGCATTCCACATACTCCGGCTTTTGGCCCTTCGGATGATACATGACCTCTGTCAACACCACTTGCTCGGCGTGGACCAGAGCCAAGGGCGTCAGCCAGAGCAGACTAAAGAGGAGCGGGTGAGCCGTTTTGATGAAATGCAGAAAGATTTGTTTCATGAAAAAAGAATTTCTAGCCCTTCGGGAGCTGTATGACGTCTAGGGATTCGAAAGTTACATCTGTGTGTCAAAAAGCTACAAGCCAGTTTCGTGCCAGGCTTTGCGCACAATAGAGTTTTTTTAGTGTCACGAGGCCATAAAATCCCAGAAGGATAGATTTGGGCATGACTGGATTATTCTACCCATTTTGAATTCATGAGATATTCTCCAAAGGGGATAAAACATATTAAGGTCGCTGGATGTTTGTCACACTCAGTCTCAAGCATGTCGGGACTGTTTTCCAGCTCACAAAGGTTTTGACCAAGAAAATTTGGGTCCGAAAAGCCTCAAAAAAAAGCCGCTTTTATCAAATATTGAGCAGTTGATTCGGTAGCTTTTGTCCATGGAAACCTGTACCCACAAAAAAAAAGTTGTCAAAAAGGGAAACTTGAAGGAAATTATTGGAAATGTGGATACCAAGCCACTGGTGGATTTGGTATTTCGTTTAATCATAGAGGAACTGATATGAAATTTAACAAATGGACAGTCGCTCTGGCCGCCGCAGGGTTGGTCAGCATCGGACATAACGCTCAAGCAGAAGAAGGTTACATCTCTGCTTTGTCAAAAACCACCCTCAGCGGGTTTGTGGACACTTCTCTCTCCTTGTCTGAGGGAGGTGGAGACACTGACCTCCCTGGTCGCGTCGCCTACCAGGGTGCGGATAAGATGAACGGGTTCAACCTGGATGTCGTTCAGCTCTCTTTGGCTAGTCCCATGGATGAAAGCGACTGGGCAGCTGGTTATGCAGTTGATTTGCTGTTGGGACCAGATGCCTCCTTTTACAGCACCAGCGTTGGTGGAAATGGAGCGGCTGACCAAGACGATGTAGCCGTTCGTCA
>Ga0160423_10000947_pt1 | contig 24179 bp, 15 predicted proteins | sample CRUFie14St8metaG_FD_108191 | JGI IMG/M metagenome (GOLD analysis project Ga0160423, IMG submission 108191) | Marine microbial communities from the Costa Rica Dome - CRUD Field 142mm St8 metaG | ecosystem: Environmental > Aquatic > Marine > Oceanic > Photic zone | place: Costa Rica: the Eastern...
CCCCACTGACCGACCCAGCGCCAACGGAAGTACACCGTGGCCTCGTCGCCGGCGATGTCGCCGATGTCGAAACGGATCGTGGTCGGGTTATCGGTCTCGTCAGCACGCTCGAACGTCGGGAAGATCTCGTAGCGGGCGGTCAGGGTGTCGTCACCAATGACCACGTAACCTTCATCCTCTTCGAGAGTCTCCGGGTCAGGCCAGTTCACACCGTCAAGAGAGATTTCGAGGTAGCAGCGCTCGATGTCCGTGGTGTTGTCCCAGCAGCGGTAGCGGTTCTCAAACTCGACTGTCACGAAGGGGTGACCAGTGAAATCTACCGGATCGGAAATGTCAAACCAGCAGTTCTCGACCCAGCTGGCCGCGTAGTTCTCCTCGGCGCCGAAGAGGTCGGAGTCGACCATCACGTAGCCGTCGTCGGCCGTCGTGAAGTTCGGGCTCGGAGCGGGAGAGTTGGCGGTACCGCCGGCCCAGCCGTTGTAGGGACCGGACGGACCCTCGGTGGTGCACTCGAAGTTGATGCCGTCGATGTAGTCGGTGTATCCGGCATCGTAGGCATTGGTGAACGTGATGTTGGAACAGTCACCAAAGGTGTTCTGGTAAATGATGTCGCGGGTGTAGTCGACATGCGTGCCGTCCATGGCACGGGAAATCACGGCGCGGCCGGCGAATTCGCGGACCGGAGCCTGGGCGAGGGCGACGCTCACCGTGAGCATCGCGAAGACCAAAATGTAGAGGTGCTTCATGTTGAATGGTGTTGGATTCGTGGGGCGAATATAGTCCGCGGAACCCCACCATTCACGCCCTATGCGGCCTCAGGCTTCCAAAGGCTCCGTGTACAACTCCACACTCGGACAGGTGCAGACCAGATTTCGGTCCCCGTGCGCGTTGTCCACACGGGCCACGGAAGGCCAGAATTTCCGCTCCCGCGTCACAGAAACGGGATAGGCCGCCTCCTCACGGGTATAAGCGTGATTCCACTGCGTCGCGGTCAACTCGGCCGCCGTGTGGGGAGACATCTTCACAGGGTTGTCTTCCCAGTCGAAACGCCCCTCCTCGATGGCCCGGATTTCCTCCCGGATGGTGACCATGGCCTCCACGAAGCGGTCCAGTTCATCCAGCGATTCGCTCTCCGTCGGCTCGATCATGAGCGTGCCCGCCACCGGCCAACTGACCGTCGGCGCGTGGAAACCATAGTCGATGAGGCGCTTGGCGATGTCCGTCACCTCGATGCCTGCACTGGCCTTGAAAGGCCGGCAATCGATGATCATCTCGTGGGCCACGTTGCCGGCATTGCCCTTGAACAGGATGTCGTAATGCCCCTCCAATCTGGCGCGCAGGTAGTTGGCGTTGAGAATCGCCACCTCCGTGCTCCGCTTGAGCCCCTGCGGACCGAGTAGGCGGATGTAGGCGTAGGAAATCAAGTGGATGAGCGCACTGCCGAACGGCGCTGCACTGACCGGATCGATGGCCTCGTCTCCGCCCACGGCATCGAGGGGGTGACCTGGCAGGAAGGGCACCAGGTGCTGCGCAACGCCAATCGGTCCCACCCCGGGTCCACCGCCTCCATGCGGAATCGCAAACGTCTTGTGGAGATTCAAATGGCACACATCGGCACCAATGCGTCCGGGACTGGTCAATCCGACCTGGGCATTCATGTTGGCCCCGTCCATGTAGATCTGGCCTCCATGGTCGTGGACGGTCTTCGTCACCTCGAGGATGTGGTCCTCGAAGACCCCGTGCGTGGACGGATAAGTGATCATCAAGGCCCCCAGCCGGTCGGCGTATTCGGCCGCCTTTTCCTTCAGCTCATCCAGGTTGATGTTGCCGTGCTTGTCGCATCCGACGACCACGACCTTCATGCCGCACATCACCGCCGAGGCCGGGTTGGTGCCGTGAGCGGAAGAGGGAATCAGACAAATGTCCCGGTGGGATTCGCCGCGGGCGGCGTGGTAGGCGCGGATGACCAGCAATCCGGTGTACTCGCCCTGTGCGCCGCTGTTGGGCTGCAGGCTCATGCCTGCAAAGCCGGTGATCTCACAGAGGTACTGCTCGAGGTCCGCGATCATGACCCGGGTTCCGGCCGCCTGGGCCGGCGGGCAGAAGGGATGCAGCTGGGCAAAGGCCGACCAACCGATCGGCAGCAGCTGGGTGGCCGCGTTGAGCTTCATGGTGCACGACCCGAGCGGAATCATCGCATGGGTCAGCGAGAGGTCCTTGTTCTCGAGGTGCTTCAGGTAGCGCATCATCGCCGTCTCCGAGCGGTGGCTGTTGAAGACAGGATGGTGCAGATAATCCACTGCGCGGGTCATGCCCTCGAGCGGGGAGGCCACGCTGCCGGGTCCGGGAACCGACTGGAAGCCCAACACCTCGCACAGGTCCGTGAAGTCCTCCGGTAGGGTGCATTCGTGGAACGAAACGCCCACGTGGACACCGTCCGGGAAGTAACGGAGGTTGATGCGTTTGCGCTCGGCGCGCTCCATCACGGCCCCGATGTCCTCCATCGCGAATACCACGGTGTCGAAGTAGCGGTCCCCCACCGGATTCACACCGGCCGCACGGCCCGCCTCAGCGAGGGCGTTGGCCAGAACGTGCACACGGTCGGCAATGGCCCGCAGGCCCTTCGGCCCATGATAGACCGCGTACATGCTCGCCATGACGGCCAGCAGGCTTTGCGCGGTGCAGATGTTGGAGGTCGCCTTGTCTCGGCGGATGTGCTGTTCACGGGTCTGCAGGGCCATGCGATAGGCCACATTGCCCATGCGGTCCACGGAGGCGCCGATGACGCGACCGGGCACGTTGCGCTTGAAGTCGAGTCGGGTGGCAAAGAAGGCAGCATGCGGGCCTCCGTAGCCCATGGGAACGCCGAAACGCTGGCTGCTGCCCACCACAACGTCCGCGCCCATGGAACCGGGAGACTGGACCAGTGCACATGCCAGCAGGTCGGTGGCGACGACCACGCGGATGTCCAGGCCGTGGGCCCGGGCAATGGTGTCGTTCAACGGCTCGACCCGCCCCCGGTCATCGGGGTACTGGACGAACAGGCCGAAGGTGGTTTCGTCCAGGCCGAGGTCGGCGTCTGGACGCTGCTCGATGGCGATGCCGAGGTGCGCGGCCCGGGACCGGAGCACAGCCCAGGTCTGCGGGAAGACCCCATCGGACACGACAAACCGGTTGACCCCCGCCTTGGCAGCCTTCCGGCTGCGGGCGTTGAAGAGCATGGTCATGGCCTCGGCCGCCGCGGTGGCCTCATCGAGCAAGCTGGCATTGGCCAACTCCATGCCGGTCAAATCGCAGACCATGGTCTGGAAATTGAGCAGCGCCTCGAGGCGGCCCTGTGCGATTTCCGCCTGATACGGCGTGTAGGCCGTGTACCAGCCGGGGTTCTCCAGCACATTGCGGCGGATCACGCTGGGCACCTCAGTGGGGTGGTACCCCATCCCGATGTGGTTGCGGTACACCGTGTTCCTCGATGCCACACGGTCGATGTGCTCGAGGTAGGCCGACTCGGACATGGCCTCGGGGAGGGCCATAGGCGTGTCGTGGAGAATGGCCGTGGGGACGGTCCTCGCGATGAGGGCCTCGATCGAGTCGTGGCCCGTGGCCGACAACATGTTGATCTGTTCTTCCTCCCTCGGACCGAGGTGACGTTGGACGAATGTTCCGGATGCCATGCGCTGTACGGTGGAAAAGGCAAAAATAGACCGGTTCAACACCCTGATGCCCTGTCTGTTCATAATCGTTTCGTGTGTGTGGGCTACTCTAATTTTCGGGACCATGGACGCCCGCAACCTGCTCTGGTCCAACACCGTCATCGCCTTGGCCGCCTGCGCCTGCGTGCTCACCACGCTGTGCCTCAGTGGTGCAGGTCCCCTAAGCGGGGTCACGATGGCCTTTGCCGTGGGCATCGGGAGCGCCACCTGGCTGGCCTACACGTGGCAGCGGCACGTGAAGTCGACCCGACCCGGCGGGCTCCGGCCCACCCACCTCCGGTGGCACCAGCGGAACTGGCCCCGGCTTCGCATCCTCGGGCTGTTCCTCCTGCCGCTGGCCGCCGCACCGGCCGGCCTGACCGCCGCACTGTGGTCCGAGACGGGCGGACGGACACCGTGGGCCGTGGGCCTCGCCCTTCTGGCCAGCGCCGCTGTGACGCTGCTGTATGCGGGCCTGCCCGGAGAACGGGGCGTCCGGCACGCCCTGCGTCGCCTGCCCGGCATCAAGATGGTCTGGATCGCCGGCGCATGGGCGACCATCACCGCCCTGTGGCCGCTGTGGTGGGCTTCCGGCGCCAGCTCCACGTTGCCCGTGTCCACCGCCGAACTGTGGGCCGAGCGGTTCCTTCTCATCGCCGCCTTGACCCTGCCCTTCGACCTGCGCGATGCCGAGTGGGACCCGGCCGGCATGCGCACCTGGCCCCAACTCCTCGGACCCCGGGCTACCCGCATCCTCGCCGTGGTGCTGGTCCTCGCGGCGGCCTGCCTCCGTTGGACCGTGATGCCCAATCCCGTCGTGCTCATTGGCCCCGCCACCATGACCGTGGCCGTCGCGCGGGCCTCACAACACCGCACCATCGGCTACTACGGCCTGCTCGACGGTTTGCTCATCCTCGATGCAGTGGTGCTGGTGATGGTCGGGACGGGCTGACCCGGGCGCAGAATCCGGTGCTCAGACGAAGACGCCGTCGAGGGCGTCGATGAACGCGGCGGACGCCTCGTCGATGACCGCATCCGAATGGGCTGCGGACACGAAGCCCACCTCGTATCCCGACGGGCCGAGGTAGATGCCGCGCTCGAGCAGCGCCGCATGCAGGCGGCTGAAGTAAGCCATGCTGTCCGCGTCGATTTCGCTGCTGCGGCGAATGTGAATGCGCTCGCTGAAGGCCAACCAGAAAATGCTGCCCCGGTTGAAGATGCGAAGCGGATGGCCCTTCTTCTCCGCGTGGTTGAGGATGGGATCGATCAACCGGCGGGTGCGGCGCTCCTGGTCCTCGTAGAAACCGGGCTGGAGACACACGGACAATTGACCGGCACCCGCGGCCATGGCCACCGGATTCCCGCTGAGCGTACCCGCCTGGTAGACGGGCCCCACCGGCGCCACATGGTCCATGATCTCCGCGGAAGCGGCATAGGCCCCCACCGGCATTCCGCCTCCGATGATCTTTCCGAAGGCCATCACATCGGGCTGGATGCCGTAGTACTCCGCCGCGCCCCCGAAGGCCACACGGAACCCGCTGATGACCTCGTCGAACAGCAGCAGGACGCCGTATTTGTCGCAGAGGTCCCGCACCCCCTGCAGGAAGGACGGGTCCTGGATCAGGAGGCCGTTGTTGGCAGGGATCGGCTCAATGGCCACCACCGCCAGGTCATCGCCATGCTCCTTCATCGTGGCCTCGAGCGCCTCGAGGTCGTTGAGAGGCAGCACCAGCGTCTCGCGGGCATAGGCCTCGGGCACCCCGGCGGAGGTGGAGGTCCCCAGCGTGGCCAATCCGCTGCCGGCCTTGACCAGCAGGGCATCCACGTGACCGTGGTAGCACCCGTCGAACTTCAGGATCTTGTTCTTGCCGGTCACACCCCGCGCCAGACGAATGGCGCTCATCGCCGCCTCGGTTCCACTGGAGACAAAGCGGATCCGCTCGGCGTAGGGATGGTTCTCGAGAATCATGCTCCCCAACTCGTTCTCGAGCCGGGTGGGCGTGCCGAACGACGTACCGTCCTTCACTGCCCGGAGGATGCGGTCCTGCACCACGGGATGGGCGTGTCCGAGGATGAGCGGTCCCCACGAGCAGCAGAAGTCGATGTAGCGCTGTCCGTCCGCATCCCAAATGTGGGCGCCCTCTCCGCGGTCCACGAACAGCGGCGTTCCGCCGACCGCCCCGAAGGCCCGGACCGGGGAATTGACCCCACCGGGAAAACACCGCTTGGCTTCCTCGAACAATTCTGCACTGCGGACTCGGGTGTGGGGGGTCGATTGGGACATGGCGATGGATTCCGTGCGAAATTAGCGCCGAAGACCCCCCGGCCCCTTCCTTTGTCGGCCGAGAACCCCCATCCCCATGCCCCCTGTCAAGATGAAATGGACCGAAGCGGACGCCTTCCTCGCCGAAGCGGTCGAGCGAGACGGCCAGGATCCATTGGCCTCCTTCCGGGACCGGTTCCACATGCCGCCCCACGGGGACGGCGACGCCCTGTACTTCACGGGCAACTCGCTCGGCCTGCAACCGGTCCAGGCCAGCACCTTCATTGAGGGTGAGCTCGAAGACTGGCGCCGCTTCGGCGTCGAGGGTCACTTCCATGGAAGGCGACCCTGGGTGGATTACCACAGCTTTGCGACCGAAGACCTAGCCGCCCTGGTCGGCGCCCTGCCCGTTGAGGTGGTCGCCATGAATGCCCTGACGGTCAACCTGCACCTCCTGCTGGTTTCCTTCTATCGACCGGAAGGCGGGCGGACCAAGCTCATGATCGAGGCAGGCGCCTTTCCGAGCGACCGGTACGCGGCCCTGTCGCAATTGCGGCTCCACGGATTGGACCCCGACGAGCACCTCATCGAACTGGCCCCGCGCGATGGCGAGCACACCTTGAGGACGGAAGACATCGAGGCCCGCATTGCCCAGGAAGGCGATGCACTCGCCTGCGTCATGCTCTGCGGCGTCCAGTACTACACCGGGCAGTGGATGCAGATGGAGCGGATCACCGCCGCTGCCCACGCCGTGGGAGCCACCTGCGGATTCGACCTCGCCCACGCCGTCGGCAATGTGCCGATGCGCCTGCACGAGTGGAACGTGGACTTCGCGTGCTGGTGCGGGTACAAATACCTCAACGGGGGACCCGGCTGCACGGCGGGGGCCTTCGTCCACGAGCGGCACGCCAATCGCCCCGATCTGCCTCGCCTTGAGGGGTGGTGGGGCCATTCGGCCAGCCGCCGATTCCTCATGGAGCCCGACTTCGACCTCATGCCGGGCGCGGAAGGTTGGCAGACGTCCAATGCGCCGGTCATGAACATGGCCGCCCTGCTCGCCTCCCTGAGCGAATTCCGCGAGGCGGGCATGGGCCGGCTGCGCGAAAAGAGCTTGGCCCTGACCGACTTCCTCGAGCGGGGCATCCACAGCGTAGCGGCGGCCACGGGCGCCAAGCTGGACATCCTCACGCCGTCCGATCCCGCGCAGCGGGGCTGTCAACTCAGCGTGGTGGCCCACGGTCACGGCAAGGCCCTCTTCGACCACCTCACTGAGCACGGCGTGATCGTGGATTGGCGCGAACCCGCCGTGATTCGCCTGGCCCCCGTTCCGATGTACAACCGCTTTGCGGACGTTGCCCAATTCTTGGTCATCCTCGAGGAAGGCCTCCGCGGCGCAGAGTAGATTGCACCCATGAAGAGCATGCGCTACGTGGTGATTGGAATCGGCAAATACGGTTCTCGCATCGCCCTCGAAATGGCCGGCCGCGGGGCCGAGGTCTTCGCCATCGACTGCGTGGAAGAACGCGTCGAGCAGGTCGCCGACGATGTGGCCATCGCCATCACCATGGACTCCACCGACCCCAAGGCCCTGCGCAGCCAGAAGCTCGAGGGCATGGACGCCGCCGTTGTCGCCATCGGCGAAAACTTCGAAGCCACGGTCCTGACCACCCTCAACCTCATGGACCTCGGCATCCCCCGTGTCATCGTCCGCGCCTCCGGCCGCGACCAGGAACGCATCCTGCGGAAATTGGGCGTGGAGGAAATCCTCGCACCGGAGACCGAGTTTGCCGGCATCGTCGCCGAGCGGCTGATGAACCCCAACCTGCGGGGCTTCCTCGAGCTGCCGGACGACTTCGAGATCGCCGAAATCAAGGCCCCCACCGGCTGCGTGGGACGCACCCTTGGGGACATCGACCTGACCAACCGTTACGAGCTGCGGCTCATCACCATCCGCCGGACCTACAACGAACAGGGCCGGGACCAGGAGCACCTCATCGGCATTCCCCGGCCGGACACGACCGTGCAGGAAACCGACACCCTGGTGGTGTTCGGCACACTCGGCAACGTCAACCGGTTGCTCGAGGTCAACGAATGAGGGTCACCGTTCCGACCTTTTCCCGGAACTGCAAGAAGGACACACCGTCCTCGGCCAGCGGTCTCCAGACCGCCCGATAGCCATACATGCCGGGTGGAGCCAACTCTCCATTGGGCATCCGTCCGTTCCACCGCATCTCGAGGTCCTCGCTGCGGAAGACTTCCGCTCCCCAACGGCTGAACACCGCGATCTGGAACGTGCCAATGGCTTCTGCGAACCCGCCGAAACGGTCATTGACGAGGTCTCCATCCGGGGTGAACGCGTTGGGGAAGAACACGCTGTCCTGAGGACAGAAATCAATGAGTTCGATGCTGGCTGAATCCTGACATCCATTGGCCAGCAACGTCAGTGTGACCGTGTAGAGACCGGGATCGGAGAGCAACGCGCCCGGCTGGTCGCCGCCTGTGGACCACAGATAGGACACATCCGGTTGGCTCACGTCGATCCAGATGGGGCCCTCCTCCTCCAGGCACAGGGTCGTGTCCGGCGCGAGTTCGGGAACGGGAGACGGCAAGAAATCAGGTGACACCGACGCAGAGCCCGTGCATCCGGTCACCGTCACCGCGATGGCTTCATAGAGCCCAGAACCCGTCACCGTGATCGTCGTGCCCGCTTCGCCCGTGGACCAGCCGACACCGGCCACCGTGGTGTCAGCCGTCACGCTGGCGGTGATGTCCACCGGCTCCCCCTCACAGGCAGTTCCGCCTGACGTCAGCTCGATCACCGGATTTTCGAAAATGTCAATGGTCACGGTGTCCGAGCGGAAACACCCTTCGGGGTTCAAGGCCGTCACCCAATACACCCCGCTGGAGTCAACGGTGATCGCCTGAACGGTATCGCCCGTGCTCCACGTCACCACCTCATAGGCCGGGTTGATGCCACTGTCGAGGCCAACCGTCTCCCCTTCGCACAACTCCTGATCGGGCCCGAGTTCGATGGACGAAACGTTGGATGTCACGAAAATGCTGTCCTCGTAAGCGCAGTTGCCCGGGGCGGGCGTGGTGGCCGTCACATAATACCACTGGTCCGCATCGATGAGCAGCTGCGGCGTGGCCGTCTCCGGGTTGAGCAGAAGCAGCGAGGGCTCCCAGTTCCAACTGATGCCCGTCATGGCTTGCGCCTCAGCCGAGGGCTGGAGCGTGAACCCGTTCAGGTCGCACACCAGTGTGTCATTGGGCAACCCGATCTCCACGGCGGGTTCGACCTGAACCGTGATGGTGTCCGTCCAAATGCAGTTGTTCTGCAGGTCCTCCGCCACGCACCAGATGGTCACCGTGCTGTCGAAGACCATTTCGAAGCTCTGCGTGATGGTCCCCCCGAGCACGTCCAGCGGATACCAGGAAAACTCGAAGTTCTCCGGAGCGGCATCCGAAGGGTTGGCATACCCCTGGGCCACATTGATGTAGACAAAGGCCTCCAGCGCTTCACAGACGTAGTTCGGATTGGTCGAGACATAGGGCTCCCCATTGCCTGTCGACACACAAGGGTCCTGTGCGGACAGGGTCAACCCCCAGAAGCAGGCGGTCAACAACCCGATGCAGCTCCGTAACGCACGCATTCTCTCAAAGTTAGAACGCAATGCACCGCCAAATGGGTGCATTGGAGCGGGTCTTCAAATCAGGGACGTGGAAGAACGGGCAGGGTCAACTCCACCTCCCATCCGGCGCGGACTTCGATGTCATTGGACAGGACGGTGACCGGCTCCGCCTCGGTCATGGACGCGGGGTCCACACCGGTCCACCGCCCGTTGCCATCCCGGTCCGCGATCATCACGAGGCCATAGCGGCCAGGCTCCAACAGGGAGAATCTGCCGTCGGCATCGAGGCTGCGCTCGTACAAGGGTTCGCCCGTGGAGCTGGTCAACACGAACAGCATTAAGTCGTGTGAATCGTGGTCCAAAGAATCGCCGAGGAGCACCAGCGATCCGACATCATTGGCCGTCCGGGTCATCCAGCGGAGCCGCACCGTGTCCCGGTTGGCTTGAGCACCGCGGGCTATGGCCCCCGGCAAGAGTTCCAGATCGCACCGCGCCCCTTCGGCAAGGGGCAAACAACGAAGCCGGTCGACATCCAGCGACAGCTGGTCCCTAGACAGGTCGAGCGTGTCTCCTTCCCGGATCACCGTTCCGGACAGCAACGCCGTGTCCAGCACATCGGGTGCAGGCGCCCACCGCAGGGACCAACTCCCTCCGGGCGGGACGGCCGACGGCCCGCGCTCGGCCACGGCCGGGACCGACGGGCCTTCGATGTCGCGGAAGCGCAAGGAATCCACGCCCCCCGGATGGAGCAACCGCCAAGTGCCCGCTGGGGCCTCGGCATTGAACCCGGGCAACTCAGCCCACAGGCTGTCCCCTTCGATGTGGACGACCACGGAATCCGAGCGGTCCCCCGGCCCGACGATCGCCACACCCAGTTCCCCGTCCAACCAGCCGTCCGGCCCGGCCTGGAGGTCGGTCCATCCTTCGAGCTTGGCCCGCCAAAATCCGCTCGAGTCCACCCGCATACCCGAGACGTAGGTGGCCGGGACAACCGGAGGCGCATCGAGCTTCATCACAGGCTGCGCCGACGCCGTATCCGAACTGGACACCGCCTCGCTCCACCACGCCACGGACTCTCCCTGGTCTGCGCGGTAATTGCCATTGAGGTCCTGCAAGGCCACCATGGCGAACCGGCCTTCAGGAAGGAATCCAATCTCGACCGAGCCGCTGTCCCCCACCAGCCCCACGTACTCGGGCAGAGGGCGAAGGGAATCGGGCAACGCGGCATTCACGATGCCCTCCGGCAAGGAATCCCGGTAGAGCATGACCCGGGCGCCCGCCGCCGGTTCCCCCGTCCACGCATCCACCACCCGAGCCGCCACGCGGCCGGAATCCAGACGGCTTCCGGTGGCGAACACGTGTTGCAATCCCGCCGCCACATTGGACTCCCTCAAATCCTGGATCGCGTTGCCGAATTGAACCACATACGTCCGGTCGGGGGTCAGTCCCTCCCCAAGGTCCACGAGAACGGACCGGCCCTTCACGAGCACCTTCGGCGCTGCAGGCAACGGGGGCGAGACCAGCACCTGGTTGCGCGCATCCTTGACCTGAACAAATTCATCAAACGTCAACAGCAACCGGCTCCCGGACCAGTTGGTGGTCCCGAACGCCGGATCGGCCGAGACCACGGCGGGGGGTGTTTCGTCCCGTCCTCCACCACCCGGCGACCCCACCTGCGCACATCCCGCGACCAGCACGGTCAGGATGCCAATCGCCCCTCCCAAACCGATCCACTCAGCCTTCATGATCCGAGAAAAAACGAAGGGCGTGGCGGTCGAGCATGCGCTGGATGCGGTAGGCGTCCTCCGCGTCGAAATCGGCCTCGACCACGCTGTCGATGTCAAACACGGCCCGAACCTGACCAACGGCATCACGGACGGGAAGCACCAGTTCACTCCGGCTCAATGGGCTGCAGGCCACATGGCCCGGGAACGCCTCGACATCGGAGACGAGGACCGCCTCATTGGCCTCCCATGCCGCGGCGCACACACCGCGTCCGCGCTGGAGCCGGGTGCACGCCACAGGCCCTTGGAACGGCCCTAGCACGAGCTCATCGCCCGACACCCGATAGAACCCCACCCAGTGCCATCCGAAGGCCGCGTGGACGATGGCCGCGAAGTTGGCCTGGTTGGCCACGGCATCGTCGTCCTCCAGCAAGGGGCCGCATTGCAACTCCAGCTGGTCATAGCGGTCAGCGCGCGGAGCATTCAGGTCAAAGGCAGCCGAGGAGGACATGGGGGACGAAGTTCGTTCGGGATGGTGACCCGCAGTGCGATTCTCTCCGAAGAACCATCAAAACAGCGTGGGCACCGGCGTTCGCACCGACACACCGAGCCGATCCGCAGCCAGTTCAGCAAAGAGGCGGCACGTGTCTGGCGTGTACACGCTGTCGGGCTGGTGGACGAGCAGATCCACTGAACGAAGGCCCTGGTCGCACCACGCGGCAATCCGGTCACACCACGCCGCCAGACGCTGCCGGTCGGACGCATGGCCTTCGTACCCCCCGAAGCGAAGCAACAGGAAGGGAGCGGTCATCCGCATGTGCACCGCATCCCGCCGAAGCGCCGTGTCGCTGATCACCGAGCCGATGCCGAGCTCGCCCATGACCTCCCAGACACGTTCAGCCTCCGGACCGCCCTCGAACCACCCCGGATGCCGGAACTCCACGGCCGCTTCGAACGCCCGCGGCCATTGGCGCAAATACTCCATCAATCGGTCCCCGTGATGGGGGGCAAAATGCGGAGGCAACTGAATGAAGGAGGGGCCCCGCTTGTTGCCCAATGCGTCGAGGCCCGCCACGAAATCATCCGTTGGGCCGACGCAATCATTGAAGCGGCGATAGTGGCTGATGATGGCCGGAAACTTGGCGCAGAATCGGAAGTCATCGGGCATGCCGGCCGCCCAGTCCGCCATGCGCTCCGGAGGGTGGATCCGGTAGTGGGTGGCGTTGAGCTCAATGGTCCCGAAGGCCGCCCCGTAGTGCACAGGCCAGGTCCGCTGGGGAGCCTTGGCCGGGTAGACGGTACCCCGCCACGGGCGGATGGTCCACATCGTGCCCCCAGCCCTCACCTCCAGAGGACCGGAACCGGGAGTCAATCCGGCGGCCAATCCAGCAGACGTGTCCGCATGGTCCTCCGGCAGGGAAAAGTCCACCCCGGGCAACAACGCGTCCCGCTCCTCGTCGGGGATCTTGCCATACTTCACGGAAACAAAGAAAACCGAGACGTCCACATGGTGCACGCAGAGGGGGAACCGCGTACCCCCACCTTGGCCCCATGGCGCATCGCCCCCTGACGGTCTCGATCCGCACCCTCGCCTCCACAGCAGTCCGGTCCCTTGAAGCGGCGGCGATGCCGCGCCATTGTACTTCTTGCCACAGCGTGCTCACCCGGGAAGAGGCCCAATGGTGTGGGCCTTGCGCCTTTTCGTGGACCCGATGTCCTACCGACCCCCGCCTTCGGTTCCACGACCCCGAGAATTGGGCACACGGATGGTCCTGGCTGAGAAACGGGCCAGACCGCCTGGAATCCCGGCTCGTCCACAGCCTGAAATACGGGGTGCGGCCCAGCGTCGGAGTCCACCTCGGCAGGGCAATGGCGTCGGAATGGTGTCCACTGGATGTGCGGCCCGACCGATGGGCCATCGTGCCCATCCCACTTCACCACAGGAGACAGAGACAACGCGGATTCAACCAGAGCGCCGCCCTGACACGGGGCTGGTCCGAGGTGACGGGAATGGAATTCGTGGATGCCCTCGTTCGCCCAAAATCCGGCCGTTCGCTGACCCGGTTGACCCGGCAGCAACGCATCCATCGAACCCAGGGACTCTATGCTGGCCATCCGTCCCTGCATTGGCCCGACCGGGTCGAAGGGGTTCTCCTTTTGGATGACGTGATCACGACCGGATCCACCTTGGATTCCGCACGTCAGGCGCTCAGGTCGACGTGGACGGGGCCGATCGGGTTCGTGACACTGCTCGACGCCGTCCGATGAGTCAGAATCGTGCGGTCATTCCTCGATCTGCCAGCCTTGGGCAAGCAGAGGTTCCGCCTTCTTGTACTTCAACTCTTGCACTTCGGACCCACGGCGAATGGTGACGATGTCATTGCGGCCGTATTTCTTCTCGCTGCGAATGGGTTGGGTTGGCGGAGGCGGCGGAGGCGGCATGCCAGGCGCACCTGCTCCTCCACCGGGGCGGGCCGGGCCACCCTGCGCCGCTTGGGCGCGGGCCGCCGCCATGCGCTGCTCGTTGAGGTTCTGCACGCCCTGCTTGCTCGTCTGCACACGGGCAGGTTGCTGGGGCCGGGCACCCGGAGCACGCTTAACCTGGTCCGGCTGGCTCGGAAGCTGGCACTTGAGAAGGAAGCTGGCCACATCCTGGTTCATCTTCTGCACCATGTGCTTGAAGAGCTCGTAGGACTCGAACTTGTAAATGAGCAGCGGATCCTTCTGCTCGAAGCGGGCGTGCTGCACGTTGGAGCGCAGGTCATCCATGTTGCGGAGGTGCTCCTTCCACAGCTGGTCGAGCACGCCGAGGACCACGGACTTCTCGAGTTCGTCCACCAAAGACGTGCCGGAGCTGTCGACCGCATCCTGGATGTTGGCCAGCACCTGCATGTTGCGGCGACCGTCGGTAAACGGGACGGCGATGTTGACGAACTGGTTCGAGTCGTCCTCATACACCCGCTGGATGACCGGGTGGGCGTGCGACGCCAACGACGCCATTCGGCTGCGGTAATGCTGCTCGGCCGCGGAGTGGAGCGACTGGGCCTGGGCCTCGGGGGCTCCTGTTCCGAATTCGGAGGACGGGAACGGCGGGTCCACACCGAGCTCCGCCAGCGTGCGGATGCGCAGTCCATCAAAGTCGCGGGACGGCGTGAATTCCGTGATGAGCTGATCGGACAGCTCGTAGAACATGCCGGAGATGTCGAATTTGAGGCGCTCCCCATGGAGGGCGTTGCGGCGGCGGCGGTAAATCACCTCCCGCTGGCTGTTCATCACGTCGTCGTACTCCAGCAGGCGCTTCCGCACCCCGAAGTTGTTCTCCTCGACCTTGCGCTGGGCCCGCTCGATGGACTTGGTGATCATCGAATGCTGGATGACCTCGCCTTCTTGGTGGCCCATGCGGTCCATCATCTTGGACACCCGCTCGCTCTGGAAAAGGCGCATCAGGTCGTCCTCGAGGGAGACGTAGAACTGGCTGCTGCCCGGATCTCCCTGACGGCCCGAACGGCCGCGCAGCTGACGGTCCACCCGGCGACTGTCGTGCCGCTCCGTGCCGATGATGGCCAAACCACCGGCGGCCTTGACCTCATCGGACAGTTTGATGTCCGTTCCGCGGCCCGCCATGTTGGTGGCGATGGTGACCGCACCCGGCTGACCGGCGCGGGCCACGACCTCGGCCTCGGCCTGGTGGCGCTTCGCGTTGAGCACCTGGTGGTCGATTTTCCGGATGTCGAGCATCCGGCTCAACAGTTCGCTGACTTCAACCGTCGTGGTGCCCACGAGCACCGGCCGTCCAGCGTCGCGCAGCTTGACCACATCGTCGATGACGGCGTTGAACTTCTCCCGCTTCGTCTTGAAAACGAGGTCATCCTCGTCCTTCCGGGCGATGGGGCGGTTGGTTGGGATGGACATCACATCGAGTTTGTAGATGTCCCAGAGCTCCTGCGCTTCCGTTTCAGCCGTACCGGTCATGCCGGCCAACTTGTGGTACATCCGGAAGTAGTTCTGGAGCGTGATGGTGGCATACGTCTGGGTCGCGGCCTCGATGCGGACGCCCTCCTTGGCCTCGATGGCCTGGTGCAATCCATCGGAGTAGCGGCGGCCCTCCATGATCCGGCCGGTTTGCTCGTCGACGATCTTGACCTTGTTGTCCATCACCACGTAGTCGACGTCCTTCTCGAACAGGGCATACGACTTGAGCAGCTGGTTCATCGTGTGGAGGCGGGCGGACTTCACAGCCTGCTCTCGGAAGAGCGCCTCCCGCTTCTCCTGCTTCACCGCATCCGAATCGTCGGACCCGTCAATGGCGACGAGCGTGCCAGGAACATCGGGCATGGTGAAGAAATGGTCGTCCTCCATGTTGGCCGTCAGGGTCGCGATGCCCTTCTCGGTCAGCTCGACCTGGTTCTGCTTCTCGTCGATGACGAAGAACAGCTCCTCGTCGGCCTCGGGCATGGCCCGCTTGTTGTCCTGGAGATAATAGCCCTCGGTCTTGAGCATCTGCTGCCGCATGCCCTCCTCGCTCAGGAACTTGATGAGCGACTTGGTCTTGGGCAGGCCCCTGTGGGCGCGGAAGAGGGCAAGGCCCCCCGTCCGGATGGTCTCCTTGTCCGCCCCCTCGGTCCCAAGCTTCTTCTTGGCTTCGGTGATGAACCCGTTGACGGCCTGGCGCTGCTTCTGGACCAGCTGCACCACCTTGGGCTTGAGCTGCTCGAATTCGTGCTCGTCGCCCTTGGGCGTGGGGCCGGAGATGATGAGCGGAGTGCGGGCCTCGTCGATGAGAACGCTGTCGACCTCGTCCACGATGGCAAAGTGGTGCTTGCGCTGTACAAGCTGATCCGGGCGCATGGCCATGTTGTCCCGGAGGTAATCGAAGCCGAACTCGTTGTTGGTGCCATAGACGATGTCACAGCGGTAGGCCGCCCGGCGCTGCTCGGAATTCGGCTGGTGCCGGTCGATGCAATCCACGGTCAGCCCATGGAACTGGAAGATGGGGCCCATCCATTCGCAGTCGCGGCGGGCGAGGTAATCGTTGACCGTCACCAGGTGCACGCCACGGCCCGTCAGGGCGTTGAGAAACACCGGCAGCGTCGCCACCAGGGTCTTGCCCTCACCGGTCTGCATTTCGGCCACCTTGCCCCGGTGAAGGGCAACACCGCCGATGAGCTGCACGTCATAGTGCACCATGTTCCACTCCACCTCCGATCCAGCGGCGTTCCACCGGCTGGCCCAGAAGGCCCGGTCTCCCTCGATGCGAACGAAGTCCCGACCGGCGGCCAGGTCCCGGTCCATGTCGGTGGCCTGCACGTCCACATCGCCCTCCGCCGCAAATCGGCGGGCCGTCTCCTTGAGCAACGCAAAGCCCTCCGGCAGCACCTGCTCCAGAATCTCCTCGAGCCCGGCGTCGATGTCCTTTTCGAGGGCGTCCACCTGATCGTACAGCGTCTCCTTCGCTTCGAAGGACATGGTGGGGTTGGCGGCCACCTGGGCCTTGAGTTCATCGGATTGGGCCACCAGACCCTGGACGTGATCGAGAATCCGCTTGCGCAGATCCCGACTGCGCTCCCGAAGCCCATCCGCAGTCAAGGACTGCATCTCGACTTCGTGCGACTTGATGGCGTCAATGGCCGGCTGGATGGCTTGGACATCCGTGGCCGCCTTGTCTCCGACGAGGCGCTTGACGATCTTGTTGAAGGCTCCAATCATGTGGTTCTGACCCCCTCATTCGTTGCATGCGGAACAATGCAATGCCACGCAAGGGGGTGTGGACAAAATTAAGGGTCAACCCTTCGCCGACCCGTGCCAAAAGTTGACATCCTTTGCGCCTCAACATGGAGGAGATTCCCACCCCTTCAAGGAACTGAGGGCCATCCCCTCATGGGGGGATTTTCATTCCTTCTATCACGCGGCCCACTCCCCCAACCAACACACCAAGGCTATGTCTATCAATGATATAGGGGTGGTTTTCCTCAACGTGTTGACAAAAGGGGCGGCCTGTTCATCCTTTCCGATTGCCCAACCCCAAAGCCATCTGCAGATTTGAAGTCCGCCCTTTTGGAACCGGTTTCCATGGGCAACCCTTTGAAAACCACACACTCCATATCCCAGCCCCATGATTGACGAGCAGAACGGAAGCGCACAGGAGCCCCTTGACAACACCACCACCGCCAACCAAGCCGACGGACAGATGTCCATCGACGCGGTGCTGCCGGAGAACACGGCCGTGACCGAGCCGATTCTCGAGGACAACCCGAACCGTTTCGTCCTGTTCCCCATCCAGCATGATGACATCTGGGCCTTCTACAAAAAGTCGGAAGCCAGCTTCTGGACGGCAGAGGAAATCGACCTGGCAGCCGACCTCGTGGACTGGAGTGAGAAGCTGAACGACGACGAGCGGTACTTCATCAAGCACATCCTGGCCTTCTTCGCCGCCTCCGATGGCATCGTCAACGAGAACCTCGCCGAGAACTTCGTCGCCGAGGTGCAGTACACGGAAGCCAAGTTCTTCTACGGCTTCCAGATCATGATGGAGAACATCCACTCGGAGACCTACTCCCTGTTGATCGACACTTACATCAAGGACAAGGAGGAAAAGAACCACCTCTTCAACGCCATCGAAACCCTCGACTGCGTGAAGAAGAAAGCAGACTGGGCCCTGCAGTGGATTGAGAACGGCAACTTCGCCGAGCGCATCGTGGCCTTTGCCGCCGTGGAAGGCATCTTCTTCAGCGGCAGCTTCTGCTCCATCTTCTGGCTCAAGAAGCGCGGCCTCATGCCGGGACTGAGCTTCTCCAACGAGCTGATCTCCCGCGACGAGGGCATGCACTGTGACTTCGCCTGCCTGCTCTACACCCGTCACCTCGTCAACAAGTTGCCCAAGTCTACGGTCGAGAAGATCATCCGGGACGCCGTGGAGATCGAGAAGGAGTTCATCTGCGACGCCCTTCCGGTCCGCCTCATCGGCATGAACTCCGACCTGATGAGCCAGTACATCGAGTTCGTCGCCGACCGCCTCCTGGTGGAGTTGGGCAACGACAAGATTTTCGGAACGGCCAACCCGTTTGACTTCATGGAGATGATCTCCCTTCAGGGCAAGACCAACTTCTTCGAGAAGCGCGTGGCCGAATACCAAAAGGCTGGCGTGGCCGGTGGCGGAGACGACACCAACCACGGCTTCACCCTCGATGCCGACTTCTGATATCCACGGGAAAAAAGTTCAAAACTGACCCAACCCCATCCGGAAATCCAGCGCCGAAAATTCTCACATTGAAAGCGCCGACCGAAGACAGCCCCAATGCGATGGGACATGCTTCGGTTTCCTGATCAGCCTTACCGAACACCCTCAATTCCGCGGGGCCTTGCCGCTCCGGAACCACGAACCTTCGCCCCTGCCAACCGGGGCAAAACCCAGCCGAAACACACATGTATGTTGTCAAGCGGGATGGACGCCGGGAACAAGTCCAATTCGACAAGATCACCGCTCGGGTGAAGAAACTGTGCTACGGTCTCCACCAGAACGTGGATCCCGTCTCCGTCGCCATGCGCGTCATCGAAGGCGTCTATGATGGGGTCACGACCTCCGAACTGGACAACCTCGCTGCCGAGGTCGCCGCCACCAATGCGGTGAACCACCCGGATTATGCCCAGCTCGCCTCCCGCATTGCCGTGTCCAACCTCCACAAGACGACCAAGAAGTCGTTCACCGAAGTCATGCGCGACCTGCACACCTACAAGGATCCCGTGACCGGTGAGGACGCGAGCCTGGTGGCGGAGGACGTCATGGAGATCATCGAAGCCAACTCCGAGGAGCTGGATTCGGCCATCATCTACGACCGCGACTTCAACTACGACTACTTCGGCTTCAAGACGCTCGAGCGCTCCTACCTGCTGAAGCTCGACGGCGAGGTCTCCGAGCGTCCGCAGCACATGCTCATGCGCGTCTCCGTCGGCATCCACAAGGACGACATCGAGAGCGCAATCAAGACCTACAACCTGATGTCCGAGGGCTGGTTTACCCACGCCACCCCGACCCTCTTCAACGCCGGCACACCCAAGCCGCAGATGTCTAGCTGCTTCCTCCTCACCATGCAGGAAGACAGCATCAGCGGCATCTACGACACGCTGAAGCAGTGCGCCAAGATTTCCCAGAACGCCGGCGGCATCGGCCTCGCCATCCACGACGTCCGGGCCACCGGTTCCTACATCCGCGGCACGAATGGCACCTCGAACGGCATCGTGCCCATGCTCCGCGTCTTCAATGACACGGCCCGCTACGTGGACCAAGGCGGCGGCAAGCGCAAGGGCTCCTTCGCTGTCTACATCGAGCCGTGGCACGCGGACGTCTTCGACTTCCTCGACCTCAAGAAGAACCACGGAAAGGAGGAACAGCGCGCCCGCGACCTGTTCTACGCCCTCTGGACACCGGACCTCTTCATGAAGCGCGTCGAGGAGGATGGAGACTGGACCCTGATGTGCCCGAACGAGTGCCCGGGACTGACCGACAGCTGGGGAGCGGAGTTCGAGGCCCTGTACGAGAAGTACGAGGCCGAGGGCAAGGGACGCAAGACCATCAAGGCCCAGGAACTCTGGTTCAAGATTGTCGAAAACCAGATTGAGACCGGCGTACCGTACATGCTGTACAAGGATGCAGCCAACGGCAAGTCCAACCAGCAGAACCTCGGCACCATCCGCAGCTCCAACCTCTGCACGGAGATCATCGAGTACACCTCCAAGGACGAGGTGGCCGTCTGCAACCTGGCGTCCATCGCCCTCCCCAAATTCGTCACCGACGAGGGTGACTTCGACCACGACAAGCTCTTTGAGGTGACCTACCAGGTGACCAAGAACCTGAACCGGGTCATCGACCGGAACTACTACCCGATTCCGGAGGCGCGCAACTCCAACATGCGCCACCGACCGGTCGGCCTCGGTGTCCAGGGCTTGGCCGACGCCTTCATCATGATGCGCTACCCCTTCGATTCGGAGGAGGCCCGACAGCTCAACAAGGACGTCTTCGAGACCATTTACTACGCCGCCTGCTGTGCGTCGAAGGACATGGCCATCGAAGAAGGACCGTACGAAAGCTTCCAAGGGTCCCCGGCTTCCAAGGGCCAGCTCCAGTTCGACATGTGGGGCGTCACCCCGAGCGACCGCTGGGAGTGGGACGTCCTGAAGGAAGAGATCATGGACAAGGGCATGCGCAACAGCCTGCTCGTCGCCCCGATGCCCACCGCGTCGACGGCCCAGATTCTTGGCAACAACGAGTGCTTCGAGCCCTACACGTCCAACATCTACACGCGCCGAACGTTGAGCGGGGAGTTCATTGTGGTCAACAACCACCTGCTCCGCGACCTCACCAAACTCGGCTTGTGGGACGCGGACATGAAGAACCAGCTCATCGCCGCCAACGGGTCCATCCAGAACATCCCCAACATTCCGGAGAACCTCAAGGTGCTGTACCGCACGGCCTGGGAGATTTCCCAGCGCGCCATCCTCGACATGGCCGCCGACCGCGGAGCGTACATCTGCCAGTCCCAGTCGCTCAACGTGTTCATGGAGAACGCCAGCGCACCGAAGCTGACCTCCATGCACTTCCACGCATGGCGATCGGGCCTCAAAACGGGCATGTACTACCTCCGCACGAAGGCCGCCACAGACGCCATCAAGTTCACAGTGGAGAAGAAGTACAAGGAGCAGCCGGCACAGGCCGCCAAGGACGTCACCGAGATGTCCCACGAGGAACAGGTCGCAGCCTGCTCCATCGAAAACGGACCCGACTGCGAAATGTGCAGCGGTTGATCCGTTTGCACCATGCGATTCACAAAAAGGCGGTCCGGTTGGGCCGCCTTTTTCGTCACCGAGGGTCCAGAAGCGCGCCAACGAACCCAAAAGGGGCCCGGCATTGGCAGGCCTGAACGACCTTTGCCCCACCGTGCACACGGACCATCTCCATATCGTCAGCCTGCACCACAGGAATATGGCCATCGAGCGCATCGGCCAACTGCATGTCCCTGAAGACAAGCAGGCCACGTTTCTCGAGCAACTCAAAGCCACCCTCGGGGTTCAGGGAATCGCCTATCTGACCACCTGCAACCGCGTAGAGTTCATGATGGTGGACGAATCCTATTTCTGCATGGGCCGACTGCAGCAGCTCTTCCAAACGTTTTCCCCGGACGAGGACACCATGCGCGATCTCATGGCAAACGCCATGGTGGTGCACGGTGAAGAAGCGGCACGACACCTGTTCAGGGTCAGCGCAGGGCTTGAATCCATGGTGCTCGGCGAACGTGAGATCCTGACCCAGGTCAGGACCGCCATGGAAAAGGCCCGACAATGGGGCGTGGCCGGCGACCAGCTGCGCATCACCGAACGCATCACCGTCGAAACCGCCAAGCGTGTCTTCACCGAAACAGACATCGCCAGGAAAAGCGTATCTGTCAATGCTTTGGGTTGGAAGGCCTTCCGGGATTGGGGCCTGCCCAAGGACGCCCCCTTGCTCATGATTGGCGCCGGACAGACCAACGCCAACATCGCACGGTACCTCGTCAAGGAAGGGTACACCAAAGTCCACATACTCAACCGGACGGTCAATCGCGCTGATGCCCTTGCCTCCCCCCACGGCTGGACTTCAGCCGGCCTCGACACCCTCCCCCAGGCTTTGGCCTCTGAGCCTGCCGCTATCTTCCTCTGCACGGGCAGCGACGAGCCATTGCTCGATTCCGATGAGGTGCACATGTTGCCCCATGGCCCCCTGCGCGTGCTGGACTTGAGTGTTCCTGCCGGCGTGTCTGCGGCATTCCGAGATCGACCGGACACAGAAGTCACAGGCATCGCTGAGTTGAAGCCCCTTGCCCAGGCCAACACCGCTGGTCGCCGAGCCGCCCTCGGAGATTGCCAGCGCATCGTCGACGAAGGCCTAACCGAATTGGCGTTGAGGCTTCAGCAACGGAAAGTCGAAAAGGCCCTGCGCAATCTGCCCACCCTGCTCGCCGAAGTGCGCAGCACCGCACTCAACGAAATCTTCGCCGACGAGCTCTCCACCTTGGATGGAGACACCCGAGAACTTGTAGAGCGCATCGTCCGTTACCTCGAAAAGAAATACATCTCCCTCCCCATGAAGCTGGCCAAGGAAGTCGTCATGGACCAACTCGACCAGGGCTGACCATGGGCGACGCTCCCCACTTCAGGATTGGCACACGCGGCAGTGACCTCGCCCGCTGGCAGGCCCATTACGTCCGCGACCTCATCGAATCCCGCGGCGGCACCTGCGACATCCAAATCCTCTCCACCCAAGGAGACCGGGAACAAGTCCAGGCGTTCGAGAAACTCGAAGGCAAGGGTTTCTTCACCAAGGAAATCGAGCAGGCTCTCCTCGACCACACCGTGGACCTTGCCGTGCACAGCCACAAGGACCTCGAAACCCGCCAGCCCGACGGTCTGACCATTGCCGCCGTGCCCGTTCGGGCCGCCGCACAGGACGTGCTGCTCATCCGGAGGGATGCGCGGAAGGACCGGCCTTGGCTTCCCCTCGGGCAAGGCGCCACCGTCGGCACATCCTCCGTCCGCCGCCGGGACCAACTCCTTCTGCTTCGGCCGGACCTCGAGATCCAGGCTTTGCGTGGCAATGTGCCCACCCGCGTTGACCGACTTCGCGAAGGCCACTACGACGCCATCGTGCTCGCCGCCGCCGGCCTCGACCGCCTCGAATTGGACCTGTCCGACCTCGTCCGCCTCGATCTGGACCCGCGTCACTTCGTTCCGGCACCTGCCCAAGGCGCATTGGCCCTCCAGATGCGCGAAGGGGATCCAAAGCTGGACTGGCTTCGCGAACTCAGCGACGCGAAGACCGCCACCGACATCGAGTCCGAGCGCGCCGTCCTCCGCGCACTCGAAGGCGGCTGTCAGTTGCCATTCGGAGCGCATGTCCACCCCTCCGGAGGCCTTCGGGCCTTTCTCCAGACCTCGGCAGGCCCCCGCCGCATTGTCGCTTCGGACTCCGCTTCCGCACTGCATCAACTGCAGGAAGCGCCCAAGACACGGCGCATTCTCATCACGCGCGCACCAAAGGAGGACGTCCTGCACCGGTTGGCGGCCTCCTCAGGAGACACCCTCGTCGAATGGTCGGGCAATGTCCTGACGGCCACAGGCACGGCAGGGCCCGACGTCGCTTGCAACTGGGTGTGGCTGACCAGCCCGGGTGCAGCCACCATCGCCGCAGATTGGATGCGGCAGCACAGTGGCGCGCGCATCGCGGCAGCAGGTCCTGGGACTGCCGAGTCCATCCCGGGCGACTTGATGGCCCGCGTTCACCACATCGGCGATGGTGACCCTCTCGCCTCTTGGGCCGCCTTCTCAGCCAACCGTTCCCACGGAGATGACATCGCCATTCCCCACAGCACACTCTCCAAGCGGCGATGGGAAACCGAGCAGGCTACCCCGTTCACGATTCACCCGTGGCTCGCCTACTCCACAGAGCTCCGACTTGATTCCGCCCCCGATGCCGATGTCGTGTGCTTCACCTCACCATCGAATGTGCGCCATTGGAGCGGCGATCAGCCCGCCCGCATCGTCGCGATTGGACCGACCACGTCCGACGCGCTTTCCCAACGGGGCTGGGCCCATACGACCGCGAAACACCCCGACGCGTTCGGCATTTGGGAGGCCGTCCAAGCGGGGTGACCTGCGGAGAAAACCCGTCGGTTGGCTCCCCTGCGGACATCCAATTGACCGAGAGTTTTCAACCCCGCTGGAAATCACGTATCTTCGCACCCCTTTAAAAACAGAGGTTTCATCATGTACGCCATCGTAGAAATTGCAGGGCACCAATACAAGGTTCAGCAAGATCAACGGCTCTATGTGAACCGTCTCA